>AZIH01001035.1_pt1 | contig 32727 bp, 27 predicted proteins | sample 359041 | NCBI WGS metagenome assembly AZIH01 (sample SAMN02429716, study PRJNA222664) | marine sediment metagenome | biome: Sediment sample; isolation source: enrichment culture of sample MGS-ANC(UA) from oil contaminated site at the... | place: Italy: Ancona | collected 2012-02-14 | depth 6 m m
AACGCTTTCCTGTCACTCAACTCAAGCAGGTGCTGGGCAATAACGGCGATGGGACCACCAGAGGTGGACACCAGGGTGTCGCCGCCATCGGTAAATTCGATCAGTTCATCCAGTGCGGTAATCACCCGCGAACGGAACTCCGGCCAGGTTTCGGTGTAGTCGCTATCGAATTCACCACTGACCCACCGGGCCATGGCTTTCTCAAACGACTGCTGAAACGCCCTTGCCGGTTTCGGAAAGGCTGCCAGATCCGACGCCATACGCTGCCGGTCTGCCCATTCCGGCCGCAAGCGCTCAACCACCTGCATGTGATCAAACTCATTCAGCCCTTCGACCGCCTGCATATCGGGTAGCGCGTCACCGAAACCGCTGGTGATGGCTTCAACGGTTTCTCGATGACGCTCCATATTGCCGCCAAACACCGCATTGGGCTGCACCTTGCCCGACAGCCATCGCCCCAATACACGGCCCTGCTCCCACCCGCGGGGCGAAAGCTGGTCGTAGTTGTCTTTACCGAAACTGGCCTGGCCGTGGCGAACCAGATAGATCGTTGCCATTACAGGGAGCTCTCCGAGATCAGTCGCTGACACCGCTTCTCCAGATAATTGGCGGCATGACCAAAGGCCGCAAACCGCTTGTCCCTGGTCTGGCCGTGGTAGAAACGGTAATAGATCTGCTGAATGATCACCGCCAGACGGAACAGGCCGTAGACCTCATAGAAATCGAAGTTATCGGCCTTGAATCCGGACTTCTCCATGTAGTAATCCACCACTTCCTTGCGGGTCAGCATCCCCGGGCTATGTGTGGGCTGCCGGCGCAACATCTGGAACGGCCCTTCGTCATCCGCCTGAATCCAATAGGCCAGACTGTTACCCAGGTCCATCAGCGGATCTCCGATGGTGGCCATTTCCCAGTCCAGAACGCCGATGACTTCAAACGGGTTGTCCGGGTTCAGCACCACGTTGTCGAAGCGGAAATCGTTATGGATCACCACCTGGGCGATGTCCTCCGGCATTTTGTCGTTAAGCCAGCTCATCACCGCTTCAAAATCCCCGACATCATCGGTGCGAGCCTTGCGGAAACGATCACTCCAGCCCCCGATCTGGCGCTGAACATAACCGGCTCCCTTACCCAGCTTGTCCAGGCCCGCCGACTTGGCGTCCACTGTGTGCAGGTCCACCAGTTTGTCGATCACGCTCAGGCAAAGTTTGCGGGTATCGGCCTCGCTGAGTTCGAAATCCTTCGGAAAATCCTGGCGCAGGATGATGCCTTTCAGACGTTCCATCACGTAGAAATCACAACCCAGAACGTCATGATCGTCGCAGATGGCGATAATGTTCGGCACGTAGGGATAGACCGGCTTCAGCGCCTGCATCACTCTGGCCTCGCGCAGCATGTCGTGGGCCGACTTGGCAATCTTGCCGAACGGGGGCCGTCGCAGGACAAAGGAACGATCGCCATAATCCACCTGGTAGGTCAGGTTAGAGGCGCCACCCGGATACTGGCTAATCCGGGGCTCACCCCGCAGATCCGGAATGGCCTGCTTCATGAACCGGTCCACCGCACCAGTGTCCAGCTCCTCGCCTTCGCGGATGTCCACGGCCTGGTCAATCTGGGTCATTCAGGACTCTCCTCTTGAATCTTGTTTAAAGTGCAGCAGCGGCCGAATCAGGCCTTGCTGCCACCCATCTTGCTCATCCAGCGCTTGCTTTCCTGGTGCATCAGCCAGTCAAAGGCCCAGGGTGCATGGCGTTTGAGCATCCACATACGACGCTCCTTGGCGTGGGGCAGCACCCAGAAACTCTTATCCTGCACCGACCGGAAAATATCCTCGGCGACATCTTCAGCCGTCACCGTGGACCGTTTCATCAACTTGTTCACGTTCTGCTGGATACCGGGAATATCTGAACGCATGCTGCTGGTCAGGTTGGTCTGGAAGAACGCGGGGCACACACAGCTGACATGAATCCCGGCATCCCGCAGCTCCTGGCTCAGGGTCTCGGACAGGGCAATGACCCCGGCCTTGGTCACATTGTAGCTATCCATCAACGGCGCCAGCATCAGCCCGGCCATGGAGGCCACATTCACAAACGCACCCGAGCCCTGCTGCTTGAACTGCGGCGTAAACGCCTTGCAGCCACGAACCACGCCCAGGACGTTGATATCGAGAATCCACTCCCAGTCCGCCATGGTGGTATCTTCAATGGAACCGGCAGAGGCAACGCCGGCGTTGTTCACCACCACATCGACGCCACCCCATTTCTTGACCAGATCATCCCGGACCTTCTCGAAATCGGTCAGTCTGCGGACGTCACACTCCACGAAATAGCCTTCGCCGCCAGACGCATTGATCTCATTCTCAACACCAACGCCCTGCTCCGGGTTAATGTCTCCGATACAGACCCTGGCGCCCTCTTTGGCGTATCTCAATGCGATCGCCCGACCGAGACCACTGGCCCCGCCGGTTATGAATACTCTCTGTGTCATCGCTGTTTCTCTCCGTTACGTTTGGAGTTCGTGTTCTTTTTTTGGTGCAAGAGCTGCTCCCAGCACCCAGGGGTGAGGCCTTCAGGATTTGTATTTACGAAGCTCCAGCCGGGCAACCATGGCACGATGCACTTCATCAGGCCCATCGGCCAAACGCAAAACACGAGCATAGGCGAACAATTGCGTCAGCGGGAAGTCGTCATCGCTGACACCGGCACCACCGTGGATCTGAATGGCCTGATCGACAATGGTCTGCAGCATGGACGGAATCACCGCCTTGATCATCGAGACCTCCTGCAACGCCCCCATGATGCCCTTGGTATCCAGCGCCCAGGCGCATTTAAGGGTCAGCAAGCGCGCCTGCTCAATGGCCATGCGGGCATTGGCAATGATGTCCGGGTTGCCGCCCAGCTTGGCGATCGGGCGCCCGAACGCCTCCCGGGTGGTGGCCCGCTTGATCAGCAGTTCCAGCGAACGCTCTGCCGCGCCGATCGCCCGCATGCAATGGTGTACCCGCCCTGGCCCCAGGCGACCCTGGGCAATTTCGAACCCACGGCCCGGGCCGGCAATGAACGCGCTCCTGGGCAGGCGAACGTTGTCGAACAGCACCTCGCCATGACCGTACGGCTCATCGTATTCGCCGAACACCGGGAGCATTCGTTCGATTTTTACCCCCGGGGTGTCCAGCGGCACCAACACCATGGAATGACGGCGGTGTTTGTGTGCATCCGGATCCGTCAGGCCCATGAAAATAGCCACCTTGCAGTCCGGGTGGCCAATGCCGGTGCTCCACCATTTGCGACCGTTCAGAACCACGTCGTCGCCGTCAACAACGGCGGTTGCTTCCATGTTGGTGGCATCGGAAGATGCCACCGCCGGTTCGGTCATGCAGAACGCGGAGCGGATCTCCCCGCTCAGCAGCCGGGGCAGCCACTCGGCTTTCTGTTCTTCAGAGCCATAGTGGATCAGCACTTCCATATTGCCGGTGTCCGGCGCATTGCAGTTGAAGATTTCCGGAGCAATGAAACTTCGGCCGGTTTCTTCTGCAATCAGAGCGTAGTCAGAATTCAGAAGGCCACAGCCGTATTTTTCATCCGGAAAAAACATGTTCCAAAGCCCCTGGGCTTTGGCCTTTGCCTTCAGCTCCTGGATGATCGGCAGCACAACCCAACGGTTATCCAGAGCCGCCAGCTCTTTGTGGTACTGCTCTTCGATCGGGAAAATCTCATCTTTCATGAATTGCTTCACGCGATTGAGGTAATCCTGGCCTTTCTCGGAAATATTGAAATCCATCGCCGTATCCTCGCTGACAATTGCACCGTCGTGTGAACGGAATAGTTACGTTGAGATCAGTCTAGGGAGGACTTAACTATTACGCGACTGAATTATTCTTATCATTTATTATTAGCCAAACTTATTCAATAACGGACGTTGATCATGGCCCTGAATCGCCTGGACCTGAACCTGCTGCACGTTTTCGACACCATCTACCGGGAAGGCAGCCTGACGCGCGCTGCACGGGCGCTGCATCTGACACAGCCGGCGGTCAGCCACTCCCTGTCCCGACTCCGGGATCACTTTGATGATCCGCTGTTTACCCGTCAGGGCAATCAGATGGTGCCAACGCCCCTGGCCCGGCGATTCCTGGAGTCCATGCGCCCGGGGCTCACCCAGATTCAGGGCGCGGTAAACCAGTTCCATGCTTTCGACCCTGCAACTCAGCGCAAGACCTATTCGCTGGGACTGAGGGACATCCTGGAGTCCACCTTTCTGCCCCGGTTGATGAAGCGTCTGGACGCCTATCCGGAGCTGGAGATTGTCAGCCAGCGGATCGCGCGACGCGATATGGAGACCCAGCTGGCCGCCGGCAAACTGGATTTTTCGGTGGATGTGCTGCTGCCGGTCAGTAACCAGACCGCTCATGAATTACTGAGGCAGGATCGTCTGGTGGTGCTGGCACGGGAGGGCCACCCGCTGACGGCCACAACACTGGATATGGAGGGTTATCTGTCTGCGAAGCACGTTCTGGTGTCGTCGCGCACTGAGGGGCCCGGCATTGAGGACTTTGAGCTGTCCAGGCTGGGTGTGCAACGCAGTATCAGGCTCCGGTGTCAGCATTACTACGCGGCTTGCCGGGTGGTTGAGGATACCGACCTGCTGCTGACCATGCCGGAAGCCTATGCCCGAATCATCGCCGAGCGGGCAAATATCCGTATTATGGATCCGCCAGCCGATCTGCCATCCATCGACGTGCATCTTTACTGGCACAAAGCCTACGAGAAAGAGCCTGCGCTGATCTGGTTCCGGGAACAACTCAAGGCAATCAGCTGATGATTAATACGCGCCTACGGCCATCAGAAACCCGAAAAAGCCGATCCCGGTAATGGCAAGGGCCGCCAGAACAATGCCAAAGCCCCACCAGATCGCAGCAGCATCGGAAATTCCGACGCCATGGCCCCGCAAGGTTCGGTAGAAGGCCCAGGGGCCAAGAACAAACGCACCCACCACCGCGAAAACCAGCCCGACACTGATGCCGGCAAAGGTCCAGGTGGCAAGCACCATGGCGCGGTCTTTGACCTGGTCAGTCACACCATGGTGTTCCAGGAATTTCTTGCAGAAAAACCAGAGCAAAGCGAACAGGACGATAACAAAAACCAGTCCGCCAACAATCGTTATGACTCGGTAGAGCACAGGGTCAATCCTGTCAGTTTAAAGATGATTCAGTCCGGAAACTCGGGCTCCGGCAGACATTCAAAACCTGGCTTGGCAAACAGGTAGCCCTGATACAGGCTGATCCCCTGGGAGCGTAACCAGAAGTACTCTTCCTCGGTTTCAACGCCCTCGGCAATGATCTGGCCGCCCAGCTGCCTCATCATGGTAATGATTCCGGCCACAACTGCTTGCTTGTTCGGTTCCTGGTGTATGTTACGTATCAAAGCCATATCCAGTTTAAGAAGGTCCGGCGGACTGGCCATCATGATGTTGTAGCGGGAAAAGCCGGCACCAAAATCATCAATGGCGGTGCTGAACCCCATCTCCTTGTAGGCTTCGATAATGGAAACCAGGTGATCAACGGATGTTGAATTCAGGTGTTCGTCTTCAGTGAGCTCGAAAATAATCTTGCGAGTGTCGAAATTATAGGTCTTTGCCGCGGCAAGGGTGGTCCGGATACAGTACTCAGCCCGGTAGACTGCGTTGGGCATGAAGTTGATGCTGAGCATTGGTTCCATCTTCAGCTTTGCAGCAAGCTTCACGGCTTTGACGCGACACACCTGATCAAACGCGTAACGATTTCGCTCGTTTACCCTGGAAAGAATGCTCATGGCGCCCTGCCCTTCAGAACCCCGCACCAGAGCTTCGTAGGCAAAAACAGACTTGTTGAGCACATCTACAATCGGCTGGAACGCAAAGGTAAAGGAAAAATCCAGTCCTGCTCCACAGGCACATTGCTCACAATGAGATTCATCAAACAGTACGGCGGGTTGGTTCACTTCAACTCCTGAACTTCAAATCTGGCGATTTTGCTACGTTAATAAGACGTATTTTCAATTCACTATAGCGTCGATCCCTAGCCTGGTAAAACCACTTTTGGTTAAAGCATGTGAAACGCTGGCATCCCCCGTTTACATGACTAAACTGGGGTTTGTTGCTTATACGAGTCTGTTTACAAAAGGAGCCTCCCGAATGGCCGAAACTACGCGAATCGCAGTCACCCCGGGCGATGGCATTGGCCCTGAAGTGGTGGCTGAAGCTGTGCGTTGCCTGGAAACCCTGCGCGCCAAGCACAGCCTTGCCATTGAGTGGACGCGATTCCCCTGGCCCTCTCATGCCTGGCATGAGGAACACGGAGAGTCCATGCCGCAGGATGCACTGGAACAGTTGCAAAAATACGATGCCATTCTACTCGGTGCTTTGGGCGATCCGGGCCCAATGGATGATCCGGACCGGTACCTGCTGCCCGACAGCATCTCCCTTGCACCGCTGCTGGATATGCGTAAGGGCTTTGACCAGTGGGTCTGTGAGCGCCCGGCGAGACTGCTTCCCGGCGCGCGCCAGTTTCTGGCGGATGAACGCGCCAAAGACATCGACATGCTGGTGATCCGGGAAAACTCCGAGGGGGAATACGTCAGCCAGGGTGGCCGCTTGCGAAAGGGTACGCCCGATGAAGTGGCGACCCAGATGGAGGTGTTTACCCGAAAGGCCACAGACCGGATCATCCGGTATGGCTTTGAGCAGGCACGGATCCGGGCTGCGGACCGGGTCAACCAAGGCCGGACCCGGACTTTTCGTACGCTGGATGGCCGCACCTGCGAAAGCCAGGTCTGCCTGGTCACCAAGCGGAATGCCCTGCGCTACTGGGGCGACATGTATACGGAAGCTTTTGAAGATATCAGCAAGGAGTACCCGGATGTCGCAACGCACCATGAGCTGGTAGATGCGGCCTGCATGAAGTTTGTGCAGAGCCCCTGGGCCTTTGATGTGGTGGTTGCCAGCAACCTGCAGGGCGATATTCTTACCGATCTGGCAGCTGTGCTTTCCGGTGGCATGGGCGTCGCACCCTCGTGCAACCTGAACCCCACAGACCCGGACATGCCCTCTATGTTTGAGCCCACCCACGGCAGTGCGCCGGACATTGCAGGCCAGGGCCTGGCGGACCCGACTGCCATGCTGTTCACCACAGCGCGTATGCTGGAATGGCTGGGCCGCAAAGACCCGGCAATTGCTGCCGCTGGCAAGGAACTGTTCGATGCGGTTGCAGCAGACCTTGCGGAGAACTCCGGAACCCGGCGCGGCACTCATGAAATAGGGGCGGAGATCTGCACACGTCTGTCTGCGTGACGCCGTCCCACTGATCCGAAAAACTGCATTTTTGTGGCCAGGCCGGAGCACCTGGCCACGAATCTACTCGTCTGCCATGATAAATTCCAGGCGGCCCGGCGCCACCCTAACATCCACCGGCATCATGCCAAACATGCGCTGGGCAAAATTGGTCTCGTCAAGACGGTACACCGGCATGGTTTCGAGCATCTGGGCGACAAGTCGCATCACCGTGTCAGTAACCGGCTTCAGATCACCTTTAAAAAATGGCGAATCAATGCTGCTTTCCAGCAATTGCAGCCGCCTGATAAAGATCGCTTTTTCCGTGCTGTCGTAAACCGGAGCTCCTTCCACCTTCAAGGTAATATCCACTGGCAACTTTGCCATCAGTGCGTTCAGAGCCACCTGCCCCCGCAAATCGATCACGGCCACGTTACGACCATCCGGACCCAGAGTGATATCGGCATCGTCAAGGCTCAGGCTCAGTGGCGAACCGCTGCTCAGTTGCTGGCGGTCGAACTCACTCACCACGTCCTGAAGGTGGCGCTCCAGCTCACCTTCGGAAATGGAATAGGGAGACATGCTGGCACAGCCGCTTGTCAGTGCCAGTGCCAGAATCAGAAGGGTCCATAGACCTTTCAGAGGTGTCATGTTCATCGGGGTTTCTCCAGGGAATATGGCTATATCCTGCGGCACAGAGGTAGCCCGGGCAAGACCGGTGGGTTAATGATTGGTCAGAAACGGCCCGGGCCGGCTAATCGTTCTCGGCCCGGGCATCTACGTGAGGCGTCAGGTTGTCGTCAAAGACAACCGTCAGCAGAATGGGCCGACAACACACCTGGCAATCCTCGACATACTCTTGTTCAGGTACCGATGGGTCGACGCTGACTTCCAGCGTCTCCCAGCAGTACGGGCACTGAATGAGAACCGAGTCCAGGGCTGACATGGCATCACCTCAGAACTGTTGTTTTGCCATCCAGGGAATAATCCGGTCAAACGCCTGCTCGAGTTTCTCGCAAGTGGTGGAGAAACTGATCCGCACAGCGTTGGTACATCCTTCCCCGAAGGCATCGCCCGGCACCAGACAGACGCCGGTTTCCTTTAGCATACGAAGGGCCAGATCCGAACCGTCTACATGGGGTGGCAGCTCGGGAAAGGCGAAGAAGGCCCCCCCGGGTTTGTATCCGGTCATGTAGGGGGTCTGGTCGATCAGCTCAACCACTTTATCCCTGCGCTCCCGATAGATGTCCACCATATCCCGCACACACTGCTGGTCACCGGTCAGCGCGGCTACACCGGCGAACTGGGACGGCGTATTGGCCACAGAGGTCGTGAACATGTGATACCGCCGCAAAGACTTGATCGCTGCCTGGCTTGAAATCACCCAGCCGATCCGCAAGCCCGCCATACTGTAGGTTTTCGAGAAGCTGCTGATGCACATGATGTTGTCCAGGTCCATCGAGCAGTTGAGTACGCTGGCGAAGTCATCGTCGTCAAAGATCAGGTGGTCATAGACCTCATCCGCATATACCTGAATGCCGCGGTAGGCGCATTCTTCGAGAATGGTCTCCACCGTGCTGCGTGGGTAGACCGCGCCGGTCGGGTTGTTCGGGTTGTTCAAAATCAGGGCGAAGGTCCGGGGGCCCATGGCGCGGATGACTTCATCCGGATCCAGCTGATGATTGTTTTCCGCCCGGGTTGGTACAAACTTCACCTCGCCGCCGTTCATCCGGATCAGGGGTGCGTAAAGCAGGAACGACGGGTCCGTCACGATGAACTGCCTGCCCGGCGCAGAGGTGGCGGAAATGGCCAGGTACATGGCCTCAGTGGCACCACTGGTGACCAGGATATTGTCCCGGGTCAGCTTCCGGTTGTAACGCTTGCCGTAGTAGTCGCGCAGCGCTACCAACAGCTCCGGCAGACCGGCATCCATGGTATAGCCGGTCTGACCCGCATTCAGGGCATCAATGTATGCATCAATAATGTGCTTGGGTGTCGGCAGGTCCGGCTGACCGATGGAAAGATGAATCACATCCTTCATGGTGGCCGCCATGTTCACCATACGACGGATGCCTGGCACCGGAACCGCCTGCATGGCAGGGTTCCAACTGGCCTTGGTCTTCCGGTACTTCACTTTACGCGGTTTAGTCTGGCCGGTTTCTTTGTTGGCGGCTTCTGCCATAAACACCTCCTGCAAACGGGGCTGATAAAATCCACTCCTGCAGGTTAGTCAGTATAGAGGGGCTCTACAAGACAAAACGTCATAAACATAGTGTATGTGAAGGTAGGTGAAAGTACCGCCATAACCGCCGTTGCGGGCAAATCTTGCGCGCAGCAAGTTGACCAGGCCGGGCCTGCCGACCAGACTGTAGATATCGCTTACGGGCAATCACCAGTCACACATCGTTATCCATCAAAAGGCGGAGGCTTAATGACTCAGCACAGCAAACCTGTTGTAACCGTTCTCACCGCGCCGGGAGAACAGGAACCGCCGGGAATGGATGCACTCCGGGCCCGCGCGGATGTGCGTTTTGCCTGTGACGAACCAACCCTTCGGGAAACCCTGCCCGGCACCGAAATCATGATGGTGACGGACTTTCGCACCGAAGCCCTGGCCGCTGCCTGGCATACAGCCGACAAGCTGAAATGGATCCATGCCACCAGTGCCGGGGTTGATGCCCTGATGTTCCCGGACCTGATCAAGGGTGATGTGACGGTGACCAATGCCCGCGGCATTTTCGACCGCACGATCGCCGAATACGTGCTCTGCACCATTCTGATGTTCGCCAAGGATTTCCCGAATTCCATCCGGCTGCAGATGAAGCACCAATGGAAGCACCGGGATACGGAACGGGCGGAAGGCAAGCAGGTTCTGGTGGTGGGCGCCGGTTCCATCGGCCGCCAGATTGGCCGCCTGGTCAGTGCCGCTGGTTTGAAGGCCCACGGTATTGCCCGCAAACCAAGGCATGATGACCCGGATTTTGTTGCCGTGCATGGCAACGACGACCTTTACGAACAGCTCGGCCACGCCGACTTTGTGGTGATTGCCGCCCCGCTGACACCCCAGACGGAGGGCCTGTTTAATGACAAGGCCTTCAAGGCCATGAAGAACTCTGCACGCCTGATCAACATTGGTCGCGGCCCGATCGTTAAAACCGACGACCTGGTTGGCGCGCTGAGGAATGGCGACATCGCCGGAGCCGGGCTGGATGTGTTCGAGGAGGAACCATTGGCGGAAGACCATCCGCTCTGGGATATGGAGAACGTGACCATGACCGCCCATATGGCCGGTGATTTCATCGGTTGGAAGCGGGCGTTGACGGATCAGTTCCTGGAGAATTTTGACCGGTGGCACAAGGGAGAAGAACTCTTCAACCTGGTCGACAAGGAGCTGGGGTACGCCGGCAGTAAGTAACTGTGGTGTGACAGACACCGGAGCGAGCGGCTAAATTTTTTAACTTCATCAGTACAAAAAACGGGAGCCCGAAGGCTCCCGTTTTTCTATCCATGAGCAAAACTGAGCATCAGCTACCAGACAACGACTGATCCGAAGGATCAATCTCCATTTGCTGAATCGCAATCACCGCCTGAGTCCGGTTACGAACCCCCAGCTTCCGGAACACCGCTGTAATATGCGCCTTGATGGTCGCCTCCGAAACATCCAGATCATAGGCAATCTGCTTGTTCAGAAGCCCCTCGGCCAGCATACCCAGCACCCGGAACTGTTGCGGCGTCAGCGACGCCAGTTTTTCTGAAAAGTCCGTGGCATCCGAGTGCATCCGCTCGATCTTGTCCGCCACACCTGGCGGCAACCAGACATCCCCTTCCAGGACAGCCTGAATGGCCTCAGTGATGGTCGGCAACGGTGCCGACTTCGGAATGAAACCGGAAGCACCGTAATCAATCGAGCGGCGCATCACCTGCAATTCCTCGGAACCTGACACAACCACCACCGGCAGCCCCGGGTATTGCCCGCGCATGAACACGAGCCCCGAGAAGCCGTGGGCACCCGGCATATTGAGATCCAGCAGAACCAGATCCGCGTCCGGGTGCGACTCTACCGCCGCCTGCAGCGCCTTGATGCTGTCGACTTCAACCGTCTCCGCATCCGGTACCGCCTGACTGACCGCCTGCTTCAGTGCTGCGCGAAACAGTGGGTGATCATCAGCGACGATAATTGTTTGTGCCATTCAACAGATTCCTTACAGGTGTTCAGCCCGATGGATAACACTCGGGCTTTACTTGTTTGCACGACCGCTTATCAGGTCATCCACCACGCCCGGGTCCGCCAGGGTGGAGGTGTCGCCGAGCTGATCGTGCTCGTTTGACGCAATCTTACGCAAAATCCTGCGCATTATCTTGCCCGATCGGGTTTTCGGCAATCCGGGTGCCCACTGAATCACGTCTGGAGAGGCAATCGGGCCAATTTCCTTACGCACCCACTGGACCAGCTCCTTCTTCAATTCATCGGACGGCTCTTCACCGTGGACCAGGGTGACGTAGACATAGATGCCCTGCCCCTTGATCTCATGCGGGTAACCAACAACAGCCGCTTCCGCAACCTTGTCGTGGGACACCAGTGCACTTTCAACTTCGGCAGTACCCAAACGGTGGCCGGAAACGTTCAGAACGTCATCGACACGGCCGGTGATCCAGTAGTAGCCGTCTTCGTCGCGACGGGCACCGTCACCGGTGAAGTACATCCCCTTGTAGGTGCTGAAGTAGGTCTGGACAAAACGCTCATGATCACCATAGATGGTGCGCATCTGGCCAGGCCAGCTGTCCAGGATTACCAGGTTACCCTCGGTCTTGCCGTCCAGGATATTGCCATCGTTATCCACCAGGGCCGGCTGGACGCCGAAGAAGGGCACCGTGGCGGAACCCGGCTTCAGGTCTATGGCGCCAGGCAGCGGGGAAATCAGGATCCCGCCGGTCTCGGTCTGCCACCAGGTGTCCACAATCGGGCATTTGCTGTTACCGATGACGCGATGGTACCACTCCCAGGCTTCAGGGTTGATCGGCTCACCCACGGACCCCAGCAGTTTCAGGCTATCGCGCTTGGTGCCGTCCATGCACGACTCACCCTCAGCCATGAGGGCACGGATCGCGGTCGGCGCGGTGTAAAGAATGTTCACCTTGTGCTTGTCGACTACCTGACCCATGCGGGAGCTGTCCGGGTAGTTGGGCACGCCCTCGAACAGAACGGTAACGGCGCCATTGGCCAGCGGGCCGTACAGGATGTAGCTGTGGCCAGTCACCCAGCCAAAGTCAGCGGTACACCAGTAAACATCGCCATCGTGGTAATCGAACACGTACTCGTGGGTCATGGACGTGTAGACCATGTAACCGCCAGTCGTGTGCAGAACGCCCTTTGGCGCACCAGTGGAGCCGGAGGTGTACAGCATGAACAGCGGGTCCTCGGCGTTCATGGGCTCCGGTGGACAGTCTGCCGACGCTGACTTCATCAGGTCTTCATAACGCTCGTCGCGACCCTCGTTCCAGGGAACTTCGGAGTTACCGGTGCGAGTAACAACGACCACTTTCTCAACGCTGGCGGCATCTTCGTTCTTCAGCGCCGCATCCACATTCTTCTTCAGCGGAATCTTGCGTCCGCCACGAACACCTTCATCGGAGGTGACCACGAAGCGGGATTTACCGTTAACAATCCGGGCGCCCAGCGCCTCCGGAGAGAATCCGCCGAACACGACAGAGTGGATCGCCCCGATACGGGCGCAGGCCAGCATCGCAACAGCCGTCTCCACAATCATCGGCATGTAGATGGTCACAACGTCGCCCTTCTTCACGCCCAGACCTTTCAGGACGTTGGCAAACTTGCTGGTTTCCTCATGCAGTTCGCGGTAGGTGACATTGCGAGAGTCGGCAGGATCATCACCTTCAAAGATGATGGCTGTCTGGTCGCCGCGCTTTTGCAGATGACGGTCCAGGCAGTTTGCGGAAGCGTTCAGCTGACCATCTTCAAACCACTTGATGGACAGATTGTTGTAATCGTAGCTGGTATTTTTCACCTTGGTGTAAGGCTTGATCCACTCAAGGCGCTTGCCGTGTTCACCCCAGAAGGTATCCGGGTCTTCCACTGACTGACGATACATGTCTTCATACTGTTCCCGATTCAGAAGGGCCCGCTTGGCCACTTCCGGGCTCACCGGATATACCTGTTTATCAGTCATTGTGCTCCCCCTTTGTCAGAGTCTGTTGTCATTGTCGGTTTTGGAATTCTGAGCGCTGGGACCTCTCCGGTCCTCGAGACGGATAGCCGTAGTTCAACATGTGTGCCACTACACAATGAATTAGACTAACGTCCTAACGCGCCTGAACTTTTGGGCAAAACCGGCCGCTAACCCACAAAAAACCAAGGGTTATTTGTGCCGAACGAGAAGCTTTTTAAAAGGATAGTTCTATCGGAGCCAATGGCAAACAGGTGAGGAAAACTGACAATACTGGAAAGCAGCCCGGCCGTAGTGACCGGGCTCAGGGTTTTACGCCGCTTTCTTTCGGGCCTTGGCCGAACGAAGGCTGTAGATCTTACGCTCCTTCAGGGCATACCGATTGAGCCCGGCAAGGTGGATCTTGCGCAGGTATACCGCCCAGTCGATCTGGCGGGCATCAACCGGGAACAGCACTTTGTCCAGCTCGCCCATGCGCGAGGCCAGAGCCAGCAGGTCGTCATTGCGGAAGATGTAATCCGGCGCCGTGTAGAAGCCGAAAATGGTTGCCAGGGAGCGGGTGGTATCCAGGTTCCGGAGTACTTTCAATTCGCGGTTCTGACCCAGCATTTTCAACACCTTCCCGGTGATACTCAGGGGAATGCGCACGCCTCCGACCACAGCATCAAAAAGCCTGCGATTCACGGCAATGAATGGCTTGGTCGGCTGCCGATAGAACAGCTGGTCGTATTCCGCGTAATTGGTTCTGGATTCCGCCATCAGGTGATCAATGAATTCGCCCAGGGAAACCGGGTTGGAACTGCCACTGCAGCACTGGTAAACCCGGTGACGCGGGGACTCCCCCATCGACTCAGCGACGGCCAGGATGATGGCGTTGGCCACCAGGTCCACGGGAATGACATCAATGACCCCGGAGCGCTTGCCAGGGAACAGGGTAACCTTCTCTCGGGCATACGCCAGGATAATGGCATCCGCCACCTTTACGCCCTCAATCCAGCCGGGCGCGGGCTCCTCAAGGGCGCTCTCAATGATAGAGGGTCGGACAATGGTCAACGCCCTACCCGACAGAGCCTTCATCAAAAGCTGCTCTCCCAGCCACTTGGTAAAGGTGTAGGTATCGCTCCAGCCGTAGTGATTGGCTTCACGAATGCCAAGGTCCACCAGTTTCTTTTCCAGCACCTTACCGGAGTAGCGGGACCGGACATCGGCAATCTTGTCTTCCAGCAAGCGGACCAGCTCTTCAATCTCGTAATAGCCCTCGGTACTGCGGGGAATGGTCTCGCCCGCGGGCTTGATCACCGATTCGGTAATCTGGCCGGAGTTCATGCCATTCACGTAGCAAGTGGAAACCTGAAGCACCGCCAGTGACTTGTTCTGGCGCGCCAGCTCGGCAACGTTTTCCAGGCACCGGGTGTTAATCGCCAGAGCTTTATCGAGCTCTTCCCGGAAGTTGACGCTGGCGGCCGAGTTAATCACCGCATCAATGCCGCCTGCCAGCTTGCGAAACCGATCACCCGACAATCCGAACAAGGGTTCGGTGACTTCACCGGTAACGCAATACACCCGCTCCTCAATGAAGGATTCAAAAGCCTCGTTATCCTCCTGGCGAAGGCGATCAAATACTGACGATGTCGCAATCTCATCAAGAAAGCGCCCCCGGGCATCCGGATGGCGCTTGTTTCCACGGATCAGCAGGTGAATACCGCCGATATCGGGAACGGCGCGAATAAGCTTTTCCAGTACCACCTTGCCAAGGAAACCGGTGGTGCCGGTAATCAGTACGTGCTTTCCGCGGAGCTTTTCGAGTACTTTCGATGATGCCCCGGGGTTCAGCTGCTGTGTTGCCATGGGAGAACTCCTTCTCAATTTGAATCCGTCGCCGGCGCACACCTGCCGGCCGAGGAAAGTTTACGAATCAGATGCATCAAAGCCGGTGCATATTGCGGGCCACGATTCAGATTTATGATCAATACTTGCACAACCTTGGTGACAGAGTGGTGACACACCGCAAAGTTACGCGACAAAAAGAGCTAAAAAAATGACAAAAAAAGAGGTAGGTTTTACTGCCTATCACGATCGACCGTGATCATTGCCCGAGAGTGACCGCAGAAGCTGATCCAGGGAAATATCCGCGGGCTGCTCCTTCAGCACGCGTACCAGGCGATCCTGCTCGCCAAAGCTGATGCGGTCGTAAAAGGGTTCGCGCAGAACCGATGAAGCCGGTTCCGGTTTCCTGGCTTCTTGTGAAGGGGGCGAAATCTGGTCCGCAAGCTCACGCAGGTGAGTCGCCAGGTGGCTTTGCCGCTCCGGATTGAGATTTTCCCACTGAAAAGATCCCAGTCCGGTCTGGACGATTTCGATGACATCGCTGTCCAGTGTGCGCCCCAGAAGTGCAAAAAGTCGGGTAAATGCTTCATAACGCAGCATCGGGTCCACCGGCGTCCGGGAGAAAACCGCCTCCAGATGCTTCACCGCGTTCAGGCACTGAGCTTTAACATCTGGAGCTTCTTCCGCCGTTTTCCCGGGCACAGATGCCGGGGCAGCAGTCTCTTGTGGCTCCCGGCGAGACACTTTGTGCCAGTATGCTGCGATACCGGCCTTTCGCCGGGGAAGCTGTGACAGCCTCACATTCAACATATCCGCGAGGGTATGGAATTGGCGGCAGGATGGATCTGACACCGGTAACAGCGCAACGGGCTTCTGGTTCAGAACTGACTGGCGGAGTGTTTCGTCCCGCCATATTCCCCCCATGTAATGCAGCGAGATCTCCAGATGGCGCTGAGCTGCAGCGTCCAGGCGCTGAAACACAGAGCGTGCCTGACTGGCCCCCTGGGCCATATTGACGAGAATACTGGGGATCCGGTTATACCCCCTGCGCCGAAGGACCTTGATAAGGGAGAAGGCATCCGTCAGGGAGGCCGGGTCCGGGGTTACCACCATGCAGGCCAGCTCCGTGGCTGCAATCATATGCAGCCCGGCGGTCTGCAAGCCCGCCGCGGTATCAGTAATCACATAGTCATAACGGGTTTCAAGGTTGTAGAGCGCCCGGAGAATACGCAGGCTTTCGGCCTGCCCCATGTCCATGCATTCCTGCACGCCGGAGGCACCCGGAACAATGTGGAGACCGTAGTCGGTCTCGAGAATGATGTCCTCGAGCCGACATTCCCCGGCCATGACGTTGGCAAGGGTTTTCCGGGGATAGAGGCCCACCATAATGCTGACATTGGCCAGATCGGTGTCACCGTCCAGAAGCAAAACCCGTTTATCCTGCCTCGCCAGGGTGAGCGCCAGATTCAGGGCGACCGAAGTTTTGCCCACACCGCCCTTACCACCGGTAATGGCAATGGTTCGGGGCTGGTTCGGATTGTGCTTTACAGGTTCTCTGGCAGTCATCACCGGTAATCTAGGTCCCTGATTTTACGGTTGCAGGCAATTTAACCTGTCAAAATTCTACACATATCACGAATCAGATAATATATTGCTTAAAAAAACAGCAATAAGTATTTAATAACGACGTATTATTGTCTAAGCTCTTTTCCGACAACAAGAATGAACGATTCGTCAGATACTGGTTTTTCTATATCGCACGGCAGGTAAGCCTATGCACATTGCGCCTGATTTACAGTTACCGAGCCTCCCGGAGGTCACCTTGCGGGCGCTCGATGCTTGTCATCAGGACGAAAGCTACCGAAAGATCAGCGAGATCGTCTCAGCCGACACCGCCCTGGTCGCCCGCATACTGGCACTCGCCAACTCTGCACTTTATGGCCCATCAACGCCGATCCGGTCAGTGGACCAGGCTCTATTAAGACTGGGTACCCGGCGATTCCATACGCTCGTGCTTACCGCTGCCCTGCGCCAGCTCCTGTTTGAACTCGGGGGAGACGAGTGGCAGCAACTCAGGGATTTCTGGCGGCACTCACTGACGACTGCCTTGACCGCACGGGCGCTTGCCACCCTCACCCGTTACCCGGAGCCGGACGAAGCATTCATGCTGGGCATGCTTCACAACATCGGTGAGCTGATCGCTATTAAAACGCCGGCAACCGAAACGAAGCAACACTATCTCGATCATCAATCCGATATTGCTGCCGAACTTGTTTCTTCCTGGGGGCTGGGCCCCATGGCTGCCGATGCCATGCGATATCAGCAAGCCCTCCCTTCCGAGCTGCGGGATGCCGGCCACCTGGTGAAGTTGATCAGCCTGGCCACCCGGCTGGCGCTTTCCGATGCGGCGGGCATTGCCGCTGCAGGCACGGTATTCGGGCTGAACGAGGAACTCACCCGTGAGATTAATCGCCGGATCGGGCATGAGGTGTCCGGCATGGCGGCTTCCCTCGGTATCCCCCTGGATGAGGAATACAATGGCGAGAGCGCATCCAGGCAACTGAAACAGACCATTCTGCGCCAGGCTATGGCCAGCCAGGCGATCAATCTCGCCGATATAACCGGTGAAACCGACAAAATCCTGGCCGAAACGGTCAACAGTCTTACCCTGATCACCGGCCTGCCAGCCCTGTGCTTTGGGCACTCATGCGAGAATCTCGTGCTCCTGTCCGGGACCACTGGCGACATCCCGGAACTGGCCGTGACCGCCAAACCGGGCGGCAGCGTGCTAACCGAGGCCTTTATTTCCGGGCTGCCCGTCAGCCTTGGTGAACGCTCGCCAACGGTACTCGACCGTCAGCTTCTGTCCCTGTTACATACCCCCTCACTCCTGGCTATCCCTGTCATCAGTGATGACGACTGTCCAGGCGTCTTTGCCCTGGGCACCGACAACACCCAGCTACCGACGACTCTGGAGCTGGCGGACATCTTCACCCGCCAGCTGTCCTCTGTACTCGCAAACCGGCCACTCCCGGATGAAGCGGCCGCGGCTGACGGCAAACAGCTCGATCAGGACATAGCGCGTGACCGGCTGCGCAAACAGGTTCATGAGGTCAGCAACCCCCTGACCATCATCCGGCAGTATATTTATCAGCTCAGAGGCCGACTGGAGGATGCCGACGTCCAGCAGGAACTGGACGTGATCCGGGATGAGCTTGACCGCGCGGGTAACCTTTTACTGCAGATGAGCCATACTGACGCCACGGAATACGACTCCGATAGCGTTGAGCTGAACCCGGAGCTGGAAAGTCTGGCCCGGATTCTGGAAGATAGCCTGTTCAGCTCCGACAATCGCAATCTGAAGTTAATACTCTGCAACCAGCCAACACTGGTTGCCGCCGGCACCACCCGGATTCGCCAGGTTGTAATCAATCTGGCACGGAATGCGGCAGAGAGTCTCCCGGATGAAGGTGGTACGGTAGAGGTCCGCACGTCTTACCCGGTGTGGCAAAATCAGCGCACCTGGGTGGAAATGGAGGTCACCGACACGGGTACCGGAATACCCGATGAAATCAGGGACAGCCTGTTTTCACCAGTAAGAACCACAAAAGGAGAGGGCCACAGCGGTTTGGGCCTGAGCATTGTGAAACAGCTTGTTGATGACATGGAGGGCATCATAGCTTGTCGCACGGGACAGGAAGGCACTACCTTCAGGATTCTGTTCCCGGCGGCCAGCCATAAAAAGAACGAGACCGACTGACGCAGAAACAACGGACACAGACCGATGGCACCTGAACTCACTGATCAGCCTTTCAGTCACGGGTTAACGGCACGGATTCTGGTGGCGGATGACGAACCCCGCCTGCTGGACACACTGGCTTCGCTGCTGCGCAGTCGTGGTTACGACGTATCGGAAGCCCACGGCGGCCGGAAAGCCTGCGAATTAATCGACCAGGAGGGGTTCGACCTGGCGCTTCTGGATCTGCGAATGCCGGAGGTGAACGGGTTTGATGTCATGGCCCACCTTGCAGACAGACAGCCAGAATGCGGCGTCATCGTTGTCAGCGGTGAAAGTTCCTTCAGTTCCGTCAGCCGCGCACTCCGGCGGGGCGCACTGGATTACATCCGCAAGCCCTTTGACCCGGAGGAATTACTGGCTACTGTCGAAAACGTCATCGGCAAAAAGTCCCTCCTCAAAGCCCACGAACACATTCAGTTCCGACTGGAAAAATCCGAAGCTCTGCACCGATATATCGTCAACAGCTCTCCCGATATCGTCTTCATGCTTGATCAGGAAGGCCATTTTTGCTTCATAAACAGCAAGGTGGAAAGTCTGCTCGGATACCAACCGGCGGAGCTCTGCGGCCAGCATTTTCGGCACATTCTTGACGACCGGGATGTTACCCGGGGAACCATGGCCCTTAAGGGCCCCAATATCACCGCAGACAACCCCAGAACCCTGGAAGTCCGGCTGAAAACCCGTGGCAGCCGCCGGGCAACCCGACACTTCGAGATCACTGCCTTCCCCATCGACCCCCAGACCTGGCCCCACTCCGGGGCGACCCAGGGCGGCGGCAATGGCAACGGCGCCCGTTATTACGGCACCGCCCGGGATGTGACCGAACGCAAAGAGGCTGAGGCGTTCATTAACTTTCAGGCCTACCACGACCTGCTCACCCGCCTGCCAAATCGGGCCCTGTTCAAGGATCGCCTCGAACTGGCCATCACACACGCCAAGCGCGGCGGCCAGAAGCTGGCGGTGATGTTCCTCGACCTGGACCGCTTCAAGGTCATCAACGATACCCTGGGGCACGCCATGGGCGATCGGTTGCTGCAGGCGGTAACCCACCGTCTCGAAAAATGCCTGCGCAAGGGAGACACCCTGTCCCGGTTCGGTGGCGATGAATTCACCCTGTTATTGCCCTCGATCCACAACCACGAGGACGCGAGGCAAATTGCAAAAAAACTGATCGATGCACTCCGGGCGCCCTTCCAACTGGGCGACCATGAGGTGTTTGTCGGCGTGAGTATTGGTATTTCAATCTTTCCGGAGGCCGGCGAAACCATGGATCATCTGATCCAGAACGCCGATATTGCCATGTACCACGTGAAGGCCAAGGGCAAAGACGGCTACCGTTTCTATTCCGAAAGCATGAGCATCGACACCGCCAACCGGCTGAACCTGGAGCGGGATCTCCGGCAGGCGCTGGAGCGTGACGAGCTGCGGGTTTTCTATCAGCCTCAGGTGTGCTCAACAACCAACCGAGTGGTCGGACTGGAGGCACTGGTACGCTGGCAGCACCCGGAAAGAGGCCTGCTCTACCCCCGGGATTTCCTGCCGCTGGCTGAGGAAACCAAACTCATTGGCCAGCTCAGTGAGCGTGTTCTTGACCAGGCCTGCCAGGACGTCGGACTCTGGATTCGCTCAGGGCACCCTCACCTTCGCCTTGCTGTCAACCTGTCCCCCATCCAGGTGGAACACCCGCGGTTTGTGGAGACCCTGATGCAGCAGGTCGAAGCTCACAAATTCCCGGCCGGCAACCTGGAAATCGAGATCACCGAAAACGTGATCATGAATGACCTGGAGCAGATCAGTCAGAAGCTTCGGGAACTGGCCTCATTCGGCGTACGGATAGCGATTGATGACTTCGGTACAGGCTACTCGTCTCTGAACTACCTGCACCGCCTGCCCATCCACACGCTCAAGGTCGACCAGTCCTTCGTCAAGGCAATACGCAGCGGCGACGATGGCGCCTGCATCGTGAATGCCATTGTGGCTATGGCCCACGGCCTCAAACTCGAGATTGTTGCTGAGGGCGTGGAAACCGACGAGCAGCTTAAGTACCTGAGAGGTCTCGGCTGCCATCAGGTCCAGGGCTTCTTCTACGGCCCGGCAAGGCCCGCAGGCGAGATTTCAAAATCCCTGGGAATCACCAAAGCCCGGGCCGCTTCTTTCGGATAAACGATTATCTATTGTCTGACACTCTGATGTAAAATCGCGATCTGGTTTGCAAAGTATTGCAGCACGTTACTTTGTGTATCTGGAAATGCGCATTACTGCACATATTTCTCCCATCCTGTTCTCTAAGCTCAAATCCATCAGGCGTTGACCACCGGAATGTCCGACAGTCTATCGGACCAACAAAGACAAGAACGGTGGCGGCATCCAAGGAACAAGAACAGGCAGCAGTCATCATGCGCGACAAGTACAAGTACATTGGCCCCGTCTACGATTTCCTGAGCAACCTCTACAGCGGCAAGAATATCCACCGCTGCAAAACCGCCATGCTAGACGTTGAAACCGTCAAACCCGGAGACCGGATTCTGTTTGCCGGCGTAGGTCATGGCCGGGACGCCATTCGTGCCGCTGAGCTGGGTGCAGAGGTTACCGTGGTAGACCTGTCAGAAACCATGTTGCGCAAGTTTGGCGAAGCCCAGGAGAAAGAGGCGCCTCACCTGAGCATCCGCCGTATCCACAGCGACATCATGAAAGTGGATGACGTCGAGCAGTACGACATGGTGGTGGCTAACTTTTTCCTCAACGTCTTTGATGAAGACATGATGGTCCGGGTCCTGGAGCACCTGATTCGCTTGGGCAAACCAGACGCCAGAGTGGTTGTCGGCGACTTTTGCTTCCCCACCGGCAACATCCTCTCCCGGATGTTCAAAAAGCTTTACTGGTACATGGCCGTATTCATCTTCTGGCTGTTTGCCAACAACGCATTCCACAAGATTTACAACTACCCCGAGCACATGCAGCGCCTGGGCCTCCAGGTCACCGAGAAGAAACATTTCAAACTTCTGAACATGAACTGCTACTGGTCCATTCTCGGACGCAAGCAGGCCTGAGTAGCGTCGTTCAGGGATCACCCAACAAAAACTCTCGGGGAGCAGCAGCATGTCGGATCAGATACTCGCACTGGACAGAATCGGCACACTGGATAGCGGTTCGTTCACCTTCAGCGAAAGGGTTGGTTATCTGAAGAAGTTCGGAACCCACTCCCAGTCCTTTTCAACACTCCAGCCGGGCATGCAGTATTTTGATTTGCCAGGCATTGGCTATATCGCCTACATGCGGAAATGGGGTGGGACATTTGTCCTCTCGGATCCGGTTTGTGCGCCGGGCGATTTCGGCAGGCTGCTGGAGCGCTTTCATCAACGCTTCCCGAACGCCAGTTACATTCAGGTATCGAAGCCGGTGGTGGATTTTCTGCATCTGCGCTTTGGTCTCTATGGCACCCAGTTCGGTAGCGAATCCCGAATCGATCTTGCCCGGTGGTCTCTCAGCGGGAAAAAGAAACAGATCCTCAGAACCGCGCTGAACCAGGCAGAAAAAAGCGGCATTACCGTCATGGAACGCTTCAGCGACGATCACACCCGGGAAATCTCCGAGGCCTGGATCCGCACCCGAAAGTGTAAAAGCAACGAGATCCGCTTTCTGATCCGGCCCATGGAAATGGAGTACCGGGAGAATGAACGGCATTTCTATGCCTATCAGGAGGGCAAGGCAGTCGGCTTTATCTATTTTGATCCGATTTACCGCAACAACGAGATCATCAGCTACGTGCCCAACATTTCCCGGGCCAATGCCGATTTTCGCCAGGGTATTTTCTACACCCTGATGGCCCATGCCATGGACGTTTTCAAGGCCGAAGGCGTGCCCTACCTGGACCTGGGACTCATTCCCCTGTCTCTCGATCCGGCGACAGAGCATCAAGAGAGCCGCCTGCTCAAACGCCTGCTGCACGGGCTCTATGAGAAAGGCAACTTCCTTTACAACTTCAAAGGGCTGGAGTTCACCAAGTCACGTTTTCGGGGAAACAACTTCAAGACCTACTGCTGCCACAAACGTTCGATTCCGGCGCTGGAGTTTCTCGCGATGTTCAAGCTGACCCGGCTTCTGTAGGCTCCGCGGGCCAGATTCCTCTCACCAGCTGCACCGGCAAGCCCAGTTCGGACATGAACCGGGCGATACCTTCGGGCGCTGAACCCGAAAAAAGTGCGGCACTGACTGGCGCAGGCGCGGGTTCAGCGACAGGGCGCCCGGCATCGGCAAACTGACCGGTCTGCTCCAATAGCCACGCTACGCGGCGAGCGATCGCCTCTCCGGAATCCATCCAGAACCGGACTAAAGGCAGACTCTTTTTCAGGCTCTCCAGCAACAGGGGATAATGGGTACAACCCAGCACCACCGTATCCACCCTGGCCTCACGAAATGCCTTCATGGCATCCGTCAATTCGTCGACCGGAACCACGCCACCGGAAACCAGATCTTCCGCCCAGCGCACCAGGCCGGGATGCCCGATTCGCTCCACCCGGCAGTCGCCGGCGAATTCCTCGATCAGCCTGTCCAGGTAAGGTCTCCGGACCGTGGCCGGCGTTGCCAGGAGTCCGATACGCCTGTTCCGGGTTTTCGCTGCCGCTGGCTTGATCGCGGGCACCACTCCCACCACCGGTACTGACGTCATTGCGCGCAGGTGGGGCAAGACCACGGTGCTGGCTGTATTACAGGCCACCACGATGACGTCGCAGGGGTATTGCTCAAGGGCACGGGCAATCAGGGTGCAGCAGCGATCAATGACCACCGTTTCGGGCTTGTCACCATAGGGGAACCCGGCGTTATCTGCCAGGTAGACCAGGTCTACCCCCGGCAGGTATCGGTGAATGCAGGCGGCAACACTCAGACCACCGATGCCGGAATCGAACACCAGAACCCTTGGCGGCGCCTGATCGCTCAAACCGGAATACCTCCCTTGGAAATTTCCTTTTCCATCGCCCGGATCAGACGGCCTGCAATCGTGGTTTCCGGGGGCACCGGTGGTGTGTCGCCGGGTAAAAACCAGTCGGCGTCCGCGAGCTCATCTTCCTGCAACACCAAGTCCCCTCCGGCGTAATCCGCAAAGAACCCAACCATCAGCTGGTGTGGGAAGGGCCAGGGCTGTGACGCGTGGTATCGGACATTGGTCACATCCAGGCCGGTCTCCTCTTTCACCTCCCGGCAAACAGCCCCCTCCAGACTCTCCCCAGGCTCAACAAATCCGGCAATGAGACTGTAAAATTGACGCTTGACCCGTGACGACCTGGCCAGCAGCAGACGGTCATCCCGACGGATAACAACGATTACGCAGGGGGCGAGCCTCGGGTACCAGGGAATGCCACAGGGTTCGCACCACTTGGCACGCTCCCGGGGATGAAAGCCGGTTTCCTCACCACAGCGCCCACAATACCGATGGTCTCGCCACCACTGCCAGACCTGAAAACCGGTACTCAGCATATCCGCCGGAGCGTCGTTCATCATCAGCAGAGCATCCCTCAGCGGAATGATCTCCTTGTCTTCGACCTCGCTTTCCGGCAATTCGGTCACGAATACATCGCGACCGTCGAAGGTTCCCAAAGAGACAGCACCGGACAACCTATCTCCGAACAGCGCACTGTCCCGGCGGTGAAGCCAGCCGTTATCGGGCTTTACCACGCCCGACCCCGCAAGCGCCAGAATCAGGTCGTCTGGCTCCGGCGCCCTGTTCGTCCAGCCGGGTTTCCATTGAGTCATCGGGACCACCATTTGATGTGCTGCCTGAGTGATTATAAGTCCAAGCTGAAATGTACCACATTGCCTTACTGGCCAAGAATGCAACCTCGACTTTCCGCTCTGTACTCAACCAAGTAAACTTGGCACCTGTCTTTTCAACGGAGTTGCACTTTATGCGTCTTTACCAGGGCATTCGCAGCCTGATCCTGACCTTTTTTCGCAAGATACTGTTTATCTGGGTCCGGACAGATGTCAGCGGCAACAGCGTTGACGCCCTCGCCCTGGATCCGGACAAGCCGGTTTGTTACGTACTGCAATACAGCTCCCTCTCGGGCCGGCTGGTTCTGGAACAGGAAGTTATCCGGGCCGGATTGCCCGGAGCGGCAGAAGCACTGCCGGTTAAAAACGGACCGGCGCATTCTTTCTTTTTTCTGTACCGCCGAATTGGCGGCTTTTTCAGGGGGCGCCAGGCACCGGCACCCACCAGCGAGTTTCAGGCCCTGGTTCACTACGGCCTCGAGCACCCGGATCAGGACGTCCAGATCGTTCCGGTCTCGCTGTTCTGGGGCCGCTCCCCGGACAAGGAAAAATCCCTGGTAAAACTGTTGCTGTCTGACACCTGGTCCATTGCCGGCAGGTTGCAGAAGCTTCTGATCATTATGGTCCACGGCCGCAACACCTACGTCCAGTTCAATCAGCCCCTGTCGCTCAAGCAGGTGATTGATGAATACCGGCATAACGAAGAGCGCGCCAACCGGAAACTGGCCCGAATACTCAGAACCCACTTCCGCCGGGTACGGCAGGCTGTGCTGGGACCGGACCTCTCCCACCGACGCACCCTGGTCGCAGGTCTGGTGCGGACCCAGGCGGTAAAGGAAGCGATTCGGGAAACGGCCGCCAAGGATGATATTCCGCCAGAAAAGGTCCGCGCCAAGGCCTACAAGTATGCCGACGAAATTGCTGCCAGCATGTCCGTCGTTACCATTCGCGTCCTGGAGGTGGTGTTGTCCCGGCTGTGGAACCGGATCTACAAGGGCATCGCCATCAACAACATCCGGGTGGTGAAAGACGTCGCCCAGGACAATGCTGTCGTTTACGTACCCTGTCATCGTTCCCACATCGACTACCTTCTCTTGTCCTACGTGCTCTACAAGAACGGCCTGATGCCACCCCACATTGCCGCCGGGATCAACCTCAATATGCCCATCGTGGGCCCCATCCTGCGCCGGGGCGGTGCCTTTTTCATGCGCCGCAGTTTCAAGGACAACCCACTGTACGCCACCGTTTTCAACGAATACATGCATGTGATGTTTTCCCGGGGATACTCGGTGGAATACTTTGTCGAAGGCGGGCGGAGCCGCACAGGCCGAATGCTTCAACCTCGCCCAGGCATGCTCGCGATGACCGTGCGCAGCTTTCTCCGGGACCACCGCAAGCCCATTGTTTTTGTGCCGGTTTACATTGGCTACGAAAAGGTCATGGAGGGGCGCTCGTATCTGGGTGAACTTCGCGGCAAGAAAAAAGAAAAAGAGAGTGTCTTCGGATTGGCCAAAACGGCGGGCAAGCTCAGCAATTCCTTCGGTCGCGTGGCAGTCAACTTTGGGGAGGCCATTCACCTTTCCGAAGTTCTGGATGATGTCCATGGCAGCTGGCGCGAGGAAGCCTACGACGCCGGGTACCGCCCTGCCTGGCTCAACACTGCCGTATCCGAACTCGCATTCCGGGTAGCCTCCAACATCAATGCCTCTGTCGCGGTGAATCCGATTGGCATGGCCGCGACGGTTCTGCTCGGGACCGAACGCCTGGCCATGGACGAAGGCCAGTTGATCCGGCTGATGGATCAGTACGCTGCCCTGCTGAAAGCCTTCCCCTATGCCGAGACGGTCACCCTGCCTGAAGGCAGCGGGAAAGACTGGGTGGCCTACTGTGAGGGTATGGGGCTGATTGCCCGCCAGCCCCAGAAACTGGGCGACATCATCGCCCTGGAAGGCAGCAATGCCATTCTGATGACCTACTACCGTAACAACATCCAGCACCTGTTTGCGCTGCCTTCGTTAATTGCCAGCCTCTTTGAGAACAAGGATTCCCTGAGACGGGAAAAGATCGTGTTCCTGGCCAGCGTGGCCTATCCCTATCTGCAATCCGAGCTATACCTGAAATACCAGTCGGAGGAGACCGAAACCGTCATCAATCAGTGGATCGATGTTCTGATCGCCCAGGGTTTGCTGAAGTCTCTGGATGACGACCGGATCAGCCGGCCGGACGAAGGCACCGAGGCCATGCTGAGACTGAGAGTGCTGTCACGCTTTATCATCCAGACCGTAGAGCGCTACCACATCGCGCTCGGCATCCTCCGGAAATACGGCTCGGGCAAGATCAGTGCAGCAGAACTGGAAGAGCAGAGCGCACTGCTGGCCGAACGCATGTCGATCCTGTTTGGCCTGAATGCCCCGGAGTTCTTCGACAAGAGCCTGTTCCGGAACTTCATAGCCAACATGCAGAAAAACGGCGTGATCACCACCGATGACAACGGCTTGTTGTGTTATGGCGAGGGGCTGGATGAGGTGGCAGATGACGCACGGCTGGTGCTGAGCGTCGAAAAGCGACAGGCGATTCAGCAGGTCACGATGATGGGGGCCTGAGGCTGCTCACAAGCCAGGAGCTGGCAAAGGCTCGAGGCTTACTGGGCAGGCAGGGCCCTGATGGAATAGACATCGTAGCGGCTGCTTTTACCCTCAATCCGTGTGGTTGGATCCGGCCCCGCAATCGCCGGCGCCTTCCGTGGCCGCTTGACCACCACCCGGTAACGGGCGCATTCCAGAGCCCCCGCGAGCAGTCGCCCGGAATCGTCATCGTCGCCGACCACCGTCCGGAATACCTGCATTTCCTTTTTGACCAGCGCCGATTTATCCCGGTGCGGAAACATCGGGTCCAGATAGATTACATCCGCAGCCTCACCGCCAGCCCGTTCAAGCCAATCGATGCTGCTGCCTTCCAACAAGTGCATGCGCTCAATGATCGCCCCGCAATCCACGTTCAGAGCGGCACGGGCCAGGCCATCTGCCAGGAGCACATGGATAACCGGATTGCGCTCAAACAACGTGACCCGGCACCCCAGGCTGGCGAGGATAAACGCATCCTGGCCAAGCCCGGCAGTGGCATCAACAACATGCAGATTGGCGCGGGTTTTCTGTAGGCCGACAGCCTTGGCAACCAGCTGACCGGCCCCACCGCCATGTTCACGCCGATAACCCATCTTGCCGGTAACGAATTCCGCCCGTACCGGCCCCGGCGCTCCCTTACCAGTCACTTGCAGACCCAGGCCCTGCTCATCAAGGAACAACAGAAGCGGGAAATCGCGAACCTCCCTGGGTCGCACTACCCCGAGATTCTCCAGTACCAGAGATTCGGCCAGCGACTCGGCCTGAAACCTGTCCCCCAGGGGACTTCGGGCAATGGCAATGGTTTGTTGCCAGTTAGCGGGCATTGCAGAAGAATCAGAGGAATCAGGCATCAGACCAGAATATCAATCCCGGCCAGGCTGCCGCCGTTACTGGCTTCCTGACCGGCGGCCGCAACGGAAGCAAACGTAGACAGGGCTCGGGCGGCGGGCAAGGAGACTTCATCCGCCCGGAAACGTTCGAGACGGGCATCTTCGGAAGCACGCCTGGCTTCGACTCTGCGCTCAGCACTTTCGGTGGGGGTTCGCTCACTGACCAAACCCTGGCGACTATCGGCAAAATCACGACGAGCTGATTCGCCCGTTCTCTCCGGCGTTGAAGCAGGAGCGCGCGCGCCATCACTGCGATCGCGGACCTGGCTGTTGTTGCCGGTCTGCGAAGCGAAATTGTTGCCCGGGTTAATGCCGCCAATCATGTTCAGATACCGATAGCCCGATGACAGGAAAACGTGAACTGAAAGTATGGAAGATTATTGCCCTGAAGAAAAGACAGCTGTTCAATCGTCACTCAGACCTGGGGGCTGGACCCGACTACCGACCGGGCAACTTTTTCCAGGCGACCTGGTCCCGGATATAGACAGGCTGGGCCTGTTCCGCCGGAACCGCCCTACCCTGTCGGAATCCGATTGCGGCCAGTTGTGCAACCCACGAGGCACGGAGCACCAGCGCCTCATCCACTGTTTCTACCTGTCCGGATAAGGCGGAGGGCATTCCGGAGCGATACTGCCAGCCCTGCCCTACGCCATACCAGTCATCGAGCCCCGGCGGGAGAGTGACGTTTGCAGGAGGACACACCTGCTCTTCACCCAGCAGCACCGGAAGACCGGCACGACACTCGAAACAGCCCCAGTAGACCTCTCCCATGCGGGCATCAAAGGCCACGGCGATACCGCTGTTCTCGGGAACATCGAGGGTTTCGATCGCGCCAAAGGCGACGGCTTCAAGGGATGAAACCGGTACCACCGGAATATCCAGCCCCCAGCCCAGCCCCTGTACCACCCCGGTTGCAATTCGCACCCCGGTAAAGGAACCCGGGCCACAGGCAAACGCCAGGGCATCCAGGTCTGCGGGCACCAGGCCCTGCGCCAGAAGCAGCTCCCGCACCATAGGCATCAGCAGCCGGGTATGCCCCCTCGGGGCAAGCTCAAAACGTTCAGAGATCTCGCCATCAACAAGAAGGGCTGCGGAGCAGCCCTCTGATGACGTATCCAGTGCCAGCAGTTTCACGCGTGTGAAAACCTCGGGTCAGGATGCCGTGGATTTACTTGAGTTCGGACAGAATCTGGTCGCGAATTCTGTCCAGACTGCCAACACCTTCTACCCGCACGTACCTGGGCGCCGCGGCCGGATCTTTAGATGCCCAGTCCTGGTAGTAACCGATCAGCGGTGCAGTCTGGTCGTGGTAGATTTTCAGACGCTTGCGAACCGTTTCTTCCTTGTCATCCTCACGCTGAACCAGTGGCTCACCGGTTTCGTTGTCCTTGCCTTCCACCTTGGGCGGATCGAATTTTACGTGATAAATCCGGCCACTACCTTCGTGCACCCGGCGGCCGGACAGACGGCTGACGATTTCTTCATCGTCGACAGCAATCTCGACCACATAATCAATGGCAATTCCCTGATCTTTCAGGGCCTCTGCCTGGGGAATGGTGCGGGGGAAACCGTCCAGCAGGAAGCCGTTCTTGCAATCCGGTTGCTGGATGCGCTCTTCAATCAGCGCAATGATGATGTCGTCAGACACCAGGCCACCGGTTGCCATAACCTCTTTGACCTGCTTGCCCAGTTCCGACTCGGCCTTGACCGCCGCCCGCAACATGTCACCGGTGGAGATCTGGGGAATATCAAACCGTTCGGTTATGAACTGGGCCTGAGTCCCCTTACCTGCGCCCGGCGCCCCTAACATGATGATTCGCATAACGCTGTGCTCCCGTTTTAGTCATTATCGTTTGAAAAGCTGTGGCAAAAACCCTGCCTTTGCGACAGCCTCTCCCATCCGGAACAGGTATCAGCCGGAATCGGCGAGGGCGCATTATACGAAGTCAGCCACGTCAGAGAAAGTCGACCTCCGTATCATGCACCGGAAGTGCGCATTCCCCCGCAAACAACGCCTGAATGTCAGGATGACAGGGAGCTGGCCAGGGCGTCCAGATCCGGAGCCACCCGATCAATTTCTGCGTTGAGTTCATCCAGCACATTTGGCTGCAGCCCAAGCCCTTCCAACAGCGCTGGCACATCATCGGGATTGAATTCATCACCGATACCGCGCTCCTTGAGCAGAGCGTTCGACAGCTGCACCATCAACACGTAATTTTCATGCTCACCATGATAGCCTGGCTGCTGATGAACGCCGGCCGCCTTGACCACCGGATCCGGCAGTTGCCAAAGGCGATGGAGAATCCCGCCGATGGCGCCATGGCCCACCGCAAGAATTTCCTGCCCGTTGCCATGACCGAATACCTGCTGCTCAAGGGAATGCATACTGGCTTCAGGGTTCGTTTCACGTAGCTGATTAAGCTCATCAAATTCGGCCGGGAACAGATGCCCTACCAGCAACAGGCCAAAGTTATGAAGCAGCCCGCACAGATAACCGAGGCCTTTCTCGGCGCCGCACCTTGGTGCAATGGTCTGGCACAAAAACGCACAATACAGCGAGTGGCGCCAGAAATTATCCATACCCAGCATACCCTGGCGGGGCACCTCAAACGCCCTGACAGATGCAATACCGAGTGCAATATGGGCGACGCGATCAAAGCCGAGCACCCGGGTTACCGCTTCCTGAACCGAGTTGATCTGGCCGGGGTAATTGAACAGGGCAGACCGGGCATAGCGCATGATCTGGGCAGTCAGACTCGGGTCAAACTCAATGAGCTCGGCCAGCTCGCGGGCGGTGGCTTCGGTATTTGCGGTCAGCCGGAGAATGCGCAGGGCAAGGGCTGGCATCGGTGGCAGACGGTAGAGTTTCTGGAGTTTGTCGGCCACTTCCTCCAAAGTCAGTGACTCACGGTTGCCGTTGCCCGGCCCGCGGATGACCAGATGCCCTTCCCTGGCGCCCGCCAGCGCCAACCTGAGGGACCGGCCATCCATCTCTACCAGCGAATGATCGGTACCGCTGGAGAAAAATACCCGCTCGGCCTTGACGACATCTTCATCCACCAGCACCGGAAGCTCATAAGCCTGGGCTATGGGCGGTGTGAACCCCGGATCGCAGTCTCCGAACAGGCGCATGGTCTGGCGGGCGGTCAGGGGCTGCAATCGGCGACCGGTCAGTTGGTAAACCGCATCCGGGTCAAGGGAGCTGTCAAACTTGTGGACGGCCATCACCACCCCGCTGATGTCAATCAGCAGCGTGGCCTGAATAAAATCGGCCTGGGGTAGCCCTGACGCAATAACCGCTGAATCCAGACTGGTTACCTGGTCAATCGGCAACTCCTGAAAACCAATACCCTTGCGGGCCAGAAAACGCTCCAATCGTGCAGCCAGTGCCACAGCTTACTCCTGTTATCCAAGGTCGGTGGCCGGGCTATCCGGCCTCGTTCCAGCACTATCAGCCGGTGTTGCGCATGCCCGCAGAGATACCCGCCATGGTGACTTTAAGGGCTCGCTCCACCAACTCCGGCACTTCGCCCTTGCCCTCGCTTTCCCGATCACGTTTGAGCAATTCGGCCTGGAGGTAATGCAGCGGATCCGTGTAGGGATTTCGCACTCGCATGGAGTGAGCGAACACCGGCTCACCCTCCAGCAATTGCGTCTGCTCCTTGAGCTCCAAAAGCCGCTGAATACAGCCCTGAAGCCGTTTTCTCAGGCTTTCTCCGAGCGCCTTGAGTTTGTCATCGTCGAGCAAGGTCTGCTCATAATAGCTGGCGATGCGCAAATCTGCCTTGGCCAGCACCATCTCGAGCATGTCCACATAGGTTCGAAAGAAAGGCCAGCCCTGCATCATGTCCCTGAGCACAGGAAGCCGATTATCCCGGGCGGCCTCTTCCAGCGCCACATCACTGCCAAGCCAGCTGGGCAGCATCAGCCGCATCTGGGTCCAGGCGAAAATCCAGGGAATGGCCCGAAGGCTCTCCACGCCCCCGGTCGCTTTTCTTCGTGCCGGCCGGCTGCCAAGCGCCAATTTTCCCAACGCCTGCTCCGGTGTTACCTGACGGAAATAAGGCACGAAATCCGGATTGTCCCGAACCACATCCCGATAGGCCTTCAGGGACCGCTCCGTGAGCCAGTCCATGGTTTCCCGCCAGCTGTCCTCCGGTTTTGGCGGCGGCGCCAGGGTCGCTTCAATAACCGCCGTGGTATAGAGCGTCAGGCTCTGTACCGCGAGCCTGGGCAAACCGAACTTGAAGCGGATCATTTCACCTTGCTCGGTAATCCTGAAACTGCCATTAACCGAACCCGGTGGCTGGGACAGGATCGCACGGTTG
>AZIH01006819.1_pt1 | contig 30049 bp, 22 predicted proteins | sample 359041 | NCBI WGS metagenome assembly AZIH01 (sample SAMN02429716, study PRJNA222664) | marine sediment metagenome | biome: Sediment sample; isolation source: enrichment culture of sample MGS-ANC(UA) from oil contaminated site at the... | place: Italy: Ancona | collected 2012-02-14 | depth 6 m m
GAAAGGCGCAGTAATTAATCTGATTGAAGAGCAGCAAGAAGAGGTTCGGCCGGTAAAAGCGTTGAATTTAGCCACTTCACCAATAACCTATTGATAATAAACAATAATCTTGCTTAGGCGCTATTTGCATAACTTCGAGTGGCATTTCCGATCACGCCAAAAGCCTGCCCCTTCATTACAGCGAGTTCTGGAGTTGTTTAAACTGCCCCTGAATCACGGCTTTTTCTTGAAGAATCACCTTATTCTCGTCGGTCAGAAGCGCCACTTTATCCTGGGTAGTTTTCAGTTCGGTTTTGGTGGCTTCCAATGCTTGGTATAACACAGCCACTTCTTTATCTAGATATGCTTTCTGACTGGTGAGTGCTGCTATTTTTTCGGCCAGCTGCTCGTTTTTACTCTGATATTCACCGCTCTTCGCCAAAGCTTTTTCGAGGTCACGTTTCAGGTTCCGGATATCCTCGGTCTTTCGGCTTAGCTCACTGTTCAATGCAGCATTGGCCTGCTCAAGTTCATGGACCCTTTGTCGCAATTGCGCGTTGGCGCCAAACAGATCTGACGACCTTGACTCAGCTTGGGCCAGCCGATGTTGCAGATCCTGGATCTGATCTTTCAACCCCTGGCTAGCCGAACGGAACTGTTCGCGCTCCTGCTGACGGTCTGCGGCAGTTCGTTGCTGGTAATGCTCAAAATGATCGCGAATGTCTCGGTTTTCCTGCTTAAGCTCAGTGACGGTTTTTTTCAATTCAGTGGATCGCGCTATCGCTTCGTCCCGCTGGGACTCCGCTTTGGCAAGGGCGACTCGGGTATCTTCCAAAGACCGACTTTGCTGACGTTTTTCTTCATTAAGCAGCTCTAGCTGAACTCCCATGTCCTGTAGACGCGCAGTCAGTTGTACGATGGAGGTGTTTGCTTCGGTTAGCCTTTTGTGGCGTTCGTCATTCAAAGCATCGAATTCTTGCCGGATTTGGTCGATGCGTTGGTCAGCCATTTGCTGCATCCGTTCGTGCAGGGATTTCACTACTTCCACCAAGTCACGTGGCAGTCCACTAACCTCGGCAGCGCCGTCGTTGTCTGACCGCCAGCGCTTCAATAACGGAGCGATGGTGCTTCTGCTCCCAGTACCTAGTTGCTCGCGCACCCGATCAACCGTGGGTTCTTGGTCGCCGGCTTTGATGGTTTCTGCGGCTTTAACAATATCATAGTAAGTCACTCCTGCACGGGCCATTGTAGTTCCTCTGAGATTATTTCGTTACGTATTACGTATCACGTAATATAACATTATATTTGTGTATTTTGATACCGCTTGAATTACTGAATATAAGCATCGATAATGAGCGTTATCGTGGGTTAAAGTATTTGGTTGAAAATTTTCAGCTTGTAACGCCGGTACATCGCCCCCTTTCTGCCGTCTTCAATAGGAATCCAATGAACCGCGAATCACCAGAAATGGCCACCGACTTATCGTTACGTAATGAAGAGTCAAGCCTGACTACCTATCAGGAAGCTGAGTCACTGCGGCACTACCTCCAGGCAGCCACTTCAGACAGCACGCGAAAAGCTTACCGCTCGGCGATCCGGCAGTTCGAAAAATGGGGTGGAAGACTACCAACGGATCGGAATACTGTGGTGCGCTACCTGTTAGCCAAAGCCGACTCCCTCAACGCTCGGACCCTGGATGTCCACCTCACGGCCATCAGCCAATGGCACCACCACCAGAGCCTGATCGATCCCGTGCGCGATCCGTTGGTGCGCAAAACCATGGAAGGTATTCGCCGCACCCATGGCCAGCCCAAGCGAAAAGCCAAGGCGCTGCGCCTGGAACACATCGCTCAGATGGTGAAGCATTTGCGGCGCTTGCCCGATAGCAAGAAGAATTTCCGAGATATAGCCCTGGTGTTGACGGGCTTTTTCGGGGCCTTTCGACGGAGCGAATTAGTGGCCATACAAGTCAGCGATCTAGCGTGGGAGCCAGAAGGCCTGATTATCCGCTTGCCGCGCTCGAAGACTGATCAGCAAGCAACCGGGTTCGCCCGAGCCCTACCTTTTGGTGCCGAAAACTGCTGTCCTGCCACAGCGATTAAGGCATGGATGGAGGTGGCCAGCGTTGAGGATGGCCCTCTGTTCAGACCCGTCAATCGGTGGGATCAAGTGCACGAAAAAGCCCTGAATCCAGGCGCAATCAACGACCTGCTCAAAACTTTGGGAAAGGCCTGCCAGTTCGATTTTGTACCGGACCTGAGCAGCCATAGCTTCCGCCGAGGCCTGTCCACGTCGGCAGCACGGGAACGGGTGGATTTTGAGCTAATTAAAAAACAGGGAGGTTGGAAGAGCGACGCCACAGTCTGGGAATATATTGAAGAAGGTCAGCAATTGTCTAACAACGCGACGGTGATATTGATGGAAAAGATGGCATCCATCATGTTATCCCCGTAACGCATTCTCCGGACTCGTAATCGCTATCGATATCTGAATGGGACAATGGGCTTTTGATTCTCGCGTTTTATTGTTAGTATCCAGCATCCATTTTTATGAGTCGGTCTGTTTTGATAATGAATCGTTGGTTAACAATCGTATTAGCACTGGTGATTGCGCTGCAGTCACTGGCAGCTATTGGCGATATAAATCAACCTCATTATCCCGCTACGCCTTATCACGCTCATGATCACGGGCATTCCCATGAAGACGTCCTCCTTGACTCGGTCACTCTGGAAATGGAGGAGTCTTCGACCTCATCGGACCCTTCGCGAGATCACGCGTCCGATCATTGCCATCAAAACCATGCCCATTTTCACATGGTGCTGGTGAGCGCGGCAACGGATATTGCCGTTTTGTCCGCCGGTCAGCGCTTGTCCGACTATCAAGCCCGTCATACTTCAGTCATCCCACCCTCCCTGTTCCGCCCTCCCATCGCCTAAGCCTACGACGCACCCCATCCAGGGAACATTTGTCATTTAGATCTTCGTAGGAGAAGTTCCATGCTTTTTTGCACGCCCAAGAGTGCTGGGCGGCGTTTACTGCCGCGTCAGATTTGTGTCCTTTTTTTATTCCTCTTAGCGCTGGCGTTCAGAGTTACCGCGGTTCACGCCGCCGATGCGCCTCTAACCCTGCCCAAGGCCCTCTCCCGGGCGATGACGCACAATCCCGGTCTGCGGGTATTCGACTTTCGCTTGCAGGGGCTTGAGGGAAAACGCCTTTCGGCCGATCAGGCACCGGCTTATGAAGCAGGCCTGGAGGTGGAGAATATCCTCGGTAGCGGTGCCCTGCAAGGTGTCGATGGGGCGGAATACACCCTGTCGCTATCCTCGGTCATTGAGCTTGGAGGCAAACGCCGGGCTCGAATGAGCGCTGTGAGCTCCCGCTATGATCTGATGGAGGCCGAACGTGAGGCGGAGACCCTGGATGTGTTGGGCCAGGTAACTCAGCGCTATGTCGCCGCCCTAGCCCTGCAGGAAAAGCTCGCATTGGCCGCCCAGGCTGTGGAATTGAGCGAGGCGACCCTCAACACGGTCACCGGTCGCGCCAAGCAAGGCGCGGCGCCCGACGCTGAAGTCTTGCGCGCCAAGGCCGCGCTCTCCCAGAATCGCATCGCCCATTCCGCCCTGCAAACGGAGTACGAGAAGCGAAAGATGGCGCTGGCCTCGCTGTGGGGCGAAACGCAGGTGGATTTTCAGCGGTTGCAGGGAGACCTATTCCGGTTTGAGCCTGGCGAGCGTTTCGAGGTGCTGTACCAGCTGGCCAGCGAAAGTCCGATGATCCGGGTTTACGCCAGCGAGCGGCGGATGCGCGATGCCGAGATCCAGTTAGCAAAAAGCCAATCGGAAAGTGATATTCGCTGGCAAGTCGGCGCCCGCCGTTTTGAGGAGACAGGCGATACCGCGTTCGTGGCCGGGGTGTCGATGCCACTGTTTGCCGGAAGCCGGAACCGTGGAGAAGTGCAGGCCGCCACGGCGGCGCGTGACGAGGTGGAATACCGCCAACAGAGCGCGCTGCTGCAACTGCACTCCCTGTTGTTCGAGGCTTACCACACCCGCCAACAAAACATTGCCGCCGTTGAGCAGCTGCGTGATGCGGTGCTGCCCGATTTAACCAAGGCGCTAGAGCTTACCCAGCAAGCCTATGAACGCGGCCGCTACAGCTACGTGGAGTGGACCGCCGCTCAGCGCGAACTGCTCTCGGCCCGCGAGGCACTCGTCGAAGCAGCCGCCACGGCGCTGCTCAACCAGGCTCTTATCGAACAGCTTACGGCGCAGTCCATGACCCAAGGCCAGGCCACGCCCGCTAACCAAACACAGGATTATTGAACCATGCAATTGATAAAACCACTCTACTGGATACTGGTGGCCACCTGTCTGGCCGTCACGCCTCTCCACGCTTCCGAAGATACGCACGATGACGACGGAGAAGTGCACTCAAGCGCGCCCGAGACCAAGGGTCCCCATGGCGGGTTGTTACTGAAGCAGGACGACACTACCGTTGAGCTGCAGATTTTTGAGCAAGGTGTACCCCCGGAGTACCGCGCCTGGGTAACACATGGCGGAAAGCCCATTACCGATGGTGTTGACCTCAACGTCCGACTCACCCGCTTGGGTGGGCAAGTGGATACCTTCGATTTTGCCTTCCAGGGAGACTATTGGCTAGGTGACGGGGTGGTGACCGAACCCCATTCCTTTGATGTGGAAGTGATGGTAGCCCTGAACGGTGCGCAATACGACTGGCAGTGGGAATCCCACGAAGGTCGGACCCGCATTGCAACCGACATTGCCGCAAAGGCCGGCATCCAAGCAACCCAGGCCGGTCCGGGCTCGATTGAGAAGACCTTGACCACTTATGGGCAACTCACCACCGCGCCTGAACAACTCGCACGGGTGCGCGCCCGCTTCCCCGGCGTCGTCACCAAGATAAATGCTCGCCTCGGTGATCGGGTTGCCAAAGGCGATTTGCTGGCGCAAGTGGAATCCAACGAAAGCCTCAAAACTTATGACCTGCGTGCGCCCATAGACGGCGTGGTGATTGAGCGGCAGATCAGTGAGGGTGAAATCGCCGGTGAGCAACCATTGTTTGCGATCGCCGATTTAACGACCTTGTGGGCGGAGCTTCGGGTATTTCCGGGTCAGCGCACCGAGGTCGCGGTCGATCAGAAAGTACACCTGCAAGCCGAGGGCTTTGATCAACAGGCTCGCATCGGTCATCTGCTGCCTTCGCCGGGCAATGCTTCGTCTTCCCTGGCCCGTGTGGAAGTGGATAACCCGGATGGCACATTGAGCCCCGGCTTACTGGTGGCGGGGGACATAGTGGTAGAGACCCTTGAGCTGCCACTGGCAGTGGAAAATCGTGCACTGCAGTCCTTTCGGGACTGGAGCGTGGTGTTTATCCAGGTGGGCGATACCTATGAAATTCGCCCGCTAGAACTCGGCCGCAGTGACGGCACCCTGACCGAAGTGTTGGGCGGACTACAGGCCGGTGACCGGTATGTGGTAGAAAACAGCTATTTGATCAAGGCCGATATCGAAAAATCTGGCGCATCCCACGACCACTAACCCAGGAGGCTATGATGATTAATGCCATCTTACGCTTCTCGGTAGAGCGGCGGTTTTTAACCTTATCCTTTATTCTGGTGCTGGTTGGTGTGGGTTTATGGAGCTTTCAGCGCCTGCCCATCGATGCGGTGCCGGACATCACCAACGTCCAGGTGCAGATCAATACCGAGGCGCCGGGGTATTCGCCTTTGGAGGCGGAGCAGCGCATCACCTTCCCGGTGGAAACGGCCTTGTACGGCCTGCCGAATTTGTCCTATACCCGCTCAATATCCCGCTATGGCTTGTCCCAGGTGACTGTTGTGTTCAAGGAAGGCACGGACATCTATTTCGCTCGGAACCTGATCGATGAGCGCCTCGGCTCCATCAAGAATGCCCTACCACCTGGCCTGGAACCTGAAATGGGTCCCATCGCAACCGGCCTGGGCGAGATCTTGATGTACACCGTGGAAGCCTTGCCCGGCGCCACCCAGGCAGACGGCAGCTCGCTGGATGCTACGGCACTGAGGGAGATTCAGGACTGGATTATCAAGCCCCAACTGGCGCAAGTACCCGGCGTGATCGAAATCAACACCATCGGCGGCTATGACAAGCAATACCACGTCACGCCCTCACCACAAAAGTTACTGCAATTTGGCGTCACCATGGATGAACTGGCGGAGGCACTGCGGGCCAACAACGCCAATCGTGGCGCCGGCTATATCGAGCGCAACGGGCAACAGCTGCTGGTGCGTTCACCGGGACAATTGGCATCCATTGCCGAGATTGAGCAGGTGGTCATTGCTAACCGCGACGGCGCACCGGTAAAAGTCAGTGATGTGGCCGAGGTGGCCATCGGCAAAGAGTTGCGCACCGGTGCCGCCACCCGCGACGGCAAGGAAACAGTAATGGGCACAGCCATGATGCTGGTGGGGGAAAACTCCCGCTCCGTCGCGAAAGCCGTGGCCGAAAAACTGGAGTCCATCCAGCCCTCACTGCCCGAGGGGGTCAAAGTGGAGGCGGTGTACGATCGCACGACCTTGGTAGACAAAGCCATAGCCACGGTGGAGAAGAACCTGCTCGAAGGGGCGCTGCTGGTGATCGTGGTGCTGTTCCTGTTGCTGGGCAACCTGCGTGCCGCCTTAATTACCGCCGCAGTCATTCCCTTGTCTATGCTTGCCACCATCACGGGCATGGTGCAATCGGGCGTGTCGGCCAATCTGATGAGCCTTGGCGCCTTGGACTTCGGTCTGATCGTCGATGGCGCGGTGATTATTGTCGAGAACTGCATTAGGCGCTTGTCCCACGCCCAGCATAATGGTCAGCTGCCCCTCAAGGAACGGCTTCAACTGGTATATGAGGCCACCAACGAAGTCATTCGTCCCAGCCTGTTCGGTGTCGCAATCATTACCGTGGTCTACCTGCCGATCTTTGCCCTCACTGGCGTAGAAGGCAAGATGTTCCACCCCATGGCGGCCACAGTGGTGATGGCGTTGCTATCGGCCATGGTGCTGTCGCTGACTGTGGTGCCGGCCGCCGTGGCGGTATTTATGGGGGGCAAGATCAGCGAAAAAGAAAGCTTTGTGATCAGCGGCGCCAAATCGCTGTACAAGCCGGCCTTACTGGTCGCCATGAAGTTTCGCTGGCTGGTGCTGGGATCGGCAACGGTGCTGGTGGCGGTCTGTATCTGGCTTGCGACCACCCTGGGTTCGGAATTTATTCCACAACTGGACGAGGGGGATATTGCGCTGCACGCGCTGCGCATTCCTGGAACGGGACTGGAGCAATCCATCGAGATGCAGTCGCAGTTGGAAGAACGGCTGAAGGCCTTTCCCGAGGTGGACAAGGTGTTCGCCAAGATCGGCACGCCGGAAGTGGCCACCGACCCCATGCCTCCGAGCGTGGCGGATAACTTCGTCGTCCTAAAGCCCCGCGATCAATGGCCAGATCCTGACAAAACCAAGGAAGAACTGGTGGCCGAAATGGAAGCGGCGGTGACCCAACTGCCGGGTAACAACTATGAGTTCACCCAGCCCATTGAGATGCGCTTTAACGAGTTGATTTCCGGGGTGCGGGCCGATCTCGGGATCAAGGTGTTTGGCGATGATATGGATCAGTTGCTGGCCTCGGCGCAAGCCGTTCAGGAAGTGCTCGAAACCGTCGAGGGTGCGGCGGATATCCAGGTCGAACAGGTTACAGGGTTACCCATGCTGTCGATTCATCCCAAGCGCATGGTGCTGTCGCGCTACGGCCTGAATGTCGAAGACTTGCAAGCATTGGTGGCGACCGGAGTCGGTGGTGAAAACGCCGGGTTAATCTATGAGGGCGACCGCCGCTTTGAATTGGTGGTCCGTCTGCCTGAAGACGTGAGGCGCGATATTGATAGCCTCGCATTCCTGCCCATCCCCCTGCCAGACGGCGGCTACGTGCCCTTGTCGGAAGTGGCTGAGTTGGAACTGGCGCCGGCACCCAACCAGATCAGCCGGGAAAACGGCAAACGCCGGGTGGTGGTCACCGCCAACGTGCGGGACCGCGATCTCGGGGGCTTCGTCGAGGAAGTGCAGGCGCGTATCGCACAGGACGTCGATTTGCCGGACGGCTATTGGTTCGATTACGGCGGCACCTTTGAGCAATTGCAATCCGCCAGCGCGCGCCTCGCCCTTGTTGTACCCATTACTCTGGCGATCATCATCGGTCTGCTGATCATGGCGTTCGGGTCGTTTAAAGACGCCATGATTATCTTCACCGGCGTGCCACTCGCGCTGACCGGCGGGGTGTTGTCCCTGTGGTTGCGGGATATGCCGCTGTCGATCTCGGCAGGCGTGGGCTTTATCGCGCTCTCAGGTGTGGCGGTTCTCAATGGATTAGTGATGGTGGCCTTCATTCGCGACCTGTGGCGGGAACAAGGGGATCTCATCACGGCGATTGTGGAAGGCGCTCTGGTTCGCTTGCGGCCGGTTTTGATGACAGCCCTGGTGGCGAGCCTCGGCTTTGTGCCCATGGCACTCAATACCGGCACCGGCGCGGAGGTACAGCGACCGCTGGCGACGGTGGTGATCGGGGGGATTATCTCGTCGACTTTGTTGACGCTGTTCGTACTCCCGGTGCTCTACGCGCTGTTGCATCGTAAGAAAATATAAACGCGGCGGGGCTGAACGGGTTCCGGCGCGCCAGGAACCCGTTGCCGCAAGGTAACTTGGAGGGCAAAGCGAAAACTGAGCGCACGCCCGCCTCTCAATTACATAATTAATGTGTGATCGGTTGGATCATTACGACTAAGGTTGAAGAAATTATGCTTAAACTCATATTTATCGCCATTGCGTCCCTTGCCAGTGTCACGGCTTGGGCCCATGGCATGTCGGCGGAAGACCAAGCCCGGATACTCAATGCCGGCTACCTGGAGTACATCCGGCTAGGCGCGACTCACATGCTGAGCGGATACGATCATTTGCTGTTTCTGTTCGGCGTCATGTTCTTTTTGACGCGCTTTGGCGAAATCATCAAGTTCATTACCGCCTTCACCGTCGGCCATTCCATTACCCTAGTGTTCGCCACACTGTTTGGAATTACCGCCAATTACTATCTGATTGATGCGGTGATTGCGTTGACCGTTTGCTACAAAGCCTTCGACAACCTCGGTGGCTTTCAGAAACACTTGCAGATGAAATCCCCGAACCTGACCTGGATGGTGTTTTCCTTTGGCTTGATTCATGGGTTTGGCCTGTCCACCCGGTTGCAACAGTTGCCGCTGGGCGACGATGGCCTGGTAATGAAGATATTGTCGTTCAATGTCGGCGTCGAGTTAGGCCAGATTGTGGCCTTGAGCATTATGCTGGTCGTGCTCATGGTGTGGCGAAAAACCGCGTCATTTGAGCGCTTCAGCAAAGCATCCAATGTGGCGCTGATGCTCGCCGGTGGCCTGTTGCTGCTGATGCAGTTACATGGATTCCAGCACACGCAGTATCCGGATGATTTTCCTCTCAACCGGGATGATCACCAGCATGCGCACGAGGACATGGGGGATAACAAAGACTCTCTGTCGAACTACCCGAAACGCCTTGAGCTGCAAGCCCCATCCGCTGACCCGCAGCCCGAGGCACCTGAAGTCCACAGCCACGACGATGGCGAGCCCCACTCGCATTAATCTTGTTAACTTTTGAGGAAATACTGTCATGAAACTTTTTACCGTCATTTTTACACTGATTTTACTGTCCGGCTTTCAGCAGGCTTTTGCACACAGTGATCACGCTCACGGACCGATTACTGAAGCGTCGGCGCTTCAGCTCGCCAAAGAGGCGACCATCCAGTTGACAGAGAAGGACGCCGGACTGGGTTTTGGAAAACTGCCCGAAAGCTGGAAGGCAATGTCAGCTGCCTCTGCGAAGATCCATAAGAAAGGCAGCGGTTATTTTATTGTCTCGGTTGCCAATGCGGCTGAGGCAAAAACGCTCTACGTGCTCATATCGAGTGACGGGGAAGTCTACGATGCGAATTTCACGGGGAAATTCGACGGTTTGGAGTAAGGGTAAACATGCCGTGGCAATGGCTCATCACCAAATACCTGATTACGGCAGCAGTCGTGGTGGTGGTTTCGGAGATTGCAAGGCGCAGTGACAAGCTGGGTGCCCTAGTGGCGGCCTTGCCGTTGGTGACCATTCTGGCGCTTATTTGGCTGCATGTGGAAAATCAGCCCGAGGAGAAAATCGCCAGGCATGCCTGGTATACCCTCTGGTATGTGCTGCCGACACTGCCGATGTTTTTAAGTTTTCCATTACTGTTGGGTCGATTGGGCTTCTGGCCAACGCTGCTTGTCAGCTGCGCGGTTACCGCAGTTTGCTTCGGCATCTTCGCGCTGCTGCTGCGCCAATTTGGCATTAATTTGTGGCCTTGATATGACTGACCAACACGGATACGTCCATGCACGTTTAACCCTTGAACCACTATAACGAGGTGAGATGAATGCGTCACCATGATCACGCGCACACTCATTCAGACGACACCAGTTCCAGACGTCTTGGCCTAGTATTCTTTCTCAATGTGGGGTTTACCCTCATCGAGTTTGTTGGGGGGTTGTTGACCAACAGCACGGCCATCCTGGCTGATGCCGTGCATGACCTGGGCGATAGCCTGTCCATTGGCAGTGCCTGGCTGCTGAACCGGCAGGGGCGCAAAGCGGCTGACCGCGAATTTACCTATGGCTATCGCAGGCTATCGTTGTTCGGTGCCCTTATCAACGGATTGGTCCTGGTGGGCGGGTCGCTGTGGGTACTCAGTGAAGCGATCCCCCGGCTGGCCGACCCGGTCATGCCGGTCACCGAAGGAATGCTCGCGTTGGCCCTGTTGGGGGTTACAGTCAATGGGTTCGCGGCCTACCGTCTGAGTAAAGGGAAGTCACTGAACGAAAAAGTGCTCAACTGGCACTTACTAGAAGATGTCCTGGGCTGGGTCGCGGTGCTGATCGTCTCGATCATTTTGCAATTCGTGGACTGGCCCATCCTTGATCCCTTGCTGTCCATCGGTTTTACCCTGTTTATTCTGGCAAATGTAATCCGCAACCTCTGGGCCACCGGCAAACTCTTTATCCAAGCGGTACCAGACCCGGCGCTGCATGATGAGATCCGGCGAACGCTGCTCGGCATTGAACATATCAGCGAGGTTCACCATCAACACCTCTGGTCACTGGATGGAGAGCACCATGTTTTAACGGTGCATTTGGTGGTGAGGGACTCTTTTCCGTTGGAGCAATACCCCGCCACCAAGGCGGCGGTGGCCGATGCACTTGAGCCATACCAACTGGCTCACACGACCATCGAAATTGAACTGCCGACAGAATCCTGTCGAGATTCCTCTGACCAGCATTCATCTGCTGGCTAGCATCACTAGAAGAGCGAAATTATGTCGGTTCTCTACACTCTGGGATTATTCGTCATCACGGCCGTAGCCGAAATCGTCGGTTGCTACCTGCCGTATTTGTGGCTGAAAAAATCGGCTCCGGTATGGGTGCTGCTGCCGGCCGCCGCAAGCCTCGCGCTATTCGTCTGGCTACTGTCACTGCATCCGACTGACGTCGGACGGGTGTATGCGGCCTATGGTGGCGTCTATGTGTCCGTTGCCTTGCTGTGGCTCTGGGGTGTGGATGGGGTTCGCCCGCATTTGTGGGACTTTGTCGGCGTGGCGGTAACGCTCGTGGGAATGAGCATTATCATGTTGGCCCCGCGAGGATGACAGGTGCTATGACTACAAAAAAGAACATTGATGAAAACCATGCTATAGATCTGAAGTGAACTCATGGCCGCCATATATCAGACAGCCTATCCACGTATCAAATCAGACATTACCCAGGATGAGTTGGGGCATGTCTACACACCAACGCCAGAAGACCAGCAGTTTGCATTACGTCACTGTAAACGAAGCAGTGCGGCCTTTTTGGGACTTCTGGTTCAGCTAAAAATCACACAGCGATTGGGTCGGTTCGTCAGTTTGGGTGAAATTCCAAAAGTGATTATCGCGCACATAAAATCCCACTGTCGTTCACGGGCCACAATCCAGGATCTAAATGCCTACTATGGATCTGGATCGAAGGATCGTCATGTCAAACTGATACGACATCATCTCAATATCAAAGCTTATGACGCGGCCAAAACGTCTGAGTTGACCCAGGCCTGGGCACTTGAAGCAGCGACCACCAAGGAAGCGCTACCGGATATTATCAATGTCACGCTGGAATACCTGGTCAAGGAGCGATACGAGTTGCCAGCGTTCAGCGTGCTTGAGCGGATATGCCAAACCGCCAGAGCCGAAGTCAACACCCGGTATTACGATCAATTGTGTGAATTTTTGACGGCTGAAAGTCGCCAATGCATCACGGATATTCTCCGTTCCAGCACTGGGCCGAATGGTTTTGGCTGGAGCACGCTGAAAAATGAACCGAAACGCCCAACTCCTCGCAATATCCATGCGTACATCCACTACCTGGAATGGCTGACCTCCCTGCAAACACTTCTGCCCGCGGATTTGGGGTTGCCACCGGTGAAACACCAGCAGTTTATCGACGAGGCCAAGGCCCTAGATTTCGCCGAATTGATGAAACTAAAGCTGAACAAGCGACTCGCTCTGGTCATCGTTTTAATCCGACACCAATACGCACGAACTCTGGATAATGCCGCCGATATTTTTATCAAACTGCTGTTAAAAATGGATCGCTCGGCGCAGAAACTGTTGGAGAAATACCTTGCAGACCATCAAAAGCAAACTGATCATTTGATTTCTGTGCTGACCGGAACGGTCAAGGTGTATTTGGATAAACCCGAATCGGTGTCAGCTTTTGATCCGGTGCTGGGAAAGAACAGCGATCAGTTGCTGCAAATGTGCGAACACTACATGGCCTTCGCAGGTAACAACTATTTGCCGTTCATGGTTCAACTCTATAGAAAGCAGCGATCAACTTTGTTTCGCACAATTGAAATACTCAATCTGGCATCGGCCACGGAAGACAAGGACCTACTGAATGCTTTTCAATTTATTTTGAAACACAAACAACGGCGCGCCGAGTTCTTGTCTATTCAAAGTAATCTAAATGATCCATCTTCCAAAAATGTGATCAACATTCGCTGGATTCGCGAAAGCTGGTGGAAATTGGTCACGGGAAAATCGACTAAAGCGGCGCAAGTCACCGAGGTCAATAAAACCTGTTTTGAGTTGTGTGTGTTTGAGCGGATCGCCGAAGAATTGAGTACCGGTGACTTGTTCATTCCCTACAGTGAAACCTTCGATGATTATCGGGAGCAAATGATCACTTGGGAAGAATACGAGGGGCAGTTGCCTATCTATTGCGAGGAGGTAGGGCTTATCGCCGGTGATACTGAATTTGCAAAAACACTGAAGGAGTCCATGGAAACGAGTTGCCAGAAAGCTGATAGCCAGTTCCCGGAGGATGAGCTAGTTCGTATTGAAAACGGGAATCTGATTATAGGTAAACCGAAACCCGAACAACCCTCACCAGAAGTCGAAGAGATTGGAGCGCTATTGCGCGATCGCTTGGACAAGATCAACCTGCTCGATGTGATCATTAATGTCGAAAAATGGTTGAACCTGAATAAACATTTTGGGCCGTTGTCGGGTTTCGAATCACGTATCAGCGACCCGGTGTTACGTTTTGTTCTGACCGTGTTTTGTTACGGCACCAATATTGGCCCTACCGAAACCGTGCGCTCTGTGCAGGGTGTGTCGCGCAAGCAAGTTGCATGGCTTAACTTAAAGCGCACCACGGAAGCCCGTCTTGATAAAGCGATTGCAAAGATCAATAGCGAGTACAAGAAATACCGTCTCATCGAGTGCTGGGGATCGGGCAACAGTGTGTCCGCCGATGGCAAGCTATGGGATCTCTACGAAGATAATTTACTATCGGAATACCATATTCGTTACGGCAGCTATGGCGGCATTGCCTATTACCACGTCTCAGATACCTACATTGCGTTGTTCAGCCGGTTTATCCCCTGTGGTGTCTACGAGGCGATTTATATCCTCGACGGCCTGCTCAATGATGAATCTGATTTTAATCCAGACACCGTGCACGGCGATACGCAAGCGCAATCCACACCGGTGTTTGGTTTGGCGTATTTGCTGGGTATTAAGCTCATGCCGCGCATCCGAAATATTAAAGATCTCAGCTTCTACAAGCCTGACCGAGCCATGGTGCTTAAGCATATTCAGTCCTTGTTCAAAGAGCCTATCAAGTGGGACCTTATTGAAAAGCACTATGCGGATATGATGCGAACAGCCATGTCCGTCAAAGCAGGAAAAATTACCGCCTCGACAATCCTGCGCCGGTTCGGTACCAAGAACCGGAAAAACAAGCTGTACTTTGCGTTCCGCGAACTCGGGCGAGTGGTCAGAACCATGTTCTTGCTAGAATACATCACCGATGTTGATCTACGCAAAACGATCCAGGCAGCGACCTGTAAGAGTGAAGAGTTCAATGAGTTTGCTCGTTGGTTGTTCTTTGCGAATGCCGGAAAAATTTCCGCCAATTTAAAGCACGAGCAAAGCAAAATCGTGAAATATAATCATCTGCTGGCTAACTTCGCGATCCTGTATAACGTGAACGCGATGACGGAAGTGTTTAACCAACTGAAGTCAGAAGGACACAATATTACCCGTGACCACATGGCGGCATTCTCGCCATACCATACCGAGCACTTGGGCAGATTGGGAAGTTTTGAGTTGGATCTAACCAAACAAGTTAAGCCCATGACATTTGAACTGCTGGTTGATTAAACCTTTATAATTCAAATAGTTATGATCGAAGTGGCTAATTCCAACGCTTTTACCGGCCGGACCTCAAGAAGAGCTTGTGGCTTTGCAGGAGAATCAGCAAAGTCGTATGTCTGAAATTACAGGCCGCAGACTTGCTAAAAACAAGGAAATATACAAGCGGCTTAATGACATAGTTTCTTCGATTGAAGCTGATGGCCAGTATCAAGGTCGTGAGCAACAAGCGCGCAAAACCTCACTGGAGGATAAATGAGTGAAGACAACCTTGATGGTTTGCGTCAGGCCAGGGATGAGCGCAGCCTTCAAAAGCGTAGAGCCGTCGAGCAAGCGGTTGATCAATTGAAGCAGAGCAATGAAACGATCACATTTAAAGCTGTTGCCAAGCTGGCTGGTGTAAGCCGACAGTATCTTTACAACAACTTTAAAGACCAGATTTCTAGTATGAGGGAGGGAGACCGGGCTTCGAGCGTAAAAATTGATAATGTCACCGTTCCAGCTAGAACACCCGAGGAGTCTCGGCATGTTGAAGCCCTGCTGAGAAACAAGATAGATCGACTAAAAAAAGAACTTGGCTCTGTTCGGCATGAGAATTCCAGGCTTAAACAAGCGCTTGAAAAAGAGCGAGGGAAGTCTGAGCATTTTCGGAAAAATTGGATAAATTCAAGAGGTAAGTAATAAATTGATAAGTGCCAATTTTTGAAGCCGCCCAAAATTTGTTCCTTGCTGGTTTTGAGCGTAGAAAGCCTGCCGGCCAGTTTATCTTGGCCGGCAGGTTAATCACGAATAAGGCTTTGCTTGCCCTACTTGCCCTTGGAATGCGGAACGAGAACCTCGGCAGAACCGAAGCCTACATTACCGTTTTCGTCCGTTGCACGATAAGTGATTGTGTAAACTCGTCCATCTCCGCCGCCACTTCGTTCAGCCCGGAGGTAAATGGTGCCATCTTGAGGGTTGGCAGACAAACGTGCAAAATCCCCCAAAAACATCGTAACCTATTGTTCTATAGAGAAATAAGTTATTACCCCTGTGACTCTCTACCACAACCAGCCATCCATAGGGCATCTGGACATGACTATTCGTTTCGGGGGGGTATCGCAGCCCCCCCCTCAATTATCAGTGCCGGATCAGCAGCTGATCCGGCGCCAAGACTAGGAGATTACCACCCAAGCTTTAAGCTTGGTCAATCCGGATTCCTATCACGTCGTTGCATCAGCAGATAGGCTGCGGGCAGCACGAAAAGTGATAACAAAGGTGCTGTTACCATCCCTCCTACCATGGGTGCAGCAATGCGGCTCATGATCTCGCTACCTGTGCCTCCCCCCCAGAAAATCGGAAGAAGGCCGGCAATAATAACAGCTACAGTCATCGCCTTAGGTCGAACACGTAATACCGCGCCATCACGGATAGCACCCATCAAGGCAGCTTCATCCTTTTGGCCCTGCTCCTGCCTCTCCTGCCACGCCTGCTTTAGGTACAGCAACATGATCACGCCAAACTCGGCAGCGACACCCGCCAGGGCGATGAAGCCGACACCAGTAGCCACCGACAAGTTGTAGTCCAGCAGATACAAGAACCAGATACCGCCGGTCACCGCAAACGGTAACGTAGCCATAATCAGCAAGGCTTCACCGATACGGTGAAAGGTCAGGAATAACAGTACGAAAATAATCAGTAAGGTCGCCGGCACCACCACTTTCAGTCTCGCATTGGCCCGCTCCAGGAACTCAAACTGACCGGCAAAGGACAAGCTGCACCCCTCTGGCAGCCTGACTCCGTCATTCACTGAGGCACGTAGATCATCCACTACCGAGGCCAGGTCACGCCCCCGCACATCGATATACACCCACCCAGACAGTCGGCCATTCTCACTTTTTAACATCGGTGGCCCATCGGTAATCTTGATATCCGCCACGGTTCCGAGGGTAATTTGTTTTCCTTCGGGAGTGACTATGGGCAAATCGCGTAAGCGATGCACCGTGTCGCGCCACTCGCGAGGATATCGAAGGCTGATCGGGTAACGCTCCAGCCCTTCCACTGTCTCACCGATGTTTTCACCACCAATCAAACCACTGACCACCGACTGAATATCCGCGATGTTGAGGCCATACTGAGCCGCAATGCCACGCCGAATATCGATATCCACATAACGACCACCAGTCAACCGTTCAGCCAATGCTGAGGAGACACCGGGTACTTGTTTGGCTACCTGTTCGATTTGACGGCTCACCTGGTCAATGATCTCTAGGTCATTACCCGCTACTTTGATGCCAATTGGGCTCTTGATGCCAGTGGCAAGCATGTCGATACGATTGCGTATCGGAGGAATCCAGATATTTGCCAGTCCAGGCACGCGTACAATACGGTCCAGCTCTTCGACAAGCTTCTCCGTTGTCATGCCTTCACGCCATTGGTCCTTGTGTTTGAAACGGATGGTGGTTTCAAACATCGTCAATGGTGCAGGGTCAGTCGCTGTCCGCGCACGCCCCGCCTTGCCGAACACCTGCTCCACCTCAGGCACCGTTTTGATCAACCTATCGGTCTGCTGTAGAAGCTCGGTAGCTTTTTGTGCTGACAAGCCTGGTAAGGCACTTGGCATATACAGCAAATCGCCCTCATCCAGCGGTGGCAAAAATTCACCACCAAGCTGACTTAGCGGCCAAAAGGCGGTAACAAAAACTAAACCGGCAACCAGCAAGGTGGTTTTCGGCCACGCCAAGACTCGCTCTAGTACGGGTTGATAACAACTAATCAAAAAGCGACTGATTGGATTACTTTCCTCGGAAGGTATCTTTCCCCGAATCCAGTACCCCATTAACAGTGGAACCAATGTCACCGATAGGCCGGCTGCCGCCGCCATAGCCCAGGTTTTGGTAAATGCCAGTGGGCCAAATAGCCGCCCTTCCTGTGCTTCCAAGGTAAAGACAGGAATAAACGACAAGGTAATAATTAGCAACGAGAAGAACAGCGCTGGCCCCACTTCGACAGCTGCTTGCTCTATGACTCGCCAATGCGCATTACCAGTCAGAGATTGCCCTGGGTTATCCCGATGCCAAATCTCAATTTTCTTGTGAGCGTTCTCGATTAACACCACTGCTGCATCCACCATAGCGCCGATAGCGATAGCAATGCCGCCAAGCGACATGATATTGGCATTGATGCCCTGGTAACGCATCACAATAAAGGCAGCAAGGATTCCCAGCGGTAGGGAAATGATGGCCACCAGTGACGAACGCAAATGGCCAAGAAACAATACGCACACCAGTGCAACTACAATGAACTCTTCAATCAATTTGTAACTGAGGTTTGTTACCGCTCGATCAATCAGCTCACTTCGATCATAGGTGGTGACGATCTCAACCCCTTCCGGCAAGCTTTCCCGCAGTGTCTCAAGTCGCTCATGCACGGCAGATAGCACGGCGCGGGCGTTCTTGCCTGAACGCAGAATTACGACCCCGCCGACGACTTCCCCTTCACCGTCCAGCTCGGCAATACCACGCCGCATCTCCGGACCAAGGCGAATCTGCGCCACATCTCCAAGCTGTACTGGCACTCCATCAACCAGTTTTAGTGGGATTTTTCGGAAATCTTCGAGTGATTGAAGGTAGCCACTGGAGCGCACCATGAACTCCGCTTCGCCCAGCGTCAGCACTGCTCCCCCGGTTTCCTGGTTAGCTTGTTCTATCGCCTTGCGTACTTGTTGATGACTAATCCCATGGCTGGCGAGTTTGACCGGGTCAGGGACCACCTGATATTCACGTACCATGCCGCCTATAGTTGCCACTTCTGCAACGTCAGGCAGAGTCTGCAGCTCGTATTTTAGAAACCAGTCCTGTATCGAGGTTAGTTGCGATAGATCATGCTGGCCGGTGCGATCGATCAATGCGTACTGATAAATCCAGCCGACACCGGTAGCGTCTGGCCCAAGTGATGGTCGTGCTGTACGCGGCAATTCAGACTGGACCTGACTAAGGTATTCCAACACCCGTGAGCGTGCCCAATACAAGTCGGTACCATCTTCAAACAACACGTAAACATAACTATCACCGAAGAACGAGTAACCACGTACTGTGCGCGCACCTGGCACGGCCAGCATGGTGGTGGCAAGTGGATAGGTAACCTGTTTTTCCACCAGCTGCGGTGCCTGACCTGGGTAACTGGTGCGGATAATCACCTGTACATCGGACAGATCCGGTAAAGCATCTACGGGGGTATTGTTGATAGACCAGATTCCCCACGCACTCATGAACAGCGTCGCCAGCAGCACCAAAAATCGGTTAGCCAACGACCAGCGAATCAGGGTAGCGATCATGGTGTCACCTCCTGTTTGTCGAGAGACACCACAGTCAAGCCATTATCGGTATCTTTGACGCCGACGCGCACACGATCGCCCACTGCTATATCGCTGGCCACCTGTTCGCTGGCAAGACGAAAGCGCATGGTCATGCCAGGCATACCGAGCGTCTCAAAAGGACCGTGTTTAAGCTTGACCTTGCCGTCGGATAGCCCCTCGATAACCCCCTCGGCGTAATGCAACGAATTCACTTGGGTGTCTTTTTGTTCCGCCACCTGCTTTTCTAGGCGCTCCACAATCAACCCTTTGTCTGTATCACGAATGCCAATGCGCACGCGATCACCTACCGATATCCCTTTGCCTACTTGTTCATTCGCCAGGTTAAAACGCATGGTCATGGCAGGCATGGACAAGCTCTTGAAAGGGCCATGGTCCAGCATTATTTTGCTGCCATTCAGTTGCTCGACAACACCTTCGGCATAGTGCAGTGCGTTCATCATTTCCGTCTCATCTGACATAGCCAGCTCCTGAACGGCAATGCCTTGCAGGCTGGCTTCGGAATCGAGCAGGAACTGACCACTGACAACCACCTTCTGGTCTTCCTTCAGCCCGGCCAGGATCAGCGTTTGGTCTCCCAGCTCGCCCCCCGGCAGCACTGCCTGCGGACGATATCGACCCTCCCCCTCATCAAGCATCACCAGGCTGCGCTTTCCTGTATGCAATAAGGCTGCGGTTGGTACGGCCAATGCTTTCTGTGTGGCTTCGCCATGAATGCGTACCTGAGCGCTCATGCCCGGACGCAGATCACCCTCGTCATTGGACAAGGTCACTCGCACCGGCACAGTCCGGCTGGACTGATCCACCAGAGGCAGAATGTCGGCAACTTGCCCCTCACGCAGTGCTGGCTTCACTCCTTGAACGGTCACGTCAACAGCGTTACCACTACTGACTTGCCCCAATTGGCGTTCCGGGACCGCTATCTCCACCCACACGGGGTTGAGTGACTGAATCTCCGCCACGGGAGCACCGGCCGGCAGCGTCATGCCAGCACGAGCATTGAGACTGCGTATCACGCCATCATGCGGAGCTGTCACCGTCCAGGTTTTCAGCGGTTTACGTTGGCGTTCAATACTCCGGATCAGGGATGCAGGCATGCCCAATGACAACAGGCGTTCCCGCCCGGCGACGATCAGTTCGTTGTTGCCGCTGCCGAGCACGGCCAGCCATTCATGCTGAGCTCCAGTCCAGGCCGGAACTCTCAATTGCATCAGCGGCTGACCACTGGAGATAGTGTCGCCCTCAGCCAGAGGCCAGACCTTGTCTACGAAGGAAGGCGCGGGGCTTTGCAAGCGTGTCAGGGCGCGGTCGTTGTAAGCAATCAACCCCGTGACATCAAGCTGAGATTGTGACTGAGCCACGACCACCGAGGCACTGCGAATTCCCAGATTTTGTACCATGGCTGCATCAATACGGACCGTTGGCTGATCGCTATCATCACCACCATTGGCATAACGGGGCACCAACTCCATATCCATGAAAGGTGAGGGCCCAGGCTCGTCAAAGTGCTGCTGGGGATACATAGGGTCATACCAGTACAGCACTTCCTTTTCATCCGCTTTGCTGTTGGTTTCACCGCTGTCCATCGCCATCGATATACTGCTCTGCGAAGGGGTGACGTAACGGCCCAAATATATTCCGGCTAGCAACAACAGCGAGGCAGCCAACCCGATCAAGGCATTGCGTTTAATGTTCATCATCTTGCTCCTCGCCCACCATGCCGTGGTGGTCGTAGGTAAAATGGAGGGCGGCTGCCTGCTGGTCATACTGCCCGCTGAGATCAATTTCTTTCAGTTTGGCGTCCAGCCATTCGCTACGTGCCCGTACAAGATCGGCCAAACTGCCATCACCGCCGCGCCAAGCTGCCCTAGCCAATCCCACTTTCTCTTTTGCGAGAGGCACCAGTTGCTCCCGTTGCCGGGCCAGCGTGCGTTCCTGGCGTTCATATTCGGCCAGATCGCTCTGCAGCATCGCTTCATGTTCACGACGTACCGCCTCTGCACGAGATTCCAGTGCTTGCCACTCAGCTTCCGCCGAGGCAATGCGAGGCCCCTGGCGCGACCGGCTGAACAATGGCAGGTCCACATTGACCTGTAGCATCGCCATGTCACTGAATTCTTCACGATTCATATAAGCCAGAGTTAAAGCCCAGTCCGGCTTCTTGGCGGCACGAGCCTCGTCCGCGTTAGCCTGGGCGACAGAAGCCTGACGCGACGCTATCTCAAGTTCAGGGTGCTTATGCAGGCTATTCAGTAACTGTTCAGCATTGATGGCGAAATCAGGTGCTTGGCCAGCCGGTGATTGCCGGCCGGCTTCCCCCAGCCAGCGTATTAAACGAGCCTTAGCCTGGCGCTGCCTGGCCAGAAGAGCATCTCGCCGATCCAGTAATGTCACGGCTTCCTGCCTGGGTGCCACGCTATCAATAGCCTTTCCTTGACCCGATGAAAGCCGGGCACGCACTGCCTTGTCGAACAAACGATTTTCAGCAATGAGTTCTTCCAGCAGGACTAGTTGACGATCCAGAGTGTGGAGCTCGATCCAGGCTTGAGCGGTCTGACGCAGCACGGCCAGACGAGTCGCCTCTTTCGTGGCCTCCGTTAAGCCGATTTGCTGTCTGGCCCCTTCTGCCCTTGCTGTGCGTTTGCTGCGATTGGGGAAACGCTGGGTTACACCAATACGCTGCATGGTCATGAAATCACTCGACAGGCTGTAACGATCGGCACCATCCACAGGTACATTGTCGAGGCCAAGAATCAGGGTGGGATCAGGCAAAGCATCGGCAGGCCCTTCTGCCTGCTGAGCGGCCTCGACGCGGGCCGATTCCGCCCGCAGTTCCGGTGATTGACGTAAGGCGAGCTGTAGCGCCTGATTAAAAGTCAGGCCTTCTGCCCCAAACGCCTGGACACTAGCTAGCAGCAGGGAGGGCGCTAGCCAGCCGAGTGCGCGCCGATACCGGCCGGCGCTCAGAAATATCCAATACATGTGTCACTCCAACACGGATCATGGCGCGCAACGCGCCCTCAGTGGGCCCAGACCAGGCCGGACCCCGAAAAGATCAGTGAGAAAGTGCTAGAGGCGGTCGCCAGATGGTAGATAAGGCAAGGGGGAGATAGAGAGGGTTAGAAAAATGAGGGGTAGCCGGATTTGCTGCCTGAAAAGAAACCGCCGGAGCCGTATTCATGATCGAGAGCTGCCCAGCATGGCACTCCTGGCCAGGCTTGCAAACCGGGCCGCTGTGCGTGTTGGATTCACCATCCAGACAACAATCGTTTTGTGGCATGGCGGACATCATGCTGCAACGGTCATCCATGTCTGCCTGCATCATGGTTTGTTCCATGGGGCAAGGCTGCGCCAATTGCACCGCTGCCATCCCCTGCAAGGAGATGCTAAGCAGAAATAGGCAACTAATGAAAAACCGAGCAATAAACATATGGTGTCAGCATAGTCCGAAGCAATGTGCTATTAACAACATAAACCTTGGGGTAGCCCCCATGTCAACGTTTAATATTGAGCTATGTAACTATTGATCGCCAGCTCTGCTCCCTCTGGCATGCTCTTCTGCTACGCCACAGCCTTCAATAGCATTACTTGATGAAGCGTGAAAGTGTCTCTCGATGCCATTCCAGGCGCCTGTTGGCATGCTGGGTACCGAGGCTTATGTCGACAGGTGGCGGCGTGGTTAAGAACTATAAAATCGACACTTTGATCTATTGCGGTTGTACGATGCCTTCGCTGATGCCTGCAAGAACCCCGCAAGCATCAACTTCACGGCCATCGTTGCACCTCGCTCTCAGGGAAACGAGTTGCTTCTCAAGCGATTGCAAAGCCGTTATCTGCGACCGCGCATCAGCAGACTTCCTGTTATAAGCAACCTGTTGGCTTTACACACCTAGAGAGTTAATCACAATGAGTTGGATTAAAGTTGAACGGGCTGAGCAAACCCCGTGGAACTTGATCACGGTCAACAGATCACGGATGAAGTCGCTTAAGGCGCCAGCTATGGCAAAATAGCCCCTACTCGAGGCTCCACGCCGATGGCCTAGGATTGCATGCCCAAAGATCCGGTAGGCAGGTATTTCCGTGCCCAGCTTCTCCTTCATCGTGGTTTTGACGTCGATTTCGATCAGCACCCCGAAGCAGTTATCCGTGAGAGACTGACGCGCTCGTTTGTCAATCGCCTCAAAATCAGCATCTTCTATGGTTCGATCAATAGTGTACGGCACCAGCGATTATTACTTAGGGCCAAGCTTGATAACTCGCAGGCGCAATGCATTCACAATCACGCTGAAAGACGACAGCGACATTGCAGCAGCCGCGAAGATCGGTGAAAGCAGTATCCCGAAGAACGGGTACAAAACCCCCGCCGCAATCGGAACGCCCGCGGAGTTGTACACAAAAGCAAAGAACAGGTTCTGTCGGATATTGCGCATGGTCGCCAGCGACAGACGACGCGCTTCTACAATACCCATCAAGTCGCCGCGCAGCAGCGTAATGCCCGCGCTTTCGATGGCCACATCTGTGCCGGTGCCCATGGCCACCCCCACGTCCGCCGTTGCCAATGCAGGCGCGTCGTTAACGCCATCACCCGCCATCACGACAACACCCCCTTCATCTTTCAGACGCTGGACGATCTTGCCCTTATCTTCCGGCAGTACCTCCGCTTCCACTTCATCGATATGCAATTTGCGAGCAACCGCCTCGGCCGAGGTGTAGTTATCGCCAGTCAGCATGACCACTCGAATGCCGTCTTTTTGCAGCGCGACAATAGCAGCGTGGGTCGTTCTCTTGATGGGATCGGAGATGGCCAACAGCCCAGCGATTTTTCCATCGACGGCGGCAAAAATCACGGTAGCACCATCTTTGCGATGCTCGTCGGCATCGCTGTCAAATCTAGTGGTGTCGACATTCTCCGACTCCATGAGAAGACGATTACCAAGCAGCACCCGCTTGCCGTCGATTTTTCCTGTTACCCCTTTACCGTTGGGAGAATCGAAGTCTTCCGCATCCGGCAGCTTCAGCTCCATGCCCTTGGCTTTGTCCAGAATGGCGTGGGCCAGTGGATGCTCACTGCCTTTCTCGAGTCCGCCCGCAAAACGCATCAAAGCATCGTCATCGTACCCATTCGCTGTAACAATTCGGGTGATTTGTGGCTGCCCCTCTGTCAACGTGCCGGTCTTATCCACTACCACCGTATCTACCTTTTCCATGCGTTCAAGGGCTTCCGCATCGCGGATCAGCACACCACTTTGGGCGCCGCGGCCAACACCTACCATGATCGACATCGGCGTTGCCAGACCCAGTGCGCAAGGGCAGGCAATGATCAGAACACTGACCGCCGCAATCAGCCCGAACGCCATGGGCGGTGTCGGCCCAAGGAATGACCAGGCTATAAAGGCAACAATGGCAATTAGGATCACGGTGGGCACAAACCAGCTCGCCACCTTATCGGCAAGCCCCTGGATCGGTGCGCGGCTGCGTTGGGCGCTGGCCACCATCTGCACGATTTGGGAAAGCATGGTGTCCCGGCCAACCTTGTCGGCCCGCATGATAAAGCTGCCCTGTTGGTTAATACTGCCGCCAATCACTTGGTCGCCAGACTTTTTGCTGACTGCAAGAGGCTCACCGGTCACCATGGACTCATCCACGTTGGAGCTGCCTTCAAGTAACTCACCGTCCAGCGGCACCTTGTCCCCCGGGCGCACTCGCAGGCGATCACCCACCTTGACCTGATCCAGCGACACATCGGACTCGTCGCCCTGGTCATCCAGCTTTCGGGCCGTCGCCGGTGCCAGATCCAGCAGCGCCTTGATCGCGCCCGAGGTTTTCTCCCGGGCCCGCAGTTCAAGCACCTGGCCTAACAGAACCAGCACCACGATGACCGCAGCCGCCTCGAAGTAGACGGCGACAGAACCGTCTTCCTGCCGAAAGGCGTCGGGGAAAATCTGGGGCGCCAGTGTCGCCACCAGGCTGTAGATCAGCGCCACGCCAGTACCAATGGCAATGAGCGTGAACATGTTCAGATTGCGGCTGACGACGGACTTCCAGCCTCTGACAAAGAAAGGCCAGCCACACCAGGCCACTACTGGCGTCGCCAACACCAGTTGAATCCAGTTGGACATTTGTGGGGCAACGATCTGGTCAAGGCCGGTGAGATGTCCGCCCATTTCCAGCACCAATACCGGCAGGGCCAGCACCAGGCCAATCCAAAATCGACGGGTCATGTCTTTGAGCTCTGCCGAGGGCCCGTCATCCAGACTTACCTGCTCGGGCTCCAGGGCCATACCACAGATAGGGCAATCTCCGGGGCCCTGCTGGCGAATTTCCGGATGCATCGGGCAGGTGTACATGGTGCCCGGAGCCACGGGTTCGTCCTGTTTCTGTTCTCCACTGAGGTAGTGTCCCGGGTCGCCGTCAAACTTCGATTTGCACCCCGAAGAACAGAAATACCAGGTTTTCCCGCCATGCTCGCTGCGATGTTCCGCCGAGTGTGGATTCACCGACATGCCGCAAACAGGATCTTTGACCGTGTGCTCAGCCGTCATGGCCGATCCCTCCCTATCGAGTTCTGGTGATTAGTGATGATGAGCATGAGATTCTTTGTGTCCCGCTTCTTCGGCTTCTGTGGCCTTTTTCAGGAACAGTTGCTCGGCCACTGCGATAACAATCATGGTGACAACCGCCACGCCAATAACAAACAGGTCAGTATTCAGTTTGACCCAAACGAAGCCACCAAGAGCGAGCAAATCCAGAACAATTGCCACCGTGGGCACCCACACATTGGCCTTCACATCCTCCCGTAAATAGCGCAGAACGCCCCAATGGATAGCAATGTCCATGATCAGGTAAAAAATGATGCCCAGCGCTGCAATTCGGGACAGGTCGAAGAAGGCCGTGAGGATAAGCCCAAGCACCACGGTATAAACCAGCGTGTGCTTCTGGATGCTACCGGGCATGCCGAAATGACTGTGGGGGACCAGCTTCATTTCAGTCAGCATGGCCAACATGCGTGAGACGGCGAAAATACTGGCCAGAATGCCACCGGCGGTGGCCATCATCGCAATGGCGACGGTAAACCAGACGCCGTAGTCGCCCAATGCGGGACGCGCAGCGGCCGCCAGAGAGTAGTCCTGCGTTTTGATGATTTCCGCCAGGGACAGGTTACTGGCAACGGCGAAACCGACCAGGGTGTAGATCACCACGCAGGCTGCGATGGAAATAATAATCGCTCGCCCCACGTTTCTCTTGGGGTCTATGACTTCCGAGCCGCTGTTGGTGATGGTGGTAAAACCTTTGAAGGCCAGAATGCCAAGGGCCGTTGCCCCCAGGAAATTGCCAAAGGTTCCAGCCTCACCGGGGCTAGAGAAATCAACAGAAACACTGTCGGCAATCCAGATACCCACCAGCCCGAAAACCAGAATGCCTCCGATCTTCAGGATACCTATAAAGGAAGCCACGCCCTGAATCATTCGGTTGCCCAACAGATTGATCAGAAACGCGGCCAGAATTAGTGAGACGCCAAGAATGGGCACCATGCGGCCACTTTCATCGCCATCGAACAGTTGCATGGTGTAAGAACCGAAGGTTCGCGCAAGAAAGCTCTGGGCAATCACCATCGAGAAATACATCAGCAAAGCATTGAAAGCCGTCGGTAACCGATTGCCATAGGCTTTGTGCAGGTACATGCCTATGCCCCCGGCTGACGGGTAGGCATTGGAAATTTTGATGTAGGAATAGGCACTGAAGCTTACGATTACCGCCGCGGCCAGAAACGCCAACGGGAAAAGAACGCCAGTCATCTGCGCCATCTGCCCGGTAAGGGCGAAGATACCGGCGCCAATCATGACACCGGTGCCCAGCATAACAGTTCCCGGAAGTGTAAGACTGCCTTTCTGATAGCGCGTGGTTCTGTCGTGCGTGCTGCTCATACAACCTCCTGTTGTTTTGAACGGCGTTTGATACTCAATAAATAGCCAATGCTGGCTTGGGTAGACCTCACTTGCATCAATGTCGAGAAAAACGGGCCAAAGAAATATCTTTAGCCCCTAAGTACCTGATCAGAGTGCGATGCGCGCTCCAATCACAGCAAACCAATCTGCTGTACTGCCGCCGTCCGCTTCGGCAAAGTCGGCACTATCGCCGTATTTGCGCTCATGCACCACGCCCACATAAGGCGAGAACGCACGGTCGATCAGATCATAGCTCAACCTGAGTCCGGTTTCGGTAGAAACCAGTCCTTTACCAACGCCAATTTCCCGGTCCTCGCTAAACGCAACCGTGGCATCCAGCGTTGCCGCCAGAATCCAGTAGTTGGTGAGAAGCAGCTCGTACTCTGCATCCAGTTCGGCTGACGTATCGCCATCCTTACTGACATACAGGTTTGCATCGATCTCAAACCATTGGGGAGCCAGCCCGGCTACACCGAGAACGGCATATGTACGGTCCGGCCCCTCGGGCGTATCGAAACGTACGCCCGCTTTGGCGTCGAAGAACTTGGAGATGGGGATCTGGCCGACCAGCTGGTTTTCCAGTGTTTCGTAGGCCTGCTCCTCTATCTCGTACTCCCCGGTTGTGAGCAACCGGACTTTGAACTCGTCGGTGCCATAGAAAGCATCCGCATTCCAGACGCCCAGTTCCTCGTCATCGTCGCTGTAGCGGTATTCAAACTCCTCGAATTGAACACCCCAGGTTGTGAGCGGCTGTTTACGAGCGGTGGTGTCGGAGATCATTTCCTGAGCTGTCACCGCCGTTGAGAATCCGATAGAGGCAAAGAAACTGACCGCAACAAGTGATCGAATACAACTCATGCCTCACCTCCTTCTTCAGCAGCCGCGTCTGTTTTGGCCTGCGTCGACTCTGGCCCACCTTCAACAATCACCTTACGGAACATACCAGCGGCCGCGTGGTAAGAGAGGTGGCAGTGGAACGCCCATTGGCCTGGCTCGTCGACTTCGGTTTCCATGTAAACGGTGGTACCGGGCTGCACACTGACCGTGTGTTTGATCGGATTCCACTGGTCTGCGCCAACATCTAGAATGGACCACATACCGTGCAAGTGCATGGGGTGAGTCATCATGGTTTCGTTGACAAACTTGAAGCGGACCCGCTCACCATATTTCAGGCGGATCGGATCGGCATCTTCGTACTTAACGCCATTGATACTCCAGGTGTACCGCTCCATATTGCCGGTCAAACGAAGCTCTATTTCTCGAGTCGGTTCGCGGTCTTCATACAGTGGATCTTGGGCCTTGAGGTCAGCGTAGGACAGGAACTTGCCGCCATTGGCTGCCGTGGGGACGAGGCCACTTCCCTTCGCATAGAAGGGGTCGCTTGGACCTTCTTTTCCCATCGCCATGGAACCATGGTCCATGCCGGACGTGCCCGAATGATCCATTCCTTTCATATTTGAGTGGTCCATGTTGCTCATGTTTGCGTGATCCATTCCCTCCATCGAAGAATGATCCATTCCGGACATCTCTTCTGAGCTATTCATATCCATGTCGCCATGGTCCATACCGGACATACCGCCCATATCAGCCATAGTCAGGCGGGCCGGTTCACGCAGTTGCGGCACGAACGCTTCCATACCCTCTTCTGGGGCCAGTGTCGCTCTGGCATAGCCCGAACGCCCCATGGATTCGGCGAAGATGGTGTAGGCCTGCTCACCTTTCGGGCGGACGATCACATCGTAGGTTTCCGCCACACCGATCCGGAACTCGTCCACACTAACCGGCTGAACGTTGTTGCCATCAGCCTGCACAACGGTCATGTCCAGACCGGGGATCCGGATATCAAAGTAAGTCATCGCCGAGGAGTTGATGAAACGCAGCCGAATGCGTTCGCCCGGCTCAAAAAGCCCAGTCCAGTTCTGATCCGGCCCTTTACCGTTGATCAGCCCTGTAAAACCCTGCAAGTCCTCGACATCCGCTTTCATCATCCGCATGCCACCCCAGGCCATACGGTCCCGAACGGTGTTCATCAGGCCGTTCTCGGACACGTCAGAGAAAAACTCTCCGACAGTCTGCTGCTCGCGGTTGTAGTAGTCCGGCATCATCTTCAGGTTACGCATGATGCGATCACCGGAGTGCGGGTGCTTATCGGTTAGCTGAACTACGTATTCGCGATCGTAGCGGAACGGTTCACGTCCCTCAGGTTCGATAACGATGGAACCGTAGGCGCCATCCGGCTCCTGAAAACCGGAGTGGCTGTGAAACCAATAAGTACCAGCCTGCTGGATGGGAAATTCGTAGGTGAAGGTTTCACCCGGCTTGATGCCTGGAAAGCTGATACCAGGCACACCGTCCTGATCAAAAGGAAGGATCAGGCCGTGCCAGTGAATGGAAGTCATCTCATCCAGGTTGTTGGTCACGTTGATCTTGACGTTTTCGCCTTCCTTGAAGCGCATCACCGGCCCGGGAGATGCACCGTTATAACCGATGCCGTCTTTCACGAAATCGCCGGTGTCAATTTCGACCCGATCAACCGTGAGATTATATTCGCCAGCCATGACCGATGCAGACATCAGCAGGCTTAACAACACTGAACCTAAACGGCTGTTCATACTTTTTGCTCCAAATCGCTCTTCACTAAGAACCCTCAAAATAAATACCTACAAGCCCACTGGATCAACGCCCCATTAGTGAACTCAGTTACTGGACCTTGACGTCACCGTACATCCCTGCCTGGTAATGACCCGGCACGTTGCAGGCGAACTCGATATTGCTGTTATCGGAAAACTTCCAAATAACTTCCTGCCTCTGGCCCGGTTCCAGCAGGACGCTGTTAGGGTCGTCGTGTTTCATGGACTGGCCGTTCCCCATGTCCATTTCCATCATGTCGTGGTTGAGCTTTCCGCCCTGGATGACGCCATGTTCGACCATCATCATCATTTCCTCCTGATGCCCCTCATGCATCTCAG
>AZIH01010669.1_pt1 | contig 29022 bp, 29 predicted proteins | sample 359041 | NCBI WGS metagenome assembly AZIH01 (sample SAMN02429716, study PRJNA222664) | marine sediment metagenome | biome: Sediment sample; isolation source: enrichment culture of sample MGS-ANC(UA) from oil contaminated site at the... | place: Italy: Ancona | collected 2012-02-14 | depth 6 m m
TCCTTGTCGAAGTAATGCGTCGTGGAAGAGAGTCTGCCCCTGTGAAGTCACTGCAAAAAATCCTTATGCGTGCTTACTCAACTCATGAAGGGTTTCATCGCCAGATACGGATGGACGAGCACTAGAATGAGCGATCTTTTCAAGCTTCTCATTTAAGACATGGGCCACTTGGCAAATACTATCAAACTCCAGCTCATCTCTAGCTAAAAGATCGAATAACGTCACTCCATCAACGACATAATTCTTCGCCATAGCGCCAGGGCTTTTGGAGAATATCGCCTCCAATCTTTCAAGAACCGGGGTCAACTGGAAAACCCTCTGGCGAGTTTGAGTATTAGCGGTCCGCTCCGAATCCAGACCTTTCGAATACGAGTAAAGAGTCTGGCGCGTTACACCGAAAATTCGCGCAATATCCTTGTTCGGAAGGCCGAGAGAAACTTTTGCCTTTTGAATGACATCACCAATGCCCAATGCAGCAACATCTTGACGCTCGCTCGGGACAGGACCACCATCCACATTAGTGTTGGCAGTACTCCAATGCTCCCCCACAAAGTTCACTACGTAAGTATCTGAGCCTAGCAACTCCTCAGAAAGCAGCTCAGAGCCCGCAGCGTGCGTAGAGAAAAGAAAAGCACCTACTACCGCTGCCGAAGCAACGCCACTTGAATTAGTCCACATTATCTACCTCCTTATATCCCCACGCTTCCTTAGCGTCACCAGAGATGGCATTCCAAAACACTTTATTAGCATCCTCATATAAGGGAGCAAGAGACTCTACTACACTTTCCACACTAAATTGCGGGCTACCAATGAAATTTTTGATGTGATCAACGTCAAGAATTCCGTAAGTCTCTCCAGACACGTTCAGCCACTCCTTGTGACCACCTATAAGTAACGCACACCTCTTATCAGCCTCAAGAAGGTTGTCGGGCAGGACCTTATGAACCTTCCTGTCATTGCACGGCAACTCTTCAAATCCCACCCTAATAGTTTGACCTGGAGCTGTTTCCGCTTGTTTGGCGGTAAAGCCATGAATATGCCGTCGACCTTCAAGCGCCCCAAGATTCGCGGGAAGGATGTCCTCTGAGATAAACTCCCGCAACTCTTTCCCATTCTCAGGCGCAATCACATCGACGTATCTTAGCCCAATACTTTTTAGCAGGGCTTTTTCTAAACCAGCAATCAATTCACGGCAAATACAAAGCAATTCTTTGAAAGTCCCGCTAAACTCCTCGAAAGTTTTGTAATTGGTGGTTTTTAAAACAACCGTATTCTGAGTTATTTCAAATATGTCCTGCTCCCCAGCAGCTCGGTATAAGTATCGCTTCCTAGACTCTTTACGCTGCTTGACCTGCTGAGTGGCAGAGTCAATCATCACATCTACCAATTCGGCTTGACTCTCAATATTCTCAGAGAACCCTGCCTCTATCATATTGACGTGCAAATTATGAAGCAGTTCTGGAGAGGCTGCTGTGAGCGCAGGAACATCTGAGAACCTCAGGTGAATAACCGCGTGCACAAGTGGAGGTTTAGCCAGAACTTTTTTCATTTTCCTACCTTTGACGATGCCAGCCAGCGAATGAAGCCGCGAAATTTTACACCTTTTTTTACACTACTTACCACCTTAGCGCAGCGTTCAGATTTTTACCATTAAAGAAAAAACAGAGTCTCGGTAAGCGCACTGCCCCAGCTAAAACGGGTCCTTCCCACCAAAAAACAATCACCGCGGGGGGCGCGGAGCGCGGTTCAGGCTTATTTTCAAAATTTTCCGTGCTCCACAATTTCCGGGATTCATCACCGGGGTACGCCCCCTGAAAAAGTAATAACTGATAAAACCATAAAAACCGGTAAAAGTGATCAAACCCTACAGTCTCAACGGCTCCCACCGGTGGTATCTCCCAATTTAAGCAGAATCAGGTTTCACTTTTACCGGTTTTCCCACTTCTACCCGTTTGTTCGTTATTCACTTTTTCAGGGGGCGGACTTGCACCACACGCTCCCTATGCGGGCACTTCGTCGAACACGTCTACCAGACGATAGATTTTCGCATTGTTGGTTTCACCTTCAGACTCCCACCACAGCACGGTGCTGATCGTCTGATCCTTTTGGGAGTATCTTTGGATGCACCTCCGGGCTCGCCTCCAGGAGATCCCACTTTCCTGACAATGACTGACCAGTTCGGATTGTTTCGCCTCGCCTTGCTGCAACCGTTCTTCAATCCGTTCAATCACATCCTGATCCGTAGCAATCTGCTCCCGCTCTTTGCGCCGCGTCAGCACGTCTTCATAGCTTTTATGTAATCGGACATTTCGGTGCTGATCAATTTCCCAGGTGATCTTATCTATTGCCGCCCTTGTCTTATCGGGAAGCGTTGAAACAACCATGGAGCCGTCTGACCGCTTCTCCGGCAGCAAGTAAATCAGTTCATCGCAGTCATTGCGCAGGTCCACGGTGCCTTCATACACCGGCATTCCGTCGTCCCCTTTGTATTTGTTTGTGTGAGCCAGGAGAATGATTGTCATCCCTCTCGCTGTAAGCGCTCTCAGTGTCATAAACACGTTCTTTGCATCACGCTTGCTGAGAACATCACACATTTTCTTCCAAGTATCGAAAATGAACACGTAGTCGGAATAATCACCTTCCGCCAGTCTCATTTTCTCAAGCATTTTCACTACACCATCCATAGACTTGCCGACCTTCATGTCTGGCAACAACAACCGAATGCCCCTTTCTTTCGCCATAGCGTGATAGGGTTTGGCATCGCCACCCGATACATCTGCATTCACGTAGACCACGGTGTAACCTTTCTCGACCATCTCCCCGGCGAGGTAGAAAAATATAGTGGTCTTCCCGCCGTTGGCCTCCGCCACCACTGCTACCAGATGGCCGCGCACGATTAGCCCATCAGCAATAAACTCAGAATTCTGAATCTCGTCCATTTCGTCATCACTCACCTCGAAGCCTCCTATCCAGCCCAACGGATCATCACCAGAAACCGTAACGTCATCATCGAACTCATCAGCAAGGCCCCGATTCTTGGCCAGCACTTTTGCCAGGGTGTACTTCCACAACCACTGCATGCCTGATTTCCGATTCCCTCTACGGTCCAGTGCAGCCCCGGCCAAAAAGTATTTCTCTTCAGTGAGCGTTGTCAGAATAGATTCAATATTCACCCCAGCACTGACCATTTCCTGACACACCGCGAACAATGCACTGGAGCGGTCAGCATTTCCCTCTGAATCGGTGTATTTGTCCAACCCTTCACCGACCCTGATCAGGGCTTTCCAGTCGTCCCCTATTCGCATATCGTCCAATGGCACCAACGGTGCTTCAGAATCCCATTCCAAATGACCCGCGGCGCGACTTGTGTCAGCGCTGGCGGATTGCCGGAACCAATCCGAGTACAGCGTTTCGAGGGTGGCACCGCCTGCCTGAACGGTGCCCAACCCTTCCACCACATCAGCCGTTATCGTGAAAAACCGGCCTTCCTGATACATTTCCCTGCCTGCTTTGTTGTCGCAGTGACCGGCACCGGGTAACTCCCCTTTGCAGATAATGTGGAGCCCTTTACCTGAAGGTGATTTTTCGGTGAACGACTGCAATTCATCTACAGCCCTTCGGGCGTCAGCCCGCAGATTCCCGGATTCATCTAAGCAGTTATCCAGGTCTAACCCCACAAACGGGTCATCAGCAGTGAAAACAAACCCTATGCCTGTGTAACCTTCCAACAAATACGCTCCATACGCATCATCAAAGGTGCCCCAGTTTTCCGGCTTGTTTGTGCTGGCGGGCTTCCCGGTTATCGGGTTGTACGGGACTTTGGTCACTTTCACCGATCCATCCCGCTTTTTCTTTTCCACTGCTTTCCAGACTACCCATTGCCGGTATTGCTGAAGCTCCTCCGGCACTGCTTCCAGGTTCGGGGGTATCAACCCCGGTCTTTTCTCCGGGGCAGTTTGTTCACTGCTTTTTACTGCCATGTTCAGCCCCCCTCATGAAATTCAACGTCCACAATCCGTGCGGGCAAAGTTGCGGCACAATCCAAGCAATGCCGCTTAACCAGACTCGCCATCTTGCGGTTCCGGCACTCGTCTGAAACCACCGTTCTTCCTGATTTATAACGCGGCATCAGCCACTTCAGGTCTATGAAAGTAACGCCATCATGGCGACATTCAGGGGCATAACTTTCCTCATCCATGCCCTCCATTAATACTTCGTTGTAACTCATACCCATCAGCAACGGATCAACAAAAAACCGACCATGCCGATCCCGTATGACAACTGACACACAACCTTTCCGTGATAAGGGCAAATCAAAAGCTTCAACTTGAATGACAGACATCATCATTCCTCCCTTACGCTTGCTGACTTTCGCTGCTGTTTTGCGACTGAGCCAACAACCGCTCGACGGCGTCATCAGGCCAGGCCAGGAAGCGATTAGGAAGACGAACGGGACGCAAACCGCACCAGTGGCCTTTACGGCAAAGTGAGGTGCGAATAGTGTTCGGTTTGACGTGGAATTTTTCGGCTAACTGCTCAGTAGTAAGCATGGTGTTATCTCCCAATTGAATGTGATGTGAGTCCATCGGGAAACAACGATAACGGTGGGCATTACTGGAAATAGGACAAAAAGTATTTGCCCTCACTCATCTGTCTTCTTTCCTTTAGGTCTTCCTTTTTTGATAGTCCATCCCCTGAGATTGGCCGCTTCTCTCCGATCTCGGTTTACTTCTCGCAACAACGCCCCAGAAGTGGTCCACTTGTTAGGCCAGGGCAGTGGATTATCGTCAGGAAAATGTGACCCCTCCTTGCCGTCCGCCAGGGCTTCAACAACCTGTTCAACGGCAGCCGACATTGTCAGCTCCTCTCCTTCTTCCTGTTCATGCAAAAATCTCAGCCCGTGAACGGTATTCACCAGATAGTCTTTGTCCTCTCGCTTTTTCTCCTTTCCTCGCTTTCCATCAAACACACGATAGCCGACCATGTAGGTCACCCAGTCGGGTGTTACATTAGCCAAATTGAGAGCCTTACGCGGCGTGAATGACGCTTGCCACGCGTACTCCCAATCCTCTGGAACGAAGAAAAGCTCAGCGTTCGAGAGCGTGAAAGCAATACCCTCTGGTGAAAACTCGACATCTGAAGCCAGGAAATAGCCTTCAGGAGTTCGACCCTGCTTAAACCAGTCCACGGTGCCGTAGAGTGCGGCGTCTGCCGGAATTGTGAAGCTCGACGGGCCGTATCGAGAAACCCACTCATCGTCCATAACAATGTGAATGGGCTTCCCCATTAAACGCAGAAACCAAGTCACTATTACCCCCGCATTCCTTCAAGACGGCTAACTGCTGTTTCCATCAGGTCCATTACCCGCCGGTGTGCTTCCAGGGCTTCCCGCAAATCCGCCAGCGAGTCGGACTTATACAGCGGGTCATGCTTCATTTCTTCCTGAATGTCACTGTCTGTCTGCATCATGACCGTGAAGGCACCGAGTCTGCCTGATCGGGTATCTTGAAATCCCTGTTCAATTTGGCGGGCTTCCTGTTCGGTGATGACACCGGCTTTGCTGTTCTGTGTCATCGTTCGTTTCTCCTACTGTTCCCGGCTGGCGGGTTTACTGTTTCACGGCTCGCAGGCGATGGCCTGCCACCGGTGGTTCAAACTCGATTCCGGCCTGTTCCAGAACCCAAGTTTCGATTTTCGTGTGCCACTGCTTCAGCAGGTCCAGGGGACGCTGGCGGTAGTGCTTTTCAACGGTGGCGCTAGGCTTGTGCCCTTGGATTTGTGCGACGATCCCGGCGGGCACTTCCACCCATTCCGACAAAGTGCCGAATGACCGCCTCAAACCATGCAGGGTCAGCCCTTCGATACCGGCTACTTTCAAGGCGCGGGTATGCTGAGCCCGTGGCTCCACCAGATGCCCGCTTTTTGCGGTGGGGCTGGAAAATACCCACTCATTCCGTCGCGGCAGTGAATCGATTAGAAAGGCGACATAAGGGGTCAGAGGTACAACCCGCTCTCCCTCAACCTTGTCACGAATCGAGAGGCTTCCCCACCGGGTATCAACGTCTGACCATCGCAGGGTTGATAGCTCTCCCCGCCGGGCACCGGTGAGCAATAGGATTTGCAGGTAAGCGGAAATCACGGGGTTGTGGATCTGGTGAACCGCTGAGAACCAGACGGGTAACTGTTCCCGTTGCAGGCAATCGGCCTTAACCCCTTTGCGGGGTAGCGTTTGTTTCGCCAGTCGGTTAGAACAGGCGTCAGGGCTTGCCAGCCCCTGAAAGCGGGGTTGATCGTCGCACCAGTGCAGGAATGCCCGCAGCAGGGCAAACGCCAACCGGGCTTGTGTGGGGCGGTCCTTCGCTTCCTTCTGCAACCATTGCCCCACGGTGTGACTATCTATATCCGCCAGCTTCACCGGTAGGAGTGGGGTCAGAACACCGGGTTGTGTCTTGCCCTTTCCACGTTTGCGAGGTTCGCCACCGGCCTTGCTGATTTTAAGGTGGTCTTTCAGATGATGCTCACCCCAGCGGGGCTTCCGAGCTTCAATGTATTCTGACCAGGCATCATCCACGGTGGCATCAGCCCGCTTTGACTCCTTCTGAGCCTCCCTGACTTCCGCCAGCCGCTCCTTCTTTTCCAAACGGGGGTCAATGCCTTGATCAATCAGGGTGCCAAGCCTACGGGCTTCCGCTCGGGCCTCGTCGATCCCCCACGTCTTCACGTCACCGATGGTGATTCTCAGGGCTTTGCCGTCTATGCGCCCCTGATAGATAAACGCTTTGCTTTTGACGGTGGCGCGAACCGCTAACCCCGGCACCGTGGAATCCCATAGGAAGGCTTGCTTCCCATCGACCCCGGCCTTGAATCCATCCACTCGACCCGCTGTCAGGTTTACTCTCACCCCTGCTACCCCTCGAAAACGTGTAAGCGCTGTGTAAGCAATATGTAAGCACTTTTCGAGAATACGGGTATATTTCGATCAACACAATAGGAAGGAAAAAGCTCAACTAATAGTTGATAACTAAGGGTTTATTGCATTTACTAGGGAGTTCAATCAATGCCGAAAAATGCCCATTTTCAGGGATTGAAAATCCCCGTGTCGGTGGTTCGATTCCGCCTCCGGGCACCATAAGATTCAATGACTTAGCCCGCCCTCGTGCGGGCTTTGTTGTTTCTGGGCCCTTCGTTTTCGGGGCGCTCCCATTTTCGTTCAACCGACCTTCTTCCTGGTGGGCAATAGCGGCTTACCTGCAACCTCCTTATTAGCGCCGCCATTATTCCCAGCGTGACTGCGAATAACTGAAAACCGGCAACGACACCCGCCAGCGAATAGCCGCCATGCGAAGCAGTAAACCCACGCTGAACGCAGAAAGCAGCGTAACGTTTTCACTCAACCCCTGGCGGAGTAACGCCAGGTAGAGCAAGGCCACCACCAGCGAAACGCTGGCATACAGTTCATGGCGCAATACCTGTGGCGTACGGTTGCAGAGAATGTCTCGAATGATGCCGCCAAAGATGCCGGTCGTGATGCCGGACATCACCACCACAACCGTGTCATATCCGAGGCTCAGCGCGACATTGCAGCCAATAACGGTAAAGGCCACCAGACCTATGGCATCAAGCACGAGAAACAGCTGATGAAGGTGACGCATGAAGCGGGCAATCACGATGGTGACCAGCCCGCCGGTAATGGTCATGTAGATATAGCGGGGGTGCTGGGTCCAGGTGACCGGAAAGTTGCCCAAAAGAATGTCCCGGACGGTTCCGCCACCCAGTGCAGTGAAAAAAGCGATAACAGCCACCCCGAACAGATCCATGTTCCTTCGGCCGGCAGCGAGGGCTCCAGACATGGCTTCGGCGGTAATGGCAATCATATAGATAGAGATCAGCACACAGGACTCCTGAGTTTCTGTGGCCTCTCCCCCTGTCCCTGATACCTGAGAGTTTACAGAGCCCGGCTCTGCTTGCCCCTTCGGTGGACTGCTTTGGCAGCCTCTCTCCAGACGGCGTTGAATGATGTCCGCAGTACCTGTGCCTGAGCGTTTATGGGAGTTTGCGCCTTCGGCGGGGCCAGTGTGCCCTCTCTCCTGCGGAGCCGCGCATTATAGGTAGGAACAGGGCGGGCGTCGAGTCAGACTGGACACGTCATCAAATGAGCCTGTGTCTGAAAATAAAAAACCGCGATCAAGGTCGCGGTTTTTTGGGGCAGCAGAACCCACCATGTTATTCGCTTACAACGGTCACCGGCCCAGAGGCGTGCCGCACAACCTTTTCGCTGATACTGCCCAAAGTCAGGCTACGCACCAGGGAGTGACCACGCCGCCCTAAAAACAGGTGGGCACCCGGATTGTTTTCCATATATTCAATGATTTCCTTGGCAGGATCACCCTGGAGAAGCACCTCGTCCACAGGATCGGCTATCCCACTCACGGCCTCTTTCGCGCCATCGAATATTTTGCGCCCGTAACTTTTTGCCTCTTCCTCAAGCTCAGTCGGCCATACGCCGCTGACAACCAGTTTCTCTACCCTGGTGCCCGGAAACACGGCTACCAATTTGAGCGGTTGACCGGTAGCTTTAGCCAGTTCGGCTGCCATTTTTGCTGCATGTAACGAATGATCTGAACCGTCACAGGCAACCACAATGCTCGGAGTCCCTTTGGCCATGACCCCTTCTCCTTTTGTGTTGGATGTGCAATCAACTTAACATTGATGCGAAAGCCGGATGGTTGACTCAAGTCATACCCCCGAATGAATCCTCAAGAACAGTAGACTCTGATGGACACCATTCACTCCTTTGAATACTCAGCCTGAGTGTAGATTACGGTGCTCGAAAGTCCACGCATCTGGTCTGCCAAGAGTTAGGACAAGGTCCGGGTCGATGCTATCCTCCCATAACTCCGTTAGGCAGGAAGTAAACCGTTGGCGTTGGTCAGGGCAATGTTCCCATATGCGAAATCATAACAGGAAAGGTCGTTCTCGCATGGCCACCCATGACATAACTTACCCTGCTGAGAACGCCAATATTATTGCTTTCAACCCTCGCAAGAAGCGTGTACGTGCAATACTGAGAGGCCTTGCAAACCAGCGCCACCTTACCGTGTTCGAGTCTGTCGGACTGGATCTACGTTCAGCCCCTCTCTCTGAGCAAGAATTACGCTCCGCAGCAGTCTCCGCGCAGAAACGCCCAATTAATGGATTGATGCACAAGGCCAAGCGTCTCTTCCTGCGATGGCAATATAACTGGTGCTACCGTCGCCTACAGCCTACTCGCCCTGGCGTGGTTGTGTGCTGGAACGGGGTGAAAGGTCACCGCTTTCTTGCTCTTGTAGCAGCACAACGTCAGTGCTATTCAACTCTGTATCTTGAAGAAGCGCCTCTACCGGGCCGGTTGACTGTCGATTTCACTGGCATCAACTATGGCAGTAGCCTGCCCCGCAGATCTGATTTTTACCAACGATGGCTTGCCGAGAATCCTGCTATTGATGCGACTGCATGGCGAGCAATGCGATCCGGGTTGAACGCCAGGAAAGCGTCTCGGCGGCATAAGGTAAAGCGGAGACCAGCTGATACTGATCTGACTCGACAAAAGTATATTTTCTGCCCGCTCCAGGTGCCTGGAGACAGCCAAATTACGGTGTACGGGGATTGGGTCAAATCGATTGACGATTTGATTGATCATCTGGAGGACACGGCAGATTGTTTGCCTGAAGGCTGGCATTTACGGGTGAAAGAACATCCAAGTGCCCGCGCCTCCTTTACGGAGAGACTCTCAGAAGCGACGAGACACCGGATCATCCTGGACAATGTAACTGATACGTTCGAGCAGGTTGCAGCGTCTCGAGCCGTGCTTACCGTTAACTCTTCAGTCGGTCTTGAAAGCTTCTTTTTCGAAAAACCGGTCCTTGTTCTTGGCCATGCATTCTATGCGTTTGACCAAATAGCCACCAAAGTGCGATCACGTGAAGAGCTGTCAGAGTACCTGGCGGCGCCGGAGGAACTCTCTTTCAATCCCGTCGCCCGGGACGCTTTTATGAGCTATCTGGCAGAGCAGCATTTCCCCTGCGAGGCAGACATCGTGGCCGGCAGGATTACGCTTGATAATATCGTTGCCCGAGACCGTTCCCGTGATGAGCTATTGCGGCAGCTTGAAGCCGATTCTCACCAAGGACTTTCGTAAAACCACCCATCAGGCGGCCTTGCGGAAATCCTCGGCACGGACGGCCTTGCCTCGCTGGCGCTTATATCTGGTTTTATCCTCAACCACTCGCATCTGGTACTTCGGGGTTTTCAGATCGCGCTTGACGGCACTTTCCTGTGTGGGCTTTGCCCGTTTTTTGGCCATGGCAATTGTGCCTCCTCTGACGTTTTCATGGATTTGTTTATTCATTTCCAGTTTAGCATGTTCCGGTGCTGCTTCCGCGCGGGCGACATCCGGAATGTCACGCATGCCACCAGGGCATTTATACCTATTGCCGTATCCTGTGGCACCATCGATTCTTGTGCCGCCGAGACGGTAATTAACTAAAGGGAGTTGTTGAAATGCTCATGGCCATTGGGGCAATCATTGCGGGTCTGGTTCTACTGGTGTGGAGTGCAGACAAGTTCGTGGAGGGCTCAGCCACCACGGCCAGCCATTTCGGGATGCCGCCTTTGCTGATCGGTATGGTTGTGGTGGGCTTCGGCACCTCCGCGCCGGAGATGGCGGTTTCTGCTCTGGCCGCTTCCCAGGGAAACCCCGGGCTGGCCCTGGGCAATGCCTATGGTTCAAACATCACGAACATTGCATTGATTCTCGGTATCACGGCTTTGCTGGCGCCGATTGCGGTGCATTCGCAGGTTATGCGAAAAGAGCTGCCCATGCTGATTCTGGTGACGGTCTTTGCCGGCTGGCAGCTGTGGGACGGCGAGCTCTCCCGACTCGACGCCGTTGGCCTGATCGTGGTTTTCGCGGCGCTGCTTGGCTGGAGTATCTACCAGGGTATCAAGCAGCCCGGAGACGCCATGGCCAATGACATGACCGATGAGCTCAAGGCCCACGCCATGCCAATGCGCAGGGCAATACTGTGGCTGGTTATCGGTCTTCTGCTTCTGATTGTCAGCTCCCGCATTCTGGTATGGGGAGCCGTGGATCTGGCGACCGCGTTCGGAATCAGTGATCTGGTCATCGGGCTGACCATCGTGGCAATCGGCACCTCTCTGCCGGAGCTGGCGTCATCCATTATCGCGGCCCGAAAGGGTGAGCATGATCTCGCCCTGGGTAACATTCTGGGGTCCAATCTGTTCAACACACTCGCGGTTGTGAGTATTGCCGGCCTGATTGCGCCGATGTCGGTAGCGCCGGAAGTTCTTTCCCGGGATTTCCCCATAATGGCAGCACTTACCCTGGTCCTGTTTGCCATGGGTTATGGCTTCCGTCGTCCGGGGCGTATTAACCGGTTGGAGGGTGCGGCTCTCCTGCTTGCCTTCGTGGGTTATACGGTGTATCTGTTGGGATTTTCAGGAGCGTAAGTTATGTCTCTCACACTTTGGCTGACCTTCCTTATTGCGGCTGTATTGATCAGCGTCTCGCCCGGTGCCGGAGCCATCAATACCATGAGCAACGGCATGCGCTACGGCGTCCGCCGGTCCCTGCCCGCCATTCTCGGGCTACAGCTTGGTTACGGCATCCAGATTCTGTTGGTGGGCGCCGGGCTGGGCGCCATTGTTGCTTCTTCTGGCATTGCCCTGGCGGTGATCAAGTGGCTGGGTGTCGCTTATCTGGTCTGGCTGGGCATTTCGAAGTGGCGGGAACCCGTCATGGAATCCATGGAGGATGAGCGCCAGCCTTTGAGTGGGCACAAGCGGTTCTGGAATGCGACCTTTGTAAACCTTACCAACCCCAAGGCGACGGTCTTCCTGGTTGCCCTGTTTCCGCAATTTCTGGTTGCCAGCGCACCCCATGGCCCCCAGCTGATTACCATGGGAACCACACTGATTCTGGTGGATTGTCTGGTGATGCTGGGTTATGCCCTGCTGGCCAGCCAGCTGTTCCGGTTTATGACCACGGCTCGGCGTCAGCAGCAGATGAACCGGGTGTTCGGCGGTCTGTTCGTCACCGCCGCCGTGGCGCTGGCCAGCTTCAAACGGGCTTAGCAAGCAAGCGCACTAACGCAGGATGCATTCCCGGCTCAGTTTCTGACTCATTGTCCGGCGCTGACGCCTGAGGCTGTTGCCCCTGTCGTTGCTGTAGCCGGCACGCAAGTTGGACTGGATCTGCTCCAGCTTGCGGCGGTACTTTCCACAGGTTTTCTCCAGCTTGGCGTCGGCCCTTTCCTGGGCACTGGTAACGGGTTTACCGGGGCGACTGGAGGACGACAGCAGGCTATTCACCTCCTCACGAATCCCGGAAATACGCTCCTCCTGCCTGAGATTTTCAGACATCGGCACAGTGGCAGGCGCCTGCACCTGAATCTGCTTGTGGGGAATTTCCCCGGGCGGGTAGTCGGAGAAGTGGGCCACGCCCCGGCTGTCTATCCAGGTGTAGACATCGGCATGGGCGCCGGTGGTGATCACAAAAGAAACAATAAGGCTCGCCAGTATCCTTGGCATACGGTTCCACTCCCTGTGGTTCGGTAACTTGGTGCGGCAGTATAACGAAAAAATGGTGCACCTGGAGTCAGATGAAATCGGGGTCAGATGAAATTCCCATCTGCCCCCGATTTCAGGTCCTACTGATCCAGTAATTCGATCCAGTGCTGCACCGGCACCGGTGATCTGGTCTCCAGGTGCATCTGGCAACCGATGTTGGCGGTGACAATGCGGTCGGGGTTATCGATGGTCAATGCCTTAAGCTTGTTTCCCAGCAACTTCTGACTCATCTCCGGCTGGGTTACCGAATAGGTGCCGGCAGAGCCACAGCAAAGGTGCTTGTCCTTGGTGGCGGCGAGATTGACACCGGCCCGCGTCAGCACCTGCTCAACCACGCCGTTTTGCTTCATGGCGTGTTGCAGGGTGCAGGGGCAGTGGAACGCCACCTTGCCCGGGTTCTGGCGCACCTTGAGCTTCTCCAGGTCCTGTTGCAGCAGGAAGGCCCCTAGATCGGTGCACAGGTCGCTCACCTTCTGCGCCTTGGCGGCATAGACCGGGTCGTCTTTGAGCAGGTGACCGTAATCCTGGACCATGGCGCCGCAACCGGAGGCGGTCATGACGATCGCTTCCGCACCAGCTTCGATGGCCGGCCACCAGGCATCAATGTTCTGGCGCATTCTTTCCAGGCCTTTCTCGTGCTCGGAAAGATGGTAGTTCACGGCGCCGCAACAGCCGGCCTCTGGCGCTTCCACCATGGTAATACCGAGCCTGTCCAACACCCGCGCAGCAGACGCGTTGGTGTTGGGTGTGGCTGAAGGCTGCACACAACCGGCCAGCGCCAGTACGATCCGGCTGTGACTGGCCGCCGGCCAGGGATTGGCCTGCTTTCTGGGCGGCACCTTGGTGCGCAGTTTTTCCGGAAGCACCGGGCGGAAGATCTGCCCGAGGCGCAGAAACAGGCCGAACAACTGACGGTTGGGAATGACCCGTGCGAGGGCCCAGCGCAGCCACTTGTCTTTCGGGTCCCGGGGCAGCTCTTTCTCCATCAGGCCACGGCTGATATCCACCAGGCGGCCATACTTCACGCCAGAGGGGCAGGTGGTCTCGCAGCTGCGACAGGTGAGGCAGCGGTCCAGATGCTCCCGGGTTTTTTCGGTGACTTCCGCACCTTCCAGGAACATTTTCATCAGGTAGATGCGACCACGGGGACCGTCACGTTCGTCGTTCAGTTCCTGGTAGGTGGGGCAGGTTGCCGTACAGAAGCCACAGTGCACGCAGGCACGCAGAATAGACTCAGCTTCCTGACCTTCCGCCGTATTGGCAAATTGTTGAACCAGATTAGTTTGCATAGTTACAACCAGCTGTATAAACGTCCGGGATTGAAAATGTTATCCGGATCAAACGCGTTCTTGATTCGGCGCTGAATGCCTTTCAGGGCCTCCGGCTGATGGTGCATCACCTCACCGGTGCGGTCGCCACCCCGGAACAGGCTTACCTGGCCGCCCGCAGAGCGCGCCGTCGACTCCAGTTCCTTCAAATCACCGGCACCCCGGAACCAGCGTTGGGAACCGGCCCAGTCGATGAACCAGTTGCCTTCCAGTTTTGGCGTTGCGGCCGTTGAGCCAACCGAGAAACGCCACAAGGGCACATCGTTGCCGGCGAAAAACTCATGCTGCATGTCCCGCACCTGCTGCCAGAACACGTCGCCCTGCTCCATCACATCACCGGTCCATTTCGCAGCTGTAGCTTCGACACCGGATTTGGCACCAGCCAGGCGCAAGTAGACCTTGCCGTCCACCCAGCAGGCGGCGGTAATGGGCTTCGGCTCAGCGGCGCGGCTGTTCATGTAATGAACCACCTCGTCCATGCCCATTTCCTGGACCAGGGTCAGGGAGGCTGCCGGTTTTGGCATCACTTTCATGCTGATTTCGGTAATCACCCCCAGGGTTCCCAGGGCGCCGGCCTGAAGCCGGGATACGTCATAGCCGGCCACGTTTTTCATCACCTGGCCGCCAAAGCGAAGGTGTTCGCCCTTGCCATTGAGCAGCCGTATACCCAGTACCTGGTCCCGCACCGAGCCGGCCCAGGGGCGTCCCGGACCCGAAAGGTTACAGGCCAGGGTGCCACCGATGGTGGAGGCAGCACCAAAATGCGGTGGTTCGAAATGCAGGCACTGACCTTCCTCAGCCAGTGTGGCCTCGATTTCATTGAGCGGAGTACCGGCACGAACGGTCAGAACCAGCTCCACCGGATGGTAATCCACGATGCCGGTGTGCTCGCCCACGTTGAGGGTTCCGGCATCAGGATCGGCTTCCCGGCCCATGAAGGCCTTGGTTCCACCACCGACAATATTGAGTTTGTGCCCGCTGTCCCGGGCCTGGAGCACCTGCTCCTTCAATTGTTGGGAAATATCAGCCATGGGCGGCTTCCGTATGGTCATGCGTGTGTTGTTTGTGCTCAAGGGAGCGGTATTCCTGGCAGAACTTCAGTGCCGGCACGCCCTTACCCGGGTTGAGAATACCGGCGGGATCAAAGGCTGCTTTCACATCGTGGAACTGCTGCAGTTCCTCATCGTTGAACTGCACGGCCATCTGGCGGATCTTTTCCACGCCCACCCCGTGCTCACCGGTGATACAACCGCCCACTTCCACACACATTTCCAGAATGCGCGAGCCAAATGCCTCGGTACGCTCGAACTCACCCGGCACGTTGGCATCAAACAGAATCAGCGGGTGCAGGTTACCGTCGCCGGCATGGAAAACGTTGGCCACGCGCAGGCCAAACTCTTCGGACATCTTTTCCATTTCTGTCAGAACGTAGGCGATATGACGGCGGGGAATGGTGCCGTCCATGCAGTAGTAATCGGGGGAGATCCGCCCAACTGCCGGAAATGCGGATTTGCGACCTTTCCACAACAGCGCACGCTCTTCCTCGCTCTGGGACGTACGCACCGACGTTGCTCCGAGCTTGCGGAACACTTCCTCGGCCTGGGCAATGTGCTCATGCACCTCTTCTTCGGTGCCGTCGACTTCGCACAGCAGCAATGCCTTGGCATCCCGCGGGTAGCCCGCCTGGGCAAAGTCGTCGGCCGCGACAATCGCATGGCCGTCCATCATTTCCAGGCCGCCAGGGATGATGCCGTGGGAAATGATGCCGCCAACCGCATCACCGCCCTTCTGCACATCATCGAAACCGGCCATGACCACCTGGGCCACTTCCGGCTTGGGCAGCAGTTTGACCTTCACTTCCGTCACCACACCAAGCAAGCCCTCAGAGCCCGTCATCAGTGCCAGCAGGTCCATACCGCAGCTGTCCAGGCCATCACTGCCCACGGTCACCACATCACCCTCAGCGGTCACCATTTCGACGCTCAGAATGTTGTGAACGGTCAGGCCGTACTTGAGGCAGTGCACGCCACCGGAATTCTCCGCCACATTGCCACCGATGGTGCAGGCAATCTGGGAGGATGGATCCGGGCCGTAATAGAGACCGTACTCGGCGGCTTCTTCACTGATGGCCAGGTTGCGAACGCCGGGCTGAAGCCGCGCCGTTCGTGCCAGCGGGTCAATCTCGACAATCCGATTGAACTTGGCCAGCGACAGCACCACACCCTCCTTGTTGGGCATGGCACCGGCACTGAGCCCGGTTCCGGCGCCACGGGCCACTACCGGCACTGCGTTCTCGTTGCAGATGCGCATCACGCGCTGCACCTGTTCAACGGTCTCCGGCAGAACCACCAGCAACGGCATCTCGCAGTACATGGACATGCCGTCGCATTCGTAGGGCTTCATGGTCTCGTCATCCGTGATGACATAGTCCGGATCGATAAACGACCGGAACTGTTCCGCCAGCTCGGCTTTGCTGACTTTCGGCTTGGTAGTCATAGCGTTCTCTGGGTATGAATTACGTCAAGTGTGACAGTCATCAACCGCGTTTTGTTTCAAAGTGGTCAAGACCGGCCTGGGCACAATCCATGTCCTGCTGGGGGGTACCGGAACTGATTCCGATACCACCCACCACTTCGCCGTCGACGATCACCGGCAAACCACCCCCAACCGAGCTGATCCGGCCGCCCACTTCGGTGTGGATGCCGAAAGCCAGGCTGCCGGGCACGTTCACCTTGTTGTAGTCGTGGGTAGCTTTCTTGGCCGCGGCCGCCGTGAACGCCTTGTCCTGGGCAATGGTCACACTGGTGATCTTGCCCCCGTCCATGCGCTCGAAGGCGACCAGATTGCCGGATTCATCCACGATGGCAATGCACATGGGCACGCCGATTTCACGGGCCTTGTTCGCGGCGCCTTCGATGAGAATCCGTGCTTCAGCCAGGTCCAGCCGATTGATCGTCAACATATCCATTTACTCCTGTTTTTTGCCTGCAGCCGTTTAGCTGCAGGCCGTTAGCCATAAACGAGATTGGGCAGCCAGGTGACGACTCCCGGTATCAGTACGCAGATGAACAGCCCGAATGCCTGGATGCCCAGGAACACCAGGGATGATTTGAAAATCGTTCCCATGGTGATATCCGGCGGGCAGACACCGCGAATGTAGAACAGCGCATAACCAAACGGCGGGCTCAGGAACGACATCTGCATGTTCACCAGATAGAGCACACCGAACCACAACACCACATCCTCACCCGGAACCGCCGGGAAGCCCAGCAGGCCAGGGAATTCCAGCGCCTCAACAATGGGGATGAAGATAGGTACCGCCAGCAGCAGGATACCAACCCAGTCAAGGAACATCCCCAGCACCACCAACAGCACCATCAACAGCAGCAGGACTGCGTAGGGTGACAGACCAATGCCCAGAATGGTTTCAGTGATGAAGTCCTGTCCGCCCTGCAGAATATAAAACCCTACGAAGACCGACGCACCGAACATGATCCACAGCACCATGGCCGACGCCTTGGCGGTGGTCACCGACGCATCCCGGAGGGTCGCGATGGAGAACACCTTGTGCTTCATGGCCACCAGGATCGCCCCGAAGGAACCGATACCCGCGGCTTCCACCGGTGTGGCAACGCCGCCGAACAGCAGGCCCAGCACCAGGAACACCAGGATCAGAGGCGCGATCAGGTCTTTCAGCAGCAGCATCTTGTCCTTGAAGCCAATACGCTCTTCCTCTGGAATCGGCGGGCCCAGTTTCGGGTTCAGCCAGGAACGGACGCCGACATAGGTCACATAGAGACTGGAGAGAATCAGACCGGGAATTACCGAACCGAGGTACAGTTCACCCACCGACTGCTGGGCCACAACAGCGTACAGAATCGCCAGGATTGAGGGCGGAATGAGGATGCCCAGGGTACCGCCAGCCATGATAGACCCGAGAGCGATCTTGTGGTCGTAGCCGCGCTTGAGCATGGCCGGCAAGGCAATAATGCCCATGGTGACCACGGCCGCGCCGATAACACCAACCATCGCAGCAAGAATCGTAGAGGCGATAATGGTGGCAATGGCAAGGCCGCCACCAAGACCGCCCATCCACTTGTAGACCACGTTGAACATCTCTTCGATCAACCCCGCCCGTTCAAGCATGGAGGCCATGAAGATAAACAGGGGTATCGCCGCCAGATCTGAGTTGGTCATCATCGGGAAGATACGGCTGGGAATGATATTCAGCATGAGCGAGTCGCCCACGAGATACACGAAAGCCACCCCGAGGCCGCCAGTTACGAAGGCGAGGGGCAGGCCCATCATCAGCGCCACCAGCAACGAGCCGAACATCAGATAAGTCAGCGTGCTGATCTTGACGCTGGCCAGGCTCCCCGCAAATTTGAACAGGAACTGTTCATCGCTGTACGGGTCGTAAAACACAATGTTGATGATCTCCACCAACATCATAAATGCCAGAGCGACCGTGGCGATAATCATCAGCCAGGTGCCCAGCTTGCCGGCAATTCCACCGGAGTTTTGGGTATTCATAGTGCCTGAACTCATGCTTTCTGCTCCCGGCCAAGATGGATAAACAGGGCGATGTCCTTAGTCAGTTTGGAAAGACCCGCCAACAGAAGGAGAACCGAGCCCAGCAGCATCATGGCCTTCACAGGCCAGTACTGGATTCCCCAGGTCTCAACAGTCCGTTCATCCATCGAGTAGGAGTTTTGGAAAAAGGTCCAGGAGGTAATCACCAGCGCGAAGGCAAACATGAAGAAAAACATGGATGTGAAAATATCCATGCCAACCCGGCCGCGCACTGGCAGGAAGTTGTACACCACATCCACACGAACGTGCGAACCGTGCAAGAGTGCAAACGCCCCGGCCAGCAGGTATTGCATACCAAACAGCAGGAAGCTGGCTTCATGCACCCAGATTGTGGGCTGGTTGAAGATGTAACGCATAACCACTTCGAAGAAGTAGAACACCACGGCATTCACGGTCCAGAAGGAAATGAAGATGCCCGACTTTTCACTGATCCAGTCCACCGTCCGGGTGAACCAGTTGGCCTCATGGCTGTAATCAATCTTCTTCTGCAGTTCGTCTTCTATCTGCTGAAGCTTGGCATTGGCCTCAGCATTCTTGTCCATAGCCTGATCACCACGGCTGGTGGCCCATCTATCCCAAGCCATCATCAGTAACGGCATGATGGCCAGCCAGCCCCAGTAGAACCAGTGGGGCATGACGAAGCCGAAAGTACTCAAATCAGACATGTTGTCACCACCTGAATCACAGCGCGGGGAAGGGAGAAAGCGCCTTCAATTTGGCGCTCCCTGCCCTTCCCCGCTGATTGGTTATTGTTGATGTGAAGGCTTACATGCCTTTGATGTCTTCCTCGTCGATGTAACCGACGGTCTCGTTCATCATGTATTCCAGTTGCAGATCCAGAACCCGCTTGGCGTCCGCATCCTTGTTGGCCCAACCGAACCAGATCGGAATAGCAGCTTTACGGAATTCAGCCAGATCTTCCTGGCTCAGACGGGTAACCACATCACCATCGGCCTTGAACTTCTTCATCGCCTCAATGTTACGGGCCTGAATGGTCAGGTAATGGCGCTGGGAGTAGTTACGCACTTCTTCCTCAACCAGCTTCTGGAGTTTCGGATCCAGTGCATTCCAGGCGCGCAGGTTAACGGTCAGGTCCATCAGGTCTACCGGCTGGTAGATGGACATAACCCCTGGAGGCCCGAACATGATGTAGTCGGTCACCTGGGAGAAGCCCAGTTCGTAGTTCACCGCCGGGCCAACGTAGTCGGCTGCGTCAATGGTGCCTTTTTCCAGCGCCGGGAAGATATCTGAACCCGGCAGGCTTACGGTCGATACCCCGAACTGCTGGAACACTTCCGCCACCATACCGCCGGGCACCCGCATTTTCAGGCCCTTGAGGTCGGCCAGGCTGTTCACCGGCTTCTTGGAGTGGATGATGTTGGCATCGTGCTGGATTGGCCCGACGTAGAACAGGCCATACTTCTTATAGATATCCCGGGCCATTTCCAGCATGCCCATGGAATAGAACATGGTGTCCCACTGGTGTGGCTGGTCCGGACCGGCAGGATAGGATGACAGGAAGACCGACGCAGGGATCTTGCCTGACCAATACAGGGTGAAAGGGTTCATGCCCTGCAGTACCCCGTTACGGACGGCTTCAAAGAGCGCGTTGTTGTCAGCGGCAACCGACTTTGCCGGGAACGGCTTGATGATCAGCTCGCCACCGGATTTCTCCTCAATGCTGTTGGCCCATTCTTCGAACAGGTCGTAACCGACCGTGCCCGCATCCCACACGGATTGAATCTTCCAGGTAGTGGCAGCCTGGGCCTGACCTGCCCCCATCAGCATGGCGCCGGCGAAGGCCGCGCCTACTGCGGCAGTTTTGAGAAAACTTCTGCGAGGTGGGGTCTCGCCAGAGTCACATATATTCCGGATGTTATTCTTCGAATTCATCGAAACGTCTCCGTTGGCTTTGTTGTTATGAGCGTCATAGCAACGCCGGCACAGACCGGCATTACAATGATATTCGTAGCCATTTCCCATTTAGTCCAGTTCCGTGACCACTGGTCATACCAGTTTTTGAGGCATTATAAATGGACGAAATACTCTGAATCAGCCATATTTAACGGGCTCGGACGCGTATCCGTTGGCAGATAAACCAACAACAAACAGAACCATTCACTGGTCAGACCACAGAGCACAAACAGGCACCCAAATGGCAATCTCCCAGGAAATTTCGTACCGACTGGAACGCCTTATCCTTGATGGCGGGCTCGCCCCGGAGCATAAAATACCCTCCGAACGGCAACTGGCAGCGCGACTGAGTGTTTCCCGCGCGGTCATTCGCGAAGCCCTGCACGAACTTCAGGGCCGCGGGGTTATTGAAACCCGGCATGGCAAGGGGTCGTTTGTGGCCAGCATGGTTCCCGGCGCCAACGATCTGGGCGAACAGAGCCCGCTGATGCACCTTTTCGAAGGCCATCCCCGAACGCTCTACGACTTGCTGGAAGTGCGGGAGCAACTTGAAGGTCAGGCAGCCTATCTGGCAGCACAACGGGCCACCCGACTCGACCGGCACCGGATCACCAAGGCGTTCCAGGCCCTTGAAGAAACCGATCCGCTCAGTAATGCCCGCCCAGACCATGGATTTCACCTGGCCATTGTGGAAGCGTCTCACAACCCGATTCTGGTGCATGTGCTCAACAGCCTGAAAAAGATGATGCTGTTGACCGTTCAGGCGTCCGTTGCCAACCTGAACCCGAGGGAGGAGATGCGCAAGAAAATTGTCCGTCAGCACCGGCAACTCTACGAAGCGGTGGTTTCCGGCAAAGCCGCCGCTGCCCAGAAAGCCGCCATGGCCCACGTGCGGTTCGTCAGCGAAGCCATGCGGGAAATGGAAAAGGAAGGCAGTACGCTGATCCGCCTGCCCGTAGGCCCGGAGACGGGCGCGCAGTACCCGCAGGCTACCATCTGACGATGGCAAAACTTGCATTGATCACTCATTCGCCCACAATGATATGCAGCGAACGGCGGTGAAAAGCGGTAAAACACCCGGTTGAAGGTATTGATTTCCGCATCCACAGTCCGTAAAACTTGCGCCTTTGAATTTCAGCTCCGGGAGTCACCCATGGCGGACCAAGCGCCTTTGATCTGCAGGGACATTCACAAGACCTTTGATCAGCTTGAAGTGCTCAAGGGCATTTCACTGGAGACCCGCAAAGGCGACGTGGTTTCCCTGATCGGCAGCTCCGGCTCCGGCAAGAGTACCTTTCTGCGCTGTATTAACCTGCTGGAAACCCCCACATCCGGCGACATTATCGTGCACGGCGACCCAATACGGTTCACCACCAACCGCAAAGGCGAACGCATCCCCGCGGATAACAAGCAGGTTGAACTGATCCGTGCCAAACTTTCCATGGTGTTCCAGAGCTTCAATCTGTGGTCTCACATGACCGTGCTCGAGAACATCATTGAGGCGCCCATCCACGTGCTCAAGGTTCCCAAAAAGGAAGCCATAGAGCGCGCCGAAGCCTATCTGAACAAGGTAGGCATCTACGAACGCAAAGACTACTACCCGGCCCAGATGTCAGGCGGTCAGCAGCAGCGAGCCGCCATTGCCCGGGCCCTCGCCATGGAGCCGGAAGTGATGCTGTTTGACGAGCCCACCTCGGCCCTGGATCCGGAGCTGGTAGGTGAAGTGCTCAAGGTTATGCAAAGCCTGGCCGAGGAAGGCCGGACCATGATTGTGGTCACGCACGAGATGGCGTTTGCAAGGGATGTGTCCACTCAGGTCCTGTTCTTGCATCAGGGCGTGATTGAGGAGCAGGGCACCCCGGACAAGGTGTTCGACAACCCCGATTCGGAACGCATGAAGCATTTCCTGGCTCCCAACTTCTGACACTCGGTGCTATCTTGAACCGGTGCAGACAAGAAAATGTTGGATAAACCGATATCCACAAAAAATAAAGCCCACAAGGCAAACCACTGGAGAAGTGACACATGAAAAAACTGATTGTTGCAGCAAGCTGTGCCCTGGCCCTGATCGCCGGCGGTGCCAGCGCCCAGGACCGTAATCTGCGCATCGCTTTCGACGTACCCTACGAGCCATTCGAGTACAAGGACGAAAATGGCGAACTGACCGGCTTTGAAGTCGAGCTGGCCGAAGCCATGTGTGAAGAAATGAACGCCAACTGCGAATTCGTAATCCAGGCGTGGGACGGCATGATTCCGGGCCTGCTGGCACGCAAGTTTGACCTGATCATGTCTTCCATGTCCATTACCCCGGAGCGGGCGGAGCGGGTACTGTTCTCCGAGCCGTACTACAACACCCCGGGTGGCTGGTTCGCCCGTAACGATTTCAACACCGACGTAACCGACATGGATGCCATGAAGGGCAAAACCGTGGGCGTTCAGCGTGGCACCACCATGGACACCTACGTTACCGAGAACATGGGTGGCATCGTGACCATCAAGCGTTACACCACCGCTGATGACATGGTTCTGGACCTTGAAGGCGAGCGACTGGACGCAGTCTTTGTCGATTACCCGGTCGGCGAGCAGACCATCCTTTCCAAAGAAGGCTTCAAGGAAGTTGGCGAGTCCGTCAAGTTGGGTGAAGGCGTGGGCGTGGCCATGCGCCAGCGCGATGCGGATCTGGCCAAAGAAGTCAACGCTGCCCTGTCGACACTTAAGGAAGACGGCACCTACGACGAGATCATGAAGAAATACTTCAACTACGACATCAAGATGTAAAGACCTGCTCGGGGCGGCTCTTCGGGGCCGCCCCTGATCACCGGACTTTCGATTACCGGACATTCCCATGATTGATCTGAAAGGCTATGGACCGGAACTGCTGGACGGGGCGGTGGTTACCATCGAACTCGCATTTCTTTCCCTGGCCCTTGCGCTGGCCCTCGGCCTAATAGGCGCTTCTGCCAAACTCTCCGGCAACCGCCTTGCCACTGCGATCGCGACCACCTACACCACATTGATCCGGGGTGTCCCTGACCTGGTGATGATGATGCTGTTCTACTACGGCGGTCAGGTGGTGGTAAATATGCTCTCGGACTATATCTGGGACACTTACGAAATCGACTTTTTCTTCCAGTTTGATCCTTTCATCTCCGGTGTCATCACGATGGGGCTGATCTTCGGCGCCTACATGACGGAAACCTTCCGGGGAGCCTTCCTCGCCGTGGAAACCGGCCAGATTGAAGCCGCCAGGGCTTATGGCTTTACCCGCCTGCACACCTTCCGGCGGATCATGGTTCCCCAGATGATGCGCCATGCCCTGCCCGGTATCGGCAATAACTGGCAGGTATTGCTCAAGACCACAGCCCTGGTCTCGATTATCGGCCTGACCGACATGGTCCGGGTGGCCGAAGAGGCTGCCAAGGCCGAGCGCATGCCGTTCCACTTTTTCATCCCGGTGGCGTTCGTGTACCTGTCGCTGACCGCCATTTCCGAGCTGTTTATCAAGTGGCTCGACAAACGCGCCAACGTTGGCGTCATCCAGGGGGGATAAGACATGCCTGAATTTATCGCCCAATGGCTGAACCAGAACGACATCTTCACCGCCATGACCATCATGGAATACTGGAACGGCCTGGTGAATACCGTGCAACTGGTGTTCCTGTCGCTGATCATCGGTCTGATCTGTGCGGTGCCCCTGGCCATTCTTCGGACGGTAAAAAACCCGTTTGTCTCCGGCCCGGTGTGGCTGTATACCTATCTGTTCCGGGGCACGCCACTGCTGATTCAGCTCTACATCATCTATTACGGCCTTGCGCAGATTCCCGGCATTCAGGAGACGTTCTGGTGGGAAATATTCCGGGAGCCTTTCTACCCGGCCCTGCTCGCTTTCGCCCTCAACACCGCCGCCTACACCACTGAAATCATCCGCGGCGCGATTGTCTCCACGCCCCACGGTGAGATTGAGGCGGCCAAGGCCTACGGCATGAACTGGATGATGCGGATGCGGCGTATCGTGCTGCCGAGCGCTGCCCGGCGGGCGGTTCAGGCCTACTCCAACGAAGTGATATTCATGCTGCACTCCAGCGCGATTGCCAGTGTGGTCACCATTGTTGATCTCACCGGGGCAGCCCGGAACATCTACTCACGGTTCTATGCGCCGTTTGATGCGTTTATCTTTGTGGCGCTGTGTTACATGGCGCTGACGTTTATGCTTGTGTTTGCCTTCCGAAAACTCGAAAACCACCTGCTCAGGCATCAGAGGCCAGTCACGTCGTGAGTCTTTTCGGATCTCACCCGGACTGGCTCACCCACACCCTGAACAACGCCGGGGTGGCTCTTCCCGAAGTCGAAACCCATCTTCCCGATGGCACTCGCGTCAGCCGAAAGGCTGCAGGGGTTCTGGACATTGTCCCTCCGGCCAGCCGTGCCAACCCGAACTCTGAGGCAATCATTGTTTCGGCCGGGGTGCATGGCAACGAAACCGCACCGATTGAGGTGTTGAACGGATTGGTTAACGAGTTGCTTGCCGGAGAGTGGCAACTGTCTTGCCCGTTGCTGCTGATTCTGGGCAATCCGCCGGCGATGGTGGCCGGGGAGCGATTCACGGAGGTGAATCTGAACCGGCTGTTCAACGGGGCCCATGGGCGAGACGAGTATTCAGGTCTTGCAGAAGCGCAGCGCGCGCACTTTCTGGAAGAGGCCTGTGGCCAGTTTGCCATGGCGAATCCGCAGTCATTATCCCATTACGACCTGCACACGGCGATCCGGCCTTCGCACCGGGAGCGATTTGCGCTTTATCCGTTTGTCGAGGGACGGAAGGCACCGGTCAACGAATGTGACTTTCTGCTGGAGGCGGAGGTGGAAACCCTGTTGATGCAGCACAAAGCCGGCACCACGTTTTCCTCGTTTTCCTCGTCGCGGCTGAAGGCCGAGAGCTTTACTGTGGAGCTGGGTAAGGTTCGGCCATTTGGCCAGAATGATCTGGGGCGTTTTTCTGGCATCCGGGCGGCTTTGCGACGCAGGTTCCGGGGGCTACCCGCGCCTTCACCTACGCCTCCCTTTGACCACCTTACGGTGTTTGAGGTGGTGCACGAGATTCTCAATACCGGAAAGCATTTCCGGTTCCACATTCCGGACGACGTAGCCAACTTTACTGAATACCAGCTTGGCACCGTCATCTGGGAAGACGACGAAACCAGCTACCGGGTCGGGCATTCGCCGGAGGCGATTGTGTTTCCCAACCCGGAGGTTCCCGTAGGCCACCGGGTAGGTTTGATGGTCAGGCCGGGGCGTTTTCAGGTTCCGGAACGCTGACCCTGATCAGCTGGGTGCATACTGCCGGTATCACCAGCAAAGTCAGCATCGTGGAAGCCAGCAGGCCGGAGATAATGGCCCAGGCCATGGGTGGCCAAAGCGTGGAGCTGGAAAACGCCAGGGGCAACAGGCCAGCCACGGTGGTTGCCGTCGTCAGCAGTATCGGGCGGGTGCGCTGCTCTACCGCAATGCGAATGGCCTCCCGGATTCCCTTTCCTTTCCCAAGCTCCCTGTCCATCACATCCAGCAGTACGATGGCGTTGTTGACCACGATACCCACCAGGGCAATCACCCCCAGCAACGACTGGAAGCCAAAAGGCGACCCCGACAACACCAGCCCCGGAAAGATGCCAACGGTGGCCAGTGGCACGGTGAGCAGGATAATCCAGACCCGGCGGAATGAGTTAAACTGCAGCAGCAGGAAAAACAGCAGCAACAGAATGCCAATGGGCGCAGCCGTCAGCAGGGCGCTGTTGGCCTCGCCGGAACCTTCGGCATCGCCACCCATCTCCATGCGAGTGCCGGGCGGTAAGGGCGTCGTTTCAAGCGCCGAATAGAGCCCGCCAAGAGCCTGGCTGAAACTGTAACCGGTTTCCAGGTTGGCCGTTACCGTGTTCATTCGTACACCATCTCTCAGGTAACGCACCGCCGGCTCCCAGGTGGTTTCCACGCTGGCAATTGCCGCCAGGGGCACGGCATCGCCACGGCCGTTGTAGATATTGACGGACAGCAGACGCGACAGGGAAAGCGAGGTGCCTTCACGGGATCTGAGCACCAGAGGTATTGGATCGTCTTCCTGCCGGTACTGCTCGGCAACTATGCCAAAACTCTGGCCATACAAGCTGCGGGCCACGTCGGCCCGGGTCAGTCCGTAACGGGCCGCGGTGGCATCATCTACGTTGATCGCGATGCTCGGCACACCGATGTCGAGGTCATGCCGGACGTCAACGGTACCCTCAACGCCCCGCAGAATGCTGAATATCTGTTCCACCGCCCGGATCCGGATGTCTTCGCTGGCATGATAGACGCGGACAACCACCGGCGCGGCCCGGGGTGGCCCCTGCCCGAGAATACCGACAGTCACATCCAGTTCGGGCATCTGTTCGTTCACATGGGCGCGGATCCAGCGAATCATTTCCGTGGTGTCATCGAGGGTGGGCGTGGTCACCACCAGCCGGGCCCGGTTGGGAGCCTGAGGGGCACGCTGGAGGTTGTAATAAAAGGCGGGCCCGGTGTAGCCCACGAAGCGGTGTACTTCCAGGGCATCCGGCCGGGTGCGAATGGCCTTCTCAAGGTTCGCCGTTGCTTCGGCGGTGCGGGACTGATCCGTGCCCTCCGGCAAATACACTTCAACAATCACGCGGGGCCGGTCGGCATTCGGAAAAAACTGCTGGGCCATAAACGGCGTCATGGCCAGGCTGATTCCCACCAGTAGGGTGCCGGCAGCTATAAGACGGCCTGGGTATCGGGAGACCAGACCGCCCAGGAACCGGGCCAGGCCAATCAACCGATCCTCTCCGGCATTATGTCTGGGCTTCAGGAACTTCGCGGCCAACAGGGGAACAGCGGAGATGGCCAACAGATAGCTCACCGAAAGGGTCAGCATGATCATCACCGGCACGCCCCGGGTAAAATCGGCGGCACCACCCTTGGAAAGCAGCAGGGGGGCAAAAGCAGCCAGCGTTGTCCCGGTGGAGGCCCCCAAAGGCCCGGCCAGTTCGCTGACTGCCCTGCGCAGGGCATCGAGGCGGCGCATTCCGTCGTCCAGGTGACCCTGGATGTTTTCGACAATCACGATGGCGTTGTCGATCAGGATGCCCAGGGAAATCACCATACCGATCACGGCGATCTGGTGCAGAACCCCGCCGCCGAGGTCGTAGAGCCCGACACTGATCAGCGCCACCATGGGCAGGATGGAGGCGACCAACAGGCCCATTCGGATACCCATGCCGGTGAACACCACCGCAACGATAATCAGCACCGAGAGCACCAAACTCCAGGCCAGGTCATCCAGCCGCTCTTCCACTTTGTCTGGCTGGAAGAACATTTCCCGGATATCGTAGGGCTCGAATTCTCCACGAATCTGCTCCATACGTTCCCGTACCCGCTCGCCAAAGCGGATCGCATCGGTAGTGCCCTCTTCCATGATGATCGAAACCAGTACCACCCGTTCGCCGTCGTACCAGGTTTCAGGCTGCCGGGGCTCGGCGGGGCCTCGCCACACATCAGCTGCCGCAGCAAGCGGCACCTGGGAACCATCGGGAAGTTCGATGGGCGTTGCCCGGATGGCATCAATATCGGCAAATTCGCTGTTGGGAAGCACGGATAACCGCCGACCGTTCACCACCACAAAGCCACCGGGAATGGTCTGGTTGCGCATGGCCAGGGTATCCATCACCCGGGCCGGGGAAATGCCCAGGCGATAGAGCGCGGCATCATCCAGCGCCAGGGTTATCTGCTCATCCGCATCGCCTTCCAGCTCAATTCGGGACACGCCCGGAATATCGGACAGGTTATGCTTCAGCCGTTCGGCCACCTCCGACAGTTCCGTGACCGAGGGTGAGCCGCTCACGGCCATGACGATAGCGGGAATATCGATCAGGCGGTCATCAAGCACCATCCTGCCCACATCGCCGGGGAAATCCTGCCTCGCTCTGTCCATGGCCTGGCGCACACGATCCCAGGCGGGGTCGGTGTCGTAAATCGTATCGTTCAATCGCAGCCGGACAATGGCAACGCCAGTGCGAGCCGTTGCCTGGGAGAAATCCACCTCCTCCACCTGCCGGAGTTCGTCCACCAGGGGCTGCAACACAAGCCGCTCCACGGCATCGGCACTGGCGCCCGGATAATTAATGCTGATCAGCCCCGCCCGATAGGGAAACGTCGGGTCTTCCTGGCGTGGCATGGTGCTGTAGGCGGCGATGCCCAAAAGGCAGAGCATGGTGACGACCATGCCGAGCAGGCGCTGGCAGTTCAGGAGCCGGCGAGTCATCAGCGCACCTCCACGGCATCACCGTCCGCCAGGCGCGTCATGCCGGCATACACCACCTGGTCACCAGGAGCCAGGTCGCCGGATTTGACCACAACCCGCTCACCAACAACCCGATCCACGTCCACGGAAACCCGGCGGGCAACATTCTCACGCACCCGAAAAACGCTTGTGCCATCGGCATTCCGGATTACAGAAAGTAGAGGAACCGTGAGTGCCGCTTCGCGTACCGGGGTGATACCCACCTCTACCGGCACC
>AZIH01000063.1_pt1 | contig 27797 bp, 25 predicted proteins | sample 359041 | NCBI WGS metagenome assembly AZIH01 (sample SAMN02429716, study PRJNA222664) | marine sediment metagenome | biome: Sediment sample; isolation source: enrichment culture of sample MGS-ANC(UA) from oil contaminated site at the... | place: Italy: Ancona | collected 2012-02-14 | depth 6 m m
CGACGTCCCGGATGAACAGCGGGGGGCCCAGTTCCACTGTGTGCTGGTGTTCCTTCGCCACGCCGATGACCCGACCCCGGTGATCTGCCATGGCCGCTGGCCCGGATCGATACTCCGGGCACCCAGAGGCGAAGGCGGCTTTGGGTATGACCCAGTGTTCCTGGCTCCGGAACAGGGTTGCAGCGCAGCAGAACTGTCCCGCGCCGAAAAGAGTCGCATCAGCCATCGGGGCCGGGCCCTGAGACTGCTAACAGAACTGCTCAGGCCAGAGTCCTTAACCGGTGGAAAGCCCTGAGCCGGTGGACACTGACCAACCCGTGGCGGTTTGCCCGCCGCTGAGCCTGTATATCCATGTGCCCTGGTGCGTGCGCAAGTGTCCATACTGTGATTTCAACTCACACGCCACCACAGGTGCAATTCCCGAATCCGCCTACCTTGATGCCCTGGTTGAAGACCTCGACCAGGACCTGGCCTTCGCCTCCGGGCGCGCCATAGAAACCATCTTCATCGGCGGCGGCACACCGTCACTGATGGGTGGTGATTTCTATAACCGTCTGTTCGACCACCTGCGGGCAAAACTCAACATCGCGGCCGATGCCGAAATCACTCTGGAAGCCAATCCGGGCACACTGGAAACCGGCCGCTTCCAGGCCTTTCGGAAGGCTGGCATCAACCGACTGTCCATCGGGGTTCAGAGTTTCAACTCCGGACACCTGAAAGCGCTGGGGCGCATCCACGACAGCGAGGCCGCCCACCGCGCCATCAGTGCCGCCCGACAGGCAGGGTTCGACAACTTCAACATAGACCTGATGCACGGATTACCAGGCCAGACGCCGGAGCAGGCCCTGGAGGATCTCAGAACGGCGCTCGATTACCAGCCTCCGCATCTGTCCTGGTACCAACTGACCCTGGAGCCAAACACCGAATTCTACAGCCGGCCGCCGGATCTGCCGGACGACGATCACCTTTGGGAGATCTATCGTCAGGGCGCCGAGTTTCTGCATCAACAGGGATTCAGGGATTACGAAGTCTCCGCCTGGAGTCGAGACGGCAGGGCGTCACGCCACAACCTGAATTACTGGACCTTTGGTGATTACCTGGCGCTAGGTGCCGGAGCTCACGGCAAGATCAGTCTGGCCGACGGCAGCATCCGGCGATACTGGAAAACCCGCCAGCCCGAGGCCTACCTGAACCGGATTGGCAGCCGGACGGCGGGCACTGACGTTATTGCCCCAGAAGACCGGCCCCTGGAATTTCTGATGAACGCCTTGCGGCTCACAGAGGGGGTGAGCGAACGCCTTTTTTGCGAACGAACGGGTTTACCCCTGTCGTCAGTTGGGGTAAAACTTAAAGCCGTACGCGATGAAAAACTGCTGGTTGAAGACCGGCTGCAGGCCACAGCACTGGGCCAGCGATACCTGAACAGCCTGTTGGAGCGTTTTCTGTAATGGACCCTGCACATGGATTGGCAGCCTTTCCAAAAGGCCTGAAAGTCAGCCTGGTCGTGGCAGCAGTGCTGCTGTTTGCCCTGCTGCTGATCAATCAGCCATTGCAATCCGCTTCAGCGCCCCAGGGCATCGTTAGTTACCAGCTCGCCGGCACGGCTGATCAGGCGCACGCCATCTTTCGTAGCTGGCGCAGCGAAGGGGTTCTCTGGGCCAAAATTTCGTTATGGCTGGATTTCCTGTTTATTCCTGCCTACACAATCGCCCTTATTCTACTGACCCATCACTTCACCCGGGACCGCCCCGGCGTCCGTGAGCGCATGGTGGCCAGATGGGTCCGGGCGCTATTCGTGGCCGCCGGCCTCAGTGATATTGCCGAGAATATCCTGCTGCTGAACAATTTCAATCCGCCCACCGATGCGATGAGCCTGTCAGCAACTCTCTGCGCCCTGGTCAAATTTACTGCACTGACCCTGGGCTTTGCCGGGCTGGTCATTCTCCGGGCCTCCCGGCGCCATCCGCTGGCGCACCACTGAAGCGGGCCCCGGACGTTCCTGCCGGGGATCACGGGCTAGTTGGTTCGATAAAACAACAGATCCCACACGCCGTGTCCGAGGTTTTCGCCCCGCTTTTCAAACTTGGTAATCGGACGATCTTCCGGTCGGGGTGAATATCCTCCGGATTCCTGGGTGTTGGCAAACCCCTCGGACTCATTCATGACTTCCATCATGTGTTCCGCGTAGTTCTCCCAGTCTGTCGCCAGATGAAGAATCCCGCCCACCCGGAGCTTGTGGCGAACGCGCTGGACGAACTCGTGCTGGATCAGCCGGCGTTTGTGATGCCTTTTCTTGTGCCAGGGATCCGGAAAGAACACCATCACCCGGTCCAGACAGGCATCCGGCAGGCACAGATCAATCACATCATTGGCGTCGATGCTGTAGATCCGGACATTATCCAGGCCGCGGTCCTCAATTTCCTTCAGCAGCGCGCCAACACCGGGCTGGTGCACCTCAACCCCGAGAAAATCCTGCTCCGGGGCCGCTTCCGCCATCTCCGCCAGGGACTTGCCCATGCCAAAACCGATTTCCAGGTTCAGCATGGCATCCCGGCCGAACACCTGGCGCGGATCGATCATTCCGTCTTCCCGGGTAAGACCATATTTCGGCCAGCTACGCTCAAACGCCTTTTTCTGGCCTTCGGTCATGCGGCCCTGGCGCAGCACAAAACTGCGCACGCCACGGCGGGTCGTTACCGGTGATGCCGTGGCTGTGTCTTTCGGATCTTGCGGCTCTTTCTGGTCAGTCATCTGCAATCCTTAACCGCAGGCAGCGGGTCTTGTTTAACGGACTTTGACTACAGTTTACCAGAGTGACGAGGTTCAGGCGGATACCTGCGAGTTGCGCCCCTGTTGACGATCCAGTTGCCGGTAGCCGAGCGCTTCAACCAGATGACACTGGCGAAGCTCCTCGCAGCCCTCCAGGTCCGCGAGAGTGCGGGCCACCCGCAATATCCGGTGCAGTGCCCGGGCCGATAGCCCCAGCTTCTCCATGGCGCCGGAGAGCAATTGCTGGCCCTGACGGTCCAGACGGCAGGCGGCATGCAGCTCGCGCCCCGCCAGGGCCGCATTCACATAACCCCGCTCCGACTGTGTCGCCCGGGCCGTAACAACCCGCTCCCGGACGCTGGCACTGGTTTCGCCATCCCCACCCAGCTGCATCAGTACATCGCCACCCTGAACCGGAACTTCCACATGCAGATCAAATCTGTCCAACAGAGGCCCGGAAATTTTCGACCGATAGCGCATCACTTGCTGCGGTGTGCACTGACACTCGATGGTTGGGTGCCCACTGTAACCGCAGGGGCACGGATTCATCGCACCGACGACCTGAAATCGAGCCGGGAAATTCACCTGACGCGCGGCACGACTGATCGAAATGTGACCCGTTTCCATGGGTTCACGGAGCACTTCCAGAACCCGACGCTCAAACTCGGGCAATTCATCCAGAAACAGTACGCCGCGATGGGCGAGGGAGATTTCCCCCGGTCGCGGGCTGCTGCCACCACCGACCAGAGCCACCGCGGATGCGGTGTGATGGGGTGCCCGGAACGGCGGCTGGCGCCACCCGCCTTCTCTCATGGCAAGACCGGCAACCGAGTGAACGCTGGCAACTTCCATCGCGGCATCGTCTGTCAGCTCCGGAAGAATTCCGGGCAGGCGGCTGGCCAGCATACTCTTGCCGGTACCGGGAGGCCCAAAGAACAGCAGGTTGTGACCACCAGCCGCGGCGACTTCCAACGCCCGCCGGGGGACCCGCTGCCCCCGGACATCGGACAGATCCGGACTCTCACTGCGGTTGCCGGGTGCACGCTCCAATGGCAGTTTCGGCACGGGAACCAGCCTGGCTCGCCCGCTTAGATGCTCACACACGGTCAACAGGTGGCCCGCTGCCAGCACGTCTCCCTGGCTGGCCAGAGCCGCCTCATCGGCATTGGCATGGGGAACCAGCAAGGCCCTGTGATCCTGGCGGGCGGCAAGCACCGCCGGAAGCACACCCTTGAGCGGTCTCAGTGCACCATCAAGGGACAACTCACCGAGAAACTCGCAATCGGCAAGGCTCTCAACTGGAAGCTGGCCCGAAGCGGCCAGAATGCCAAGGGCAATGGGCAGATCAAAGCGACCACCTTCTTTGGGCAGGTCAGCGGGAGCGAGGTTGATCGTAATGCGACGAGCGGGGAAATCGAACCCGGCATTCAGAAGAGCACTGCGAACCCGCTCTCTGCTCTCGCGGACGCCGGTCTCCGGGAGACCGACAATCGAAAGTGCGGGCAAACCTCCAGAGAGGTGGACTTCAACTGTAACGGGGGGTGCAGACACGCCAACTATGGCGCGGGAATGAACAACAGCAAGCATGACAACCTTCCATGGTGACCGGAAAACCGTGGCCGGCGTCCTGCCGGGCTGATCCGGAGTTTATTTTTCCTGCAGGGACTTTTCCAGCTCGGCAACCCGCTTCTCGAGCGCATCCACCTTTTCGCGGGTCTTCAGCAACACCGCCTGTTGGGCATCGAATTCTTCACGGGTAACCAGCTCCAGACGGGAAAGGACCGACATGACCGTTGCCCGGGCCTGGGTTTCGAAATCCTCGCGGGCGGCGCGAGCCATATCGGGAACGAACTGACCAAACTGACCCTGCAACTGAGCGAAAATATCCTGGGGACCTTTCACACATCACCTCACTGATTCCATAAATGTACGGTTTCGACTAAAAGAGAGGGGCTCTCACCGGTTTGCAGGAGTGTATCACACCGCAGCCCCTGCCATACTATGTCCGGCCGGCCGTATAATATGGGCGAACGCCCAGTGCGCCCGCTCTAATTTGGCTCACTGGCCGGCTACCCGCTCCATTTTGGTGCATATCTTTGCGCCATTCTGGTACGCGCATAATATAGATCATTGTTTTAAATGTATTTTTTTGCGTTGGCACACCCGATGCTAAAGCTCTCGTACGCAATCCGCACAATTGGTGTGCGAGGTGGCAGCATCCCGAACTCAACAATTGGCCGACGGGCTCTCACTGTTGGGACGGCTTTACCAAGGAGAAAGCAATGAAACTTGTGACAGCGATCATCAAGCCTTTCAAATTGGATGATGTCCGTGAGGCACTATCCGAGATTGGCGTACAAGGCGTAACCGTCACTGAAGTCAAAGGCTTCGGTCGGCAAAAGGGCCACACAGAACTCTATCGTGGCGCGGAATACGTGGTGGATTTCCTGCCAAAAGTGAAAGTGGAAGTTGCCATTGGCGACAATCTGCTGGACCAGGTCATCGAATCCATTACCAAGGCAGCCAACACCGGGAAGATCGGTGACGGCAAGATTTTCGTGACTGAACTGGAACAGGCCATCCGGATCCGGACAGGCGAAACCGGCGAAGAAGCGGTCTGAACCAGCTCTGATCTTCTGATCAGCCAACGCAAAAAAATTTATAACCTGAAAAGCCTCGTGCGGAGGGCTTCATATGGAAAGCAATATTTTTCACCTGCAGTACGCTATAGACACCTTTTATTTCCTGGTGTGTGGTGCATTAGTAATGTGGATGGCAGCTGGCTTCGCCATGCTGGAATCCGGCCTGGTGCGCGCCAAAAATACCACGGAAATCCTGACCAAGAACGTGGCCCTGTTTGCCATTTCCTGCATCATGTACCTGGTGTGCGGCTATGCCATCATGTACGGCGGCAGCATCTTCCTATCCGGTATTGCTGACGTCGACACTGCCGCTGTCCTGGGCGATTTCGCCGGCCGTGAAGACGGCTTCGAGGGCGGTTCCATCTACTCCGGTGCATCCGATTTCTTCTTCCAGGTTGTGTTCGTCGCGACCGCCATGTCCATCGTCTCCGGTGCTGTGGCTGAGCGCATGAAACTTTGGGCCTTCCTGGTCTTTGCAGTCTTCATGACCGGTTTCATCTACCCGATGGAAGGTGCCTGGACCTGGGGCGGTGCGTCCGTGTTCGGCATGTACACCCTGGGTGACCTCGGATTCAGTGACTTTGCCGGCTCCGGTATCGTTCACATGGCCGGTGCAGCAGCTGCGCTGGCTGGCGTAATCCTGCTTGGCGCACGAAAAGGCAAATACGGCCCGAACGGCGAAATCCGCGCCTTCCCGGGTGCCAACCTGCCCCTGGCCACGCTCGGCACCTTCATCCTGTGGATGGGCTGGTTCGGCTTCAACGGTGGCTCGGTTCTGAAGCTGGGCGACATTGCTAGCGCCAATTCCGTGGCCATGGTGTTCCTGAACACCAACACGGCAGCAGCCGGTGGCGCCGTTGCCGCCCTGATCACCGCTCGCCTGATGTTCGGTAAGGCTGACCTGACCATGTTGCTGAACGGTGCCCTGGCAGGCCTGGTAACGATCACGGCTGAGCCGTCCACTCCAAGCGCCCTGACTGCGACCATTTTCGGCGCCTTCGGCGGTGTGCTGGTGGTCCTGAGCATCGTCACCATGGACAAGCTGCGCATCGACGATCCGGTCGGCGCCATTTCGGTTCACGGCGTTTGTGGTCTGCTGGGCCTGCTGCTGGTACCAATCACTAACAGCGACGTCAGCTTTAGCGGCCAGATCATCGGTGCAATCACCATCTTCGTCTGGGTATTCGTTGCCAGCCTGATCGTCTGGGGCATTCTGAAGGCGGTCATGGGCCTGAGAGTGAGCGAAGAAGACGAATACGAAGGTGTGGACCTGTCCGAGTGTGGCATGGAAGCCTATCCGGAGTTTGTCAGCGGCAAGCAGTAAACGCTGATAACGCAAAACCCGAGAGGGGCGCCAGTTGGCGCCCCTCTTTTTTTCTGCTCAACCTTCCTCCGGCCGAACTTCATCCTCCAGCGCATCCACCATGAACTGCGGCATCGCCAGCGCCCCACGATGTATCCCGGCATTGTAGTAGCGGGTCACGAACGGCCGGTTGTTGGCATCCTCCTCACGGAAGTATTTTACCGGATTTTCCTTGCTGGCCATGGTGCAACTCCACCAGCCGGTGGGGTACACCGGTTGCGGGAACGGCAGGGTCTGAACGTGTTCAAAGCCCGCCTTGCGCATGTCCTTGTGAATGTCCTTGATAATGGTATTGGTGTGTAGCAGAGGCGACTCACTCTGCTGGACGATAATCCCACCCTCACGCAGGGCCAGCATGGCGTCCCGGTAGAAATCCAGGGCAAACAGGCCTTCCGCCGGGCCGACCGGATCCGTGCTGTCAATAATGATGAGATCCACACTGCCCGGCTCTATGTCGCGCATCCACTGGATGCCGTCACCAAAGAAAAAATTGGCGCGCGGGTCGCTGTTGGCCTCGCACAGCTCCGGGAAATACTTCTCCGACACGCGGGTAACCCGCTCGTCGATTTCCACCTGCCAGGCCTCTTCCACGCCCGGATGCTTGAGCACCTCCTTGAGAGTGCCGCAATCGCCACCACCGACAATCACCACCTTCCTGGGGTCCCGGTGGGTAAACAGAGCCGGATGAGTCATCATCTCGTGGTACAGGAAGTTATCGCGGGTGGTCAGCATCACGCAGCCATCCAGCACCATCAAGTTGCCGAAGGTTTCGGTCTCGTAAATTTCCAGCTTCTGGAACGGTGTCTGCTCTTCGTGCAGTTTCTTTCTCACCTGCAGGGAGAACGCGGTTCCCTGATCCTGGAATACCTCGGTAAACCAGCCATCATTCAGTGCTGTCATGTTTTGCCTCCCCTTGTGGGCCGTGGGCTGTGGTAAAAGGGCGTATTGTAGGGATGCCCCACCCTGAGCTAAAGCGATAATCGTGGTTACCGGCCAGATATTTTCCGCACCCGGTTCTTTTAGCCGAGGGTGGGAATCCATACAATGGCGGCCATAGGCCGGCCCCTGACTGAACGACCGCCGGCTCCGGTTTCCTGACAGGATAGCAAGCATGAGCGAAGCCAGCGCCACCCCGGCCCACAAGGTTTACAACATTGCCCACTGGAGTGATGGTTACATCGGCGTTAACGCCGAGGGCCAGGTGATGATCCGGCCGGATCGCGGCCATACCCCGGCCCAGATCAATCTGCCAGATCTGACCCGAACACTGACCGAATCCGGGCTCCAGCTTCCGGTTCTCATCCGCTTTGTCGATATCCTGCATGACCGGGTCAACAAACTGTGTAATGCCTTCAACAAGGTCGCGGATGAGCAGGCATATCGCGGCCGTTACACAGCGGTCTACCCGATCAAGGTGAACCAGCAGCGCCGGGTGGTTGAGGAACTGCTGGCTGCCGAGCCCGCCGCCTCCAAGGGGCAGATCGGCCTTGAGGCGGGCAGCAAGCCCGAGCTGATGGCGGTACTTGCGCTGTCCCGGCAACCTGGCTCGGTGATTGTCTGCAACGGCTACAAGGACCGGGAATACATTCGCCTCGCCCTGATTGGCCAGACCCTGGGCCACCGGGTGTTCATTGTGGTGGAGAAAAAGTCGGAGCTGCCACTCATCCTGGAAGAGGCAAAAAGCCTGGGTGTTTCGCCGCTGATAGGTGTCCGGGCGCGGTTGGCGACCATTGGCAAGGGCAACTGGCAGAATACCGGCGGCGAGAAATCCAAGTTCGGGCTGTCCGCCAGCCAGGTGCTCGATGTGGTACACACCCTGCAAGAGGCCGATGCGCTGGATACCCTGCAACTGCTGCACTTCCATCTTGGCTCCCAAATTGCCAATATCCGGGACATCCAGACCGGCCTCAGGGAATGTGCACGGTTTTACAGCGAACTGCGCCAGATGGGCGCCCCGATCGGCACCGTCGATATCGGAGGGGGGCTGGGCGTCGATTATGAGGGCACCCGCTCCCGCAGCAGCTGTTCCATGAACTACAGCGTTTACGAATACGCTTACAACGTGGTGCATGTCCTGCAGGCAGAGTGCGATCGCCGGGGCATTCCCCACCCGGATCTGATCAGCGAATCCGGGCGGGCCCTCACGGCCCACCATTCGGTGCTGGTGACCAACGTTATTGATCGCGAAGCACCCGAAAACCGCGACCCCAGGCAGCCCGATAACGAGGCTCCCGCTCCCCTGCACGATCTCTGGCGGGATCTGGACAGCCTTCAGGATGCGGGCACGCCGCGTTCACTGGCCGAGATCTACCACGATGTGCTGCATGCCATGGCCGATGTACATGCCCAGTTTGCCCACGGCCTGCTTTCACTGCAGGAGAGGGCCGATGCGGAAACCCTGTATACCCGCTGTTGCCGATTATTGCGAAACCAGCTGGATAGCAGCAACCGGGCCCACCGGGAAATCATCGATGAGCTCAACGAAAAGCTGGCAGAAAAGCTGTTTGTGAACTTTTCCCTGTTCCAGTCACTGCCCGATGTCTGGGGTATTGATCAGATTTTCCCGGTCATGCCGGTTAATGGCCTGAACCGCCCCCTGAACCGGCGCGCCGTCATCCAGGACATCACCTGTGATTCCGATGGCCGGATTGATCGCTATGTCGATGGCCAGGGCACCGAAACCACCCTGCCCTTGCCGGAAGACAAGCCTGGAGACCCCCTGCTGATGGGCTTTTTCATGACCGGCGCCTACCAGGAAATCCTGGGAGACATGCACAACCTGTTCGGCGACACCCATTCCGTGGATGTCCGTCTGACAACGGAAGGCGGGTACGAGATCAGTGCGCCCATCACCGGAGATACCGTGGCGAAGGTCCTTCGCTATGTGAACTTTGAACCGGACGCCCTGTTGAACGCGTATCGGCAAAAGTTCACAGCATCCGGTTTGACACCGAATACCCAGTCGGCACTGCTGGCCGAGCTCGCCGCCGGGCTGGAGGGCTACACCTATCTGGAAGAATAACTAAGCGCCAGCCTTCAGGTGCTCCCGGCGCCAGGTGCTGGGGGCGACTCCTTCCCATTTCCGAAAGGCCCGCCCGAAATTGGAGGGGTCGCTGTAGCCGAGGGCATCGGCAATCTCATCAATAGCGAGCTCATTGCGGCGCAGTAATTCAATGGCTCGGCGGTGCCGCAGCGACTCCTGAAGTTGCTGGAACTGAACGCCCTCGGCGGCCAGCTGTCGCCTGAGCGTTCGGGCCGACACACGCAACTGTTCCGCCACTTCCTCCAGGGCTGGCAACCGGCGGCTGTGAACCGACTCCAGTAGACGCGACACTCGATTAGCCACCGAGGTTGAGCCCTCTAAAAACCGCATTTCCTCTTCACATTGGGCCTCTGCAATCCGGCGGGTAACCGGGTTCGACAACGACATGGATGAGTTCAGGAAATCCCGTTTGAACCGTAACTGGTTGACCCCGCTGTCGAAGCTGATCCGATTGCCGAAGAGCTGGCGATAAGGCAAGACATCCCCTGGCTCCTGAAAATCCAGCAGACAGCGGCCGCCCTCCAGGAGCCGGCTTCCGAAAAGCAGAAGATTCACATCCATCAGCGAGGCCATCACCACATCGACGTTAAACCGGTACAGATCCGCGACATTGTGGGAGAGATCCAGCTGTATCACCGCCTCCTCATCCTCCACAAAGAAAGACAGGCGCATATAGACGAAACGGATCTGGAAGTACTTGATCAAGACCGAGAGTGCCTGCTCCAGGGTGTCACAGCTGATCGCCGCCTGGGCCAGGGACCCGTGGGTGGTGAATTTCAGACGGTTGCCAAACTCCAGCCCCAGAGCCAGATCTCCGCTTTGCTCAAGGGCGGCCCGGCACAGGGCACTGAACTGGTCAACAGTGATGAAGTTGTCAGGATGACCAAGCATGGAAGGACGGATGCCAGAGGCCGACAGCAACCGGGCCCGGTGCAAACCCCGGTCTTCCGCCAGCTGGCAGAGGATATCCGCATAGTGGGCCCGGATAACGGGCAGGTTTCCGGTAATGCCGGGTGTCTTCATTGGGGCTGGCTGTCTTTTGGTCAGTTTATTGCTCAGACTAGTCCGCTCTTCAGGTTCCGGCAATTACCTTCGGGACGCACTGAAACCGGCGCTCCTGCCAGCCGTTGTTTTTTTCAGGGCCAGCTGATCCGCGGACCCGATAGATCCGTAAACACTGTGACTGACAAACCCGCGGCGAGTGCATAGAATGATGACCAGAACAAGTTCAAATCATGCGACTGTCAAGGAGCGTCCGGTGACCACACTGGATCAGAAGCCAGCCAGTTCCGAGGGACGCAAAGACCCCTGGAGCCAGATGCTGCAGAAAGTGGGCAAGAATCAGGATCGCGAGGCGTACCACGCGCTCTTCGAGCATTTTGGCCCGCAGATCAAGTACTACGCCATGGCTAACGGTCTGGCGAGTCACGCTGAAGAACTGGTTCAGGAAGTTTTTGTGTCCATCTGGAGACGCTCCTGCCTCTATGACTGGCGGAAAGCGGCTGCGTCCACATGGATCTTTACAATTGCCCGGAACCAGCGCATCGACATGCTGAGAAAAATGCAGCGCACCAGTGCTGAGATGCCAGTGGAAACGGAAGACCTTTGGCAGATCCCGGGCGAAAATGAGAATGAGCCGGTCACATCCCTGCACCGTCTGATGTCGGAGCGGCGTATTCGTGAATCCCTCAGTCATCTCCCAGAAGAACAGACAACGGTGATTGCCAAGGTCTACATGGAAAACAAGTCTCACCAGATGGTGGCCGATGAGTTGAACATTCCCTTGGGCACCGTGAAAAGCCGGGTACGCCTGGCACTGAATAAACTGAAAGTGATTTTGCAGGATCAGAACGTATGACACGGCACCATCCCGACAGCCTGAGCCTGATGGAATACAGCGCAGGTAACCTGAGCGAGCCCCATGCCCTTTGCATCCGACTCCACCTGGACAAGTGCTCGCACTGCCGAAGCCGTGTCGACACCCTGGACAGCCTTGGCGCTGTGATGATGGAGCAGCAGCCGAAGGTGAGTGTCTCGGAAAGCATGTTCGACAGTATACTTGCCAAGATAGACAGCGCACCCTCTGACCAACCGGCAGTGCCGCCGGCCCCCAGGACCGGTGCTCTTCAGAAGCTGCTGGGCGAAGATCTCAACAGCCTGCCCTGGAAGCGACAGCTGGGCGATGTGAGCGTGCTGGATATTACCGATCGGTTTCCCGGCCAGAAAGAGCAGGTTGTGCTGCAGAAGCTGGCGGCGGGCGGTAAGGCACCGGCCCACACCCACCGGGGTGAGGAAACCACCATCGTCCTGCAAGGCGCCTTTGCCGATCAGAAAGGCGTGTTCAATCAGTGGGATTTCGTGGTGCTGACTGACCAGGATGAGCACAAGCCGGTCGCCGTTGGCTGTGAAGACTGCATTACTTTGTCGGTGCTGAGCGCGCCGGTCAAACTGACGGGTACATTTACCCGGATGCTGAATCCGTTTATCCGCTGAGATTTCGGTTCGGGTACTTCGAAAGGGGCGATCGCTGCTCGCCCCTTTTTTGTGACTAAAGCGGGTTTGTGACTGCAGCTAGCACGCCCCCTTCCCCAAAGCCCGGGTTACCAGGATAACTCCGAGCCATCCCAGCTCAGGAAACGCCCATTGCCCTCCTCGTCTACACCCTCGAGAACCGAGATCAGGTTGGCCGCAGTTTCTGCCGGTGTGTGCACCGTCAGTTTCGCCAATGACTGGCTGAATGGCTCGCTCAGTGCCGACTCGGTGGTACCCGGATGCAGCGACAGGCAGGCAACCGGTTTACAGCGGCGGGGCAACTCAACCGACAGGTTGCGCACCATCATGTTCAGGGCCGCCTTGGAACTCCGGTAGGCATACCAGCCACCAAACCGGTTATCGCTAATGGAGCCCACCTTGGCAGAAATCGCTGCGATTCGCTTGAACTCCCGGTGACGAAACCAGGGAAGCAGCGCCTGAACCAGCAACCCGAAGCCGGTCGCGTTAACCGCAAAAGCCCGCGCCATGCTGTCAGCGTCCAGGTCCTCAAGACGTTTTTCGGGAAACATTCCGGAGCCATGAAGCACACCAGCAGCATAAATGAAGGTGTCGATGCCTTCGTCTTTTGCCAGTAGCGATCCCAGCGCTTCTGCCGCACTGGCCGGCGATGCCCTGTCCCCCGCATCCCAGGCGAGCACGCCACCCCTCCCGTGCGCGCGCAGGGCCTCCGGTGCCTGATCCGGATTCCGACACAGCCCGATCACCGTTACTTCCGGGTCCCTCTCAATAAAAGCCGTGGCGAGGGCGCCGCCAATTGCACCAGACACACCGGCTATCACTATTCGTTTCATCACATGTCTCCCTGGTTCACCAGGAATACGAAATTTTTGTGGTCCGGACCGCTCTGATCGGTGAACCAGCGCATTTAAACGGGCGTATGAAACCTCTGTTCAGATTCACTTCAGGATACCGCCTTACTGGCAGTGTTCCAGGCAAAAAGCGCATCAAGGAGAGCATCCATGCAATACCAGGCTCCAGCGAATGACCTTCGCTTTCTGTTGTTTGATGTATTGGGCGTGGACCGGCTCCACGAGCTGGAAAAATACGCCGACGCAACCCCGGATCTGATTTCCGCGGTTATTGACGAAGCCGGCAAACTGGCGGCCGAGGTCATCCAGCCCACCAACCAGGCGGGTGACCGGGAAGGCTGCACTTATGACCCTGAGACCCGTGCGGTGAAAACGCCCGACTGTTTCAAGGATGCCTACAGAAAATTTGTCGAGGGTGGCTGGACCGCACTGGACGCGCCATTGGAGTTCGGCGGCCAGGGCCTGCCCCACACCCTGAAATTCGTGGTCGACGAGATGGTGTGTTCCACCAATCTGTCCCTGGGCATGTACCCGGGACTGACTCACGGCGCTATCAGCGCCCTGCACGCCCATGGCTCCGATGATCTCAAGCAGACCTACCTGGAAAAACTGATCTCCGGCGAGTGGACCGGCACCATGTGCCTGACCGAGCCCCAGTGCGGCACCGACCTGGGCCTGATCCGCACCCGCGCCAACCCGAACGACGATGGCAGCTACGCCATCGAGGGCACCAAGATCTGGATCACCGGGGGCGAGCACGACCTGGTGGATAACATCGTCCACCTGGTTCTGGCCAAATTGCCGGGTGCGCCGGACACCACCAAGGGCATCTCCCTGTTTGTCGTTCCCAAGTTCCTGCCGGAGTCTGGTGAGCGTAACCCGGCCTTCTGCGGCGGCCTGGAGCACAAGATGGGCATCAAGGGCTCGGCCACCTGCGTGATGAACTTCGAGGGCGCCAAAGGCTGGCTTGTGGGCGAACCCAACGATGGCATGCGCGCCATGTTCACCATGATGAACGAGGCCCGTCTGATGGTGGGCATGCAGGGCCTTGGGCTGGCCGAAATGGCCTACCAGGAAAGTCTCGGCTTCGCCCGGGAGCGCCTGCAGAGCCGGTCCCTGAGTGGCCCCAAGAACCCGGACGGCCCCGCTGATCCGATCATCGTGCATCCGGACGTGCGCCGCATGCTGATGCGCCAGAAAGTCCTGAACGAAGGCATGCGGGCTATGGCCCTGTTTGCCGGCCACCAGCTGGACCTGTCCGTGGCCCACCCGGATGAAGCGGTACGGGAATCCGCCGACGATCTGGTTCAGCTGCTGACGCCGATGGTGAAATCCTTCCTGACGGATGAAGGCTTCAACAACGCCAACACCGGCCTGCAGGTTCTGGGCGGCTCCGGCTTCACCACCGACTGGCCACTGGAACAGCTGGTGCGGGACGGCAGGATTGCCCGCATCTATGAGGGCACCAACGGCATTCAGGCCATGGATCTGGTGGGCCGCAAACTGAGCCTGAAAGGGGGCCAGCTGGTGCGCACCCTGTTCGGCAAATTCAGTGGATACCTGGAAGACAATCCGGAGGCGCCGCACCGGGAAGAACTGAAAAACGCCATGAAGGCTCTGGAGAGTGCCACCGTGTGGCTGGCCAGCAACGCCCCGAAAGATCCGGAGCAGGCAGGGGCTGCCGCGGCGCCCTACCTGCGCCTGATGGCGCTGACCGTCATCGGCTACCTCTGGTCCCGGATGGCTAACGTGGCCAACCAGCAGCTTGCCGCCGGCGACGGCAACAGACCGCTGCTGGAGAGCAAGGTAGTCTCTGCACGTTTCTACTTCGAGAAGCTGCTGCCGGAAGTTGACTGGTTGCTGGGCGATATCCAAAGTGGAAAGGACAGCCTGATGGCGTTTTCCGACGACCACTGGGCGGCGTGATCCCTGAACCGGCCGGGGTTCAGCCGCCCTGGCCGGAAATGACCGATCAATGACAGCTTGTGACCTTCAGAGTCGCTGCCTGAAGATTGATAATGATCACGTTGATTAGTGTCTCTGAACTAGTCCTGCCCAGCTCCCCGTCGGACTGGGTACTTTTTGAAAGCCACGCTCTGCGTGGCTTTTTTTATGGCCACTTTTTTGTCTGTGCGATCACTGGGTTACAATGACGTTCTTTGATTCCGTCCGGCCCTGACCGGACCTGCACGGGGATACCATGAACGCCGACGATTACGCTTTCCGCTTCGGTGGCATCGAACGACTTTACGGTCGCCGGGGCCTGGAGGCCTTTCGCCACGCCCATATTGCGGTGGTCGGGCTGGGTGGTGTCGGCTCCTGGGCGGCAGAGGCTCTGGCCCGAAGTGGCATTGGCACCATCACTCTGATTGACATGGACGATGTCTGCGTCTCCAACACCAACCGCCAGCTCCATGCGCTCGAAGGTCAGTTCGGGCGGACCAAAACGGATGCCATGGCCGATCGCCTCAGAGCCATCAATCCGGCGGCGGACATCCGCGTGCACTTCGGGTTCCTGACCACCAAAAACATCGATGAACTGATCACGGCTGACATGACCGGCGTGGTCGACGCCATCGACAGCGTCAAGCCCAAGGCGGCGCTGATTGCCCGCTGCCAGCGCCGGAAAATCCCACTGGTCTGTGCCGGCGGCGCCGGCGGGCAGATCGACCCGACCCAGATTCAGGTCGCCGACCTCAGCAAAACCACCCAGGACCCACTGCTGGCCAAGGTGCGTAATCTGCTGCGCCGGGAATACGGTTTTTCCCGCAACCCGAAACGGCGCTTCGGCATTGAGGCCGTATACTCCCTCGAACAGCTGACGTATCCTGCCGGAGACGGGGAAGTCTGCCTGCAGAAACCGGCCACTGACGGCCCGGTACGACTGGACTGCGCTTCCGGCTTTGGCGCCGCCAGCCCGGTGACTGCCAGCTTCGGTTTTTTTGCAGCCTCCCGGCTTCTGAACCGGATTGCCCGGCGCGCCAACCAATAGATCAACGGACCTGAAACCATTATGCCTGTCAGCACTGTCCTGCTTCTTGCCAGCATTGGCGTTATCTCATTGTTCTGCCAGTGGCTTGCCTGGCGTCTGCGCATGCCGGCAATCCTTTTTCTTCTGGCGGGTGGCATCGCTGCGGGGCCGGTACTGGGATTCCTGACACCCGAGGCTGTTTTCGGCGACCTGCTGTTTCCGGTTATTTCTCTGGCCGTTGCCATTATTCTGTTTGAAGGCAGCCTGACCCTGCGCTTTGCGGAAATACGCGGCCACGGCAAGATGGTCCGCAACCTGATTCCGGTGGGCTCCATTGTCACCTGCATCATCGGTACGCTGGCGGCACGCTGGGTGCTGGACGTTTCCTGGGCCGTCGCCCTGCTGTTTGGCGCCATTTCCATTGTTACCGGCCCCACCGTGATCGCGCCCTTGCTCCGATCCGTGCGGCCGGACTCGAAACTGGCCAACATCCTGCGCTGGGAAGGCATCATTATTGATCCCCTGGGCGCCCTGCTCGCGGTTCTGGTGTTCGAGGGCATTGTTTCCTGGGGCCAGGGCAACGTGTTTGGGCATTCCCTGTACATTTTCGGCAAGACCCTGGCGGTGGGCTTCCTGATTGGTGCTATTGCCGGTTACCTCAATGGCATTGTGTTGCGCAAGCACTGGATCCCCCAATACCTCCATAACGCCGGCACGCTGACTTTCATGCTCGGCGTGTATGCCATTTCCAACGAACTGGCCCACGAGTCCGGCCTGCTGACCGTGACCGTGATGGGCATCTGGATGGCCAACATGAAGCAGGTGCCGATTGACAGCATCCTCGAATTCAAGGAATCCCTCAGCGTTCTGCTGATTTCGGCATTGTTTATCATTCTGGCGGCCCGGGTGGAGTTTTCCGCCATCGCTGAGCTGGGCTGGGGGCTGGTGGTCGTGCTGGCGCTCCTGATGCTGGTCGCCCGCCCCCTGAGCATCTTCCTTTCCGCCATCGGCACCAACCTGAACTGGCGGGAGAAGCTGTTTCTCAGCTGGATCGCCCCCCGAGGCATTGTTGCTGCGGCGGTTTCTGCCCTGTTCGCCTTCCAGCTTCAGAAGCTTGGCTATGAAAGCGCCGGGGCTCTGGTGCCGCTGATATTCATGCTGATTATTGCCACTGTCACTCTGCAAAGCATTACAGCAAGGCCGATGGCTCGACTGCTGAAGGTGGCCGAGCCTGCGGAATACGGCTTCCTGATTCTCGGTGCCAATCCGGTGGCCCGGATGATCGGCGGCGCACTGAAGAAATACGAGGTGCCCGTAACCCTGGCCGACACCAACTGGGAAAACGTCCGCCAGGCCCGCATGGACAACCTGCAGGTCTACTTCGGCAATCCGGTATCAGAGCACGCCTCTACCCACCTGGACCTGACGGGCATCGGCAAGTTGCTGGTGATTTCACCCTATAAACACATGAATTCCCTGGCCACCTATCACTTCCTGGACTGGTTCGGGGATAAGTGTGTGTACAGCCTCGCCGAGGGCGACCAGGATCAGAAAGCACGACATCAGACCGCCGAAAAAATCCAGATGACCCGTGGACTCTTTGACGGCGTCAGCTACGCCAAGCTGGCCAGCCTGGTGAGCCAGGGCTACACCATCAAAACCACCCAGCTGAGTGAGGAATTCAGTTACGAGGACTTCCTGAAAAAATACCAGAACCAGGCTTTGGTGCTGTTCACCTTCGACAGCAAGGAGCACGTCGCCCCGGTTTGCAGTATGGAAGACCTGAAACCGGAAGACGACTGGATCCTGATCAGCCTGGTACCACCCCAGGCCAGAAAGGAACGCAAAGAGAAAGAGGGCGGGGCAGAAGCCGGGAAGGAGCCTTCAGCCGGTAAAGAGCCTCCTGCGGCTGGAAAGCCCTCAGCGACAATCTAACACCAGCTTGCCGCGCACGTGCCCACCCTCAAGAAGCTCATGGGCCTGCGCGACGTCTTCCAGCGGGAAGGCCTTTTCGATGTGGACCTTGACATCGCCGTCCTCGATCAGCTCGGCAATTTCATCCAGGTGAAAAACATCCGGGCGAACGGTCATGCCATGGGCCCGCAAGCCCAGCTCCTCAGCAGCGCTGATGATCTCATCGGCGGTCACCGTCGGAATCGTCACCAGCACGCCATGCTCCCCCAGAGTGTGCAGTGAACGCTTGCCGGTGTCGCCACCAACCAGGTCCAGTACCACATCCAGGCCGTAGCATTCCTCAGCAATATCGGTGGTGCGGTAATCGATCACTTCATGGACCCCAAGTTCTGCCAGAAAGTCCCGGTTGCCGGCAGAGGCCGTGGCAATCACATGAGCACCTCGTTCCAGCGCAAACTGCACCGCAAAATGCCCAACACCACCGGCGCCCGCGTGGATCAGGATCTTCTGGCCAGACTCCAGCTTGGCGACTTCAAACAGGGCTTGCCACGCAGTCAACGCCGCCAGCGGCAAGGCGCCGGCAGACACCAGGTCCAACTCCTCCGGCACGATAGCCAGCTCATCCGCCGCCGCCAGCGCGTATTCCGAGTAGCCGCCCCCTGTTGCGGGAAAGCCAATCATACCCATCACCCGATCACCGGGAGCCAGCGTGGTGACGTCATCGCCAACAGCCTCGACCTCGCCGGCGACATCGTACCCCGGCGTCCAGGGTAAGGAGTTTTCGATCTGCCGGGCTGCAAAGCCCAGGCCCTTACGGGTCTTCCAGTCGATGGGGTTAAGCCCCGCACCATGCACCCTGACCAGCACCTGCCCGGCCGCAGGCACCGGCACGTCGGATTGGACCACCTGCAGCACGTCACGTTCACCGAAGCGATCATAGACCACATGGCGCATCTTGGACTCAGCATTCTGATCAGCAGTTGTTTCCATGAGGATCTCCGGACAACAGGTTAAACGGGGTTGGCTTTGGTTCAGACTAGCAGAAGTTAAGCACAAAAGGGCTCAGCAAACCTACAGCCCCTTGCCGCCTGCAACAGCAGCGGCTCCGAGAATCTCGGCAAACTCTTTGGGTGCCCGGGACGGGCGCTGGGTTTTCATGTCAACACAGGCATGGGTGGAGACGGCTCTTACCAGGGTTTTACCATCGGCAGGCCGTACCAGCTGGAACTGCCGGGAAGAGCGGAACCGGCCATCATAACCGGTCAGCCAGGTACCCAGTACCAGATAATCGCCGGCATTCGCCGACGCCAGGTAGTCGATTTCCGTGCGCGTGATGGCCATGGCCTTACCGGTCTTTTCGTGCAGCGCCCAGGTCATACCGAGACGTTCGATATGTGCCCAGCTCACATCTTCCAGCCAGCGCACATAGACCACATTGTTGGCGTGGCCGAGCCGGTCGGTGTCCTCGTCCCGCACGATAATGTCGATGGTGAACGGATCCGGCAGGTCCCAGGCAATGTCTTGATGGGGCATTATTGACTATCTCCGAGGCCCGGAATGGCCTGCAGCGGTAGCCGGCCAATACGATCGTTGTGAAGTGACCCGAAGTACAGGTAATCATCCTGTGGGTTCACTGATGTGATCTCCTGAAGATGCGTGCCCCGGGTGTCGTGGAGGCTGGTAATGACCTGCCCTTTTCGGTCAAAGGCTATCACCAGACCATACTCCTGGGGCGCCGGCTTCAGACTGTCCGGCAGCTTGGCCACCAGATCCTTAAGCCAGGGGTGCCGGTGCATGGTGTCCACCTGGGGATTGCGCAGGGTCGGAAACGCGACCCAGTAGCGGCCCTCATCATCCACCGCCAGATTGTCGGGGAAGCCCGGCAGATTGTCGGCAAACACTTCCGCCTGTCCCGCCCTGGGGCCGCGGATCCAGTAACGCAGGATCCGGTATTTCCAGGTTTCATTAACCAGCACGGAATCGCCGTCGGGAGATACCGCGACACCATTGGCAAAGTGCAGGTTACCCAGCAGAATCTCGGCCTTGCCGGTCTTCCGGGAGTAACGAAGCAGACGGCCGTGGGGCCGCATTTCAAGCAGATCCAGCCGGTAGTCCGGCTGCTCAAAGCGGGAACTGGCATCGGTGAAGTAGATACGGCCGTCATCGGCAATATCGACATCGTCCGTGAACCGGAACGGTGTGCCTTCCGCTTCCCGGGCCAGCACCGTAATCTCACCATCGGGGCTAATGGACAGCAAGCCTTTCCAGGCATCCGCCACGATCAGATTGCCCTCATGGTCAAACACCATGCCCAAAGGCCGGCCACCAGTCGACAACCAGTTTTCCACCCGGCCGTCCGGAAACACCCGCACGATAAGGCCGTCCTGAGTACCGGTGTAGAGCGCGCCGTCGGGACCCATGGTGGTGTCCTCCGGGCCATAAACCTGCCCCCGGGCCAACAGATCCGCCAGCCGCAACCTCTCGTTCGGCGCCAGCAGCCCGGTCAAGGGTGGCGGGGCGGGAGGATTCCAGGCCTTGCTGTCGACGGGTGAGGGAGTCAGCAGGAAACTGCCAAGCAGCAGGAAAACAACCAGCAACCCCAGCATCAGCCATTTCATACACTCTGCCCGCCTGTTGTTATGTCTATTCCATGTATCAGCGATTGCCTTACCTTAGCAGACAGGCCCTTAGGCATGAAAATACTGGCCTCCGATGCCAGTCAGTCTTCAGCACTGAGGAAACGACGGCACAATGCGGCAAAGGTGTCGGCTTTTTCGGCATGCAGCCAGTGGCCGGTGTCCTGGATAATCCGCAACTGTGCCCGGGGGAACAGGCGTTGGATTTCGTCCCGGTGTTTTTCCTGGATGTAGGCGGAATCCGCCCCCTTGAGAAACAGCACCGGCCCGGTGAACGGCCCCTTACCCTCCGGTGCCCTGGCGAGATTCTCGTAGCAGGCGTCGATCACCGGCAGGTTCAGGCGCCAGCGAAACATTGGCCCTCCCTCTTCCAGCTCCTCCCGGGGAATACGCTCCAGGTTTTTCAAAAGAAATTGCCGCACCCCGGGGGTATCAACAAAGTCGGCCATTAACTTGTCGGCGTCCTGGCGGGAGCGCACACCGGTCAGGTGAATGCCCGTGAGGCCCTCCAGAATGGCATCATGGTGGGGCTTGTAACTGACCGGAGCGATATCGGCCACGATCAGTTTCTCCACCCGTCCCGGTGCCTGAAGGGCAACCTGCATGGCGACCTTACCGCCCATGGAGTGGCCCAGGAGGCTGGCCTTTGCTATCCCCTGGGCGTCCATGTAGGCAATCACGTCCGCAGCCATAGCCGGATAATCCATGGCTTCGGTGTGGGGAGAGCTGCCGTGATTGCGCTCATCCAGCGCATGGATCTGCCACTGGTCCTCAAGGCGCCGGGCGATACCACCGAGGTTTTCCAGGGATCCGAACAAGCCGTGCAACAGGATCAGGGGCGAGCCTTCGCCGGTAATGCGGTGATTCAGCGCAACACTCATGGGCAATCAGTCTCCGGATTGGTCTACGGTCTCAAAGCGGATACATTACCACTGACAGTCTCGCGAGCAAGTGCCGGTGTTGGCGGCCATTTTCTGAACGCGAAAAAAAGCCGGGCAAAGCCCGGCATCAAGGTCATAGACGTTTCACCTGAAAGATCAGCAATAAAAGATGCTGTTCAGGTACTCGGCGAGCTCAATCACGTTTTTGCGCTCAACCTCGGTATGGGGTACGAAGATCTGCTGTTCCATAAAAAGCCTCCTGATTGTCTTTCCATTGCTTCAACCTGATGCGTTGATGCTATCGTTAGACACAGGTGTAACCGTTGACAGGCGGTTGCAGTCACTTGACATTTTGTACCAGCAATCATGACGGGTTGTTAACTATCAGGCCGGATAATGTGATTTCAGCTCAGCCAGACACCACCAACGCACCGCTGGTCGCTGCGTCCAGCACCCTCGCGCTGGTGCATTATCTTGAGCGCCAGGGTGTGCTGACGCCCTCCCGTGTCGAACGGCTCACCGGTCTGAGCATGTCGGAACTCACGGATCCGGACCGGCGGGTACCGGCCGATGCTCATTACCGCCTTTGGGAACATGCTGAACAGGTAACCGGCGACCCGGGCGTTGGACTTCATGCCGGCCAGGTGGTGGATCCGGAGCGGATGGGGTTGGTGGGGCATGTGTTCTTCAATTGCGACACCCTGGGAGAAGCGGTTACCCAATACGTGCGCCTGCACCGGTTGATCAATGAGTCGGTCTTCCTGAGTTTTGAACAAACCGGAGACCAGGCCATACTGTGCTGGCAACCCGACTTGGCCGAGCATTATTGCCGGCAGGATATGGACAGAACACTGGCTGCCGCCATTACTCGGACCCGGCATTTCATCCATCCGGGTATCCGTGCCGAATGGGCAGACATTGCCCACCCGGCGCCCGCCTACGCCGAAGAATACGAAAAGCTTCTCGGAGGCCCTGTCCGGTTTGACTGCGGCATAACCCGCCTGGCTTTCAACAGCCGACATCTGGGGCATCCGATCCCTCGCCGCAATCCCTATGTCTATTCGGCCATGCTCAAACAGGTCAACTCACTGCTCGCCAGGCTGCAGACCCGCCGCTCTTTCGGCCGCAAGATTCGGCGACTGATTTCGAAGCAGATGGCCACCGAGAAAATCGACGCCGACACCCTGGCCCGGCAGTGCCACATGAGCCGCCAGACTCTTTACCGGAAACTGAAAAAGGAAGACCTCAGTTTCCATGGCCTGGTGGAGCAGGTTCGCCAGGACAAAGCCCTGCGCTATGTTGCCGCCGACCACTACGCCCTTGGCGAGATCGCCTTTTTACTGGGGTTCTCCGAACTCAGCGCTTTCAGCCGTGCATTCAAGCGCTGGACCGGCACATCCCCCGCTGAATACCGGGCAAAGCATCTCGCCCCACCGGAAACAGACGGAAGAGCGCCGGCGGACGGCAACAGGGAGCGATGATGGACGAGCTGTCGCTGGTTGCCATTGCCGTAGGCCTGATCTATCTGGGCGCACTGGCCTGCATCTACCGCATTCTGCTGACCTACCGCACAACCCAGGGTGCTATCGCCTGGATCATTGGCTTGCTCGGCCTGCCCTATCTTGCCGTACCCATGTTTGTACTTTTCGGACGATACCGGTTCGGTGGTTACGTCAAGGCCCGGCGGCTGGGCGACGAATCCCTGACCGACTTGCTGAACCGGTTTGAGCAACAGACAACGTCTATTGCGCCGCCGGCAAGCGACCGTTTCACTGACGAGCTTCAAGTCCTGTGCAGGCTGGGCCGCCAGCCATTTACCGATGGCAACCGGTGCACCCTGCTGCGGGACGGAGAGGCTACCTTTGAGGCGTTGTTCGAAGCCATGGAAGACGCCACCCGCTATATCCTCCTGGAGTTCTACATCGTCCGCTCCGACCGGGTCGGCCGCCGGATCAAATCCATCCTGGAGCGCAAGCTGGCCCAGGGTGTTGAGGTCTGGTTTCTGTACGATGACATCGGCAGCGTCTGGCTGCCACGGACCTATCTCAACCAACTCGCTGACGCCGGCGCCCGGGTGGCGTCATTTGGCGATGGCAATATTCGCAGGCGACGGTTCCAGATCAATTTCCGCAATCACCGGAAGTTGCTGGTTTGCGACGGTAAGATTGGATTTGTCGGCGGCATTAATCTGGGAGATGAATACCTTGGCACGGCCATGGATCAGGAGCCCTGGCGAGACACCCACTGCCGCATAGAAGGCCCGGCGGTCACCGGCCTGCAGCTGGCCTGGCTGGAAGACTGGAACTGGGCCAGCAAGAGTTTCCCGAACCTGGACTGGGCCCCGGTGGAGAACCGGCCCGGTGACGATGAGGTGCTAATGCTCCCCACGGGGCCAGCGGACACCTGGGAAACCTGTACCCTGTTCTTTCTGAACTGCATCAACAATGCCCGCACCCGGCTGTGGATTGCCTCACCCTATTTTGTGCCCGATTTCCAGATCATGAATGCCCTGCAGCTGGCAGCACTGAGGGGCGTGGATGTGCGGGTCCTGATCCCGGAAAAATCAGACAGCCGTCTGATCGGAATCGCGGCCTATTCCTACCTGGTTCAGGCCTGCAAGACCGGTATCAGGATCTACCGCTACCAGCCCGGTTTCATGCACCAGAAAGTGATTCTGGTGGATGACCGTTACGCGGCCGTTGGAACGGCCAACATGGACAACCGATCCATGCGGCTGAATTTCGAGATTACCGCCATCACCACGGCAGGCCACTTTATCCGCAGTGTTGAATCCATGCTGGAGCAGGACCTGGACAGCTCACGTCTGATGACCGAAAGTGACTATCAGGATCGCTCCATCCTGTTCCGCCTGGGCTGCCGGGCGGTCCGGCTGCTGGCGCCCCTGCTCTGACCAGGCGTGGCTACTGGCTCCGGTGTGCCGGAATGTGCGACTATGCGGGCACGAATCCGCCAGTATGCATTAGCGACAGATCATCATGAACGTCTTCAAACCCAGAGAAACATTGACCGAGCAGGTCGCCCGCCACATAGAAAATCTCATTGCCTTTGGCCAGCTCCGATCCGGAGAGCGGATCTACGAGGGCGCCATGGCCAAAGAGATGGACGTTAGCCATGGCTCGATTAGAGAGGGGCTCTTGCTGCTCGAAAAGCGGCACCTGGTCCGCAATGTTCCCCGGAAGGGCGCGTTTGTCACGCCACTGGACGACTACTTCGTTCGCAGCCTGTATGAGACTCTGGAGCTTTACCTCACCCACACCGGGCGCAAGCTGGTCCGCAACTGGCAACCGGATGACATGGCCCGGCTCGAATCGCTGTACGAACAGATGAAAGCCTGCTTCGAAAAGAATGATCTGATGGCCTTCCTGGAGCTGGGCATCGAGTACACCAAGGCATCGCTCGCTTATGCCGATAACTATTTTATCGTCTCCGCCATTGACGATCTTTGGCCGTCGGCGAGGCGCTGCGCCTTTGTAGCCTTCCAGCAAGGCGGCAACCAGGTGCTTGAAGACAACCTGGCCCACATGCAGGAATCCATCCGCGCGATCAAGGATCGGGATGAGGAGCGGCTGGCGGGTATTCTGCACCGCTATGCCCTGCAGCAATGCCATCAGGTTCTGGACGCGATTGCCAATACCAGCGGCAAGGCCGGGTAACGGTTTTCAGTAGAAGAGCTGGGTGAACGAGAAGCCGATATTCAGGTAGGCGGTCCAGTTATCCTCGTTGTTGTATGCCGCCGCCAGTTGCACCGGACCCAAAAAGGTATCCACCCCGGCAAATACGCTTGAGGATTTCACCGAGCTGGCCCAGCTTGCCGAACCCAGCGACGGCCAGGCATTTCCCGCCTCAAACCCCACACCGACAAACCACGGCATTAGCGGCCCACCAAAGGTCTGGCTGGCATAGACCGAGGCCATCAGGGCGTTGTCGCCGGTAATTTCACCCGGCGCATAGGCCGACAACCGCCGAAAACCGCCGAGGCGGACGGCATTTTCGATTCCCGGCGCGCCCCGGGTGACCGCATGGGCGTAAAGCAGGCCGGTCAGGGTCAGCCCCCTCCAGCTTTCCGTCCCCAGCGCCATGCCGGTCACCGAATCAAACTGGCGGTCGGAACCCAGGCCATCCCGCTCGAAGCGCCCCCGAAGCCCGGCGAAACCGCCCGTGCTCGGGAAAAACGTGTCATCCAACGAGTCATGAACCAGCTGCAGGGCAAGGCCACCCTGATGCACGGAATCCTCCGGCGCCACCGGCTGGCCGATCTGTTCATCGACCGTTGCATAGCCCCTCGAATAAGTCAGACGGACTTCGGCATTGCCTCCGATTTCCATACCAAGAGCCAGGTCTGCTTTGCGAAAGGTCACGTCTACCTCGGCAATGCGTGTACCCGTGGCATCGAAGAGGCTGAAGCTGTCCCGGGAATACTCACCGCCCAACACCAGGAATCGCTCATAGCCGTAATCCAGAGGCTGATACCACTGGCTTCGGACCCACGGCTCGGTGCCGAGCTGGACGCCGGTCTGCCACTCACCACCCAGCGCGTTAAGCTCGGTCATGCGCAGCGAGGACGCAATATTGAAGCGGGTTTCGCCGTCAAAATTGTCTTCGTAGTTGAGACCGAACGCCAGGTAATTCGGCCCCCAACTCTTTTCCTGAACCCGTATGGTCAGGATCGTACCCTCCGGGGACCGGGACGTGGAATAGGACACGATCTCGTAGTAGCCCAGACCGTAGATGCGTTTGAGATCCACCTCGAGCTTCTCGGTATCCAATGGTTCCCCGGGCTTCTGCCGGATTCGCTCTGTCAGAAAGTCGCTGGCCAGTCGTCGACTGTTCTCGATCTCGATCCGGGCAATGGGCTCGGACTCCGATGCCCGGGCGCCAACCTGTGCTCGCCAGATGGTCCAGTCTGCCCGGGACATCGAAAGTGGACGAAGCTCCACAGCGTGCTCCCGGGCGGTGCTGGCACCGAGTTCAAACAGGATTGGTGCGTCGTAGAAATCCGCGGAGGTGTAGCCCTCCAGGTCGGGGCGTATCAAAACATCGCGATCCTTGATCAACGCCAGTTGCTGATCGGTATTTCGTCGGGTCATGATGGTCGTGAGCTGGCCAACCACGGAGAAGGCATTCCGCAGCTCATCCGTTTCCATGAGGGTGTCGGTAATATCAACCGCAATCACAATGTCGGCACCCAGATCCCGGGCGACACTGACCGGCAGGTTGTTAGCGACGCCACCATCCACCAACAGCCGGCCCTGCCATCTAACGGGCGCATAAACACCGGGAACACTCATGCTGGCACGAATAGCTTCCGACAGGTTGCCGCTGTCGATGATCACCGGCTCACCGCTCTCAAGATCCGTGGCAACAGCGCGAAAGGGAATCGGAAGGCGGTCGAAGTCTTCAACCAGGGCGGCATTGCGGGTCAGCTCGTTGAGGATGAAGCCCAGATTCTGGCCAGCAACCAGCCCGCCACCGACCTGCAGCCCATCGACGCCGACCCCGATGCCCGGAACCACCGGAAACCGCCAATCATCGCGTTTGCGGCGCACCGGCTTGTAGGCCCGGCCAGGGTCATCGCGAAAGCTTGAGAGCCAGTCCATCCGGAGAAAACCACGTTCGATCTCAGCGACCGGCATTCCGCTGGCGTAGAGTGCGCCGACCGCAGAACCGGCACTGGTGCCGACCACCAGATCCACGGGAATCCGCATTTCTTCCAGAACCCGTAAAACGCCAACGTGGGCCATGCCTTTGGCGCCACCGCCACTGAGAACCAGGCCGACACGGGGCCGCTCTTCAGCCTGAGCCATGGATGCCAGAAACCACAGTACCGCAGCCAGCAGCCACGGCACTTGCCGCGCCCCGAGGGTTTGCAAACTCACGGTCGGATCATTTCCTGTCAGAGGAATCGTCGTCCGCCAGCGACAGATGGGACACATCCGGCACCACCGGCGGAGGCAGATTGCGCTCAACGCCAAGATCACTGCCGGCCGGCGCCAGGCTCCATTCATCCAGATGCTGAAACATCGGTGGCTCTACCTCCGATTGTTCTGCCAGGGTGACTCCGACCGGGTCCAGGCTCAGGCCGGAGCCGGAGAGAATGTCGTCCACCTTTTCACCCGCCACCGGCAGACGGTCGCCAGGCTCAGTTTGAGGAACCGAACCCTTCTTCTCCGGGGCAGGGGCAGGAGCTGCCGGTTG
>AZIH01007700.1_pt1 | contig 27106 bp, 20 predicted proteins | sample 359041 | NCBI WGS metagenome assembly AZIH01 (sample SAMN02429716, study PRJNA222664) | marine sediment metagenome | biome: Sediment sample; isolation source: enrichment culture of sample MGS-ANC(UA) from oil contaminated site at the... | place: Italy: Ancona | collected 2012-02-14 | depth 6 m m
TGCCGCCATCACCTCCTGCACCAATACCTCCAACCCCAGTGTGATGATGGCGGCCGGCCTGATTGCCCAGAAGGCGGTTGCGAAGGGTCTGAAAACCAAACCCTGGGTGAAGACCTCCCTGGCGCCCGGTTCGAAAGTGGTTACCGACTATCTGAAAGTGGGTGGCTTCCAGGACGACCTGGACCAGCTCGGCTTTAACCTGGTGGGCTACGGTTGCACCACCTGCATCGGCAACTCCGGCCCACTGCCGGACGCCGTGGAGAAGGCCATTGACGACGGCAACCTCACGGTGGCCTCGGTGCTTTCCGGTAATCGCAACTTCGAGGGCCGGGTGCATCCGCTGGTGAAAACCAACTGGCTGGCCTCACCGCCCCTGGTGGTGGCCTACGCACTGGCCGGCAACGTCCGACTGGATCTCTCCAAAGATCCCCTCGGTAAGGACAAGGACGGCAATCCGGTGTACCTGAAAGACCTCTGGCCGAGCCAGCAGGAGATTGCTGAAGCCGTGGAGAAAGTGAAGACGGACATGTTCCGCAAGGAATATGCGGAAGTCTTCGACGGCGACGCCACCTGGAAGTCCATCAAGGTGCCGGAAAGCAAGGTCTACGAGTGGTCCGACAAGTCCACGTATATCCAGCACCCGCCGTTCTTTGAGGGTATGGGCGAGGAGCCTGACGCCATCGAGGATATCAAGGACGCCAACATCCTGGCGTTGCTGGGCGATTCAGTCACCACCGACCACATCTCCCCGGCCGGCTCCTTCAAGCCGGACACCCCTGCCGGTAAATACCTGCAGGAACATGGCGTGGAGCCGAAAGACTTCAACTCCTACGGCTCCCGCCGGGGTAACCATGAGGTGATGATGCGCGGCACCTTCGCCAACGTGCGCATCAGGAACGAGATGCTCGACGGCGTGGAAGGCGGTTTCACCAAGTTCGTGCCTACCGGCGAGCAGATGGCCATCTACGATGCCGCCATGAGGTACCAGGAGCAGGGCACGCCGCTGGTGGTCATTGCCGGCAAGGAATACGGCACCGGCTCAAGCCGGGACTGGGCGGCCAAAGGTACCCGCCTGCTGGGTGTAAAAGCCGTGGTGGCCGAATCCTACGAGCGCATCCACCGCTCCAACCTGATCGGCATGGGTGTGATGCCGCTGCAGTTCCCGGAGGGCACAGATCGCAAGAGCCTGAAACTGACCGGTGAGGAAACCATCAGCATCGAAGGCCTGTCTGGCGAGATCAAGCCGGGGCAGACCCTGAAAATGACGGTGAAATACCAGGACGGTTCCACCGAAACCTGTGACCTGAAATCCCGGATCGATACCGCGAACGAGGCCGTCTACTTCAAGCATGGTGGCATCCTCCATTACGTTGTGAGAGAGATGCTGCGCAATGCCTGATTGAATGGGCTGAGAGGGCATAGCGGACCGCCGCTATGCCGAATGCATTCGCCAAGCCAAATTTTAGCGAGAAACGAGAGAGACATTATGACCGATCAACCGTTTCTGACGGACGTCAAAACCCTGCGCGAACGAGCCCGCAGGCACATTGAAGATGGGGCCCTTACCGAGGGCTATGGGGCCAACCGCGACAATGTGGTGAAGATTCTCAACGAGGCCCTGGCGACCGAAATTGTCTGCACCCTGCGCTACAAGAGCCACTATTTCCGTGCTGAAGGCATTAACGCCAATGTTGCTGCCCAGGAGTTTCTGGAGCACGCGGACCAGGAGCAGCAGCACGCGGACTGGCTGGCCGAGCGCATTGTGCAGCTCGGTGGCAAGCCGAACTTCTCGCCGGAGGGTCTTTTAACGCGGTCTCACGCGGAGTTTGTCGAGGGCGATACCCTGCGGGACATGGTGGTTGAAGATCTGGTCGCGGAGCGGATTGCGATTGACAGTTACCGCGAGATTGCGCGCTATCTCGGCGACCAGGACCCCACCTCACGGCGCATTATCGAGGAGATCCTGGCCCAGGAAGAAGAGCACGCCGATGATATGGCGGGCCTGCTGGAAGGGCTGGATAGCTGAACCTCGTGGGCCATTAACGCCAGTAACGAGCAAGGGCGCTGCCGGTCAGGTGGCGCCTTTATTGTCTGCGTCGGCCAGGGGCAGGCTCAGCCAGAAGCAGGTGCCTTTGCCCTCTTCGGAGTCGAAGCCGACTTCCCCTCCCATGGCATGCATCAGCTCCCGGGTGATAGCCAGGCCCAGCCCGGTGCCTTCCTTGCTGCGTGATGATGACGCGTTTGCCTGGGCAAACTTCTGGAATATTCTGTCCCGAAAACTCTCTGGCACGCCGGGCCCACGATCCCTGACTTCCAGTCTTATCCGAGTTCCGGATTGCCGAATGCCGACATCCACGATGTCGCCCTCTGGCGAGAACTTGATGGCATTGGAAAGCAGGTTGGACAGGGCCTGTGTCAGCCGGATGCAATCAAAACTGGCGCGGACCCCGGGATTGGCGTTGCTCAGCTGGATCTCAATGCTGTGCTGGTTTGCAAGCGGCTGGATTTCCTCCAGTGCCGCCCATACCGCGCGTTCAAGGTCCTGCACTGAGGCATCGATCGTCATATTGCCAGTGACCAGTTTCTCGATATTCAGCAGGTCATCAATCAGACGCCTGAGCTGATCAGTGTTGCGTCTGGCAATGTCCAGCATTTGCGTGGTTTTCTGGGTAACTGGCCCGGTGGCGCCACCCAGAATCAGCCCCAGAGAGCCCGAGATGGAGGTCAGTGGTGTTCGCAGTTCATGGCTCACCGTGGAAATGAACTGGTTTTTCATTTCATCAATCTTGTGGCGTTCGTGCACGTCGGATATATAGCCATGCCAAAGGATACTGCCATCAGGCAGTGGTTCAGGCCGCGCGAGTCCTTCCACCCAGTGCCAGCCATCGGTCTTCGAGCGGATACGATACTGATGCTGCCACTGTTCAAGTGACTCTGCAGAACGCTGGATGGATTCCGCTACTCCCTCCAGATCGTCCGGATGAATCCGGTCGAACACAAGAGAGGCGTCAGCGGCTACCGCCTCCCCCGAAACCCCATAGATATCCTGAATGCCAGGGCTGGTGTAGGGAAAGCTGCTGTGTCCGTCGGGCCAGAGGCGATACTGGTAGAGCATGCCGGGAGTCTGGGTCACCAGCTTGTTGAGGGTTTCCGTATGCTGCTGCTGGTATATGGTGTCCGCGACCCAGCGTGCCAGTAACGTGACGAACATGCGCTCGGTGGCGCTGAACTGGGTCAGTCTTGGATGTCTGGAGGAAAAATTGATGGTGCCGAATATCTCGCCGTCAATCCAGATGGGCGCAGCCAGGTAGCTCTCCAGCCCGAAAACCTGGTAGCAGATGTGGTTGCGATGGGCCGACTGCCCCATATGATCAATGGCCAGCACCTGTCCGGACGCTACCATCAGTGAGCAGTAGGTGCGCTCCAGGGGAGTGGTGGTTCCGTTGGTCAGGGTGTCCTGCAGGTGCGTGAAATGCCAGTGTACCGTGTAGGCGCCGCCGGTTATCCGGCTGACGATACCGGTCTCCAGTCCCAGGTAGTTGCAGGCAATTTCCAGGGCCCGTGTCACTCTCTGGCTAGCGTCTCCCTGGGTATCCAGGGCAATTTCAGTAAGTATATTCAGGGCCCGGTTACGCTCATCGTAAAAGTTGCCCAGCTCACCCAGCCCGAACTCCCGCTCAACCAGGTCGGCGAGATCCCGCAGGGTGGTTTTGTCATCGTCTGAGAACGACCGGGGTTTGCGATCAATCACACAGAGAGTGCCAACGCGATGGCCGTGGCGGTCATGAAGCGGCGCACCGGCGTAGAAACGGATGTTGGGCTCGCCGGTTACCAGAGGATTGTCCACAAATCGCTCATCGTTCAGGGCATTCTCGATGACGAGGGACTCTTCCCGCAGAATGGCATGGCCACAGAAGGAAATATCCCTGGCTGTTTCCGGGGCTTCCAGTCCGTGCCTTGATTTGAACCACTGTCGGTTGCTGTCAATCAGCGAAACCAGCGCAATCGGAATATCGAAGGTGCGGCCGGCAAGGCGGGTGAGCCGGTCAAATCGTTCTTCCGGCGGCGTGTCCAGTAGCTTCAGCTCGTCCAGGGCACACAGCCGATGCGCTTCATCCGGTGGCAGGTCAGGGGTTTTCATGGCGCTCTCCAGTTTCCGGCACTTCGGTATCCGCAACGGGCAATTCCACCCAGAAATGGGCACCGTTGTCATAATAATAGCCGACCTCTCCGCCCATCAGTGTTGCAAGCTCCCGGGTAATGGCCAGGCCCAGGCCGGTGCCTGCCCTGGCCCGGGCTGAGCCGGACTCCGCCTGGGCAAAACGCTGGAAAAGCCGGGGCAGAAAGTTTTCCGGAACGCCCTTGCCCTGATCCGACACGGTAATCCTCACTCGACCAGGTTCGGCGGCGCCGGATTGGACCCTGACGGTACCCTCCAGGGGACAGAACTTGATGGCATTACTGATGAAATTATCCAGGATTTGCCGGAGCCTGGACGGGTCTGCGAGGACGAATTCTTTTGCGCTACTTCCCAGCTTCAGGGCTATGCGGTAGTGCTTCGCCATGGCCTCGTTGCCATCGCAGGCATCCCTGATAGCGCTAGCAGGATCAACTGTCTCCAGATCTATGGGCATTTGCCCCGCCATCGCCTTATTGAAGTCCAGCAGGTCTGAAATCAGCCGTTGTAACTGTTCGCTGTTTCGAAAGGCAACGTCGACCATCGAGTCAGCTTTATCTGGCAGTTTGCCCGCTACGCCTGAGCGCAGAAGTTTCAGTGAGCCATTTATTGAGGTCAAAGGAGTGCGCAGCTCATGGCTAACGGTCGAGACAAAGTCGTCTTTCATGACGTCCAGCGCCTCCCGTTCCTTCATAAGCTTGTTGAAGGCGCGGGCTACGTTTCGGACCTCTGGCGGGCCTCGAAGAGACAGCCGGTTTGCCTCAAAACCCTCCCTGGCCATTTCCCGTATTCTGAGCGACATTTTTTCCAATGGACGGGTTGTCGCCCTGGCGAGTAACCAGGCTATGGCTGAAAGTACCAAAAGAGCCACGGCACTGGCGGCAAGGAACTTTTCGAAAGAGGCCCGTGCCGGTTGTGTTGCCTGTTTATAGGGCACTGCTTTGAGAAACATCCAGCCCACGCGTTCAAGATGTCGCGTGGCGTAGATCCACTTTTTACCGGAATGGTCGGAAACAACGCCCGAGGTCTGGCCGGACAGTGCCGCATCAATAATCAGATTTTCCCCGGGTGGCGGCAGATCGGGCATTGGATTGGTGCCGGAGAGAGTGTCCACCTGCACAAAATGGCCGGTATCGATGACTTTAAACAGGGCTTCGGAAGAAACATCTTCCTGTTTCGGTATGATTCCGGACTCGGCAAGATTGATGATGCCGCCGGCGAATCCAAGTAGATCCCCCTCGTCACTTTCGATGGGGTAAATGAAAGAAAGTAGTGGAAGTCCTGTTGTCCTGCCGATAATCGGTCGGCTTATGACTGGTTCCCGAGTTTTGTGGGCTTCGCGAAAGTGTGATCGGTCAGCGTAAGAGGTGCCGATACGGCCAGGCACATAGATATTTTCAGCGATTGCAACACTGTTCTCATCCAAGACCAGAAGGCCTGCCTGAAAGTACTCGGACAGACGCAGCTGCCGACCGAGCAGGCCTTCGATGCGATCTTGTGGCAGTCGGTTCGTGCCATCCGTCATAGTCGAAGCGAACGCACCCAGAGACTGAATGCGTACCTGGAGATCCTGATCGACTCGATTGGCTACGGACTCGGCTTCGAGTAGTTGGCGCTGGGTGAGAACGTTTTCAAAATCCCGGATCAGCTCGTTGTAGGCGGTCGCTGAAAGAACTACGACGGTCAAAAAACTGCTAAAGACAGCGATCAGTGCAACGCGGCTGCCAATGGAAAGATTCCTCAAATTTAGTCCTTCAGGTCGTAGCCGGAACAGTTCAAACGTGTTTTCATTACCGAGAGAGTAATGGAGTTTTTGGGTGTGGCAAATAACCTTTCAGGAGTATATGTGTGGCCTTGGAGTCGACAGGCAAGATTTCTTCGCGGCTAGAAGTGCTCAGGCAACGATTTCTTGAGCGGGCCAAGGAAGACATTAAGCACCTGCGAGCACTGGCGGAAAAAACCCGTTGTGGTGAGTTCTCTGCCGATGGACTGTTGTTCTGCTACCAAAGTCTGCACAGGTTGTCCGGTTCTGCTGGCACCTTCGGCCTGCCGGAGCTCGGTGAAGCTGCCAAAGCTCTGGAGAAGCAGTTAAAAGTTCAAGCTGAGGAGCTTGGCGCTCTTGATGATACGCTCACTCATCCCGTCGATATTCCGGAGGGGTTTGCCGATGGAATAAACGCGCTGGCAAAACTTGTTGAAGTCAAAAGTCAGGCCGTTGCCCAGGCTAGCAGCTTTACTGAGGAGCCCACGACCTACAAGGGTAGTCAGGGCATGCAGGTGCGCGTTCTGCTCGTGGAAAAGGGAGATGAACGCCTCGCGATGCTGGATAAGGAGATGGCGCCGTATGGCTTTTCCTTCACCAGCGTAAGCAGTGATGATGCCGGCGCGCTGGGCAACGCATTGGCGGGAGTCCGCGGAGCTGCGGCCATTTTGTGTCGGGAATCCGCTCTTTCAAATGTCATGTCCGTACGGAACAAGTCTTTTGAGGAAAGCTCTCGGCGTCGCCTGCCTGTCATTTGCCTTGGCAGCGATAATTCTTTCCAGAACCGTTACAGAGTGGCCGAGGCTGGAGCTTTTGCATTCTTCCCGGATCCGGTGGATATACCTGAACTTGCCGAAAGGATTGAGTCGCTTGCCATTGAACGCAGTGCCAATGTACAGGGGCGCGTGCTGATCGTTGAAGACGATGCTGAGCTGGCCGAGCACTATTGTCTGGTATTGCAGGCGGCCGGTATTGAGGCGCAAGCGGTGTCAGAGCCTCTTCATCTGATGTCCAGTCTTGCAGACTTTGAGCCGGACATTGTCCTGATGGATGTTCAGATTGGCGATTACTCCGGTGTTACGCTTGCCCGGCTGATTCGGTTCGAGCCACGGTGGTTGAGCCTGCCAATCATCTATTTGTCTTCCGAGGACGACCCGGAGAATCAGCTGGAGGCGTTGTCGAAGGGCGCGGATGAATTCCTGATGAAGCCGGTCTCGGACAGTTATCTGGTTCGGTCGGTGCGTATTCGTTGCTACCGGGCCCGTCAGCTTTCCGAGCTGATGAATCGGGATAGTTTGACCGGCCTTCTGAAACACTCATTGATCAAGGAAGAGGTTGAAAAAGAGCTGGCAAGATGTCGCAGGAGTGGTTACCGGTCCTGTGTTGTTATGCTTGATCTCGATCATTTCAAAGCGGTAAACGATACCTGGGGCCACTCGCAGGGTGATATCGTGATCCGTACCCTCGCCAATCTGCTGAGGAATCGGTTGCGGGAGACAGATATGATCGGTCGCTACGGCGGCGAGGAATTTCTGTTGGTTTTGCCTCAGTGTGATGTTTCTTCGGCCACAGAGCTGATTCGTGGAATTGGTGAGAGCTTTTCCGAACTTTCTTTCGTGGCGGGAGAGTCCAGCTATCAGGTTACTCTCAGCGCAGGCATTGCGGCGATAAATGACTTCACCAACGGTGAGGATGCCCTGAATGCCGCCGATCAGGCTCTTTATGAATGTAAACGGTCTGGTCGTAACGGAGTGACCGTTTACTCTTCCAAATAATGTCCGTTGTACGTCTAGGGTAGTCATTTGAAAGCGCTGATTCTTGAGGACGATGATCTCATCGCCGAGTTGCTGGAAACTGTCGTTGCTGGCCTGTACTCGGGCGTGTCTGTTGTGCTCGCCGGGACTCTGGGTGAGGCGCTCAGTCAGATAAAAAATAACCGGTTCGACCTGTACATAGCCGATAGAAATCTTCCGGATGGATCGGGTCTGGAGCTGGTCAGGCAGTTACGTCAACTGGACCGTGATGTTCCCATTGTGATGGTCTCCGGCCGCTCTGATCGGGAGTCTGTGTTGCAGGCCGCTCATTACGGGATCGACGGTTACATGACCAAACCCTTCGATGTAGAGAGCCTCCACGAACGGCTTGGAAAGCTACTGAAAATCGATCAGACCGCCGAAGCGCCGGACCTCGAAACATTGCTCCGTGATTCACTGGAGGAGGTGATTCAGTTGCCCTCCGATGTGGATCCTTCGGACATTCTCGACTTGATCGGTCGCCAGGGTGATCTGTCTGCCGCCCAGTTGGCTGAACGCTGGCGAGAGGAGGCCAGCCTGACCGCCCGCTTGCTGGATGTGGCCAACAGCAGCTCTTTCAGGCGCTCCGGCAAGCCCGTTGAAACCCTGAAAGATGCGATCGGGTCGCTGGGCGTACCTCTCGCACTGAACCAGGCTTTGGCGTTGTCGCTGGATGTATCCAACAAGCTGCAACATGAGCCGCTACGCGAGCTTGCCAGAGCCCACCACGAAGCCGCTTTGCAGGTGGCTAAAGAGGCCCAGCGACTGGCGATCAGGCTGAAGAAACAACCGGTCTTGCTCCAGACGGCCGGATTACTAAGCCGGCTGGGCGAACTCGCTGTTCTCAAGGTACTCAACCAGTATGCTGCAGCTGGGGGTGAGATCGGAACGGCAGAGGCGGAAAAGGTTCTCGAGAGCTGGGCGCAGGCTTATGGAAACCGGCTCAAGATCCAGTGGCGATTGCCTCTGGGAGTCAGGGAGCTGATCGGTGCCGTTCATTTTCTGCCCAACGATTGCACCCGTGAAGAACGGCTGATCATGCGCGCAGCGTCCATGTTGGCGACAGGCGAGCAAGATTCCGAGGAATGCCGCAGGCTGATGCGGCGCATCGGTATGGAAGCCGAAGAAAAAGAGCGGGAGAAAGGTCATGGAGAGTAACCAACCAGTCTTGCCCCGGAAGATCCTGTATGTTGAGGATGATCCGGATATTCGTGCAGTCGCGGAAATTGCCCTGGAGGATGTCGGCGGCTTTACAACCGTGATCTGTGAGTCCGGGGCTGAGGCTGTGGAGAGAGCCCCCGGGTTCGAGCCTGAACTGATTCTGCTGGACGTTATGATGCCGGGAATGGATGGCCCCACGACGATGCAGGCACTCCGTAAGCTGGATGGGCTGGAAGCAGTGCCAGTGATCTTTATGACGGCCAGGCTACAGAAATCCGAAATCGAGGAATATCAGGCGTTGGGCGCGCTTGGTGTCATCCCGAAGCCCTTTGACCCCATGAACCTTTCAGAACAGATTGCTCAGATTCTGGCAGATGCGGACGGGCGCGATTTCCGGTAGTCTGGCCAGCCTGAGCCCTGTTTTGATTGATGAGGTACCCATGTCATCCTCCCCGTCCCGGGACGAACTTAAAGCGAAACTGAATCTCGAGACCTCTCGCATCCACTGGCATGATCTGCAAACCTATTTTGCCCGGGGGCAGGTAGTGCGGGTGGCGCCTGAGCTTGACCTTCTGGAGGTCGCTAGCGAACTGACAGCCGACAATAAGCCCCGTTTCGAGCAGTGGATGAACGAGGGCCAGGTAGGCGAGGTTGCACCAGACATCGCGCAAGCCTGGTACGACCGCAATGCCGAGCTCTGGGCGGTGGTTATCGCGCCCTGGGTGCTGGTTCAGGATAGGTCTGGCCATGCCCTGCATTGATCTCCCGGCGCCATGAAGCTCCATTATTTTCACGGCCGGGGCCCGCTCAGGGAGCTTGTAATGGTCCTGGAAGGTCATCGTGTTGAACTGCACATACGCCCGGTCGGAGAGGGCCTATGGGGGCTGGTGGCTTTGGCAGGGCCCGACCAGGGTCGCCCCGACGGCCAGTTCCGCCGTGGTCCCTGGAAAACCCAGGCCCGTGCCGAGTCGGTATTGCGCAGCGTTGCTGGCACCATGATGGGCAAGGGGTACGAGCCGTGCCCCGGCGATTATGCCGTCTGGTCTGTGACGGCCCAGCGATTGGCCCGAACGATCGGAACGACTGATGATGAGCCGTCTGGCAGACCTGACGCCGATTCTGACCCGTTCGAACCCCTGGCCTGACAATACCCGTACCCCTTTCGAGGACATCATGCTGACCGGAGCATTGCTTATTCTGGCGCCCCTGTTCCTGGGGTTTGCCCTTTCCCTTGAAAACAGAAGGCTCATGACGGTGATCCATTACACGGTCGAGTCCCTGGTCTATTTCATCCTGGCGTTGCTCGGCCTTGGCCTTGGTCAGATGGAGGGCCTGGCGTCCCAGCTGGGTGGCATGGCATCTCAGGTTTTGGCGCTGGTGCTGGTTTTGTTTGTCGCAAACATGATTGGCCTGTGGTTGTTCCACCGTTGGCACCCGCTGGAGCTGGAGCGCCCGGAGGCCGACATCAGCCCGGGTTACCGCAGGCTGTTCCTTGCCGGCCTGAAACCCCTGCTGGCGGTGACCGCCGGCCTGCTTGCCGGATATTACCTGTTACCGGACCTGCCGGGGGCGGAACAGGTAGCCACCTGGGCTCTGATGCTTCTGCTATTTCTCATCGGGCTTCAGTTGCGCAATGCGGGACTGTCGCTGCGCAAGCTGCTGATGAACCGCCAGGGCCTGGGTATAGCGCTCTCTCTGGCCCTCAGCTCCCTGGTGGCCGGGGTCGCGCTCATGCCCTGGCTGGGTTTGCCCTGGCACGACACCCTGGCTCTGGCGTCCGGTTTCGGCTGGTACTCGCTGTCCGGTATTGTGATTGGTGATGCTCTCGGGCCGGCCTGGGGCGGCGTGGCTTTCCTGAACGACGTTCTCAGGGAGATTGTTGCGCTGGCCATCATTCCCCTGCTGATCGCTGGCCGGCCGGCAATGGCGATTGGCTACGGCGGTGCAACAGCCATGGATTTTACGCTTCCGGTGATCCGAAGCAGCGGTGGCCTGGCCTGCGTGCCCGTGGCCATTGCCTCCGGCTTTCTGCTGTCGTTTCTGTCGCCAGTGCTCATGGGCGTGTTCCTGGCGCTGGGATAAATTGACGCGGTGCAAGGCAAGTTGCGGTTTTACCGGTAATATGTCACACAGTAAACTAGTGACTATTGATAAAAGTTAATTATTCACTTTGCCGGGAACCCGATGCAGCGCCGTGATTTTCTTGGTTTATCGATTGCCGCCGGTCTGTTTGCGACCGGACTGTACGGTTGCCGCAGGTCGGGTCCCTTGGTCTTCGGGGTTCACCCATGGATTGGGTACGAACCCTTGTATCTGGCCCGGGATTTCGGCTGGTTGCCGGAGTCTTTGGTTCTCAGCTCCGGTGCCTCCTCCAAGGACTCCATGGCCGGGTTATTGTCAGGCAAGCTCCATGGTGCAGCGTTAACACTGGATGAAACCATCCGGGTCTGGTCGGAAGGCACCGAGCTGGTTGTTGTTGCGGTAGCCGATGTGTCCGCCGGCGCGGATGCCCTGATCACCCGGCCTTATATTACCGAGCTGGCGGAACTCCGGGGTAAACGGATCGCCGTTGAAGTAAACGGGGTCTCCGGCATCATGTTATTGAAAACTCTTGAGTATGCAGGCCTTTCCTGGAGCGATGTCGTCCCGGTCGATTTGCCGGTCAGCGAGCACGCCGGGGCGTGGTCCCGGGCTGAGGTTGACGCATCGGTCTGTTACGAACCGACCGCGATGAAACTGGAGCGGGACGGTGGCGTGCGGCTTTTCGACAGCAGTGATATACCAGAAACCATTTTCGATCTGTTGGTGGTTACCCGGAAAGCAGCAGACGGAAACCCGGAGGCGGTCCGGGATCTGGTCATGGCGCACTTCAGAGGGTTACGGCACCTGGTGCGTAGCATGCACGATTCGGTGTATCGGGTCGCCGACCATCAGGGTATCCAGCCAGAGGAGGTTCAGAGTGCGCTGGCGACCGTGATGCTGCCAGACCTGGCAGCGAACCAGCGTTATCTTTCCGGGGCCGGCCCGGTGGAAATCATGGCTCGCTCTCTGTCGAAACTGATGCTCAGAACGGGGATGATCCGGAACGAACCCGCCTTTCAGCGCTTGTGTGATCCGTCGTTTCTACCCAGGAGTCTGCCTTGAAGGCCCGCCGCAGTTTGCTGATCCTGATCCTGTTGGTGGCCACTGAATGCCTGGCTGCCCCCGCTGCCAGTGCCCGGGAAACACTGACATTCGGTATCTTTGCCTATCGGCCCGACAACATTATCCGTGAACGCTTTGAGCCTCTGGCCCGTTACCTTTCCCGGGAGGTGGGCGCGGAGGTACGATTGGTCGTGCTCAGTCAGGACAACATGAATCGCGCCGTTGCCTCGAACGACCTGGACTTTTTTCTCACCAATCCGAGCCACTTCCTGTTGATCCGAAGTGAACGCAGCCTGACCGGTGTCTTGGCTACGCTCGTTAGACGTTCCGGAGACCATTCCACTTCCAGCCTTGGCGGCGTCATTTTCACCGGCGCCCAGCGCCAGGATATCAACAGTCTCGAAGACCTGCGGAGTAAAAGTATTGCCTCGCCGGGGATGCATTTTCTGGGTGGATACCAGACCCAGGTTCTGGAATTGCAGGATGCCGGCATCGATATCCGCAAGGTGAACCTGGTTCGGTTTCTCGGTACCCACGACCGGGTGGTTCGGGCGGTATTGTCCGGTGACGCGGATGTCGGTTTCGTGCGCACCAGCATTCTGGAGCAAATGGCGAAAGCCAATCCCGATCTTTTTGCCCAAATCAAAGTCCTGAACCGGCAGGCTTTGGCAGGTTTTCCCTACGTTGTCTCCACACGCCTGTACCCGGAATGGCCGCTGGTGGCTTTACCCCATGTCAACGACCGAGTGGTCCGCCGGGTTGCGTCGGCGCTGTTTTCCATCGAACCGGAAGACGAAGTCGCGGTGGCCGCCGGTATTTCCGGGTTTTCTCCGCCTGCGGATTATCAGTCCGTGGAATACCTGGCCCGAACGTTGCGCGTGGCACCCTACGATCAGATGCCACAGGTCACTTGGGTGGACGTTCTGCAACAGTATCGTCTCTGGGTTTTCACGGTTGCGGTTCTGGTTGTTCTGTTGCTGGCCAGTTCCTTGTGGCTCGGCAAGAGCAAGCGTCAGCTGGCGTCGGAACAGAAACGTCTGAGACAGCTGATTTCTGGTTGGCCACAGCCGGCGTTGCTCATAAAGGGGGGGCTCTTTGTCGATACCAACCGGGCAGCGGTCGATCTTCTGGGGTACAGCGCAAGCGCTTCACTCCAGGGTAAGGATCTCGCCGTCTTTTCTCCCGAATTTCAGCCTGATGGGCAGATATCCCGACAGAAAATGCAGCAGTTGATTAGCCGGGTGGGCGATGGCCATGTAGAACAGTTTGAGTGGGTGCTACACCGCTCCGACGGTTCCGAGGTATGGGTTGATGTAACCATGGCGCCGGTTCATGGCGAAGGAGACCAGGAATCCTTTATCCTTTGCTCCTGGTACAACATCACAAGGCGAAAGCAGGCCGAGCAGCGTCAGCGCCTTGCTGCGAGCGTGTTCGAATACGCCCGTGAGGCGATCTTCATCACCGACAGCTACGGTATGGTGATCGATGCCAACGACGCTTATCTCGCCATCACCGGCCGTCCACGGAAGCGGGCTATTCAGCGTTTACCCCCCTTGCCGGTGGATGAGGGTAGCGGTATTTTCTCCAGCGCCCGTGCACAGGGATTCTGGTCAGGTGAATTTGCCACCCGTGGGCACAGCGGCAATTCGCTGGCTCTTTCGATGACCATCAGCAGCGTCCGCGACGATCATGGCAAAGTTTCCCATTTCGTCGGCATCTTCAGTGATATCACCCGCCTCAAGGAACAGGAACAGAAGCTTCGGATTATGGCCCATTACGATGCGCTGACAGGATTGCCGAACCGGGTGCTGTTTGCGGATCGCCTGCAGCAGGCCATGGCTCTGACCCGTCGGCAGAGCGGCAAGCTTGCGGTGATCTACATTGATCTCGACGAGTTCAAACCGGTCAACGATGCCTTTGGGCATGAGGCCGGTGACCAGTTGCTGGTTGAGATTGCCTCTCGGATGCGCACTGTACTCAGGGAAGAGGATACCCTGGCCCGCCTGGGAGGTGACGAGTTCGCGGCCATTGTCATGAATGTCCAGGATGAGGTATCGCTGGAGAGTTTGCTGGTGCGCCTGCTTTCCAGGGTGGCGGACCCTGCCTGGGTGATGGACCACAGCGTTGAGGTATCGGCGAGTATGGGTTGCACCCTGTTCCCGCAAGCCGCTGATCTGGATGGCGACCAGCTCCTGCGGCAGGCGGACCAGGCCATGTACCAGGCCAAGCAAGCAGGACGCAACCGCTATGTCCGGTTTTCCGGTTCCTCTTCCTGAGGGGTTCCATTAAGCAGTGCCGTTGCTGGCTGCCAGGCCAGGGACTTGTACCACTGGTCGCAAAGCCGCCGTACTGAGCTGAGGCTATCCAGGGTGCGCTCACCGGCAATCGAAGAGAACTCCCCTCGGACGATCATGGCGAGCATCCGTGATTTGAGGATGTGGTAGGTCTTTTCGGCCCTATTGAATGACTCCGGAATCGCTTCATCGGCTGCCACCAGGCTCCTCAGTAAATCCAGATACTCATCCAGATCCCTCGAGATTGGCGCCAGCTGGGGCATTTTCCGGGATTCCCGCAACTGCAACAGGGCCGGTGCCAGGACCGTCGCCTCGGCCAGATAGCGACAGGTAAGAATGGTTCTCGTAAGAGCGTCGACGGTGGTGGAATGCATCTTCTCGGCGCGGAGCCGCGAGACATAGTCGGCAATCGATTGATTGAGACTCAGGCAGGCATCGGATTTCGGGCCTATCTGGGCAGGTTTCAGATCTTCACGGTCAAGGCAAACGCGCAGGAGGCCCCGGGTAAGCCCGATAAGACGTTTCATCTCCTGATCAACGGCGCCCACCGCAAGTTCCGGTGTGGTTACCAGAGTATTATCCAGAAACCGCGGCTCGGCGCTGTCCTCTTCCTTGCTCCTGAACAGCCGCCCCAGCAACCGGGCAAAGCGGGGGATGAACGGCAGCATGATAAAAGCGCCCAGTACGTTGAACAGGGTGTGGAACAGGGCCAGGGAAACCGCAATGTTGGTGTCCATATCCAGCCAGTCTGTCAGCAAGGCAACGATCCACAGCATCACTGGCAGGATAGCGAGCGCAATAATGCCGGTTACGACGTTAAAGAGGATGTGGCCAATGGCGAGGCGCCGGGCATTGGCGGTTGCTTTCAGGGCCGAAATAGCTGCAGTTGAGGTGGACCCGAGGTTGGCACCAATTACCGCCGCCGCCGCATTATCAAGCGGGATCAGACCGCCGGCGGCAGCGGTCAGCACGATGGCCAGGGCCGCACTTGAGGACTGGGTCAGCACCGTCGCCAGAAACCCGATCAAGATGAAGGCGGGCAGACCATATTCGTTTTGCAGCAGGATGCTGTTGTCCAGTCCCCCGGTCAGCGATTCCAGGGAAGACTTGAGGATGGACAGTCCGATAAAGAACAGGGCGAACCCGGCCAGTGCTTCACCAAAGGCTTTGCTGCGTGAATTTCCCGACACCAGCTTGAGCCCGACGCCGACGGTGAGAATGGGCAGGGCAATGGCCTCAATGTTGAAGCCGATTCCCACCAGACTGACCAGCCAGGCGGTCATGGTGGTCCCGATGTTGGAACCAAAGATAACGCCCAGGGACTGGCTCAGGCCGAGCAGCCCTGCATTCACAAATCCAATGGTGGCAACGGTGACTGCCCCTGACGACTGGACCAGGCCGGTGATCAGGAAGCCGGAAGCCAGTCCCCGGAGAGGGGTCTTGGTCCAGTGGCCCAGCATGTGGCGCAGGTGACGACCAGCTGCGTTCTTGAGGCCATTGGTCATCATCTCCATGGCCAGCAGGAACAGGGCAAGGCCGCCTAGAATCTGGAAGATGGTTGCTGTCATTTTCGGATGTACGCCGTGGAAGTGATGCTACCCTGAGCTTAGCAGAGCTCTGCTGGTTGCAGCCGGTTGTCAGACAAGAAATTTCCGGACATCGATCTTGTATTCGTCCGGATCGACTGCCCGCAGAATACGGTCCTGGTTGCCGGGTTTGGCCAAGTCGATGGTTTCCAACGTGATCGGCATCCGGAACCGGGTATGGTACATCACCCGGACCACTGGCAGCCTCTGGTCAGCCTCGTTGGTTTCCACTACTGTTCCCAGTCGGCCACTTTCCAGAAGCACCAGGGAGCCGATGGGGTAGAGTCCGATGCAGCGGATAAACTGCCGGACCAGCACCGGATCCAGGTGATCGCCGCTCCACTCAAGCAGCTTTTTCAGGCCTTGTGTCGGTGTCATTCCCTTGTGGTAGACCCGGTCGGCGGTGATGGCGTCGTAGACATCGGTGATAGCAACCATACGGCCATACTCTGATATCTCCTCACCCTTGAGGCCCTCCGGATAGCCAGTGCCGTCGAGACGCTCATGGTGCTGAGCGGCGGTGATTATGGTCAGCTCGCCGATGCCTTCGGTGGTGGCAAGGATATCCCGGGAGTGCCTGGCGTGGAGTTTCATCACCTCGAACTCTTCCGGACTCAGGCGCCCGGGTTTGTGAAGAATCTCGTCCGGAGTCAGGATCTTGCCAAGGTCGTGGAGCAGTGCCCCGACGATGGTCTGGTGCAGTACATCCGCGGACAGGCCCCGGTGATTGCCGAACAGGGACATCAGCACGCTGAGATTGACCGAGTGTTCCAGCAGGTAATTGTCTTTCTCGCGGATACGCCCCAGGCAACTCAGGGCGTTGGCGTTGCGGAATACCGAATGCTGGAGCTCGTCGGCCAGCTGGTGGATCGGAGCAATGTCGATGGCGGCGCCCATCTTGACGTTATTCATGAAATCGCCCACCAGCCCCTGGGCCTGGCTGTGAATCTTCTGGGCAATGACAATTTCTTCAGTGAACGGAACATGCGGGCGCAGGCCGGGCGCCAGCTCGCCGGCACGCTGGAGGGCCGATTCATTGCGGCGATTCACGTCGGAGGCGGTTTCGGCGTCCTGGGTGTCGGCACCCTTCGAGGCGTCGATATAGACAAACTGCACGCCCATCCGGCGGATTTTCTCGATGGTTTCCTCTTTCTTGATAACGCCGCGCTTGCGCTGGGTATTATGAGGAATCCAGTCGTTGTTGAGGTCGGTGATGTACATGCCGACCTTCAGTGCCGAGATAGGGACGCGTTTGATCATTGTCCGGGAAAAAATGTCCGCAGGCTGTTTTTATAGGTCCGGGCGATTACCTCATCCAGAGGAAGGTCTTTCACCTCGGCGATTTTTTCCGCGACGAACGGCAGATAAAACGGCGCGTTCTCCTTGCCACGGTATGGGACCGGGGTGAGGAACGGTGAGTCGGTTTCCAGCAGGATCTGGTCAATGGGCGCCATACGGACAATGTCGCGTACGTTTTCCGCCTTGTTGAACGTGGTGATGCCGTTAAAGCCCAGGCACCAACCCTGATCCAGCGCGTAGCGTGCCAGGCCGGGGCCGGAGGTAAAGCTGTGAATTACACCCCGGCGCTTGAGACTGTGCTCGAATTCACTGAGGATGGCAATGGTGTCGTCGTCCGCGTCGCGGCTGTGAATAACCACAGGGCGGTCGGTATCGCAGGCAATCTGCAGCTGGCGCCGGAACACCTGCCGCTGAATCTCCCGGTCGGCATTGTCGTAGAAATAATCCAGCCCGATTTCACCCACTGCGACGATCTTTTCGTCACCAGCATGGGCGCGGATTTCAGCTTCCACCTCATCCGAATAGCTTTCGGCGTCATGGGGATGAATCCCTTGTGTGCCGTAGACCCAGGGTGCAATCTGGCTGAGCTCGCGAACACGGGCAAGATTGTCCGGGGACACGGCAATGGTGATCACTTTCTCGATGTTCACACCTTGCGTCTGCTCCAGAGTTTCCTCCAGGGGGCGGTCCTTGAGGTAATCCAGGTGGCAGTGGGTCTCGATGATCGGGTGATCAAATACGGGAATCTCGCGACGTTTTTTACTCATTGCCAGTTACTACACTCCATCGCAACCAGCGTTGTGGCTGCTATTCTGAGAATTTGGTCACGCGAGTTTACCAGTTTGTACGATTGGTGACCTGTATTAACTCCATAGGCAGTAACACGGAGCATTTCGATGAAATTATCGGCGTTTGCCAGTTCCTTTGTTTTCAACCCCGGGAAACCCCGGTTTCGGGATTACCCGACCCTACGGGACGATGACGAGGAACTTCCCGGACTCGAAGCCAGCCTCCAGCAGATTGGTGAGTATCAGCGTCGCTTGTGGGCCAACCGGGCGAGGGCTGTATTACTGGTTGCCCACGGCCCGGACACCAGTGGCAAGGACAGCCTGATCCGCACCCTGGCAACCTACGTGGACCCTGCCGGTTTCCATGCCTGGTCGTTCAGCCGGCCCCAGGGTGCGGAAACCCGCCATGACTTTCTCTGGCGGGTAACGCCATTTTTGCCGGGCTTTGGCGAAATGGTGGCGTTCAACCGCAGCCACCACGAGGCGGTCATCGCTGAAAGGGTATGGCCGGTTCATCGGCCTGATAGCTACAACTGGCAGAATCGCTATCAGTCGATCCGGAACTTCGAGGGCCACCTGGTGGAAGAGGGCACCACGCTGATCAAAGTCTGGCTCAACCTGTCCGAAGACGAGCATCGCGAGCGGCTTCTGAAGCGTCTCGACAAGCCTCGCAAACGCTGGAAGTTCGACAAGTCGGATATCGATGGCTGGGACAAACGGCACCAGTATGCGACGTTTGCCGAGGAAGCCATGGCTGCGACCCACACCGAGGAGGCGCCCTGGTTCATCGTGCCAGGTGACAGGAAACCCCAGGCCCGGGCCATCGTTGCAGCATTGCTGGCTGAGCAACTGCAACGATTGGCTCCTGACTACCCGAAAGAAGACGAGGGCGTGCTGAAAGAGTACCGCCGCCTGTTGGCCAAAAATGGCGTGAAGTGAAAAAAATGGAGAGGCACATGCACATTGTTGTTGTCGGTGGCGGCGTCGTGGGAATGACCACCGCTTATGAGCTGAATCGCAGGGGCCACCAGGTGACCGTGCTGGAGCGCCACAGTATTGCGGGAAATGAAACCAGCAAGGGCAACGCAGCCCAGCGTTCCTACGGTGTGGTCTACCCCTGGGCAGACCCGGCCATGGTGTTCAAGGCGTTGCCCTGGCTTTTCAAGCCGGATGGCCCCCTGAAGCTGCGGGTACCGCCCTCTGTGGAAACCCTGAAATTCATGTTCGCCACCCTGCGTTACGCCTGGTCCCCGGGACTGTTCGGGCTGAACCGGCGTGCCATGTTACGGCTTGGTATCCACAGCCGGGAACGCTTTCTGGCACTGGAAAAGGAGCTGGGCCTGGCGTTTGACGGCGCCCACCAGGGGTTGCTTCAGCTTGCCAGTACGCCAGAGGCGCTGGAAAGCTACCGGGCCACTCATGAACTTCTGAAGGAACTGGGCATCCCCTCCCGCCTGCTGACCCCGGAGCAGGTGCGGGAAGCAGAACCCGGCATGGTCGGCGACGGTCCGCTCTATGGTGCCCTGAGTTACGACACCGACGGCACCGGCGACTGTCACCTGTTCTCCCGGGAACTGGCAAAAGCCTGTGAGGAAAATGGGGTGACGGTGCGCTATAACGCTGAGGCTGATCGAATGGTGGCCGACGATCAGAAGGTCAAAGCCATCATACTGCAAACCGACAACGGTGCTCCGGAAACCCTGGAAGCCGATGCGTTCGTGATCAGCGCCGGATGCTGGTCAAACCACCTGGTAGAGCCGCTGGGACTGGCGTTGCCGATCTACCCGGTGAAGGGATACAGCATCACCGTTCCCCTGAAAGATCCGGAGCGCGGGCCGGCTTCGACTATCCATGATGACCATTACAAAGTGGTATCGACCCGATTGGGAAACCGCCTGCGGGCGACTGGATTCGTAGAGCTGGCCGATTTCAATCGCGACATCCCCGAGGCCCGGCTGGCGACTATCCGTAAATCGGTGGCGTCCAGGTTTCCCGGGGCTGCCGATCTCGATACAGCAGAAACCTGGACCGGCTTCCGCCCCATGACGCCTGACGGCCCCGCGATTATCGGCCGGGGGCCGAGACACAACCTGTACCTGAATACGGGGCACGGAACCTTCGGCTGGACTCTGTCCGCCGGCAGTGCGGATGTCATTGCGCAGGTTATTGACGGAGAAGAACCCGCAGTCTGTCTGGATGCATTCAGGCCAGGACGGTTCCGGGAGTGATCGAACGGAACGGTGTGCTACCGTCCCTGGCGCGCAGTGCGTATCAGCGGTGGCGAGAGCTCAACGACTGGCTGGTGCAGCATCGAGAGTTCTGGCAACCGGCGCCGTTTATGACGCCGGAACCGTCCTGGGCCAGGCGCTACCCGGAGCTGGCTGACAGGGTGGCAGGGCTGTCCGATAGCGACTGCGAACATCTTAACGAGACCCCGAATGAGCTGGCGAGGTGGGTGGCCAGGTTTGCGCCGTCGCTGACAGGTTATGCCGAACTGGTGCAGGTGCCGCACCTATCGCCCTCCATGGAAGCGGTGGCAGACGTGACTCTTCCGGAAGTCCGGGCAACCGATATGCCGGGTCGTAAACGACTCCAGTCGGGCGCCTTTGCCGCTTCACTGACGCCCCTGGCGCATCCGGCTCTGGACTGGTGCTGCGGCAAGGGGCATCTGTCCCGGACACTGGCACCGCTCTGCCCTGGCGAGATACAGGGCTACGAGTGGAATCAGGAACTGGTCCGCGACGGCAATCGTCTGGCGCGTCGGTTCGGGGACCGGGTATCAATCGCGTTTCAGGATGTCATGGCGTCGGACCTGGCGCTTCCGCACAATTTCCACGGCGTTGCCCTGCATGCCTGCGGCGATCTGCACCGGCAACTGCTGCGGCTGGGAAGTGAAGCTGGGCTGCCAAGGTTGAGTATCTCACCCTGCTGCTACCATCTGGCCGGTGAGGAGATGTACCGGCCGCTTTCGGAAAAAGCATCCGGACATGGCGGCTTGCTTCAGCCGAGCCGGAACGATTTGCGCCTGGCGGTCCGTGAGACCGTTACGGCTCCGGCTCGGGTGCGGAAGCAAACCCGGAAGGTGAGCCAGTGGCGACTGGGCTTTGATGGCTTGCAGCGCCACCTAAGAGGGTGTGACGAGTACCTCCCGGTGCCGTCCCATCCGGCCCGGCTGATGAATGAAGGGTTTCCGGCCTTCTGTCGCTGGGCGGCCGAACAGACGCAGATGGAATTGCCCGGGGATACGGACTTCGATGCCTGGCTGGAGTTTGGCGCACAGCGTCAGGCACAGGTTCGCCGCCATGAACTGGTGCGACATCTGTTTCGCCGTCCGCTGGAGCTATGGGTGGTTTTGGACTACACGGTTTTTCTGGAAGAGCAGGGCTACCGGGTGCGACTAGGCCAATTCTGCGATCGGGCTCTGACGCCCCGAAATCTGCTCATTGATGCGATCCGGATTTCCGTCAGTGACAATCCTGTCTGATCCTCGAAACAGAAAAGGCGCCCGGAGGCGCCTTTCTGGTTTGTTCAGAGCCGTGCTGTCAATTAACGACGAATCTGAATGCGTGCTTCTACCCGACGGTTAGCCGCACGGCCTTCCACGGTCGCGTTGGAGGCGATCGGAGCCTCTTCACCATAACCGACGGCGTTGACCCGGGCCGGATCAATATTCAAGGGCCCGGTCAGGCGGCCGGCAACGGCTTCGGCCCTGCGCTGGGAAAGCGCACGGTTGTAGTCGGCAGCACCGCGGCTGTCGGAATGGCCGGCAATTTCCACGATAGTTTCCGGGTTATCCTTCAGGAAATCAGCCACACGGCGGATCTCTGAATCGAAAGCATCGCCGATAACAGAGCTGTTGGTCGGGAACTGGACTTCAATGGTGAAGGTCTGGATGGTCTCGACGACACCCTCACACCCCGTATCATCAACTTCTGCACCGGCGGTGGTGTTCGGGCACAGGTCCTGGCTGTTAACGACGCCGTCGTAATCACTGTCCAGCTCGCAACCACGGTTGTCGACCTCGGCTCCGCGTGGCGTGTTCGGACAATCGTCGCGGCTATCTATAACACCATCGCGATCGGCATCCGGCTCACAGCCAGTGCTGTCGACCGCTGTGCCGGCGGGTGTGCCGGGGCACTGGTCCCTGGAATCGGGAACACCGTCACCGTCGGAATCCGCAGGCTCTGGAGCTGCCTGGGCAATGGTCCGGGTAAACGCGAAGCTGATACCGAGCGATACCTGGGTATCGAAGGTGCTTTCATCAATGCCGTGGAACTCCCGGAGGTCGCCCCGCAGCGACACTGCGTCACTGACGTTATAGCGGAAACCGGTACCGACGTTGACCCTCGTTTCGTCATGATTGCTGCCAGCGGTTCGAACGCCGCTGGAGTCAGAGCCGAAGTCTGCGTGGCCGGCGCCCAGGGAGACATATGGGTTCCAGGTTTCGTCCGGCCCTGCGAAGTAATAGGTTCCGTCTACGCGGATTTCCTCGAATTCGGATTCGCCCGGTACGTATTTGCGATCCGCATCAGCGCGTGAGTAGAGCGCTTCTACCGACCAACGGGGCTGGAAACGGTATTCCAGGCCGACACCAAAGGTGCCGGTTTCACTCAGATCCCGCTTATCGTCAAACAGCTGGAAGCCTGCAAACGGGTTGATGTAGATGGTTTCCTGGCGATCCGCCAGGGCGGGGGTCGCGAGGGTGGTGGCCAGGGCGGCCAAGGTAATCGGACGCATGATGTTCATGCAGAACCTCCTGTTCATTATCGTTTTGAAGCTGCACTTCTTTAGAAAAAGTGCTTGTTTGCTAGGAATTTAGGCCAGTAGGCCAAAAAAAACAAAAAAAAGATACGGATTGTTACGTCCGCAATTGTACTCAGCCAAGGTTTACGTGCTGGAAATCGGTTCAGGTCAGAGGGGTGAAATACAAATGCGCACTCTTCTTGCTGAAATTCAGCGTTTCACCGCTCTCGAAATAAACTTCAAAGGAGCTTTCGTCTTCGGCGACGACCTTACCTGCGCCAAATATCGCGTGACTCAGACGCTTGTGGTGCCAAAGGGGTTCCATTGAGCCGACAGAGGTCGCGGCCTGACCTTCAAGAGTGACGTTCTCCCGGACGGCGTAGCGTTGGCTGACTGACGTCAGGGGAGCTGTCAGTCGGATCGTGCCGGTTTCCCCCGGAGTCCGTTCATCCAGCCATCGCCCGAATTCCTCGGCCAGCTCGTAGCAGCACTCTTCCACAAACCGGCTGGGGCCCAGGTCGCCGTCCAGGTGCGGTTGCTGGCTGACGGGCCGGGTGACGAGATGAAGCTGCTGTCGGGTTCGGGTCATGGCGACGTAGAGCAGCCGTCGCTCACTTTCCAGAAACGCCCGGGCGTTCTCCTGGGGCCGCGGACTGTAGGGCAGGTATTTTTCCTGCAGGCCGGGAATGATCACGGTTGGCCATTCCAGCCCCTTGGTGCGGTGAATGGTAGACAACAGAACACCACCTTCCTGTTTCGTGCCCGCCTGTTGCTTCAGGGCCTTCAGGTGCTCCAGGGCGCCTTCGGCGGTCACATCGAGGCCTTTCAGGTACTGCCGGAAACCCTGGATGGTATCGATCCGCTCCTCGGCGCTCTCATGGGTCAGCGCCAGGCTCCGGATGCCCTCATAGAGGTCCGTGTGTTCGGCGTAGACGCTGATCAACCCGGAGACCGGCCCCCCATAACTGCGCAGCTGGGCCAGGACCTCGCCCAACTTCCGCAGCTTGCGGGCAGCCATCGGCGCCAGGGCGTCAAAATCCATCGCCAGCAACCGCTCATGCCAGCCGCTGGAAAACCCCGAAAGAAACCGCGCCAGCTGCTCCAGTTCCGGCTCCTTCAGACCGACGTGGGGAAACCGCAACAACTGCCGGGCCAGTTCCAGCCGGTCTTCGTCTGGCAGGTTTTCCAGCTTCCCGGTCACCACCATCAGAAGCGCGGTTATGGCCTGCACTTCCCGACTGAACAGGGCGCCCTTGCCGGCATCAATCCGGTAGGGAATCTGCCGCGCCAGCAACTTCAGCTCAATCGGCACGCTCTGGCTCCACACCCGGAACAGAATCGCGGTGCCGGCAAGGGCCGGTTCCGACTGGTTCTGAAGAATCTGCAACACGGTGTCGGCATCATTCTCGGTCCGATGCAGGGAAATCTCCGTCTGCGGCGTGGACGGATGGGAATGGCACAGCACATCCTTGCGACCGGTGTTGTGACAGATCAGATGGTTCGCCAGCAGGGCCACCCGGTGACCGTAACGGAAGGTGTAACTGAGGGTCTGCTCCAGGGGGCTCTCAAACTCCTCGCTGAACCGGGTGAGAATAAACTCGGGCTTTGCGCCCCGGAACTCGTAAATCGTCTGGTCCGGATCCCCGACCACCGTCACCCGGGCCCGGTCCCCCGCCACATACCGCAGCAGCAGATGCTGGATTTCGTTGGTGTCCTGGTATTCATCCACCAGAATCAGGTCCATCTTGTTGCCCACCAAGCGCTGCAACGGCTGGTTCTGGTGAATCGCCATCACCGGTTCATACAGCATATCCGCGTAACTGATCCGCCCCTGGCTTTTGCGCCACTGCTCGAAGCTGTGGAACAGATCAATCAGATACCGGTGCTTGTCCGAATACCCCAATTCCTCAAACACAATCTCCGCCGGCGACAGCGTCGTCTTCACCAGATCAATAAACCCTGTCGCTGTCTCCACAAAATCCTTCTTACTGCGCCGGATCTCATCCGCCAGGTCCTCCGGCGCCAGCCTCCGCGTCAGCTGCCAGGCCTGAAAACTGACCTCCTGATCCGTCAGAATCTTCTCCGAGAACCCCGGCAGATACCCCTCACGGACAAACCGTTTGTACAGCCGCAAGCCCATGGCGTGATACGTCCGGATCTCCGGCAGGGCCAGCCCGCTCTGAGCGCACACCTCCTGCAGCTTGCGCTCAAAATCCACCCGGGCGCTCCGGTTGAACATCAACACCAGCATCCGGTCCGGGTCATGCCCCTGTTCCAGCAGATACCGGATCCGCCACGCCAGCGTCGACGTCTTGCCACTGCCTGCCACGGCGGTAATCACCGAATGCTCATAGCCGGCAGTAATAATCGCCCGCTGCTCATCGGTGAGATAATCCGGCAGGTTGGTGGTATCAGGAATTTGGGGTTCGGTTGGCATGGCCGGTATTGTAACGGCCTGCTGGTAGAGCGGATACCGCTGCCGCATAATTGATTTCAGAGCAATCAGACGTATTTTAAGACTCCAGCTCCCAAGTTTGACTGCGGGGTCTGGACACACTTTCCAAAACTGTGAGGAGCCATGGATGGCGGAGCCCAAGCGCCCCATGGATGGGCCGCAAGGAGCGTGTTTTGGAAAGTGTGTCCAGAGCCCGCTAACTCCAAAGTTAAAAGGGCCAGAAAAAGATGGAAATGTCAGAATCCATAAACGTATTAGGCGAAAAACTGGAAACCTGCGGCAAAGACCCGGTGACCGGCTTCTACCGCGACGGCTGCTGTAACGTCGGCCCCGATGACGTCGGCCTCCACGCCGTCTGCGCCGTCGTCACCGACGAATTCCTCGAATACTCCCAAGCCCAGGGCAACGACCTCAGCACCCCAAGGCCGGAATTCGGCTTCGAAGGTCTCAAAGCCGGCGACAGTTGGTGCCTGTGCGCTGCCCGCTGGCAGGAAGCCTTCGAAGCGGGCTGCGCGCCCAGAGTACGTCTGCGGGCCACCCACCAGGCGGCCCTGGAAAAGTGCGCCCTCGATGACCTCAAGACCCAGGGCACCGACCTCAGCTGATGAACCGTGTCGGTATCAACGAGGCGCCGGACACAAACGCCTGGCGTGATCTCCAGCAAAGCCTCGTAGCCAACGGCGAACGTCGGCTTGTTTTGCTGGAAGGCACACGTGATACCGCGATCCAGTGGCTGGCCGGCTTGCTGCCTGGCCTGGAGTTCCAGACCGGGGTCTGGACCGGCCCGGCTGTGGATGCGCCCGACCATCGCCTGACCCAGATTGCGCCTGCAGCCGCCCGGAGATGGCTTGGCCGTGAGCTCCCCGTGATTGTCTGGGACGGCTGGCAGGGCAATCCGCCGGATGCCTTCGCCGCGCTTTCCGGAGCGCTTACCGCTGGCGGTTTGCTGTTCTGGCTGATGCCGCCGCTTGAGCAATGGCACCGGTTTGCCGATCCGGATTACGCCAGAACTGGCCTCGAGCACGAGGGTACACATCCGTTTGCTGCCCGTATGGCCAGAATTCTGGGGGGGCACAAGGCGGTGGTCCGGGTAACCCTGGCCGATGGGGGGTGCTCCCCTTGGCCCACTCTCACCCTGCCGGCAACCGCGTTCACCGTTAAAACCACCGCCGATCAGGAAAAACTGGTCCAGCACCTGATTCGCTTTGGCCTCGGCCGTCGACGCCGCCCGGTGGTCGTGACTGCGGACCGGGGCCGGGGCAAATCCGCAGCCCTGGGTATGGCAGCAGCGGAGTTGCTGCAACAAGGCAGACGGGACATCGTTGTTTCTGCTCCGTCGGAACAGAACGTGGAAACCCTGTTTCGACATGCCCGGGAAACATTGGGGCATCAACTGGCCAGCGCCAGCCCCGGGGAGCTGACAACCAAGGCGGGAGCCCGTCTTAGGTATCTCCCGATCCGGGAGCTGCTGGGCTCGCGCCCGGAGGCCGAGGTGGTCATGGTGGATGAGGCCGCTGCCATTCCCGCACCCCTGCTCAAGGCCATTCTGCTGGGCTGGCCCCGGGTGGCGTTCTCAACCACGGTTCACGGTTATGAGGGCGCCGGTCGTGGCTTTGCCATCCGTTTCCGCCAGGTATTGGACCAGTCAACGCCCCACTGGCAGCCCCTGAGTCTGAACGAGCCGGTGCGTTGGGCCGAGGGCGATCCCCTGGAGGCTCTGGTTTCGGAATTGTTCATGCTCGCGGCGGACGGTGGCAGCAAACCCTTGCAAATCGCCGCCCCGACAGAGGAATTGATCATCGAGCCCTGGCAGCCGTCAGAGGCAGATGATCCCGACCTTTCTGGGGCCTTTGGTCTGCTGGTGGATGCCCATTACCGGACCACGCCTGCCGATCTTCGACAAT
>AZIH01001026.1_pt1 | contig 26746 bp, 27 predicted proteins | sample 359041 | NCBI WGS metagenome assembly AZIH01 (sample SAMN02429716, study PRJNA222664) | marine sediment metagenome | biome: Sediment sample; isolation source: enrichment culture of sample MGS-ANC(UA) from oil contaminated site at the... | place: Italy: Ancona | collected 2012-02-14 | depth 6 m m
GATGCCTCTGGCACCGCCGGTAACCAGGGCAACCCGTTCCGATTGATTCAAAATGACCTCCGTTTTACCCAATGACTGAATTTACTCAACCAGGGGCGTTGGCCGCACCAGAATTTCATTCACATCAACATGGGCCGGTTGCGCCACGGCGTACATCACCGCGTTGGCAATGTCCTCCGGCTTGAGGGCGTGAGCCGGTGGCTCGTCAAAGAATGGTGTATCCACCATGCCGGGCTCTATGAGCGTGACCCGGATGCCAGAGCCACGAAGTTCCTCACGAACACCGTAACCGATGGCGGAAACCGCCCATTTGGTGGCGCTGTACATGGACCCTGGAATCGTGACACGGCCAGCGGCCGAACCGGTTAGCAGCAGGTGGCCCTTGCTTTCCCGTAGCGCGGGCAGGCAGTGCTGAAGGGTCAGGCCAACACCGTAAATGTTGGTCAGGATCATGTCCTTCCAGACATCCGGGTCGGCCTTGCTGAATCCACCGGGCTCGCCGCCACGGCCGGCGTTAGCGAACACGGCATCAATGCGGCCAAAGGTCTTCAGGGCCTGATCGACCATGTTTTTCTGGTCATCGCCGCTCTGGACGTCACACTGAACCGTCAGCACCTTCGTCTCGCCACCCAGCTCCTGCTGCAGGCCTCTCAGTTTGTCTTCGGAGCGGGCCGCCAACACCAGACGATACCCCTGTTTCGACGCCGCGCGGGCGGTTTCTGCACCGATGCCCGATGAGGCACCGGTGATCAGCATTACAGGTTGATCTGCCATAGTTTTGTTCTCCTGTGGTTTCGATAGTGCGGGAGGGACTACGCCGACAGGCGCCAGCCCGATCAATCAGTAGATTTGAAACAGCAGCAGACCGACAATGGCCAGGACCAGCAGGAACCAACGGGCATAGTGGTCGGGCCGGTCGTCAGCGCTATCAGTCACATGGGAGGAACTGCCGCCAGCGCTGGCCTCATACTCGGTGACCAGCTGACGCGCCTGGTACAGATCTTCGTCGTCTACGTGAACATTGCTGAAACCGGCAGCGCCGATCTCGCCCAGGGCGCCCTGCAGGTAGTGACCGCCCACAAAAGCCTCGATGCCGTTGGCTTCCAGCAAACCAGCGACAATGTGCGCCTCGGTAATGTCTCGCGCCCGGTAGGCAATTTGCAACACGCGACTCCTTCTGTGACTGTTCCGGGCAGAACTGGAACAAATCTGCGAGTATTCTTTAAAGGATAGTTCGCCCCGCCCAGTGGGGCCAATAACATACGGACCGCCCATGCTCTGGATTATTCTTGCCATCGTTGTGCTTATAATTGCCGCAACACTACTGCTCTTCCGCCTTGAAGATCTGTCCCATCTTGACCAGGACGAATATCCCGTCCGGGAGGGCAAGCCAAGCGATGCGAACCGGGAGGTTCTGGGGCGCATTCGCGAGCTGGGGCAATCATCGAAAGGTCTGCGCGGCAAGGCGCGGCTGATGGCCCTGCGAAAACACATGGACGGACTCAGTGAGGGGATTGAGCTGGCGTCCGAATTCCGCCACTGCGAATCGCCCCGCGGTGAATGGGTCCTTGCCCCGGACTGCGATACCCGTCGCCGGGTTCTGTACATCCATGGCGGAGCCTGGGCCGCGGGCAGCCCCCGAAGCCACCGGGCAATTACCGACCGGTTGTCACAGGTAACGAGGGCTGCGGTGTTTGCCGTGGACTACCGGCTAATGCCCGAAAACCGGTTTATGGACGGTGTCCGGGACTGCCGGGATGCCTACACCTGGCTTCTGAAACACGGTCCCGAGGGCACCGAACCTGCCGATTTCATGGTCGTCGCCGGAGACTCCGCGGGCGGCAGCCACACTCTCAGTTTGATTGCCTGGATACGGGACACGGGGCTGCGCCAGGCGGATGCCGCGATCGCGTTTTCGCCATCAACCGACCTGACCCTGACTGCTCCGAGCAATCGCTCCAATATCGGTACCGATCCGTTGCTGGGACCGGCTTTTGGCGGGTTATCGAAAATCCCCCTACCGGTAATCTGGTGGGCGACCCTGGCGGCATTCCGGGTGTCTCCCACCAGCCCTGTGGCGTCACCACTGCGAGGCGACCTGCGAGATTTGCCGCCGACTCTGATTCAGGCCAGCGATACGGAAATGTTGCTGGATAACGCCCGGCGTTACGCAGCCCGGGCCAAGGCCGCTGGCTCCCCGGTTACCTTGCGAACCTGGCCCGGGATGGTGCACGTATGGCAGATCTTCGTGTCGCTACTTCCTGAGGCGGAAGAGGCGTTTGAGGACATAAAGTCATTTCTTGAACAGGTTGAATCAGACAACAGGAAGTCCCAGGAAGGTCAAACCTGAACTTTGCCGCGAAGCGCCTTGGTTTTGCCCTTCTTGGTTTTCTTGTCGACACGTTTGCGCTGGGAGGAGCGAGTCGGTTTGGTAGGCCGCCGGGCTTTTCGGGGTTTCACCGCTTCCTGGATGAGTTCTTTCAAGCGCTCAAGGGCGTCCTCCTTGTTCAGTTCCAGGGTTCGAAAGGATTGCGCCTTGATGATCAGCACTCCCTCCTTGCTGATTCGCTGGTCATTGAGCGACATCAGCCGTTCCTTGTAGAACGGTGGCAAGGTGGAGTGAGGAATATCAAAGCGCAGGTGCACGGCGGAAGCCACTTTATTGACATTCTGGCCACCGGCGCCCTGGGCACGGATCTGGGTAATTTCGATTTCCCAGTCAGCAAGTTCAACAGCGTTGGATAGTTTCAGCATCTGCTAAGGTTAACAAATCCCGGACAACCGGGCTTCGAAAACGGGGTAATCAACCATCATGTGCGGACGATTCACTTTCTACACGCCACCCGACACCCTGATCCTCGAGTTCTTTCCGGAAGGCATGGAAGTGGATGGCCAGTTTGACCCCAGCTACAACATTCCCCCGGGCATCGGCATTCCCATGATCCGGATGAGCATGAACGGCACCCTGATCATGGCCCACTCCCACTGGGGGTTCCGCCCGGTCTGGGCCGGCGACAAGGCGCCTGCTCCAATTAATGCCAGGGCGGAAAGTGTGGCTACCTCAAAATACTTCCGGGAGGCGTTCGCCCACCACCGGTGCCTGATTCCGGCCAATGGCTGGTACGAGTGGACGCAAACAGAGCATGGCAAAGAGCCTCACTACGTGACGCCAGTTGATTCTCAAAAGTACCCCGCGATTTTCTTTGCCGGGCTATGGACACCGAGAGAGGGAGACGAAACCACGGCCTGCGCCATCATCACAGAGCCCGCCAGCGACAATCTGAAGCACATCCATGACCGCCAGCCGGTGGTTCTTGACCCGATCTGCCTGAGGGACTGGCTGAACCCGGAAATCACCGACCGGAGACAGGTGCGAACGGTCACCCACCGCCTGACGGCCGACCTCCTGAAAGCCGTGACCGTCTCCACCGAAGTGAATAACCCGAAGCACAATACCCCGGACCTGATCCGCGAGGTGTGAAAACTGTAGTAGTCCGTTAATACCTGCTCCGCCATTACCGCTGCTACTGTTTCCAAACCTGGCACGACAATCACAAGGAGACAGCCATGAGCGGGAAGAAGATCCTGATGATTACCGGTGATTTCACCGAAGACTACGAGACCATGGTGCCGTTCCAGGCACTTCAGGCCGTTGGCCATACGGTTCACGCCATCTGCCCGGACAAAAAAGCGGGTGATACTGTCGCCACCGCCATCCATGACTTCGAAGGCGACCAGACCTACACCGAAAAACCCGGTCACCGGTTTGCCCTGAATACGGATTTCGAGGGCCTGGATCCAGCGGATTACGATGCCCTGGTGGTTCCCGGTGGTCGTGCTCCGGAATACCTGCGCCTGAACAAGGACGTGCTGAATCTTGTTCGCCACTTCTTCGACACTAACAAGCCGGTGGCAGCAATCTGCCACGGTGCCCAGTTGCTGGCGGCAGCGGGAGTGCTTGAGGGCCGCAAATGCTCTGCCTATCCCGCCTGCCAGCCGGAAGTGGAGCTGGCCGGGGGCACCTTCGCCGGGATCGAGGTTGATCAGGCCGTAACCGATGCTAATCTGGTAACAGCGCCTGCCTGGCCTGCCCATCCAGCCTGGCTGGCCCAGTTCTTCAAGTTGCTGGATAAATAACGCGGTGGGGGCCGTCATGACGGTCCCTCTTCGCTCAGCGGGAGACAGCCATGTGCAAGCTCTTTATCAATGCCGATCCGCAGCTATGGGTCAGCAAGACTCACTCCCTGCGTATCGACGGCATGGTCACCAGCGTGCGCATGGAGAACGCCTTCTGGCATGTACTGGCGGAGCTGGCCGAGAGGGACGGCATGAACCTGCCCCAGATGATCACCCGGCTTTATCACGAGTCCATTGATGCCGGCCACGACCTTGGCAATTTCACGTCGTTCCTGCGGGTATGCGCCCTTCGCTATCTGGAGCTTCAGTTAAGTGGCGACGTTCCGAGGGATACCCGGGTGCCCATCGCCTCCCTCGATACAGACCGCATTCTTGGCGGCCGGCACCGAAGCGAACCCGTTCCGCCGGATCTGGTGAATGAATCCACACACTGACTGGTGGGAGCCGGCTGCCGCCGTTAGCGACGGCGATACTGCTTTGCCTTTATGTCTCCGGTATCTGAGGTTTCGACAACTTCCTGCAGATTGCGTCTCGGCGCAGCCGGCAGGTCTGTGGCCGGGTAACCGAGCCGGAGCAGGATCTGGGGAAAGCCTGAACTACCCAGAAGATGCTGAAGTTTCGGGCGAAGTACCGCCACCTGAACCGGCTGGTTCAGGTAGGAGGCCTGCAGCCCCTGGCCGAGGGAAGTGAGTAGCACCCGCTCCAGTGCCTGCCCCGCTTTCAGCCAGTCTTCGTCGCCGTCCCCGGACGTACCCAGTGCTGCAATAACCGGGGATTCATCCGCCAGTTGCCGGTCTTTGGCACCGACACCATTACCCATATCGAAGGTGCGCACGACCAGCTGTGCCACCGGGGCAACCATGCCCGGTACGGTCAGGCCATCGCCTTTGCGGCGGGGATGCATCCAGGCTGCCAGTTCCCGCCGCCAGCTGGGATTGGACCACTGGGCAGCATCGCCTTCAGCAACCAGTTCAGCCACCTGGTGACGGGCCGGCTCAGATTCCAGAACCTGGAACCAGGCTCCTTCGGCCAGTGCCGCTTCGACCAGTGTATCCAGCACAGCGGTTGGCACCTGTTTTGGCTCAAAACGCTTGCGGTAGGTGCGGCGTCTGGTGATCGCCTGGAACAGCGCAGTTTCCTGATCTTCGGTTCCAACTGTTTGGGAAAAGGGTTCAAACGAAACCGTGGCGAGCAGATCCTCATCGTCCGGGTCCGGCAGCAGGGCGCAATTTGCGCTAAACCCGGCGTGGGCAGCGGCAATCCGGAGATTGAACAGGGCACAACCACAACTGATGGTGAGCTCCCGGTCATCCGGGTCATTCACTGGCAGCGCCCGCAGCCGGTCCGCGAACAGTGATACTCCATTCTCGCTGACTTCAAAACGCCAGGGCTGAGTGTTGTGACTGGAAGGGGCCAGAACGGCGCTCTCCAGAATGGCAGCCAGGGTTTCCGGTGATATTGAATCCGTGCGGCGTCCTTCGCTCATAGGCGACTCTCCTCGTTGGTCTGAGCCCAGACTATTCCGGCCTGCCGGAAAAAGATAGCCGACGATTGGCGGTAAATTCCACGTGCCGTATCCACAAAATCACACGAACCGTAACCTGACATATTCGAGCCACGATAATACAGTGGAAACAGAGGACACTCGTTCAGGGCTGAAACATGGTTTATTCCTTCCGTCACGTCGTTATTCTGGCATTCATCGCTCTCGCACTCGGTGGCTGTGCCAGCAACCGGCACTTGCAACCGGATCAGCCAGGCCAACCGCACCAGATACCGACAGCGTCAGTCGATCTTTCCGGAAAAGCACAGAAGCTCTGGCAGGTGTTCGAGCGTTATCGGGGAGCACCCTATGAGTATGGCGGCACCTCCTCTGACGGCTTCGATTGCTCCGGATTCATTCTCACGGCCTATCAGGAAGGCCTGGGCAAACAACTGCCCCGAACCACCTCACAGATGCTGGCCAGTGGTGACGTGGTTCATCCCGGCGAAATCAAACCCGGGGATGTGGTGTTTTTTCGCATCGGCGGCAAGGAACAGCACGCCGGTATCTATATGGGGGGAGACCGTTTCATCCACGCCTCCACCTCAACCGGTGTTACTCTATCCTCGATCAGCGGTTACTACTGGAAGGGCCGTCTCACTCAGGCCCGACGTTTTGACTAATCCAGGCTGGTCTTGTCGGAGTTCAATTCAAAAAGTTCCAATCCTACAGCCCACCACCAACCGCAAGTTGCAGCGCGATAGCAGCCATCATCAGGCCTATAACGCCATCGATGATCCGCCAGGCTGCGGGACGCGAAAGCACTGGCGCCAGCGCCGACCCACTCCAGGCAAGCAGACCGAACCAGAGGATGGAGGCACTGCTGGCGCCAGCAACAAAGGTGGTGGCATCCTGCTGCTGGGCACCCACCGCCGGAATTAACAACAAGGTGTCGAGGTAGACCTGGGGATTCAGCAAGGTGACTGCCAGTGTGGTAAACACCACGGCTTTCAGACTGCGCTTGGTTATCTCTCCGGTCTCAAGGGCTACCCTGCCCCGGCCGGCACGGACAAATGCCTGCACGGCCAGCCAGCCAAGAAATGCCACCCCGAGCCAGCGCAGGATCTCCAGGGCCTCCGGCATGGCCATCAACGCTGCACTGATACCGAACATACCCAGAGTGAACAGGGTGACATCCGCCACCATGCACAACCCCGCCGACCACCAGTGGTGTTCCCGGCGGATGGCCTGGCTCAGCACGTAGGCATTCTGTGCCCCAATGGCAACGATGATACCGCCGCAAACAATCAATCCGGTCAGGTAACTCTCAAGCACGTTGGTTTCTCCTCAATCAATGGCGCAAGGTTACCGGCTTATCTCTATACTTGAAATTCATACTCATAATGCTGCATAAGTTTCTCTTATGATCGATTATAAGCTTCTGGAGGCACTGGCCACCGTCATTGAAAGTGGTGGCTTTGAACGCGCCGGCCTGGCGCTGGGTCTAAGCCAGTCCGCGGTTTCGCAACGGATCCGTACTCTGGAGATTCGCCTTGGGCAACCAGTGCTGGTGCGCAGTCCGGTCCTGAAAGCCACCCCGGCCGGACAACGCCTGCTCAACCACGTTCAACAGGTACAGCTCCTGGAAAGAGACCTGGCCAAATCCATCCCGGCGCTCTCGGAACCCGCTGCGCGGCTGCGCATTGCCCTGAATGCAGACAGCCTGGCAACCTGGTGGGCTGCCGCCGTGGGCAATTTCTGCGCCGATGAGGCCCTGCTGCTGGATCTGGTGGTCGAGGACCAGGACATTGGTTTGCGCCGGATGCGCGAAGGAGATGTGGCCGCCTGCCTGTGCAGCAGCCCCCAACCGGTGGCTGGCGCCCGTTGTGTGTCTATCGGCACCATGACTTACCTGCCACTGGCAACACCGGACTATGTTCAGCGGTTTTTCAGGGAAGGCCTGACCGAAAACAGCCTGCAAAGTGCCCCGGCCATCGTCTTCGGGCCCAACGACCAGCTGCAACACAGGTTCCTCGCCCAATGCGGCTATCACGGTACCTTTCCCCACCACCTTTGCCCTTCCTCGGAAGGTTTTGTAAAACTGGCCCTGGCCGGCATGGGCTACGGCATGATTCCGGAGATGCAGGCACGCCCGGAAATTGCTTCGGGGCGACTCGTGAGCATTGCGCCGGAACAAACCCTGGAAGTGCAGCTATACTGGCACTTCTGGCGCCATGGTGGCGGTGTCATGGACCGTTTGACCCAGGCCCTGCAAACGGCTGAAACTTTCGACGCCCACTGACCCGCCACAGATTCAGACGACATGAACCACTATGCTGCGATCTATGAAAGGAACAGAAGATTGGATCTGACGACGCCCGCCCTGCTCTTTCCCGCCATTTCACTGCTGTTGCTGGCCTATACCAACCGGTTTCTGGTCTTGGCGCAGCTGATCCGCCAACTCAAGCAAATGGACACCGAAGAAGACCACGGATTAATCGCCCGACAGATCGGCATGCTGAGAAAACGAATTGTGCTGACCAAGCGAATGCAGGCCTATGGGGTTCTCAGTTTCTTCCTGTGTACGGTCTCCATGTTCCTGCTTTTCCTGGGTGCCAGTTTCCCCGGCGTGGTGGCGTTTGGTGCCAGCCTGGTGCTGCTGTCGCTCTCGCTGTTGTATTCGCTGTACGAGATCCAGATTTCCACCAATGCCATCAATGTCGAGCTGGCCAGCTTTGAGGCCAGGAAAAGTGCGGGCAAGGAAGACGTCGACTATTCCTGAGGCTTTGTATGCTCCCCGCGCCCTTCCCTGACACCGAACCACCGGGGGAAACGAAGCAGGCAAAACAGGGCAATCATGTCGTAGACAGCGTGCCAGACCATGACCAGCAGGAGACTCTCTGACAGAACATAAGCCCCACCCAGAACCAGCCCCAGGCCAGTTGCAACCAGAAAATAGGTGAACGACACATAGTGCACCAGCCCGAATAACACCGAGGCCGTCAGCACCGCCGCTGACGGGGAGGAGTACTCCATCAGCCAGCCCTGTACCGCACCGCGGAAGAGCAGTTCTTCTCCAGCACCGGCCAGCAAGGACAAAAGAATCAGCACGGCGGGGGAATACCCTGATGCAAAGTTATACAACCCCTGCATCTGGCGCTCGAGGTTATCCGGGAACAATCCCGGAATCCGGGTGAGCACGAGTAGCAAGGCGTAAGTACCTACTGCGCCCAGCATCCCGTAAAACACACTCGGCAAGAGGCCCGGACCACTCAGCTGCACCGGAATGCCGAAAACCAGAATGGCGATCAGTCCCAATACCCCAATGCCACCCTGGAACATGAGGGCGGCATTGGAAGAAATGCCGGATTTGCGCCGGTTTCCGAGTGCCATTTATTGCTCGAACAATGGCTTGACCGGGAACAGGGCATCGTATTGGGGAGCCTGCTTCTGAGCCTTGGCCTGGAACGATTTCATCATATCCGTGGGACGGAACATGCCGGCCTGCCAGGTGGCCATGTATTTCAGGCTGTCCTCGACGCTGTGATCGCGGCTGTAGTTGAGCATTTCCTTACAGCCGGTCACTGCCAGCGGAGAGTTGGCCGCGATTTGCCCGGCTATTTTCATTACCTCTGTCAGCAGGGTTTCCTGATCCGGGTAGACCGAATTTACGAACCCCAGACTCCGGGCCTCTTCCGCCGAGAACTTGCGCCCGGTGTACGCCAACTCACGCACAACACCTTCCGGCAAGAGTTTGGGCAGACGCTGCAGGGTGCCTACGTCCGCGGTCATGCCCAGCTCGGTTTCCTTGATGGTGAAATAAGCATCTTCAGTGCAGTACCGGCTGTCGGCGGCACAGACCAGATCAAGGGCGCCGCCAATACAACCACCGTGAATGGCCGCCAGCACAGGAAGCCGGATCGTCTCCAGCGACGTCAGCGTATCCTGCAGTTGCAATACGACCCGGCGCAGGTTTTCCGCCATTCGGCCGGGGTCGCCATTCATCGGCACGGCTTTGGGGTCGCTGAACACCCCCAGATCCATGCCCGCGGAGAAGTGTTTGCCGGTGGAGGAAATAACAATCACGCGGGCGTCAGTATTGGCTTCAATATCCTGCATGCAGCGCGGCAACTCGAGCCAGAAGGCCTTATTCATGGTATTCAGCGCCTCAGGGCGGCTGAACTGAACATGGGCTATGTGGTCGTTCACCTCGATTGAAAAACTCTCGTAACTGGACAGCTCAGACAAAACAGCACTCCTTATGTGATGTTCAATTTTCCGGTCATTAGCCGCAATCCCGGACTAATGTATCCTCAGTTCTTCTACCTTCGTATTATGGGATCACAAGTTAACCCGAAAAGGTACAGTATGGAATTCACCTTCCTCGGAACCTCCGCCGGAACACCGACGAAATCACGGAACGTGACCGGCCTCGCACTGACTCACGGCCGGCCCAAACACTGGTATCTGATCGACTGCGGGGAAGGTACCCAACATCAGCTGCTGAGAACTCGCCATTCGGTGATGCAGTTGCAGGCAATTTTCATTACCCACATTCACGGCGACCATACCTTCGGTCTTCCGGGGCTGCTGACCAGCGCCTCAATGCTCGGACGCACCGAGCCATTGTTCCTGATTGCACCGAGACCGGTAAAAACCTTCGTGGAGGCGGCTATGGGCAACAGTGACTCCAGTCTCAGCTTTGAACTGAAATTTGTGGATTCCGAGGCAGACGGTTTCCACTGGGAGGATGAGGCCCTGGCCGTAACGGCCTTCCCCCTGTCTCACCGCGTGTCCTGCCGGGCCTTCGCATTGACCGAAAAGAAACTCGAGCGCCAGTTGCTGCGTGACAAACTCGAAGCCGATGGTATCGAGGCGGGCCCGGCCTGGGGACGCCTTCAGCAGGGCCATGACGTGATACTGGACGACGGACGGCTGGTCCGTTGCGAGGACTACACCCGAATTGCAAGAAAACCCCGGAAAGTGATCGTGGCCGGCGATAACGACCACCCCGAACTGCTGCGGGAAGCCTGTTCCGATATCGACGTTCTGGTCCATGAGGCCACTTACACTCAAGAGGTTTCCGACCGCGTAGGTCCGTGGCCACAGCACAGCTCAGCTGCCCAGGTGGCCCGCTTCGCTGATACCGCCGGTGTTCCGAATCTCGTACTCACTCATTTCAGTTCCCGCTACCAGTTCAGTCCGAACGCCTACCCGCACATTGGAGAGATCGAGTCTGAAGCGAGAGGGCTTTACCGGGGCAACCTGTTTCTGGCCAGAGATTTTGCGAGCTATGGGCTTGGCAAGGATCTGATCCTGAGAATCAGCGCGGACAATTCACAATGAGAGGTAATTGCCAGGCTTCATCTGGCTTTACATATGTCGCTTTATTATATTCACTTTGCGTTCAGTGAATATCAAATTACACTGACGCCAGGAATAAACTGAAAGTCAATTCATTTCTCACTGCTCAGGAAGGCGGTCAATGACCAGGGCCAGCGTCCAAAAATCCAGACTCAATAAGGATGCGATTGTCGTTGCCCAGGGCTTTATCCCCTGCGGCTGTACCCTCGACAGTGTCACTCACAATGACAACGAGCTTCGCCTTGGCCTGAAGCACTTCTCCTCTCCCGCTGTATTCACACAGCTGTCCGCGACGACGGCGGCACAGGCTGACCTGCATGTCTTCCTCAAGAATGATCAGGAGAGTCCACACATCCACCTCAAGGGCTTCGCCCGGCCCGGCCCCGGGGACAGCATCTCGCTCGAGATTACCCGTCTGACGGAGGCCACGACCAACGATATCGAGCAGCTCTTCAAAGACAACGGGGGGTCACGGCTTGCTGAACCGGAATCAGACCCGTCACTGAAAAAACTCTATCATCAGCACTGCCGGCGCCTTCTGGAGCAGCTGCTTCCTGAATTCATGGATGGCACATTCGACGGCATCGAGGCGGATCTGGAGCAGGCAGCCGAGCTCCGTGAGATCACGCGTCTGAAGGACATGCGATTTATTTTCCAGAGCCGGCAGCAACGAATACTCCAGGATTTTCAGGCCCGGTTTCAAGCCAATCAGGCCGTCCTTGAGCCAGCTTCAGAATCAAAGTCCAGGACAACAGAGCTCCACCTGTTGCAACAGCATGAATTTGAGGACTGGCTCGATTTGCAAACAATCGCTGCCAGAATAAGCACGTCGAATACAGGCACGACATTCCTGCTTAATCAGCTGTTAAACCAGATATTCCGGCGAGATATCAATGATGACAACAACCCGCTGACACCAAGGGCCCTGTGTGTGTGCCTGCAACATATGGTGGATCACCTGGGCATTGCGCGGGAACACCGCCTCACGATCTACAAAGCCTGGGGGAATGCCCTTGGCAGAATCTGGCCAGCTGCGGTTCAGTCCCTGATCAATGACTGCCGCCGGGCCGGACTGGAAGCCCTCGACATCACCGAATTGCCGGCAAACTGGTCCCTCAGGGAAAGCGCAACCGAAAGCAGCAGCTCACCGGCCGAAAACGACGAAAAAACACCCGGCTCCGGCGACAATCCGGCAGCCGAAAGGCATGAAAGCGCTCCACCGGATACGGCGTCCGCCGGACGAGCCCTGTTCCAGCTCATGGCGCTGGAGGACAACCCGACATCCGAGGCAGGAGACTGGGCGGCACCCAACCTACAGCTATCGGAAAACATCAGATCCCGGCGTAGTGAACTTCTGGATCGTTTGCGCGACGACGAGCCCGAAATGGCGGGGTTGCTTCGGGAGCTGGCCGATTCAGATTCCGATCTTGCCAAGGTGCTTGACCGTACGGCGGTCGAAAAGGCCAGCCTTGTCGACCGTCTGTTTGCACCTCTGCAGGCCCATGATGAGCTTTCCGGTTCGCTTCGCCATCAATTGCAACAGCTCCGGTTACCGGTTTTCGAAACCCTCATCGAAACGCCCGATTTCCTGAATGCTGACAACCATCCGGCCCGGGAAATCATCAACAACCTGATGCGCCTGTGCCTTGCGGAAAGGGCTTCCAGCAAAAAACTTGAAGCCACGGTTGCCGACATTGTTGATGAGCTCACCCGAATCGAGTCATCCAGGCCGGATCTGCTGGAAAACCTCAGCCAGAAGCTAAGACAACTGGTGGAACGGCAGGACCAGTCGTTTATCCGAAACTCCGAACGACTGGCAAAAACCCTGGAGGGCAAGGAGCGCCTGCGCAAGACACGAAAAGACGCTCAGAACCGTCTCCACACCCTTCTGGGACAGAGAGAAGTTCCGAAAATCCTGATCCGGCTTCTTCAGGCCGGATGGGAGCAACTAATCGTGCTTACCATGCTGCGGGAAGGTTCCGACAGCCGACACTGCGATGAGCTGTTCGATGTTGTTGCGCAACTTCAGGCCTGGCTTTCCCCGGCCGGCACCTCGGGCGAGCTTGCCTTTGAGCGGGAACTCGAGAGCAGTGTCATGCTGCAGTTCGTAGAGCGTGAGCTCAAGACAGCCGGTGACGTCTCCCGAATAAACCCGGTGATCGAAGCGCTTTCGTATCAGCTTCAGGGCCAGACAGAGGCGGACACGGTCTGGGTGGAAGAATACGGAGAGGCGGATGAACCGGCGCCAGTAGTACCGTTGGAACTTGAAACGAGTCGTTGGGTCTCGAGGGCGAAGGAGGTTTCAGTTGGAGACTGGGTTGAAGTCCGACTGAACGAAGGTGAAACGCGCCGCATGCGACTGGTCTGGGGCGGGGAGGACTCCCTCAGATTCGTTTTCCTCTCGCCCAAAGGCATGAGTGAAATCAGTTACGGTTTTCCGGACTTTGTCGAGAAACTGGCAAACGGCGACGCATGGCGGGTGGAGGATGGAGAAATCCCGTTCCTCGATCAGAGCCTTTTCACTATTGTCGAGGATGTTTACCGGAAGCTGAACTTCCAGGCCACACACGATGCCCTCACCGGCTGCATGCATCGTCACGACTTTGAAAAACAGATCTCCCGGCTGATAAGCACGTCACCATCATCATCGGAACCTGCGAACGGCGCTTTGATTGTTCTCGACATTGATGAGTTCAGCGTTATCAACGCCTCTTATGGCGCCGAAGCCGGCGATGCCCTACTCAAACAGGTCGCCGCAACCATTCGCAGAGAGGGCCATGCCAGATTTCCTGCATCACACGTTGGCCGGATCAGCGGCAATGAGTTTGCCGTTCTCATTGACGACATCACCGTCGAAGACAGCCTTGACCTGGCAGAATCCATCCGCCGAAACCTCGAGCAACAGGTCGTTCAGCACGGGCAGGCAGAGTACCGCGCGACGGTAAGCATCAGTATCCGGCCTGTTACCAGCGCTGCACATTCCGCCGGAGACCTTCTGAACCAGGCGAGCCTTTCGCTCAAGGCGGCCAAAAAACAGGGTGGAAACCGGATTGAACTGGCCAGGGAACCCCGTGACCCGCTACAGATTGGTACTCCGCAATGGGTGACCGAAATTGATCGGACCATCCGTGATGGCAGTCTTTACCTTCGTGCCCAGCCTATTGTGCCCCTGGGCCCGGAAACCGGCGAAGGCAAAATGTACGAGCTTTTGCTGGGGCTGCGGGACAGCTCGGGCCAGGAGATTTCACCTCAGGGTTACATCGAGGCAGCGGAGCAGTTCCACCGCAGTACACGCGTCGATCTGTGGGTCATTTCAGAGGTTATGGCCTGGATGCGCAACAATCCGGACACCCTCGGCGATATCGCTACCCTGAACGTAAACCTGTCAGGCTCTTCGTTGAGTGATGACAGTTTCATGCTCGGCCTTGAGTCAAACCTGAGGGCAAGCCCTGAACTTGCCCATAAGCTCTGCTTCGAGGTAACCGAAACGTCGGCCGTTGCCAACCTGCACTTTGCCTCCGACTTCATGCGCGAGATGAAGCGCCTCAATTGCCGGTTTGCCCTGGATGACTTCGGCACCGGGTTGTCTTCCTACGCCTACCTTCAGAAGCTTCCTGTGGATTTCGTGAAGATTGATGGCATATTCGTCCGGGACATGGCCACAAACCTGACAAATTACGCCATGGTGCGTTCCATCAATGAACTGTGCCATTTCCTGGACCTTCAGACGATTGCCGAATACGTCGAGGATATGGAAATCATGGACACCCTGAAGGAAATCCAGGTGGACTACGCACAGGGCTTTGCCATTGCCAAGCCGCGCAGGCTGGACAGCCTCGTTACTGGAAAACCCGACACCCCGGTTTGTGCCTACAAGAAATAGCTTTGCATTTCCCGGCAGCAGGAGTAGAGTGGGCCTCGTTGGAAAGATTTAGCAAAGCATTTCATCAATAAGACCGCTCAGCTGTAACAAGTAGCACGTCCTGTTTTTGATCACGCAAGTTTTTTGTTTCCGCATACCGCTGATCAGGCATCACCAAGATTCTCTGACAGCACATTAAAAGATTGAATTCAGGAAAGTATATTATGTCTACAGTTACCGGCAACGTTAAGTTTTTCAACGAAGCAAAAGGTTTTGGCTTTATCACTCGCGAAAGCGGCCCGGACGTTTTTGTTCACTACAGCGCTATTCAGGGCGGCGGTTTCAAGACTCTGGCTGAAGGCCAGCAGGTCGAGTTCACCGTTACCCAGGGCCAGAAAGGTCCTCAGGCGGAAAACGTAGTTGCTGTTTAAATAACAGACAACACGTAATGAAAAAGGCAGCTCCGGCTGCCTTTTTTCGTTTCTGCTTTCCGCCTCTGGGCCTTACTCCACCCCCCCTACCGGGATCGTCTCGGTATTCTTTATCTCCCGCAAGGCAAAGTTTGAATTCACCTGCGCAATGCCCTGCAGGGTGAAGATCTTTTCGTTCAGGAACCGGTCGTAACTGGCCATATCCGGCACGAGAACCCTCAGCACGAAATCGGCATTACCGGTGACTGCAAAGCACTGGAGTACCTCCGGGTAACTGCTGACCTGCTGTTCAATCTCTGCGGTACTGTCGATACTGTGTCGCTGTAATGACAGGTTGACCAGCACGCACAAGCCCTGACCGATGCGATCCGGATCCAGTCGCGCGCAGTATCCCTTAATGACACCGCTTTCCTCCAGAGTCCGTACCCGCCGCCAGCAGGCCGCCGGTGACAACCCCACCTGCTCAGCCAGTAACTGGTTACTGATGCGCCCATCCTGCTGAAGCACGGACAGGATCCGCCGGTCCAATTTGTCGAGATCAACCTGTTTCATTTGGTAACACCTGATTTTTATCAAAGGTTCTTGCTTAACATTGTCTTTTATCAAACATCCTTTCGCAAATACCGACAACCCTCACCTAATAAGCAAGCACCTTTTGCAGACTTCCCTCTAGAATTTTGTTTATAAAATCGACAAAAGGAGGGCACCATGTCCGCCGATACCCCACAGCTCGACGACTACAAACTGGAAGACCGCTACCTGCGGGAGTCAGGCCGCGTTTTCCTGACCGGAACCCAGGCTCTGGTCCGCATCCCTTTGATGCAGGCCGCCCTGGATCGTAAACAGGGGCTGAACACCGCCGGCATGGTCAGTGGCTACCGGGGCTCCCCACTGGGCGCCGTCGACCAGGCGCTCTGGCAGGCCCAGACCCTGCTCGATGACAACCGTATCGATTTCGTGCCGGCGATCAACGAAGATCTGGCCGCCACCATTATGCTGGGCACCCAGCAGGTGGAGACCGATGCTGACCGGCAGGTGGATGGTGTATTTGGCCTCTGGTATGGCAAAGGCCCCGGGGTTGACCGCGCGGGCGATGCCCTCAAACACGGCACCACCTATGGCTCATCCCCCCACGGTGGTGTTCTGGTAGTTGCCGGAGATGATCATGGCTGTGTGTCCTCCTCCATGCCCCACCAGTCCGATGTGGCGTTCATGAGCTTTTTCATGCCCACCATCAACCCGGCCAACCTGGCCGAGTATCTGGAATTCGGCCTGTGGGGCTATGCCCTGTCCCGTTATAGCGGCTGCTGGGTGGGTTTCAAGGCGATCTCGGAGACGGTTGAAAGCGCGGCCTCCGTAGAGCTGCCCCCCCTGCCGGAATTCGTAACGCCCGATGACTTCACCGCACCCGAAGGCGGCCTCCACTACCGCTGGCCGGACTTGCCCGGGCCCCAACTGGAAACCCGAATCGAACACAAGCTGGCCGCCGTGCAGGCCTTCGCCAGGGCCAACCCCATTGACCGCTGCCTGTACAACAACCCGGAAGCCCGTTTTGGCATTGTAACCACCGGCAAGGGCCACCTGGACCTGCTTGAAGCCCTCGATCTGCTCGGCGTTGATGAAGACAAGGCCCGGGACATGGGGCTGGATATCTACAAGGTCGGCATGGTCTGGCCACTGGAGCGCCGCGGTATCCTCAACTTCGTTCATGGCAAGGAAGAAGTCCTGGTCATTGAAGAAAAGCGGGGCATCATCGAGAGCCAGATCAAGGAAACCATGTCCGAGCCGGATCGCCCCGGCGAGGTGCTGATTACCGGCAAACAGGATGAGCTGGGCCGCCCGCTGATCCCCTACGTGGGAGAGCTGAGTCCAAAACTGGTGGCCGGCTTCCTGGCGGCCAGGCTTGGCCGGTTCTTCTCGCTGGACTTCAGCGAGCGCATGGCTGAGATCAGCGCCATGTCCAATGCCCAGGACCCTGGTGGCGTAAAACGGATGCCCTATTTCTGCTCCGGCTGCCCCCACAACACGTCAACCAAGGTACCCGAGGGCAGCAAGGCTCTGGCGGGTATTGGCTGCCACTTCATGGCCTCCTGGATGGGCCGGAACACGGAATCCCTGATCCAGATGGGTGGCGAAGGGGTCAACTGGATCGGCAAGAGCCGCTATACCGGCAATCCCCATGTATTCCAGAACCTGGGTGAAGGCACTTATTTCCACTCCGGTTCCATGGCCATCCGCCAGGCTGTGGCGGCAGGCATCAACATCACCTACAAGATTCTGTTCAACGACGCCGTGGCCATGACCGGCGGCCAGCCGGTGGATGGTCAGATCACGGTGCCCATGATTGCCCAGCAGGTGGCCGCCGAGGGCGTTCGCCGGGTCGTGGTGCTCAGCGATGAGCCGGAAAAATACGATGGCCATAAAGACCAGTTTCCGAAAGATGTCACCTTTCACGACCGCTCCGAGCTGGATACGGTTCAGCGCGAACTCCGGGATATTCCGGGGTGCACGGTGCTGATCTACGACCAGACCTGTGCCGCCGAGAAGCGCCGGCGCCGCAAACGCCAACAGTTCCCGGATCCGGCAAAGCGGGCCTTTATCAACCACCATGTCTGCGAGGGCTGCGGCGATTGCTCGGTGCAGTCCAACTGCCTCTCGGTTGTACCCCGCAAAACCGAGCTGGGCCGCAAGCGCAAGATCGACCAGTCTTCGTGCAACAAGGACTTTTCCTGCGTCAACGGCTTCTGCCCCAGCTTTGTCACCATTGAAGGCGGGCAGCTGCGTAAATCCCGGGGTATGGACACCGGCTCGGTACTGACCGGCAAACTGGCCAACATTCCAGCTCCGGAACTGCCGGAGATGACCGGCTCCTATGACCTGCTCGTTGGCGGCGTCGGTGGCACAGGCGTGGTCACCGTGGGACAGCTGATCACCATGGCCGCGCACCTGGAATCCCGGGGTGCCTCGGTACTGGATTTCATGGGCTTCGCACAGAAGGGTGGTACCGTTCTGAGCTATATTCGCATGGCGCCGTCTCCGGACAAGCTGCACCAGGTTCGGATCAGCAACGGCCAGGCCGATGCGGTTATCGCCTGTGATCTGGTGGTGGCGTCCTCCCAGAAAGCCCTGAGTGTACTGAGGCCGAACCACACCCGGATTGTAGCCAACGAAGCGGAACTGCCTACCGCCGATTACGTACTCTTCCGCGATGCCGACATGAAGGCCGACAAGCGACTGGGCCTGCTCCGGGATGCGGTCGGTCAGGACCATTTCAATCAGCTCGACGCCAATGGCATCGCCGAAAAACTGATGGGCGATACCGTGTTCTCGAACGTGATGATGCTCGGCTTTGCCTGGCAGAAAGGGCTGTTACCCCTGTCTGAAGCGGCCTTGATGAAGGCCATCGAACTCAACGGTGTGGCGATTGATCGCAACAAGGAAGCCTTCGGCTGGGGCCGCGTGGCCGCTGTTGATCTGAGCGCGGTAACGGACCTGCTGGACACCGGCGGCGCGAAGGTTATGGACGTCAAGTCCGAGCCGACCCTTGATGAGCTGATCGAAACCCGTCACGGCCATCTGGTCAACTACCAGAACCGGCGCTGGGCCGATCAGTATCGGGCCAGTGTTGCCGAAGTCCGGAAGGCCGAGGAAGCCCTGGGACAGACGAACCTGCTCCTGACCCGGGCCGTGGCGCAGCAGCTGTATCGCGTCATGGCCTACAAGGACGAGTACGAAGTGGCCCGGCTGTTTGCGGAAACCGACTTCATGAAAGAAGTGAAGGAAACCTTTGAAGGTGACTTCAAGGTCCACTTTCACCTGGCCCCGCCCCTGCTCAGCAAGGAAACCGATGCCCAGGGACGCCCGAAGAAGCGCAGGTTCGGCCCCTGGATGTTCCGGGCCTTCAGGCTACTGGCAAAATTCCGCAGCCTGCGCGGAACCGCGGTGGATCCGTTCAGTTACTCAGCAGACCGGAAGCTGGATCGCGCCATGTTGAAGGACTATCAAAACCTGGTGGCTCGCATTGGCCGGGAACTGGACGCCAGCAACTACGAAACCTTCCTGCAACTGGCAGAATTGCCAGCCGACGTCCGGGGCTATGGGCCGGTTCGCGAACAGGCGGCAGAAGGCATCCGGGAAAAACAGACCCAGCTGATCAAGGCCCTGGACACTGGCCGCCCTACCCTCATCCGCACCCAACCGGCCGATAAGGAGGCGAGCCATGTTTGAAGCCCTGAAGCCGCTGCCACAGGACCCGATCCTGCAACTGATGCAGACATTCCGGGAAGATACCCGGCCGGACAAGGTGGATCTGGGCATCGGTGTTTACAAGGATGACGCCGGCAATACGCCGATCATGGCCGCTGTGCATGAAGCCGAACGGCGTCTGCTTGAGGGCGAAACTACCAAGAGCTATGTCGGCCCCGCAGGCGCTGCCGGGTTTAACAATGCCATGGCGGAGCTGATCCTGGGAAGCAACAGCCCTCTCATCCGGGACGGTCGGACGGCCGTTGTCCAGACGCCGGGCGGCTGCGGCGCCCTAAGGATGGCGGCCGAGTTCCTGCACCTGTGCAAGCCAGACACCAACGTGTGGGTGAGCACCCCGACCTGGGCCAATCATCTCCCTTTGCTGGGAGGAGCAGGCCTTGCCATCCGGGAATATCCGTACCTCAATCCACAAACGCTGGAGGTAGACTTCGCCGCCATGCTGGCAACCCTCGAAGGGGCTAAAGCAGGTGATGTGGTATTACTCCATGGCTGCTGCCATAACCCGTCGGGCGCCGATCTGAACCTGGCGCAATGGCAGGAAGTCACCAGCCTGATCCAGCGAAAGGGCCTTCTGCCTTTCGTGGATATGGCCTACCAGGGCCTTGGTGAGGACCTGGAAACCGATGCAGCAGGCTTGAGACACCTCGCCGGGGCCGTGCCGGAAATGCTGATAGCCGCGTCCTGTTCCAAGAACTTTGGGCTTTACCGGGAGCGGACCGGGGCCCTGGCTCTGATCTCCGCCACGGCAACCATCAGTTCGGCCGCCACCAGCCAGCTGCTGAGCGTCATCCGCTCCCACTACTCCATGCCCCCGGCCCATGGCGCCGCCATCGTCGAGACCATTCTGGGGGACGACGGGTTGCGGGCCCAATGGCAGGAGGAGCTGAGCGGAATGTGCAAACGCATCCTGCACCTGCGCCATGAGTTTGCCAGCGCACTGGCGCCGGTTGGCGATTTCAGTTTTATCGCCCGTCAGCGCGGCATGTTCTCGTTCCTCGGGATCAGCCCTGAGCAGGTTAACCAGTTACGGGCGAAGCATGGTATCTACATGCTGGAGAGCAGCCGTGTGAATGTTGCAGGGCTGAACGACCAGGCCATGCCACGGGTAGCAGACGCAATACGCGACGTCCTCAAGTAAGCAGACAGCTCAGACAACAAAACAGACCAGAAACGTCAATCCGACAAAAACAACTAGCCGGAGACCCCAATGAGTCAGAATACCCAACCACACCAGCAGGCCAACAACCTCTGGTCTTCACGGATGGCCTTCATCCTCGCCGCTGCCGGCTCGGCAGTCGGCCTCGGAAACATCTGGAAGTTTCCCTACATTACCGGTGAGAACGGCGGCGGCGCTTTCGTCCTTGTCTACCTTGCCTGTATTTTTCTTATTGGCGTGCCGGTATTGATCGCTGAAACCATGATCGGCCGCCGGGGCGGCCAGAGCCCGGTAGCCACCATGCGAACCCTGACCCAAGCCGAGGGCACCGCGAGGGGCTGGAGAATCATCGGCTGGAACGGTGTTATCGCTTCGTTTCTGGTGCTGTCTTTCTATGCCGTGATTGGCGGCTGGGCCCTGGTTTACATCGGCAAGGCGGCTTCTGGCCTGTTTACCGGCGCCGATGCCGAAACCATTGGCGGTCAGTTCGGCGGGCTTCTCGCAAATCCCTGGGAACTGTTGCTGTGGCACTCCGTGTTCATGGCGATTGTTGTATTTATCGTTGGCCGCGGCATTCGCTCAGGGCTTGAGAAAGCCGTGACCCTGCTGATGCCACTGCTGTTCGTGTTGCTGATTGCGATGGTGATCTATGCCATGAACAGTGGCAGCTTTGGCCGCGCCGTGAGCTTCATGTTCTCACCGGATTTCAGCAAGCTGACCACGGCCGGCGTCCTGACGGCTCTCGGGCATGCCGCCTTCACGCTGAGTATTGGTATTGGTGTGCTCATGGCGTATGGCTCCTACCTGCCGAAAAACGTCAACATTGCCAGAACCGCAATGACCATCGCCGTTATGGACACCAGCGTTGCGCTGCTCGCCGGTCTTGCCATTTTTCCCCTGGTATTTGCCAACGGCCTGGAGCCAGGTGCAGGTCCTGGCCTGATCTTTGTGACCCTGCCACTGGCTTTTGGCCAGATGGGTGGTGGCGCCCTGTTCGGCACCATTTTCTTCGCCCTGCTACTGGTCGCTGCCATTACCTCCGCCATTTCCATGCTGGAGCCGGTGGTGGAATGGCTGGAAGAACATAAAGGTGTCAGCCGGGCCAAAAGCGCGCTTGGAGGCGGACTGGCCATCTGGTTCATTGGCATCGGCACGGTACTGTCGTTCAACGTATGGCAAGACCTGCATCCACTGGGCTTTATCGCCTTCTTTGAAGGCAAGACCGTATTCGACCTCCTCGACTTCCTGGTGTCCAATCTGATGATGCCCCTGGGCGGACTGGCCATAGCCCTGTTCGCGGGCTGGGCCATGAAGCGGGAAAGTCTGCCGGCGGACATAGGTCTGCAAGGCGGTGCCTTCAGGGCCTTTATGTTTGTACTCCGCTATCTGACGCCCGCGGGCATCGGGGTGGTATTCCTTTACAACCTGATTTGACCGGGCCTTCAACAGCACGGCGTTGTTCGACTGCAAACGGCCCGGTGTAATACTCCGGGCTTTTTGCAATCAACAGGCAATGCTGCCAATCTGGGTTTAAGGAGTTTTCGGCTTCAATGCCTTAACGGAAGTAAGGAGTACGCCATGTACAGAAAAATCCTCGTTCCGGTCGACCTCGCCCACACCGACAAAATGGTAAAGGCACTCGACACCGCCATCGATATTGCCAAACACTACGACGCCACTCTCTGTTACGTGACAGTGACCAACAGCACGCCCTCAGCCGCCGCCCATAGCCCGAAGGAACTGACAGAGAAACTCAGCGTGTTCGCAGAGGAGCAGGGGCAATCACACGGCATTGATACCGAAAGCATCGTCATGCAATCCGCCGATACCGCTGTTGAGCTGGATGACAAGTTGCTCGAAGCCATTAAAACAACCGGTGCCGACCTGGTCGTAATGGCCTCACATGCACCCGGCATCGGAGACAGGCTCCACATTCTCCATTCCAATGGGGCCAACATCGTCAGGCACAGTGATATTTCGGTTTTCGTGGTGCGCTGAGGCCGCCCTTATTGAGGGACAGTACCCTTGACCCTGATTCTGTCATTTCTCACAGGGAACACTCCATTGATGGTCAGCGCCAGCGGCTCTCCGCCGAAAGGCGCTTCTTCAGGCAGTCCCCGCTGGGCATGGATGTGAAGGTGGGGTTCTGAGCTGTTACCGGAGTTCCCCATCTCGCCCAGAGGGTTTCCGGTTTCAACCCTCTCACCGGGTTGTACCGTGATGCTGCCCTGCCGCAGGTGAGCCACGATCACGAAGAAACGACCGCAGTCGATAGCCACGTAGTTTCCCGCCATGTTGTCCCGGTTCATGTCAGGAACCTTCATGTCTTCAGTGCCATCGACCACTTTCGCAATTGCGCCGTCGCAAGGCGACAATACGGGTGCACCAAACGTTAGATAGCGGGCCGGGTCGGAAGGCAGCCACCCGTCCTTGTGCAGACCCAGTGATGAGATGCGGAAGATATCCATGGCCCGACTCTGGCCCCGCCATGGTATGAAACGCTCAATCGATCGGTTCAGGGTATGCAGGTGAATGTTCACCATGTTGGTGGAACCACCATGGGCAACGAGGTAGGTGCCCGGCCCGAACGGCGGTGCGATGTCGGCTGTCTCAACCGCCGGCACAGTCTTCCCCTGATACGCCATATACGCCATATACCCGCCAACGCAGCCAAAGCCGAGCGCCACCAGGACCAGCGCTGTCGGGCCCGCGCTCGCACGCCAGAAGCCTTCGCCGGAAAAACGACCCCGGAACAGATGCCAGGCCACGATCACCGCAAAAACCCCGTAATACAGGTACGGCACCCAGTATGGCGGCATCGTCCACAAGGCCGCCAGCCCGATCCCTGACAACACAGCGCCGACGGACAGCACTTGCAACCCAAGCGCAAACAGACCTGCGGCGGGAAACAGCGCCAGCCAGATCAGCAGGAGGACCGGCAGAGCGATTTGGGTAAAGATAACCATCCAGGGCATTAATCAGGGCTCCTTGCGGACATCAGATCCTGGGAATTCAACGCTGCTGACCTTAGCAACAAAAAATGGGAAATACGCCTCCGTGCCAAAGAAATTTCCCGCTTCCACGCGGGTTGGCAGCCTGAAACCATCAAACTCACGGAACTCCGAGAGGTATCCTCCGAACGGTTGCCATCGGTGAATCTTTTCCGGGTTGGCATCGCTCCAGCGGTCGAAACTGACCTGCACCGGTCGGCCATCGTCGGCCACAACAACATCCACCGCCTGCTCCATCCCATTGTGGCGAACGATGACCCTGGCCGTATTCACATCAACCAGTTCCCAGACAATACCCGGGCGTGGCAGAAGGGCGGCGGGCGTCCAGAACACGGCTTCGGCCACATAGCGGCCAAAGGCAGAGCGGGTATGGTCCAGGTTCCCGCCCATCCGCGCCACAGGCAGAATTCCCATCAGCCAGAACCGGGTCCACTGCTCCGTATCCGAGCCTGATAACCGCAGCTGTCCCCGTCGGGCGTTCATCTCCCAAATAAATCCTTCCGGCATGGCGAGCGTCTGGTTCGCCGCCATCCCCGCATAGTCCGGAGCCTCCCGGTTACCCATGCCGAATTTTCCCGCCATGGCGATCTGCGCCACGGTATAAAGCGACGTGCCCTTTTGAATAGTAAAAAGAAAATACCGCCGGGCAGGCTCCGGCAGGTCTTGAACAAGGGCAGGATCAAACCGTTCCGGTGTGGCTGGCTGAAAGCCCATCAACCGCGCCACCGCAGAACGGTCAGCGCCGTGGTCAGCCTGGCGCCAGAGCCACAACCCCGCAACAGCGGCGGCTACCAAAATCAACAGGATTAACAGAAAGATTTTCATGTAAGCTATGCTCCGTAGTGGCTATTTTCCCTGCCCTGCTCATACCCGGCCTTGCCCCAGATCAACGAACACGGTCGGCACGCTCACTGTTAGTCTGAAAGGTTTTATGAAAGTACCGAAAAGATTACAACCCCTTGTTGATGATGGCATGGTGGACGAAGTGCTTTACCAGCTCATGAGCGGCAAGGAAGCTCAGGTGTACGTGGTGCGTTGCGGCGACCAGATACGCTGCGCCAAGGTATTCAAGGAAGCCTCAAAACGAAGCTTCAAGCAGGCAGTGGAATATCAGGAAGGCCGCAAGGTTCGGAACAGCCGGCGGGCCCGTGCCATGAGCAAGAAAACGAAATATGGTCAGAAAGAGCAGGAAGATGCCTGGCTGAATGCCGAGGTTGACGCGCTCTACCGACTGGCCGCGGCCGGCGTCCGGGTTCCTGAGCCTCTGGGATTTGTAGACGGCGTGCTCCTGATGGAACTGGTGGCAGATGAGGACGGCAAGGCCGCACCGAGGCTGGGCGACGTTACCCTGTCAGCCGAGCAGGCCCGGGACTTTCACGGACAGGTTATCCGGGAAGTGGTCCGCATGCTGAGCGCTGGGCTTATTCACGGTGATTTGTCTGAGTTCAACGTTCTGGTCGATCCCGACGGACCGGTGATCATTGACCTGCCCCAGGCGGTCAATGCCTCCGGCAACAACAATGCGGAACGGATGTTGGAGCGCGATGTCGACAATATGCGCCGCTATTTCGGGCGTTTCGCCCCGGAACTCCTGACCACCGATTACGGCAAGGAGATCTGGGCCCTCTATGAATCTGGCGACCTGCACCCGGACAGCAAACTCACCGGATGCTTCCAGCACGACGACACGGCCGCCGACGTCGACGAACTGATGGAGATCATCGACGCCGCCAAGGAAGAGGAATGGGAGCGGCAGGAACGCATGAAGGATGACGAGGAAGACTGATCGCGCCGGTTTAGCGGCGGGACATTGCCTCCTGTTCGCTCATCATCGCTGACATGACTTCCTGCTCCTCAGGCCCGGGTAACACGCCGGTCAACCAGGCGTCGATCACCGTTTCGCCATGCTGGTTCGACAGCACCGCCTCGGCCCGGGCACGACTCCGTTCGTCCACGTCAGTGAGGGTAAATACGCAGGTGATGGTGTCACCGAAATACACCGGCCGGCGGAAACGGAAATTCATGCCGGACGCCAGCCACCCGATCTGCCCACCGACTTCCGTGATCATGCCGCCCACAAGCAGGCCATGGCAGATCTTGCCTTCAAGGTTTTTGGCGCGGGCAAATTCATCGCTGTAATGGACCGGATTCTGATCGCGACTGATCTCACCAAAGGACAGGGTTTCCTCTTCGGTAAAGGTTCGTGTCAGGGTGAACGAATCCCCCGCCTTCAGGCCGGCGATGGTTTTCTTTCGGATGTCAGACATGCAATCAGTTCTCGAACGGTCAGAGGCCTAAAGGTAACGGCCACCAGCACCGATAGCCACCACAATCAGCCCGAGAATCAGATTGATCCCCACGAGCCGGCGAATGCGGCCTACCTGACGGCCACCCTCTTGTGGATTGTTCTCAGCAACCGCCTGCCTGAGCCGACGAAAAGGCGCAAAGTAAACGTGAAAGTACAGCAGCATCATAACCAGGCCGAGTGCCTGCATGGCATGAATGTGCCAGCCCGCGCCAGCCATGCCGCCAAAGACACTGAAAATCATCCAGTAGCCGGTGACCAGAAGCAACAGGACTGCCAGCCACACCCACTGGAAAAAGCGAGAGAGTGTCTTGCACCAGAGAACACCTCGCTGTGAGGCTTCAACAACTTCAACCACGGCCGGACGCATGGCCATGTAGGCGAAGAACATGCCTCCAACCCAGATAACCGCCGACAGAACATGCAATGCAATTGCCAGACCCATTAGAACAATCCTCCAGTATTCAGAATTCAGACAGTTTCCAGCTCCACCCGATTCCGGCCGCTGGTCTTGCTCCGGTAAAGCGCCATATCGGCGCGACTGACAGCTGCACTCAGATCTTCACCGGCACGAAGCTCACTCACCCCGATGCTGATCGTAACCTCAACATCACCTCCGGTGATCGCTTTCCAGTCCTTCGCCGAAAAGGCATTTCGCACCCGTTCTGCGCTTGCCTGGGCCTTTGTTGAATCGGTATCCGGAAGAATGGCAAGAAATTCCTCTCCGCCCC
>AZIH01010511.1_pt1 | contig 26693 bp, 25 predicted proteins | sample 359041 | NCBI WGS metagenome assembly AZIH01 (sample SAMN02429716, study PRJNA222664) | marine sediment metagenome | biome: Sediment sample; isolation source: enrichment culture of sample MGS-ANC(UA) from oil contaminated site at the... | place: Italy: Ancona | collected 2012-02-14 | depth 6 m m
TGGAACTTCCCGGTGGCCATGATCACCCGCAAGGTGGCCCCGGCCCTGGCGGCCGGTTGTCCGGTGGTGGTCAAGCCCGCAGAGGATACCCCGCTGTGCGCGCTGGCTCTGGCGGTGCTCGCGGAGGAGGCCGGTGTCCCGCCGGGAATCCTCAACATCATTACCTGCGCCAAGGCCCGGGCGCCGGAGGTGGGTGAGGAACTGAGTACCAATCCGGTGGTTCGCAAGGTGTCGTTCACCGGCTCCACGCCAGTGGGCAAACTGCTCATGCGTCAGGCCAGCGGTACGGTCAAGAAAGTGAGTCTGGAGCTGGGTGGCAATGCACCGTTCATTGTGTTTGACGATGCCGATCTGGACGCTGCGGTGACCGGACTGATGGCCTCCAAGTACCGCAATACAGGGCAGACCTGTGTGTGTGCCAACCGAATCTATGTGCAGGCTGGCGTGTACGACGAGTTTGTTGAAAAGCTGAAAGAGGCGGTGGGCAAGATGGTGGTGGGCCCCGGTCTCGAAGGCGAGACTCACCAGGGCCCGCTGATTAACCAGGCGGCCCTGGACAAGGTCAAACGGCACATCGCTGATGCCACCGGCAAGGGCGCAAACGTGGTCCTCGGAGGCCAGGTTCACGCACTGGGTGGCACTTTCTTCGAGCCCACCATCCTCACCGATGTCACCCAGGACATGCTGGTGGCCAGTGAGGAGACCTTTGGCCCGGTGGCGCCGCTGTTCCGGTTTGAAACCGAGGAGCAGGCGATCGCGATGGCCAATGACTCGGAATTCGGCCTGGCGGCCTACTTCTACAGCAATGACATCCAGCGCATCTGGCACGTGGCCGAGGCTCTCGAAACCGGCATGATCGGTATCAACGACGGGATCATTTCCACCGAGACCGCACCCTTCGGTGGCGTCAAGGAAAGCGGCCTTGGCCGGGAAGGTTCCCGGTATGGCCTGGACGAGTTCATGGAACTCAAGTATCTGTGCCTGGGCGGCATGCGCTAAGCCCTCGTTACAAGGAGAGTCGAATGTCAGGCCCCCTGTCTCATCTGCGTGTTCTCGATCTTTCCAGGGTTCTGGCCGGCCCCTGGGCGGGTCAGATCCTCGGGGATATGGGTGCGGAGGTCATCAAGATCGAGCGCCCGGGAGCCGGTGACGACACCCGTTCCTGGGGGCCGCCCTATCTTAAGGGCGCTGATGGCAGCGCCGAACTCTCCGCCTACTTCCTGAGCGCCAACCGGAACAAGCAGTCCCTGGCGGTTGATATCGCCCGTCCGGAGGGGCAGGAACTGGTCCGCAAGCTGGTGGCCGAATCGGATGTGGTACTGGAAAACTTCAAGGTGGGCGGCCTCAAACGCTATGGCCTGGATTATGACAGCCTGAAACGCGTCAACCCGAAACTCATTTACTGCTCGATTACCGGGTTTGGCCAGGATGGCCCCTACGCGAACCGTCCCGGCTATGATTTCCTGATCCAGGCCATGGGCGGGTTGATGAGCATCACCGGGCAGCCGGACAGCGAGCCTGGCGCGGGCCCAATGAAGGTGGGTGTGGCCCTGACGGACATCATGACCGGGCTTTACGCCACCATCGGCGTACTCGCTGCTCTCAGCCACCGGGACCGGACCGGGGAAGGCCAATATGTGGAGGCCGCGCTGCTGGATGTGCAGGTGGCCTGCCTGGCCAACCAGGCCATGAATTACCTGACCACTGGCAAGGCACCGGTCAGGATGGGGAATGCCCACCCCAACATCGTTCCTTACCAGGATTTCCCTACGGCCGACGGAAATATGGTACTGACGATCGGCAACGATCAGCAGTTCGCCCGGCTGTGCGACGTGCTCGGCCACGCGGAGTGGGCGGGCGATGAGCGCTTCGTGACAAACCGCGCCCGGGTGGCCAACCGCAGGGAACTGATCCCGAAACTGAGGCAGGCCACCGTGATGCGCTCCACCCGGGAGTGGGTGGAAATCCTGGAACGGGCCGGAGTGCCCTGCGGGCCAGTGAATACCCTGGATCAGGTATTTGACGACCCCCAGGTTCTGGCCCGGGGGATGAGACAGACTGTCACCCATCCTGACCTGGGTGAGGTGCCAACGGTCGGCAATCCGATCAAGCTGAAACTGACGCCAGTAACCTATCGCACGGCACCGCCTTTATTAGGGGAGCAGTCAGAGCGGGTACTGCAGCAAGTTGCCGGTCTTTCTTCCGGGGAGATCCAGGCGCTCAGGGAACGGGGTATCATCTCCTGAACCTCAGTTGCGCGGGGTTACCACGGACGGGCGTCCACGCTTGTTTACCGGCCCCGGAACTGCGCAGGCCGCTTGGCCAGAAATGCCGACACACCCTCTGCAAAATCCGCGGTTTGCGTCATTTCCAGAAAGGCTGCCCGTTCCGCTTCCAGGTGGGCGGCCAACTGATTGCCATTGGCCCGGTCGGTAAGCTGGCGAAACTCGCGAAACGCCCGGGTGGGCCCGTTGGCGACTTTATTGATGATCCCGTTCAGCAGACTTTCATACTCGTTGTCCGGGGCAAACTCGGTGATCATGCCCCAGTCTTTCGCTTCCGACGCGCTCAGAGTTCGGCCCAGCAGCATCAATTCCGCCGCCCGGCCGGCGCCAATCTTGTGGGCCAGAAACCAGCTGCCGCCGCAGTCAGGGACGGCGCCGATGCCATTGTAGGCCACCAGAAACTTTGTCTCTTCGTGGGCCACAACCAGATCCGCCATCAATGCCAGGCTCAGCCCCGCACCGGCGGCGACGCCCTTCACCGCTGCGATCACCGGGGCATCCATGCTGCGCAACAGTAGAATGGCGGGATTGACCGCGTCCAGAATGGCGCTTATCGCATTGCCGGCCTGCTCCGGTGTGCCGGACATGCTGGAGACGTCACCACCCGCCATGAAGGCGCGTCCCGCGCCTGTGAGGACTATGCAGCGCACTCCCGAACGGTCTTTCAGCTCCCGGCTAGCGGCAAGAAAGGCTTCCGCCAGGGGCACGTTGATCGCGTTCAGGGCTTCTGGCCGGTTAAAGGTAAGCGTGGCTACACCGGTTCCAGTGTCAAACTCGGTGGCTACCAGTCTGTCTGTCATCGTTACTTGCTCTCTCATTGCGGCAGGTCTGAAGGCCAGTTGCCTGCGTAAATGTTGTTGTCGTCCGTCAGGTAACAGAATAGAGCGGTTTGCCTAATGTTGCCTGAATGGACTACTTTAAACCTGAATCGGGGTTCACCCCGGCGGAAAGAAAAAACAAAAACTAGAATCATCTTTGGGCGTGGTTGGGGTCTTTGCAGTGCGTGTTCGCGTGCCTGTATGCCCGGCGCCAAGGGTGCCGGGAGGTAAAGTGAGCATCCTCGAGATCAGCAACCTGTCTCTGTCTTTTGGTGGTGTGAAGGCCCTGCAGGATGTCAGCTTCCGGGTGCCTGAGAACACTGTCACCACGATAATCGGCCCTAATGGTGCCGGCAAGACCTCCCTGTTCAACTGCATTTCCGGGTTCTACAAGCCCCAGCAAGGCACGATCAGCTATGAAGGACAGGTGCTCTCAAGCGGTATCAAGCCTCCGCGACGGGCCGCGCTGGGTCTGGCCCGAACCTTCCAGAATATTGCCCTGTTCCGGGGTATGACCGTCCTCGACAACATTAAGCTGGGCGCCCACGTGCACATGAAAAGCGGCTTGCTCAGCGCACTGGCCTATTTTGGTCCTGCCCGTCGGGAGGAGATGTCAGTGCGCAAGGATGTGGAGCAACGGATCATCGACTTTCTCGAAATCGACCACATCCGCCGCCAGCCGGTGGCGAGCCTGTCCTACGGTTTACAGAAGCGGGTGGAACTGGCCCGGGCCCTGGCCATGCAGCCGAAAGTGCTGATGCTGGATGAGCCGGTAGCCGGCATGAACCGGGAAGAAAAAGAGGATATGGCCCGCTTCATACTGGACATCCGGGAAGAGTGGGGCATTACCGTGCTGATGGTGGAGCACGACATGGGCATGGTCATGGATATTTCCGACCACATTGCGGTGCTCAATTTTGGCCAGGTCATTACCGAGGGTCTGCCTTCGGATGTCCAGAAAAACCCCGAGGTGATCAGGGCCTACCTGGGCAACAGTGACATCGACAGCCTGCGCAGGAAGCTCAATCCGGAAGAGGAGGCGGCCTGATGGACTGGTTGTTCTTCGGCGAAATCAGCTTGGCCGGCCTGGCGATGGGCGGGCTCTATGCCCTGATTGCCCTCGGTTTTGTGATCATCTACAAGGCCACCCGGGTGATCAACTTTGCCATCGGCGAAATCATGATGTTTGCCGCCTACCTGTTCCTGGCCTTTGCCGGTGGCATGGAGCTCTCCGCATGGATTGCGCTGCCGATGGCCGTTATTGGTGGCAGCATCCTGGGCGGGGTAATCGAGAAGACCATGATCCGGCCAATGCTGGGTGAATCCCCGATCTCGGTGGTGATGGTGACAATCGGCATCGCCAGTATCCTGGTGGGCCTGGTGGAGTTCATCTGGACCGCCAACCCGCAGTTGCTGCCCAGTTTTCTGCCCCGGGAGCCGGTGTTTATCGGCCCGCTTTATCTCGCGCCCAAAATTGCCTACGGCTTCCTGATCGGTTCCGCCCTGCTGATTATTTACCTGCTCTACTTCCGCTTCTCCCGGGGCGGCGTTGCGTTGAGGGCGACAGCGTCGGATCAGGCCGCCGCCTATTCCATGGGCATCAATGTGCGCCGGGTGTTCAACATGGCCTGGGTGTTCGGTTCACTGGCGGCGTCACTGGCCGGTGTACTGGTGGCTGCCACCGGTGGCCTCAGCCCCCAGTTCGGGATTATCGGGCTGAGTGTTCTGGTGGTGGTGATTGTTGGTGGCCTGGACAGCATTCTGGGTGCCCTGGTAGCCGGCGTGTTCATTGGCTGGCTGGAAACCGTGGCCGGCGCCTACCTGGGTGGTGAGTACAGGATGCCGGCGACCTTTCTGGTGCTGGCCGTGATTCTGGTGATCCGTCCTTACGGCCTTTTTGGCACCCACGAAATAGAGCGAGTGTAAGATGCGCATCGGTGACGCAAAACAGAGTTACGAGGCCGATGAGGCGATCTGGACCAGCCAGACCCAGAAACTGTGGTTTGGGCTGCTCCTGCTGATTCTACTGCTATTTCCGTTTATGGCTGATTCGTATCTGCTGTACCTCGGCTGCCTTGTCGGTATTGCCGTGATCAGCACCACGGGCCTGAATATCCTGACCGGCTTTACCGGCTTGATTTCCCTGGGGCAGGCCGGTTTTATGGGCGTGGGCGCCTACACCGTGGCCTGGCTCTCCCTCAACACCGGCCTGCCGTTTCCGGCAACCCTGGTGCTGGCGGGGCTTATGGCCGCAGCGGTAGGGGTTCTGGTGGGCCTGCCCTCGCTGCGGGTCAAGGGACTTTATCTGGCAATCGCCACCCTGGCGGCCAGTGTGTTCCTGCATTTCATCTTCGCCGAGTGGGAGTCGGTCACCGGCGGCATGGGCGGCCTGAGCCTCGAGCCAGCGCACCTGTTCGGGTGGAGCTTCCAGAGTGACTTCATGATGTATTTCATCATCGTGCCGCTGACGGTACTGATGGTATTTGCTGCCCGCAACGTGTTCCGGACCCGGATTGGCCGGGCGTTTATCGCCATTCGGGACCGGGATATTTCCGCCGAGATTCTCGGTATTGATCTGTTGCGCTACAAGCTGATGTCCTTCGCTCTCAGCTCTTTTTACGCCGGGGTGGCCGGTGGCCTGTTTGCCTATTTCTTCCGGGTAGTGACGCCGGAGAGTTTCCCGCTATCGATGTCGATTTTCTATCTGGCAGCAGTGATCGTCGGCGGCATGGGTAACCTGCTGGGAGGCATACTCGGTGCGGCTTTCATGACCCTGGTGCCGGAAGCCCTGAAGCTGATCACCGCCGCCCTGACCCCGTTCTACCCGGACGCCCCGGTGTTCATGTCGCCGATGCTGGAGATAATCTTCGGCGCCCTGATTGTGGGCTTCCTCATCTTTGAACCCCATGGCCTCGCGGAAATATGGCATCGTATTCGCCGTTTTTTCCGCCTGTGGCCGTTCCGGAATTAATCGTGTTTCAACGGGCTGGTTGTCGAGAGCCCGAGCAATACCAACAACAAGAAGCAGCAAGGAGAAGAAACATGTTCAGAAACATTCTCAAAAAAGGGCGCCGGCTCGCCGGGCTTGGCAGTCTGGTCGCTGCGTTAACCGTAGCCGCTCCGGCCATGGCCCAGGACAAGGAACCCATTGTGTTCGGTGGTTCCATACCACTGTCCGGTGTGTTTGCCTTTGCCGGCATTCACATCCATGCCGGTCTTACCGACTACACCGACTGGATCAACAGCCAGGGCGGCATCAACGGCCATCCGGTGAAGTATGTGATGGAAGATACCGCCTATGAGGTGGACCGTTCGGTGGCTGCCTTCAAGAAAATCTCCGGCAGTGATTCTCCAGCCACCTATTACGGTGACAGCACCGGCTTCATGAAGACCATCGCCTCGGAGCTGAACAGCCAGGGCGATACCTTGATGAGTGGTGCCTCCTTTGCCACGGCATTGACTGATAACGAGCAGTATCCCTATCAGTTCATTCCGGGACCCAATTATAGCCAGATGTTCGGAATCATCCTGGAGTACATTGCAGACCAGGGTAAGGACGGCGACATGCCGACGGTTGCCTTCGTGTACAGCGATACCGAGTTCGGCAAGGACCCGATCGAAAACGGCAAGGCCCGGGCCGCCGAGCTGGGCATTGAAGTGGTTGAGGATATTGTCACCAAGCCCGGCAGCGTGGATGTGTCGGCGGAAGTCCTGAAGCTGCGTCGCGTTCGTCCGGATTTCGTGGTGTTCCACGGCTACGTGCTGTCGCCCATCAACGAGTTCATGGTGCAGATGCGCCAGATGGGCCTTGATACGCAGTTCATGGGCACCTTCTGGTCCTCGGACAAGCTGATCATCGACAAGATGGGAGCAGACGCCGATGGCTACATGGGCGTGATGCCCTACAACTACTACGACAGTGAGGAAAGCGGGCCGATGCTGGATGCGCTCCGGGCCCAGGCCGAGAAGAGCGATCCCGAGGCCGGTTACCGCCCCACCGGCTACATGCAGGCCTGGTTCAACGCCATGGTGTGGACCGAAGTGGTCAAACGCACCCTGGATGCGGGCAAAGAACTCACGGCTGAGAATATGGCCGCCTCGCTGGCGTCGATTGAGGACTGGGACACCGGCGGCATCATCGGTATTCCGGTCACCGTGAAGGATATGTCATTTCCGGTCGGTCGCATCTGGCGGGTGAATGCCGAGGCAGGCCGTTACGAGCCGGTGTCGGACTGGATTCACCTCGACTGAGGGGCTGTATGGAAGCCTTACTGGAAATCGATAACATCGAGGTGGTTTACAACAAGTCGGTGCAGGTCCTCCGGGGCCTGTCACTGAGGGTACCCGAGGGCGCCATTGTGGCGCTCCTCGGTTCCAACGGCGCCGGAAAATCTACAACACTCAAAAGCGTTTCGGGATTGCTGACCCTCGAAGATGGCGAAGTGACCGCCGGAGAAGTTCGTTTTCAGGGCCGGGATGTAAAGGGAGTTCCGCCGGAAAAACTGGTTCGTAGCGGGCTGTTCCATGTAATGGAGGGGCGCCGTGTGTTTGAGGACCTGACGGTGGAAGAGAACCTGATCGCTGCCACCTATGCGCTCAGTGGCAACAAACCAGCCCTGAGTGACAGTTACGAGCTGGTGTACAACTACTTTCCGCGGCTGAAAGAGCGCCGCAAACAGCTGGCGGGGTACCTGTCCGGCGGTGAACAGCAGATGCTGGCCCTGGGCCGGGCGCTGATTGCCCAACCGAAGCTGATCATGCTGGATGAACCGTCACTGGGCCTGGCACCGTTGCTGGTGGAAGAAATCTTTACCATCGTGGCGCGGATCAACCGGGAGCAGGGCACCGCCATTCTGTTGGTGGAGCAGAATGCCGCTGTTTCTCTGGCGATCGCGTCATACGGCTACATCATGGAGAACGGCAAGATCGTAATCGACGGGCCGGCGGACAAACTCACCGCCAACGAGGATGTCCGGGAGTTTTATCTGGGGGTGGGTGGCAAGGAAGGTGAGGCCCGCAGTTACCGTGACATCAAGCACTATAAACGCCGTAAACGGTGGCTTTCATGACAACACCTTCCATACCCGACCTGACCCTGACGCAGATGTTGCGGGCCCACGCCCAAGAGCGACCTGGATCGTTGGCGCTGCGTCAGAAAGACTTCGGGATCTGGCAGGCCTATTCCTGGCAGGATTACTACGAGCGTGCCCGGCATTTCGGGCTGGGACTCCGCGCCCTGGGGCTGGAGGAAGGCGGCCACGTGGCCATCATTTCGGAAAACCGGGTGGAGTGGGTGATCGCCCAGATGGGCATTGGCATGGTCCGGGGGATTTGTGTGGGCGTGTATCCGACCAGCCCCTGGAATGAGGTGGCCTACGTTCTCGAACACAGTGATGCGGAATTTGTGGTCTGCGAAGACCAGGAACAGACCGACAAGGTGCTGGAAGCCTGGCCGGACCTGCCGAAGCTGAAGCACTGCATTGCGATCGATATGAAGGGCCTTCGCTATTATCCTGAGCCTCCCGCAGCGTTCGATGACATCGAATCGCGGGGCAGGGAATTGGAGAAGGAGCACCCCGGACTGGTGGAGGAGTTGCTCGACGGCCAGCGGATGGACGACACCGCCCTGATGATCTACACCTCCGGCTCCACCGGGCGGCCCAAGGGCGCGATGATTACCTGGGGCAACCTCCATGCGGCCGCGCCCGGGCTGATTGAGCTGCTGGGCGCCGATGAGCATGGTTCCAGCCTGTCCTATCTGCCGTTGTGCCATGTGGCCGAGCAGGCATTTACCAACATTGCGCCGGTGTACGTGGGCAGTACGGTCAGCTTTGGCGAAAGCCTGCGGACCATTCAGGAAGATTTAAGGGAAATTGCACCGACCTTTTTCCTGGGGGTGCCCAGGATTTGGGAGAAGCTGCATTCCTCGATTTACATCAAGATTCAGGAAACCGGCCGTCTCCGGAAAGGGCTGTTCAACTGGGCAATCCGGGTCTGCTCGCCGATGGCCACCAAACCCCGGAATCAGTGGAACCTGAAAGAAAAGTGCCTGTACGGTCTCAGTTATTTCCTGGTGCTGCGGGCGCTACAGAACTTTATCGGCCTGCGCCAATGCACCATTGCGTTGACGGGGGCAGCCCCCATCTCCACGGGAATTCTGGAGTTTTTCCGGACCATCGGCATCCCCCTGGTGGAAGTCTATGGCCAGACGGAAAGCACCGGCGTTGCCACCGCCCAGCCGGTGGATGATGTGCATCTGGGAACCGTGGGTGTCGCCATTTCCGGCGTAGAGGTGAAGCTTGAGGAGCACAACGAAATCATCATGCGCGGCGGCAGCATGTTCAAGGGCTATTACAAGAACGACGAGGCGACCGCCTCAACCCTGATGGACGGCTGGCTGCACACGGGAGATGTCGGCGAATGGCGTGACGGTCAGCTCAAGATTGTTGACCGGTTGAAAGACATCATGATCACTGCGGGGGGCAAGAACCTCTCGCCAACAGAGATCGAAAACACCATCAAGGCCAGCCCCTATATCAAGGAATGCATCGTGATTGGCGAGGCCCGGAAGTATGTGTCCGCGCTGATCCAGATTGATTTCGACACCGTGGCCAAATGGGCCGAGCAGGAGCGGATTGCCTACACTACCTTCAGGAGCCTCACCGAGCAGGAACGGGTGAACGAACTGATCCAGGCGGAGGTGACCAAGGGCAACGAGCAGCTTCCCCAGGTGGCGCAGATCAAGCGCTTCCACCTGCTCACCAAGGAGCTGGACCACGACGACGATGAAGTGACGGCCACCATGAAAGTGCGCCGGAGCAACATCTATGACAAATACACCGATGTGATCGAGTCGCTCTATGCCTAGGAAATACCCCTAGAAGCGCGCGCCTTCTTCCATCCGGGTGCGCTCCAGGTAATGGGTTAGCACCACGTTGACCACGGCCAGTACCAAAAACAGCAGAATGCCCTTGGGCACCATGGCATGAATGTCCGGGTTCGGGGCGGTGCTGGCCGTTGCCAGGATCAGGCCGAGCGTGTTTCGGGCCAGGCGCATGGTCAGCATGGCGCACAAATAGCCGGACTGGAACGCCGATTCCGCACCTCTGAGGCAGCGGCCAAAGGCCGGCATCAGATGCACGGTGTTGAGCAACAGAACGGAAAAAATAATGAGCTGAATAATGCTGTAAATGGTCATGACCAGAGACTACCGAACGACACTGCTGGTTAAAAAACGGGCGAAATTATCCCTGATTGGGCAGATTTAATCCAGTTCAGGCCGACGTTTGTTAATAACTGCTGTTCAGCAAGTTGTGGTATTCGGTACGGAACCGCTGGAAACTCAGGTAGTTATTCTGGTGGTCGACCAGGCCTGCGGAATTGAACGCTTCGACAAAGGCCCGGGATTCTCCGGTGCTGACCTCGCCGTAGAACCCGCCATCCCAGTCCAGCAGCTGCACCATTTCCAGCAGGACCGTCATCGCCAGGGCGCCATTGGCCTTCTCCAGGTACCGGTAGGCCAGGCCATAATGTTCGAACCGATACGGGGTGTTTCCCGCGTCCTGGGGCGTGATGTCCCATAGGGGCTCGTAATCATAGTGCTGGTAGGCCGGGGCAACCGGCTCACCGGCAAGAAAGGTTGCCTGGCCCTCGGCAAACCAGTAGGGCAGCAGGCTGCCAGTGGCATCGTAACGGCTCAGGTTTTCCTGAACGAAATGGGCCAGCTCGTGGGTGACAATCTGGCCGGTCTCGTAAGGCCATTGGCCGTAATAGGGATTGAACGCCACCGCTGCCAGTGAGGCTGAGGCAAACTCACTCCGCGGCACGTTCGGGCTCAGGCAGCCAATCACCTGCCGGGGATAGGGCGCGGCTGCGGTGCGGTCGTCAACGAAGTCGGGCCAGCGCAACTGGAACCGGCTCAGCACTCCGTCGATTCGGCGTTCAAGCTCCGAGGCGGCGGCCCGGAACGAGGTCTCGCTGTAGGCCGGAGAACCATAAACCCGAACCCGGCCGCTGCTGGTTTCAAAATACAGAGGTTCGCCCCGGCAGGCTTCGGTGGCGTTGGTCAGTGCCCAGGATTCAGAGGGGTAGTGCCGGCCGGTATCCCGGGCGTCAAAGAACAGGCCGGAAATGAAGTGGTCCGGGTCTGACTCATAGTGGGTGTCTGTTGCGGTGACCTTGCAGCCGGTTAACGCTGCCGCGACAAGACCGGTGAACAGCACGCCTTTCCACGTTGCCATAGGGAACTCTCCGATGCGTTCTTGTTACCGGAAATGATCGCAGAGTTCCCTGGGAGGCGGTGTCAACGGGGTGTAAAAATCGGGTAAAGCTGACTCGCGGATGGAACAGGAGCAGGAAGCCGTCTGGAGGGCATTAATGCTGCCTCGGAAAGCGAGGGGAAATCTCAGCTCTGGTCAATGCTGAACTCACTGCCACCTGATCCCAGATTGCCGTGTTCCAGCCGGATTTTCACTTCAAGATTATGGCGGGAATCGGCATTGGCCAAGGCCTCTTCCTGACTGATCTTACCCTGGTGATACAGCTCCAGAATCGCCTGGTCGAAGGTTTTCATGCCTTGTTCCGGGATCTTCTCCATGATCTCGCCAATGCCATCGATCTCACCCTTGTTGATAATGTCCTTGATGAAGGGGCTGGCCAGCATGACCTCGACGGCGGCTGACCGCTTTCCGTCTTTGCCCTTCAGCAGACGCTGTGACACCACCGCTTTCAGGTGCATGCTCAGGTCCATGAACAGCTCCCGATGGGTGTTCTCCGGGAAGAAGTTGACGATTCGCCGCATGGTCTGGTCAACATTGCTTGCGTGCAGTGTGGCGATGCAGAGATGGCCGGTTTCGGCATAGGTGAGGGCCTGTTTCATGGTTTCCCGGTCGCGGATTTCGCCAACCATAATGATATCGGGGTCGTGTCGGAGCATGTTTCGCAGCGCACTGGCGAAGGTGAAGCCTGCCGGCTCATTCACCTGCATCTGCTCGATGCCGTCCATGTGGTACTCGACCAGTTCCATCTCGAGTTCTTCGGCGGCTTCCTGACTTTCTGCGGCGCCATAATACCGGTCAATTTCGCGCGCTTGCGATGCAGCGCGACATTCAGCTGCTCGCTGTTAGCGTCTGGGCCAGTTTGAATCGGCACATGGCCAAGCCGGTAGGTCTTGATGGCCTGCCACGGGACAAATCGCTCCACCAGGTGGACCGCATCGGAAGCGTGCCAGACCTCAACCCCATTGGGCGTTACCATGGCCGAGATCATGGTGCCACTGAGGGTTTGCCGGTTGACCAGCTGTATGACGTAGTTCTGGAACTCCTGACGATTGCCCAGGCCACGGAGATTCCTTATCAGCAAAAAGGAGTTGGTGCTGCTATGGTAGGGGCCAAGAGTTTGGTCTGTCACCAGAATCCCTGAACACAAAGGTTGTAAGACGTCTTGATAGCAGACACTGAAACGGGTTCTCCGCCCACGGTCCACCGAAGTTATCGCCTGCCCTTCATTTTGTATCTGTTCGCACTGGTCACTCTCATTGCTTCGGCAAGTTACGTTGCCCTGAGCAGCTACCGCCAGGCCACCGAGACCGCGTCCAATCGCTCGGCGGCCCGCGCTGATCTTGCGGCCGAGCTGGTTGCCAACAGCCTGCTCTCAACCCGATACGGTCTGCAAACCCTGGCCGGGTTCATCCAGCCCATGCTACCTCAGGCCGGCATCCTTCCTGGCACCCGGCTGGAGAGTGTTGAACAGTTGTTGAATCAAAGGCTGTCGCGGCTGGCCTTTGTCGACGAACTGTTCGTCGTGGATCTGGCTGGCAATGTGATTCATTCGTCAGCCAACCGGAACAGTGAAAAAATGCCCGGGTGGTCGTTCATCCAGCGTCATCTGGCGACCAGTTCCGCCGATGACCTGGTAACGCCGCTTTACACCGACCCGGATACCGGCGAGTTGTGGATCTGGCGAGTGAGAAAGCTGCGCTCTGGCACCGGCGATATTGTGGGCGTCATTGCCGCGCGCCAGTCGCCTGAGGCGATTGCCGGATCCATGGCAGAACTGTCTCTGTCGGCCGGGCAGAGTATTGCGATTATCGAACAATCGATGAGGCTGGTGACCCGGTTGCCGGCGCTTCCCGATGGCAGGCTGCGCCCCGGAACGGTGATCGATGAGTCCTACACCCGTCGTTTCGTGGACAGCGCCTCTGAAAGCCGACAGGCCGTCGTGAAATCCCCGATTGATGGCGAGCGACGGTTCTACGCGTTTCAGCGGGTTCCTGATGCGCCTTATGTGGTGGTTGTCGGAGAAACCACCTCGGTGGCATTGCGAGGCTGGCAAGACAGCCTTTGGGCCTCGGGTGTCGGCATTCTGCTGGTTGGGGTTATCGGCCTGTTTTTCCTGAGGCAGTTCTATCGCAGGGTGTCGGTGGAGCAAGAGTTGTTGCGTGAAAACGCCGAGCGCCGGCACCTTCAGCACACGGCCCAGTCGAACGAGGCCCGGTTGCAGGCGCTGGTGGACTCCATTCCCGATCTCATTTTTGTGTTTGATCCGCAGGGTCGCTTCACCTTTGTGCATGCTGCCGATGACAGCGAGCTGATTTTGCCGCCGGATCAACTGCTTGGCATGCACTACCGGGAGGTATTGCCCGAGGAGCTTTCGAGCCAGTTCGACAGAATCAGATTGGAACCCCGAAAACCCGGGCAAACCTTTGATCTGGACTACCAGTTGTTTTTCGAGGGTGAAGCCAGGGATTTTGAAGCCCGGGTGAGTGTGCTGTCCGATTGGGAGGGTCAATATGGGGGCTCACTCGTCCTGGTTCGGAACGTCACGGAAAGCAAGATTTACGAAGCGGAATTACGCATTGCTTCCACGGCATTTGAGACGCATCTGGGCATCATGATCACCGACGATCATGGCGTTATACTCCGGGCCAACAAGGCGTTCTCGCGCATTACCGGCTATGCCGAGCATGAAGTGGTCGGCAAGACGCCCCGCATACTCCAATCCGGGCTGCAGGACGGCGCATTCTACAACCACCTTTGGGCCCGGGTTCGGGAAGCAGGCTCCTGGGAAGGGGAAATCTGGAACCGCCGAAAGAACGGGGAGGTGTACGCCGAATGGCTCACCATCACCGCGATTTGTGGCGAGTCGGGCGTTGTCCAGAATTTTGTGGGCACCTTTCACGACATCACCAAACGCAAAGAAGCCGAGCGGGAAGCGCATCGGCTGGCGTTCTACGATTCACTGACGGGTCTGGCCAACAAGGCGTTGCTTGAGGAGAGACTCTCGGAAGTCTGTAAGGCCAATACCCGGCAGGGTACTCATGCGGCGCTTCTCTACCTCGATATCGAGCAGTTCCGGGCGGTGAACGATGCCCGTGGATACGGGGTGGGTGATCTGGTTCTCAAGTCCCTGGCCGAGCGGCTGACCTCCGTTGTGCGGGAGAGCGATACCCTTGCTCGCGTTGGTGGTGATGAATTCGCGGTTCTGCTGGTCAACCTGCACAGTTCTGAAGATGTTGCCGCGAGATCGGCAGAAAGCGTGGCAGAAAAGATACTTGAGGTGTTCTCCCGAGCCGTTGATGTTCTGGACCACCGAATCCAGGTGGCAGTGAACGTTGGGATTACCCTGATCGACGGGCGCAATACCCAGTATGACCAGCAGTTGCAGAGAGCTGAGCAAGCAACCCAGCAGGCGAAGGACCGGGGCAAAGTGCGCGGCGAGAAAGGCATCGCCTTTTTCAATCCGGAGATCCAGGAAAAGGTGGTTGAGCATGTGCTTCTGGAGGAGGAACTGCGCAATGCGCGGGCCGAGCAACAACTCGTGCTGTATTACCAGCCCCAGATTCGCAACCCGAACCAGCTGATCGGCTACGAAGTGCTGCTGCGCTGGCAGCATCCGGAACGGGGCATGGTTTCGCCCGGGGTATTTATTCCGATCGCCGAGCAAAGCCGGCTTATCCTGCCAATCGGCCGGTGGGTACTTGAGCAGGCATGCGAGAAGCTTTCAGCCTGGCGGGGTGATCCGGCCAGGGCCGGAGTCAGTCTCGCGGTTAATGTCAGTATCGTCCAGTTTCAGAGCGATGGCTTCATCGAGCATCTGAGGCAGGTTCTGGAGCGGACAGCTGCTCCACCGCATCTGCTGAAGCTGGAAGTGACCGAAAGTCTTCTGATGGATGATCCTGAGCGAATCACTCAGATCATGAACCGCCTCCGTGCCATGGAGGTGCGGTTCTCCCTTGACGACTTCGGCACTGGCTACTCTTCCATGAGTTATCTGAAACGGCTGCCCCTGGATCAGATCAAGATTGATCAGTCCTTTGTGCAGGAAGTGAACGGAAGCGCTGCCAGTTCGGCAATCGTGGAATCCATTATAGGCCTCGCCAGGGGGCTTGGCCTGGAAGTGATTGCCGAGGGCGTGGAGACCGACGCCCAAAGAGACTGGCTTGTTGGCCATGGATGCGAGCTGTTTCAGGGCTTTCTGTTTGGCCGGCCCGGCGAGGAGACGTAAAGGCCGCCCCTGTTTTGACAGGTTGGTGTAAGCGGCCTTACCCGATCCGTCCCCGATTCAGCTCATACACCGCCATATTAACCGCAGAGGCCAGGTTCAGGGATTCAATGGCGGCGGCGCCAGGGATGGTGAAACGACGGGCGCTGAGGCCGGTCAGGGCATCGGTGGGAATACCCCGGGCTTCATTGCCGAACAGGTAACAGTCATGGTCCTGGAAGTCGGGGCTGGTGAGGGCTTCACCGCCGATGTCCAGGCAGGCAACGCGCGGGTAGCGGTTCCTGAGCGTGTCCAGACTGACGTCGGTTTCCAGAGGCACATGGAAAAGGGCGCCCATGCTCGAGCGAACGACCTTCGGGTTGTAGGGATCAACACTGCCGGAGCTGAGCAGGCAGCGAAAGCCGCCAAACCAGGCCAGGGTGCGCAAGATGGTACCGAGGTTGCCGGGGTCCTGGACTTCATGCAGGTAGACGGCCTTTTCTCCCGCTGCAGGCTGGTGGTTTGTGGTTTGTGGTAACGGCGCGACCGCAAGTATGCCTTGTGGGGTCTTGGTGTCGGCCAGTTGCGCCATTTGCCGGTCACTGATCAGCTGCCGGGGCCAGGGGCAGGGCCAGTCCTGATAGGCGCTGGTGACAAACAGTTGGGACTGCTGCCAGTGGGGATTGCTTGCTGCCGCCTTTTCCAGTTCCAGAACCAGGTGCTCGCCTTCCACCAGAAAGTGCCCGAAGGACTGGCGATATTTCTTCTGATGCAGCTTTTTGATGTCGTCCAGCTTCACGGCTTGGTTTCCTGAGCTTCCCCGGCCAGTTGACGGTCTGCCAACATTGCGGTTGCGACAGCCTCAGCGACCTTGATGCCATCGACACCGGCTGACAGGATGCCGCCCGCGTATCCGGCACCTTCACCGGCCGGGTACAGGCCCCGGGTATTCAGACTTTGCAGGCTCTCACGGTCCCGGGTCAGGCGGACCGGAGAGGAGGTGCGGGTTTCGATGCCGGTCAGCAGCGCATCGGCCCGGTCAAAGCCCCTGATCTGTCGCCCGAAGGCGGGCAGGGCCTCGCGGATGGCATCGATGGCGTAATCGGGCAGTGAAGGCGCAAGGTCGCCCAGGCGGATGCCGGGCTTGTAGGAAGGCGCCACGTCGCCCAGTTTCTCGGACGGCTTGCCGGCGATGAAATCCCCGACCAGCTGCGCCGGCGCGCAATAGTCGCTGCCACCAAGAACGTAGGCGTTGGCTTCCAGCTGTTCCTGCAGTTCCATGCCGGCCAGTGGGTCGCCGGGAAAGTCACGCTCCGGTTCAATGTTGACGACGATGCCGGAATTGGCATTGCGCTCATTGCGGGAGTACTGGCTCATGCCGTTGGTTACTACCCGCCCCGGCTCCGAGGTGGCGGCCACCACGGTGCCCCCCGGGCACATGCAGAAACTGTACACCGCGCGGCCGTTGCTGGCGTGGTACACCAGCTTGTAGTCCGCCGCGCCCAGGGCCGGATGGCCGGCGTATTTGCCCAGCCGGGCATGGTCGATCAGGCTTTGCGGGTGCTCAATACGGAACCCGATGGCAAAGGGCTTGGCTTCAACGAACACGCCGCGCCGGTGCAACATACGGAAGGTATCGCGCGCGCTGTGGCCCAGCGCCATCACCACATGGCGGCTCTTCAGCTGTTCGCCATTGGCCAGTTCCACGCCCCGGACCTGGCCGTTTTCCAGTAGCAGATCGCTGACCTTGTGCTCGAAGCGGATCTCGCCCCCCAGGCTGATGATTTCTTCGCGCATGCGGGACACCACGCCGGTCAGGCGGAACGTACCGATGTGCGGTTTGCTGACGTAAAGAATTTCTTCCGGGGCGCCCGCTTTGACGAATTCGGCCATGACCTTGCGGCCGTAAAACTTCGGGTCCTTGATCTGGCTGTAGAGCTTGCCATCGGAAAACAGGCCGGCACCACCCTCACCAAACTGGACGTTGGATTCCGGTGACAGCTGCTTTTTACGCCACAGGGCCCAGGTGTCCTTGGTTCGGCGGCGGACATCCTTGCCTCGCTCCAGAACAATGGGCCGGAACCCCATCTGGGCCAGCAGCAGAGCAGCAAACAATCCACAAGGGCCCAGTCCCACAACGATCGGGCGTTCTGCCAATTGTTCAGGTGCCCGAGCGACCGGATGGTAGGCGGTATCCGGCGCCGGGCGAACATGGGTGTCACCCGTAAACCGGTCCAGCACAGCCGCTTCGTTTTGCACGGCCAGATCGATGATGTAAACGAACTTGATCTCGCTGTTTTTTTTGCGGGCGTCGTAGCTGCGCTTGAACACAGTGAAGTGCTGAAGTTCCGAATCGCGGAGTTGCAGGCGTTGCAGGATGGCGGCCCGCAGGGCTTCCTCCGGATGATCAAGGGGTAATGCCAGTTCGGTAACGCGAATCATGATATTTCCTGGCCGCCGGACCCGGGCCCGGTGGAATGCGATTGGAAAAGTGGGCCCATTGTACTGCCGCGCACGGGGCTTGTCAGGCGCGGAGCCGCTTTTGCCGTGAGGTATGGGGGAGCGTACAATGCTTTCTTTTCCGTAGTGAACAGAAGGCACCCCATGGCCCGTTCCAAAAGCAGTAACCGCTGGCTCGAAGAGCACGTCAACGATCCCTTTGTAAAACAGGCGCAGCAGGACGGCTACCGCTCCCGGGCCAGTTATAAACTACTGGAGATCAACGACAAGGATCGCCTGATCCAGCCCACCGCGCTGGTGGTTGATCTGGGCTCCGCTCCGGGCGGCTGGTCTCAGGTGGCCGCCAAGCTGGTAGGCCATAAGGGCCGTGTAGTGGCGTCGGACATCCTGCCAATGGACGCGATCGCCGGGGTGGAATTTATTCAGGGGGATTTCACCGAGCAAACGGTGTTTGACGAGATCATGGCCACCTTGGACGGCGCCCGGGCGGATGTTGTCATCTCCGACATGGCGCCCAACATCAGTGGTGTGAACGTGGCTGATCAGGCCGCGTCCATGTATCTGGTGGAGTTGGCACTGGACATGGCCTGCCAGGTTCTCAAACCCAAAGGCAGCTTTGTGGCCAAGGTGTTTCACGGCGAAGGTTACGACGACTATGTCAAAGCCGTGCGCGGGGCGTTTGACAAGGTGATGGTGCGCAAACCGGATTCCTCAAGGGCGCGGTCCCGCGAAGTGTACCTGGTGGCCAAGGGCTTCCGGGGCGCCTGATTTCCGGCATGTTTCTTGTCCGCGTTGCCAGGCCGCCTTGTTCGTCGTTATCGCTTTTAAGGTCGTTTCCCCAGCTCAAAATCTTTTCGTAAGCCAATCAGGCCAAACGGATCCGGTAACGGAGGACGCCCGCGTCTTCTTCCCGAATCCATTCAATCCGGTGACCGGTTATCTCGCACAGGGCCCGAAGATCCCTGCGGCCGGTGGGGTCATCGGCCAGAAACTCGACTTGGGTCCCGCTTGGCAAACCCTGAGTCCGTTTTTTGAAACGTAAGATGGGAAGAGGGCACACCAGACCGACGGCGTCGATCTGGTGCACCTCTTGATGTGTCTCTGACTGCTCAGTCAAGACGCACACTCTCGGTACTGGTTTGCTCGGCGGACGACCAGCCGAACTGGTTTAGAGCCACCGGGGCGAGAGACGCTATCACCAGGGCTGCGACAAATGCAGAAATCATGACCTTCACGATGATTCTCCTTTGCCTTGTTTGGCCTCAACCTCAGCCACCCAAAGATCGTGGTGCTGGCGGGCCCATTCCACATCAACCTGACCGTTACCCATGGCATCGTATGCGCCTTCCATGCCGACCGTACCGATGTAGATGTGGGCGATGATGGCCAGCATCATCACGAACGCCACAATCGAGTGCCAGATATTCGCATACTGCATCTCTTCGTGCGGTGCCAGGTCAGTCGGGAAACTGGTACCCAGAACACTGTTGACCACACCAAAGGTGTCGGCAAACATTGGCATCTGGAACGGGAATAGCAGTGACAGCCCAGACAGGGACACGGAGAAGCCAAGGATCATCACGGTCCAGAAAATGATTTTCTGGCCCGCATTGAATTTCTTCGCCGAAGGATGCCCCTTGGTAAAGATACCACCGCCAGCCTTAAGCCACTGCCAGTCCAGCTTGTTGGGGATGTTGTGGGCCACCCACATGACGAACGTCATCACCAGTCCCAGCATAAAAGCCCAGGCCAAGTTGTTATGGAGCCACTTGGAGCCGGCAGCCAGAGTCGCAAAGGCGTCTGGCCCGATGACAGGGATCAGGAAACTGCGCCCCATCAAGGTTAAAAGCCCCGTCAGACCCAGCGCGATAAACGAGCCTGCCAACAGCCAGTGGCCAAAACGTTCAATGGCTTTGAATCGCTCAATGGTGGTTCCCGCAGGGCCGCCATCGATCATGATTCTGCCGCGAACAAAGTAAAACACTGCGAGCAACACTATGAAGCCAAGGATCGCGCCGCCGCCATAGGTGATCATGGGGCCTTCACGGAGCTTGTACCAGGGCATGCCTCCGTCCTGGATCAGAACGTCAGCGGCAGGTCCGCGAACCTGGGTCCTGATGTCACTTTCGTTGTAGCGAATGGCGCGCCAGCCCTCGGAATCGGAAACTCCGCCCCGGGTGCCGAGCCGATCCGTGATCGGTGCAGCGTTGGCGGGGTTGCCCAGGTTCTCGGACCGGAAACTGTCATCCAGTTTCATCTGCTCCTGACGGGCCATGATGTCTTGGAGGGTCTGGGCGCCCCCTGTCGCTGTTCGATCAACCGCCTGGGACTCTTCTTGTGCCCAGACAGGGTTGAACATCAGTGTCGCCAGCACAAAGGCAGCGGCACCCAATAGTTTTTCGTTCATCAGAGTACTCCAGCGGAATCGACAAGAAGAATTGGTTGCCTCAATGCATGCCGGGGCCCCAAAGGGCCCCGGAACACTCAGGCCAGTTTATGCACCCTTCTTCTCGTAGGCTGTGCCCCATCCCCAGGCGCCTGAACCGAAACCTCGGTTCACCACACGCTGGCGATAGATGTCCGCCACCTCGTTGCCGTCACCGGCCAACAGGGCTTTGGTTGAGCACATTTCCGCACAGATCGGCAGTTTGCCCTCAGCAATACGGTTGCGACCGTACTTCGAGAACTCAGCCGTGGAGTTGTCTTCCTCAGGACCGCCTGCACAGAACGTGCACTTGTCCATCTTGCCCCGGCTGCCAAAGTTGCCCGCTTGCGGGAACTGGGGCGCGCCGAAGGGGCAAGCATAGAAGCAGTACCCACAACCGATGCACAGATCCTTGGAGTGCAACACGATGCCGTCTTCGGTCTGGTAGAAGCAATCCACCGGGCAGACGGCCATACAGGGCGCGTCTGAACAGTGCATGCAGGCTACCGAGATCGAACGCTCGCCAGGTTTACCATCTTCGATGGTCACCACGCGCCGACGGTTTATGCCCCAGGGGACTTCGTGTTCGTTCTTACAGGCCGTTACGCAAGCATTACATTCGATGCAGCGTTCGGCGTCGCAAAGGAATTTTGCTCGTGCTTGTCCTTCAAGTGCCATGGTCTACACCTCTTGTTATGCTGGCATAATCGAACACAGGGTGGCTTTGGTCTCTTGCATCTGCGTGACCGAGTCATACCCGTATGTTTGAACAGTGTTGGTGGATTCGCCCAGAACGATGGGGTCGGCGCCCTTGGGATACTTGTCCCGCAGGTCCTTGCCCTGGTAGTGGCCGCCGAAGTGGAAGGGCATGAACGCCACGCCTTCTCCAACACGTTCCGTCACCATGGCCTTGACCTTGATCTTCGCGCCCTCCGGACCATGAACCCAGACGTCATTGCCGTCACGGATGTTCAGGTTGTTGGCGTCACGAGGGTTAACCTCAATGAACATGTCCTGCTGCAGCTCCGCCAACCAGGGGTTCGATCGTGTCTCGTCACCACCACCTTCGTACTCGACCAGACGGCCGGAGGTCAGGATGATCGGGAAGTCCTTACTGAAGTCCTTCTTCTGGATGGACTCGTACAAGGTCGGGACTCGCCAGAAGGTTTTGTCCTCGTAGGTCGGATAATCTACCACCAGATCGCGGCGGTTGGTGTAGAGCGGCTCGCGATGCAGCGGAACCGGATCGGGGAAGTTCCAGACAATGGCACGGGCCTTGGCGTTACCGAACGGTGCGCACTCGTGCTTGATGGCCACCCGCTGGATACCACCGGACAAGTCGGTTTTCCAGTTGGTTTCGGCACCGGCCACTGCATCAATGCTGGCACGCTCTTCTGCGGTAAGGTCGCCATCCCAGCCCAGGTCCATCAGCATCTGCATGGTGAACTCGGGGTAGCCATCCTTGATTTCCGAGTTCTTGGAGTAAACACCGTCTGCCAGAATGTTCTGGCCGTTGTGTTCAACACCAAACCGGGCCCGGAACGTCAGGCCGCCTTCAGAAACCGGCAGCGACATGTCATACAGATTGGCGGTGCCCGGATGATTCATCTCCGGGGTGCCCCAGGACGGCCATGGCAAGCCATAGAAATCACCATCGCAAGGTCCGCCAACCGCACGCAGGGTGGTCTTGTCGAAGTGGTGCTGGTACTGCATGTGCTTCTTGAGGCGCTCCGGCGACTGGCCGGTATAGCCGATGGTCCACATGCCGCGGTTGAATTCGCGGGTAATGTCCTCAATCGACGGCTCATCGCCATCAATGGCGATGTTGCGGAACATGCGATCGGTAAAGCCGAACTTGTCCGCGAACAGTTTCATGATTTCGTGATCGACCTTGGAGTCGAACAGCGGCTCTACGACTTTTTCACGCCACTGCAGAGAACGGTTCGACGCGGTTACCGAGCCGTAGGTCTCGAACTGGGTGGTCGTGGGCAGCAGGTAGGCGCCTTCCTTGCGATCGTGGAGTACGGCAGAAACGGTCGGGAAGGGATCCACTACAACCAGCAGGTCGAGCTTTTCCATGGCTTCCTTCATTTCCGTCATCCGGGTCTGGGAGTTGGGCGCGTGGCCCCACAGCACCATGGCCCGGGTGTTGTCTGGCTGCTCGAGGTTTTCCTTGGCTTCCAGAACACCGTCAATCCAGCGGGAGACCGGAATGCCCTTCTCGTTCATCATGGCCCGGGACTTGCCGTCTTTATCCCAAACGGCAAAGCGGCCTTTCAGATAGTCCAGATCCTCTTCCCAGACGCGGGCCCAGTGAGCCCAGGAGCCTGCGGCCAGGCCGTAGTAGCCGGGCAGGGTGTCGGCGAGTACGCCCAGATCCGTTGCGCCCTGAACGTTGTCGTGGCCACGGAAGATGTTGGTGCCGCCGCCGGCGACGCCCATGTTGCCTAGGGCCAACTGGAGCACGCAGTAGGCGCGGGTGTTGTTGTTACCGTTGGTGTGCTGGGTACCACCCATGCACCAGATAACCGTGCCGGGCCGGTTGTTGGCCAGAGTGCGGGCCACACGCTCAAGCTGCGCGCCAGGTGCGCCGGTTACACGCTCAACTTCTTCGGGATTCCAGCGCTTCACTTCCTCGCGAATGTCTTCCATGCCGTACACACGGGTACGGATGAACTCCTTGTCTTCCCAGCCGTTTTCGAAGATGTGCCAGAGAATACCCCACACCAGCGCCACGTCGGAGCCCGGGCGGAAACGCACAAACTCGTCGGCATGGGCCGCTGTCCGGGTGAAACGCGGGTCGCAGACGATCAGCGGGGCGTTGTTTTCTTCCTTGGCCTTCAGTACATGCAGCAGCGACACCGGGTGCGCTTCGGCGGGGTTGCCCCCGATGATGAAGATCGCCTTGGACTTGTGGATGTCGTTGTAGGAGTTGGTCATTGCGCCGTAGCCCCAGGTATTGGCTACGCCGGCCACGGTCGTGGAGTGGCAGATACGGGCCTGGTGGTCCACGTTGTTGGTGCCCCAGTAGGCGGCAAACTTACGGAACAGGTAGGCCTGCTCGTTATTGAACTTTGCGCTGCCCAGCCAGTAGACCGAATCGGGACCGCTTTGCTCGCGGATCTCGAGCATTTTGTCGCCAATCTCGTTGATGGCGGTATCCCAGGAAATCTTCTGCCACTGGCCGTTGACCATTTTCATCGGCGACTTCAGACGACGTTCGCCATGGGCATGCTCGCGTACCGAAGCGCCTTTGGCGCAGTGCGCACCCATGTTGAAGGGGCTGTCCCAGCCCGGTTCCTGGCCGGTCCAAACGCCGTTCTGAACCTCGGCTTCGACGGTGCAGCCGACCGAGCAATGCGTACATACGGATTTTTTGACGACGACTTCGCCACCTTCCGTCGATGGGGTTGCAGCTTCAACCCGTCCCGACGTCAGCGACAATGCCGCCATGCCACCCACTGCGACACCAGAGGTCGTCAGGAACTGACGACGATCCAGAGTCTTGGCAGCGAGAGATGAAAGCAAAGAGCCTGCACGGGAGCCTTTCGCTACCCCGTTGGTCTTCTTCCTTAACATGTCTCATACCTCTCTCTTTTATTATTCTCGTTTTTCCGGAAGTTGAGTTGCTCAAGGGCCTTTCGCAACCTTGATCAACTCAAGCCCCTTAAAAGCGAGCCGATTCGAAATACTTACGTGTATGTTCGGTATCACGTAGACCGCGGCTTTTCGGTGCGTCTGTTCTGACGACCTCAGCTGCGGCGTTCGGTGCAACCGCCATTGCCACTGCAGCTGGAGCTGCGGCGGCGGCCATTTGCAGGAAACGGCGACGGCTGTTTTCACGCTTCGGGTTGTCCATTGGACACCTCCCCCTGGGTTAAGGGACCTTCAGATCCCGGTTACTGAATTGCAAAAGCGTCGGCTTCCACGGCCATGAAGGCTCGACCAAGCGAACCTACTGGCGCGTAGAAGATGGCGCTTTGCGCTTCTTCCAAATCAGTAAAAAACAAGGCGGCCCACTTCGCCAGATGGGCATCAAAAAACGCTTTTTGCGACGGCAGTCCGCTGTCGCAGGGAAATTCGCCGGCAATGATGCCGGCCATGATTTCGCAAAGCGTGCCGATGTGATCTTCCGGCTCCTTTACATCGCTGCGGGATTTGATACCGCGGGACCTGAGATCGGTTCGCAGCTCCGCCAGGGGCTTCTCGTTCAGAAAGCCGGTGAGGTAATAACTGGCGTAGGGAAGCAGTTCTCCACGACCGAGGCCAACAAACAGGTTGTTGAACTCTCGCTCGGCGTCATACGGGTTGGTGCGTTCGGCGAGGGCTGCCAGGTTCTTGCAGGCTGACCCCAGGGGCGTCTCGTCACCCTGTAGTGACGCCAGCCCCTTCAATAAGTCGCTGGAGGGTGGGTCGACAAGCAGGACCCCCAGCAGCTGATAGATCTGGGCCCTGGCACGATCCTCTTCGGAGATCGAACGGGGGCACTGGATTTCCGCAGTGTTGCTCAATTCATGTTCCTTCTAATTATTATTTGCGGTCTGTCACACTATTCTAGTTCATATCCCAGAATAGTGGCCTGACCGGCCTCTAATTTGCTAATAGCTGCAATGCATTCTGCTAATAGTCAAAACGCATACGAGGACGGAATCGTGGTTCCGGCTCCTCTTCCGACTGGCTTGCCTGTTCTTGGGCAAGCTGTTGCTCGGGAAGTTCTGCTGGCGTAGCCATGTTCTCCAGCTCGGGGCTGTCCTCGGGTTCCGGTTCCTCGGCAGTTGTCGAACCAGGCTCTGCCATCGAGGATATTGCCTGCTTTTCTGACTGATCGTCCACGACGTCCGCGGCTTTTTTGGCTTTGTCGACGAGTCCCTCGCCAACCTTGTACAAGGTTGTCACTGTCTGGCCGGCGGTCGAGGCCAGCGTGTAGTCCTCATCGTAATCGTTGAGGCCATCCAGAACGGCCAGTACCGGGTTGGATTTCCATAGCCCTCTCAGGGCCTTCTTTCGAAGGAACTCCGGAATTTCCTTGCGCATGAAGCCGGTGATGTCCGTGCCTAGTTCGATGTTGTCGGGGTCAGGCAGGCCATATTTCTCTAGCAGTTCGTGTTCCGGCAATGCTTCATTAGTGGCCAGTTCCTGCTCTTCCGGGGTCGGTTCGGTCTCGATAACCGGAGGAGGGGATGGTTCTGGGCGCTTGCCGGCTTCGGCTTTCTTGCGCGCCCAGCGCTGCAGACGTGATTCGGCCATTACTGAATTCTCGGCTTTTTGATGTTCGCAGGGGCACGGTAAACGTCGCTTTCCTGGCGAATGCGCGGGTCGCCCTTGGCATCCTCGGCGCCATCAACGCGGACTTCATCGCGGCGACGTTTCTTGAACGGCTCCTCGATGTAGTGCATGTCGATAAATTCCTTGATCCAGGCCGCCATCGATTCGGGAATGGGAACCGCCTCGACAATGCTTTCGCCACTATCCAGGGCGTCCAGTGCCTCATGGGCGCTGGCAGTGATAGTGCTGACGACCCACCCGGACGGCGACTGGCTCGTTACATCCTTGTCCATAATGATCCAGATCGATGGAACGGCCATGTTCAGCGATACGAGATAGCCCTCGACGTCGGCCCGGAAAAGCTCCATCGTAACGGTGCCCGCGTGGTAGTCGACGACGTCGTCCTCGCGAACCAGTTCTTTCCAGAATGCGTCAGGTGCCCCAGGTATAACGGCTACTGGCTTCCAGATTTCCTTCACCCAGCGAGTGACGCCCGGAGACCGGCGAACGACGGCGCCGACCCTCAACTCGCGTTTCCACTGTTCTGTACGACTACTCATGGTGCTTCTCATTTTTTGTTATAGCGTAAAACTAGCAGGGCGCAAACGATTATCCAATTGTCCAAAAGATAATGCCTGTGGCATGCTCGAAAAGCGATACGGATACGTATACGTATAAAAACAACGAAAGAGTCAAACTCCTGATGACGGCATATAAGACCCTACTATTATGCAGCTGCGACAAATCACAGACCTTTGATTCAGAGGCCTTGCGCAAAGCCGCGGCCGCTGAGCAGGTGATTGCAGTTGATCAACTGTGCGGCAATGAAATGAGTGTTGCCGCCGAGCATCTGGGCGCCAGCAATGACGTCCTGATTGCCTGTGGCCAGCAGGCGGCTTTGTTCGAGCGCCTCGCCGAGGACGTTTACGCCGAGGTCCAGCACTCCGCGCCACTTAACAC
>AZIH01003051.1_pt1 | contig 26654 bp, 22 predicted proteins | sample 359041 | NCBI WGS metagenome assembly AZIH01 (sample SAMN02429716, study PRJNA222664) | marine sediment metagenome | biome: Sediment sample; isolation source: enrichment culture of sample MGS-ANC(UA) from oil contaminated site at the... | place: Italy: Ancona | collected 2012-02-14 | depth 6 m m
GGCTGATGATGTTGTCCCGGGACATTGCCGGCGCATCCTCAGGCGGCGGATTCTGCAGCATTCCGGCTCCGGCAATTCGATCAGCCAGGTGACCAACCGCGATGGCGTAGAATTCCGAACGGTTCCAGCCCATGATCACCCTGAAGTTGTCGTAGGCCAGAAAGGCCGGGCCCTGGTGCCCGGCGGGCACGACCAGGGCGGCATCAATAGGCTCCCGGGCCAGTGGGTTGCCAAAAGCATCGGTAATGCCCATCTCCCGCCACTGCTCCAGGGGCAGCCGCCGTCCGTCCGCCAGGGAGAAGTCGAAATTGTCCGGCAGAAGTACTTCCCGGCCCCAGCGGTAGTCGCCGTTCCAGTTCATGGACTGCAGGAACTTGCCGGCGGACATCATGGCATCTGGCAAGCTGTTCCAGAGGTCCCGGCGCCCGTCACCATCGGCATCCACGGCGTGCTGCAGAAATACCGTGGGCATGAATTGCACATGGCCCATGGCACCGGCCCAGGACCCTTCCATCTGGTCTGCCGGAATCGCGCCTTCGTCGATGATGCGCAGGGCGGCTACCAGCTGTTCGGAGAAGAAGGTGCTTCGACGGGGATCGCAGGCCAGGGTGGTCAGGGAGCTTGGTACCGACATTTTGCCGAAATAGCTGCCAAAGTTGGTTTCCAGGCCCCAGAAAGCAAGCAGATAAGGCGCAGGCACGCCGGTTTCCCGGGTAACGCGGGCCAGCAGTTCCTGGTGCTCCTTCAGAAGTTCACGGCCCTGGCTGATCCGGGCATCGTTAACCCGCCGGTTCAGATAGTCGGCAAAGGTGGTGGTGAATTCCGGTTGCCGGCGGTCCAGTTCAATGACCCGCTCCAGATGCTCGGCCTTGGCCATCACCTCGCTGGCGGTCTCGCGGCTGACCCCGGCGGCAATGGCCTGCTCCTGTAGCCGTGCCTTGCACTCGGCAAAACCGGCCGGTGCCGGGGCGGTGCTGTCCTGGGCAATGGTGGGCAGTGACAGGAGTGACAAAAAACCGGAAACCAGTAAGCCGCGGGTAAGGCGGCGAGGGCGCAGAATCCTTGCAGGTGTGGTCAGCACACAGAACCTCTATCAGGGTGATGATGGTGTGAAAATTCCGAACCCCATGGTAGCGCGTTTTCACGCCCGAGAAACATTGTCCGGGGCCGGGAGGAGTGACAATTGTTTAACCTGCTGGTTCCCGGGAAACCGCATTTGTCGTCTTTTTGTTGCAGGCAGGTTTCCGGCGTCGGCCTTTGTTCTATAGTTGGATGCTGGAACCGGGGTGAGAAAACCGGGAAGTGGATAGCCAAGGGTCTGAAATATGGTAATGCTGAAAGCGCTGGTGGTGGACGACGCCAGCTTTGTACGTGATCTGGTCAAGCGAACAGTGCGCCAGCGCTTTCCGGTAATCGAGACAACCGATGCCCAGAATGGCCGTCGGGCTCAGTCACTGATGTCCAGAACGGCATTTGATCTGGTGCTGTGCGACTGGGAAATGCCCGAAATGTCCGGATTGGAGCTGTTGCAGTGGATGCGGCAGCAGCCCCAGTACGAGAAAGTGCCATTTATCATGATCACCAGCCGGGGCGACAAGGATCATGTGATTGAGGCGGTCAAGGGAGGCGTTTCCGAATACCTCGGCAAGCCGTTCAGCCCGGATGGCCTGAGCAAGAAAATCATCAAAGTCATGGGGCGCAAACTGAAGGACGCCATGGATCACAGCGGCAAGTCCATGGCCAGTCCGGCGGATGCCTTCAAGGAATCTGCAGAGTTGCTGACTCGCAAGCCGGAGTCGACGCCTGCGCCGGAGACTCCGGAGCGGTCGGCCCCGCCGTCGCCGATGATGGCAGCGAGTGCGGCAACGCCAAAACAGGCCGCGGCCCGGGGGGCGATGAGCCTTGCCTCCGTCCGCTTTGCTGAAAGTACCCTGAAGTCAGTGGTCAAGGACATCAACCTGACAGAAGTCCGGGTGATCGCCAAACGGGATCAGGTGTTTCCCGGCATTCTTGATCAGGCGGTGGTCGATATCGAGACGGGTGAGGGGCAGATGGCCCGGCTGAATGGCTACGTGCATCAGTTACAGGCGGTGGACAAACGCCAGGACACCGACTTCGTCAGCGTGACCATCCGTTTTGTCGACGAGGACCCGAAGAAGCTTGAGGACCTGTCCCGGTTTGTTGCCCGCTTCCGGGCGGGCCGCTAGTTTCCGGCTTTCTCCGGTATTCGCTCAACCAGCCTGTCTCGGGGGAAGTGGCAGATAAATTCGCTGCCATCGCCTATGCGACTGCGTATTTCCAGATTGCCATCATGATTCAGCAGAACGTGTTTTACGATCGCCAGGCCAAGCCCGGTGCCTCCGGTGTCTTTGTGTCGGCTCGGATCGGCTCGGTAGAAGCGTTCTGTCAGGCGGGGAATGTGCACCGGATCAATGCCGATTCCGGTGTCTTTCACGGAAAGGTGAGCGCCTTCCCGATTGGTGGACCAGGATACGGAAATCGTTCCCCCGGCGGGTGTGTACTTGACGGCATTGAAAATCAGGTTGGAGAAGGCGCTGCGCAACTGGCTTTCATCGCCTTTCAGTAACCGGTGGTCACTGATCTGAACCCTTATTTCATGCTGCTTGTCCCCACTGAGCGCCCGTGCATCGTGGCTGATCTGGCTGATCAGCTGGTCCACGTCCGTGAGGGTATCATTCACCGTCTGTTCACCGGTTTCGATTTTCGACAGCAGGATCAGATCGGTGATCAGGGCTTCCATCCGGGACGACTGGGCGGCCATGGTGTTAATGGCCCGGCGCCACTTTGGTGGTAGATCATCGGCGTTGTCGACCAGGGTTTCCAGGTAGCCACTGATCACTGTCAGAGGCGTACGCATCTCGTGGGAAACGTTTCCGACGAAGTCCCGGCGCATTTGCTCCAGCTGGAACAGGCGGGTGACATCCTTGGCGACGATCAGGCGGTCATCGTCCCCGAACAGGCTGATCTGTATCTGGAGATGGATATGGGGCTTGGCCGGGGAATGGATTTCAAGAGGCTCCCGATAATCCCGGGAATCAAAGTAAGCCTTGAAGGCCGGTGTGCGAATCAGGTTGTGAATGTACTGGCCATGGTCGGTGTTGCGCCGGAATCCCAGCAGGTGTTCGGCCGACCCGTTCCACCACTCCATGGCCCCCCGGGAGTCGGTCATGATGACACCGTCGCGCATGGCGTTGGTGGACTCCTGCACCCGATTGATCTGGGCCCTGAGGCGATCCTGGGTTCTCAGATGATTCTGGTGCAGTTTGTGGAGATTATCGAAAATATCGCCCCACAGCCCGACACTCTGGGGCGCTTCGTCGGTCGCGCTGGGGTTGGCCAGCCACTGGTAAAGCCGCCGGGCCTGAACCAGCGTCCACCAGAGGTAGATCACCAGTCCGAAAGTGAGCCCGTAAACAGGCTCACCGAAGTAGAGGCCGACCAGAGTGGAGCCGAGCAGCCCGCCAAGGATATAGCGCAGGTACCGAGACCAGTTGTGTTGCATCAAAAACTGCCTTGTGTCCGATCCGGCGCTGATGCTCAGCTGGCCGGAGTTACTTACGCGGCTTTGATCGAGAAGCGGTAACCGGTTCCCCGAACCGTCTGGATCAGGTGGTCGTAGTCGTCGCCGAGCGCCTTGCGCAGCCGGCGGATGTGAACATCAACCGTCCGCTCCTCGACATAGACATTCCCGCCCCAGACCTGGTCCAGAAGCTGGGAGCGAGTATATACCCGTTCCTGGTGGGTCATGAAGAACTGCAGCAGCCGGTACTCGGTCGGGCCCATGGTGAGGGCGCCCTCACTGGTGGTGACCCGGTGGCCGACCGGATCCAGGGTCAGGCCTTCCACTTCAATGGGGCTGTCCACCCCGGGTGGTGTCGCACGCCGCAGGACCGCTTTCAGACGGGCAACCAGTTCCCTCGGGCTGAACGGCTTGGTGATGTAATCATCGGCACCGACCTCCAGACCCTGAATCTTGTTGTCTTCCTCCACCTTGGCGGTAAGCATGATAATGGGAATATCGGCGGTCGCCTCCTCTTTTTTCAGACGACGGGCCAACTCAACCCCACTGGTGCCGGGGAGCATCCAGTCAAGAAGCACGAGGTCCGGGTGTTTGTCGACAATCAGGGCGTGGGCTTCCCGGGCGTCCGCTGCCTCCAGATAGTCATAATCCGCCATTTCGAGGGCTACGGCGATCATCTCGCGGATTGCCGCCTCGTCATCGACGATCAGGACAGTTTTTCCAGTCATGAGCTTTAACCTGTGTCAGACCTTGGTTTATTGCTGCCTCATTACAACGCCCAAGTGTTACAAGTATATGACAGGCTCAGCCAATCGCGAGATCTATCACCAGCCCTGCGAAAACCGCAAACCCGGCCCAGTTGTTATTGAGAAACGCCTTGAAGCAGCCGTCCCGTTCCCGTTCCCGGGCCAGGAACTGGTGATAAACAAACAGGCACGCCATGGCCACCACGCCCAGATAATAAAAGGTACCCAGCTCTGCCCGGTGGCCCACCAGAAGCAGAATTAACACCACCATGGCCTGCAGGATGCCGATGATGGCCCGGTCGGCATCACCAAACAGGATGGCAGTGGATTTGATGCCCACTTTCAGGTCGTCGTCCCGGTCTACCATGGCATAGAAGGTGTCGTAGGCCACCGTCCAGAGCACGTTGGCGGTGAACAGCAGCCAGGTAAGCTGGCTGAGTTCGCCTGCCTCGGCAGCCCAGGCCATGGGGATCGCCCAGGAAAAAGCGGCCCCGAGAAACAGTTGGGGCAGATGGGTGTAACGCTTCATGAACGGGTAAATGAACGCCAGCGCTGCGCCGCCGAAGGACAGGTACAGGGTTAGCGGGTTGGTGAACAGCAGCACCATCAGAAAGGAAACCAGGCACAGACCGGCAAACAATGCCACGGCTTCCCAGGGCTTGACCCGTCCGGCGGTAAGCGGGCGGTGCCTGGTGCGTTTGACGTGCTTGTCCCAGTCGCGGTCGGCAAAGTCGTTGATCGCGCAACCGGCGGCACGCATGAAGAACACGCCCAGCGTGAAAATCACAACATTACCCAGTCCGGGGCTGCCTTCGCCGGCCAGCCAAAGGGCCCAATAGGTGGGCCAGAGCAGGAGCAGGGTTCCGATCGGGCGGTCGATTCTGAGCAGTCTGGCGTAGTCGGCCAGCCGGCTCTGGATATGGTCTGGCACGGCATCAAGCAACATGGGAGGCGTCCGTCTGGTGTTCGGCGAATTCAGCAAGTGCAGGGATTATAGCCAGTGGCAGGAGGCCGGTTAAAGCGTGTTCCGGCGAAACAGCGCCGGCAGGAAGTATTCGCCCACCAGCAGCGAACTGGTGTGGCCGGTGAACAGGGAGCGCCGGGCCAGTTCCGGTTGGCCCGCGGTAACCGGATTGCAGAGGCCGGTTTCCAGTGGGCCCCGTGCCCAGTGCGGGCTGGTGAACAGGTAAGCTCCCAGGGGCTTGTTACCCAGATGCAGCAGGCGACGCCCCTCACCTTCCAGGCAGTTTAGCGGAATGACGGTCCGCGCCAGCACCCAGGGCTCACCATCACCACACAGCCGGACTTCCCGAATCCACGCGTGTTGCCGTAGCGGGATCCCGAGGCGCCGGGACTCCTCCAGGCTCGGCGACCCAAAGCCCTCCTGCCGGACTTCAACATGGAATGACCGGGTGCACTGTTTCTGCAGGGCCCGGGTAAACGAGCCCTCCACCTGCAACCAGTAGCGGGCGCGGCCGTGCACCGAGGGATTGCGCAGCCCGGCCGCTGTCAGAGAGCGATACCAGTCCGTTGGGGGGATGGTGAGGTGGCTGTTGATACCGCTCGGGTGGCTATTGATATCAGAGACCCTTGACTGCATAGATGCCCGGCGCGTTGCGCCAGTACCCCTTGTAGTCCATGCCGTAGCCGAACAGGAAACGGTCTTCCACTTCCAGGCCGGTGAAATCCGCCTTCAGATCCGGTCGTGCTTTCCGGTCGTGTTTCTTGTCCACAAGCACGGCGGTGAGGACTTCCCGGGCACCGTGGGCCCGGCAGTAATCGGCGATGGCACACAGGGTAGTGCCTTCATCCAGAATGTCGTCCACAATCAGAACCGTGCGATCATTCATGTCGGTTTCTGGCTGAAGTTTCCATTCCAGGATGCCACCAGTGGTTTCCTGTCGGTACCGGGTGGCGTGCAGATACTCGGCCTGGACCGGGAACCGGAGCCGAGGTAGCAGCTGGCCAGTGAGGATCAGCCCGCCATTCATGACGCAGAACAACAGGGGATTGCTGTCTTTCAGGCGCTCGGTAATATCGTCGGCCAGGTTGTCAATTGCAGTCTGTGCCTGCTGTTCGTCGACCAGGCAATCGGCTTCCGCCATAACCTGGTTCATTTCGGCGACGGTATCGGTCATATCGGTCGGTCCTGTCGTAAAACGGGCGATTATACCGGAGAGGGTCGCCGGAAGGGAGGGGCGCACCTTTTCCGCGGGTCTGTATTTGTGGCTATTGGCAGAAAACCCCGGTGTTGGCCGTCGGCATTGGCATTGGTCAATTCCGGGGCGATGGGTATGATGGCCTGATTCGACAGTGGTTCGTATCTGTTAACAGAATAAAACACTTGTCTGCATTATTGTCGGACAATTAATATTGCACCCTGATTGAGCTGGAGAAATCTGATGAAGAAGTGGCAGTGTGTGGTTTGCGGTCTCATTTATGATGAGGCGGAAGGCTGGCCCGAGGATGGCATTGAGCCAGGTACCAAGTGGGAAGACGTGCCGGAAGACTGGGTCTGCCCCGATTGTGGTGTTGGCAAGGAAGACTTTGAGATGATCGAGATCAGCTGATACCCCGCAGCCTGGTTACGCAGTGTGTTGAGTTGCGCAGAGAGTTTGCGCAGAGAGTTTGCGCAAAGAGTTTGAGAGGAACGCGGTTATGACTGAGCAGGCCCCCATCGTTATCGTCGGCACCGGGTTGTCCGGCTACTCGCTGGCTCGGGAGATTCGTAAGCTGGACAAGGAGACCCCGGTAATCATGGTGACTGCCGATGACGGCGTGAGTTACTCCAAGCCCATGCTCTCCACCGGCTTTACCAAAGGCAAGGATGCCGAAGGTCTCGCCCAGGGCGCAACGGACGCCATGTCGGAGCAACTGAATGTGCAGGTCAGGGCGTTCAGCACCGTCACCGGAATTGATACCCGGGCACACGAACTGGTGCTGGGCGAGGAGCGCCTCGCCTACAGCAAGCTGGTTCTGGCCTGGGGCGCCGATGTCATTCGGCTGGGCCTGGACGGGGATGGTCAGGAGCACGTTTTCTCCATCAATGACCTGATGGACTACCGCGAGTTCCGCAAGGCCCTTGGCGACGGCAAGCGGGTCGCAATCATGGGTGCCGGCCTGATCGGTTGTGAGTTCGCCAATGATCTGCGCAACGGGGGCTACGAAGTGGCGGTGATTGCGCCTTCGGAAGTGGTCATGCCTGGCCTGTTGCCGGAGGTTGCCGCCAATGCGGTGCAGACGGAGCTGGAAAACCTGGGCGTCAGTTTCCATCTCGGCACCGTGGTGGACCGGATCGATCAGAAAGCCAATGGCGTCGCCCTGAGCCTCGCTAATGGCGAGACGCTGGACGCCGATCTGGTGTTGTCTGCCGTGGGTTTGCGGCCCCGGATCGGGCTGGCCGAGGGGGCCGGCATTGACACTGGTCGCGGCATCACCGTTAACCGTGCCCTGGAAACCTCGGCGCCAGACGTCTACGCCCTCGGGGACTGTGCCGAGGTGGACGGTCACGTTCTGCTTTACGTGCTGCCCCTGATGGCCTGTGCCCGGGCCCTCGCCAAAACGCTGACCGGTGAACGAACCGAGGTGAGCTATGGCACCATGCCGGTGATGATCAAGACACCCTGTTGCCCCACTGCCGTCTGCCCGCCGGCTCCGGATGCCCAGGGCAGCTGGGAAGTGGAGCAGGACGGCACTGACGTCAAGGCGCTGTTCAAGAGTCCGGGCGGTGAGGTCCTGGGGTTTGCAGTTACTGGCCGCTTTGCCGTGGAGAAACAGGCATTGTCCCGGGAAGTGCCGCCGATACACGGATAACCCTCCGGAATGGCCGAACGGTCCCGGTTCCTTGCGGCCGTTTTTGCCTGCCGCTCGCGGCTTTTCATTGCGAAATCTCGCCGCTTGCGGTAGAAAACTCCGTCGTGTGCTAACCAAATCACAGGAGCAGGCATGCTTGAGGTAACCAAGAAGCTGGTGGAGTTGCTGGACCTATCCCCTATCGGCGACGATCATTTTCAGGGCGACAGTGAGGACCTTGGCTTTCCCAACGTGTTTGGCGGACAGGTTCTTGGCCAGGCTTTGATGGCTGCCAGCCGCACCGTTGAGGGTCGGCTGTGTCATTCCCTGCATGCCTATTTTCTGCGTCCCGGCAATCACAGCATGCCCATCGATTACGAAGTCCAGCGGGTCCGGGACGGTGGCAGTTTCTCCGTTCGCCGGGTGATTGCCCGCCAGGATGGCAAGGAAATCCTGACCGGTTCCATGTCGTTCCAGGTCGCTGAAGAGGGCTTTGAGCATCAGTTGACGATGCCGGAGGCGCCGGGCCCGGAATCACTTCGTTCAGAACAGGAATGGGGTCAGATCCTGGCACCCCAGGTGCCGGAAAGACTGCGCGAAACCCTGACCCGTGATCGCCCGATCGAGATCCGGCCCGTTAACCCGGTGAATCCGTTAAAGCCGGAAAAACGCCCGCCCCACAAGCAGAGCTGGTTCCGCGCCCAGGGGCCGTTGCCGGACGATCCCGTGCTGCATCGCTGCCTGTTGACCTACGCGTCGGATTTTCAGTTTCTCGGAACCTCCCTGAACCCCCATGGGCTGACCTTTATGAGTAAAGGTCTGCAGGTGGCCAGTCTTGATCACGCCATTTGGTTCCATCGGGATTTCCGGATGGATGAATGGCTGCTGTATGACAAGGACAGCCCCAGTGCCTCGGCGGGCCGCGGCTTTAACCGCGGCAACTTCTTCAATGAGAGTGGTGTACTGGTAGCGTCCACCACCCAAGAGGCACTGATCCGTCAGCGGTGACCGGGTTCTCAGCCAAGTTTGCGCTGGTCCGGTTGGTTCCGCCCCAGCCAGTCCAGTAGCTCATCAAAAGGAAGTGGTGGCGTGACCAGGTAGCCCTGGATCATGTCACACCCCATCTCCCGCAACAGATCCGCCGTACCGTGATCCTCCACGCCTTCCGCCACGACCCGGTAGCCCAGGCTGTGGCACATGTCGATGGTGGTCTGCACAATGACCCGGTCCTCGGCCTCGGTGGCGAGGTCCGTGACCAGCGACCGGTCGATCTTGACCTCGCTGGCGGGTAACTGCTTGATGTAAGACAGCGACGAGTAACCGGATCCGAAATCGTCAATGGAAACCGGAATGCCCGTGGCATTCAGGGAGTTCAGGGCTTTCAGGGAATTGCCCGGGTCCTGCATCATCGAGGTTTCTGTGACCTCAAAAATGATCGCACCCTGATGGCCGTGATAGCTGTTCATTAATCGTTGCACGAAAATCGGGAAATCCGGTTCCCGCAGATTGTTCGGCGAAATGTTCACGGAAATCGTCAGGGCCCAGCCCCGGTCCAGCAGTTGCGATCGCAAGGCCAGAGACTGCTCAAGGACCCATCGGGTCAGAGGTTTGATCAGGCCGGTCTGCTCCGCAAGGCTGACAATCTCGTCGGCACGAATCGGCTGGGGTCGTCCTGGCCACCGGATCAGTGCCTCCATGCCCACAATCCGGCTCGTTTTCAGGCACTGTTTGGGCTGCATGAAAAGCGCCAGCCCGTTATTTTCCAGTGCTTGCCGCAGCTCCGAAACCAGGGTCAGTCGGTCCGCACTGAAGGAATCCCGTGCCGGCTTGTAATAGGCCATGCCCCGTTCCCGGGCCGAGTGCGAGCCCTCTGCAATTACTGCGCGGCGGATCAGTGTGTTCGCGTCCGTGCCATGCTCCGGGAAAATCGCCACGCCCAGTCGCGGATCCAGAGGTACCTGCATGCCAAGGTAATCGATAGGGTATCGGATGCCGTCCAGACCCTTAAGAATCGACCGGGGAACCGAGCCGGTGGCAGCGGCATCGACGATGAACGCAAAGGTCTGTGGATCCAGCGAGGCCAGGAAAAAGTTGCGCTCATCACTCTGTTCCACTGGCATGGCGCCCGGCAGTTCCCGGACAACGGCATTGTAGTGTTTCGACGCCAGTTCCAGGATCCGGTCACTGTTACGGTGGCCCAGAGTCTTGGTAACGGACTGCAGATTATTCAGGTGAATGATCGCAACGCCATAGCGCTTATCCGGACTGCGCACCATCAGGTCGTTCAGCATCATTTCGAAACTGATGCGGTTGGGAAGGCCGGTGAGTGGGTTATGCAGGGCGTGGTCCATCAGTTTGAGCTCTGCCGAGCGGCGCGCTGCCATGGCCCTGAGCTCCGCCTCCCGGGCTTCCACTTTCTCCTGCCGTTGCTGGTACAGCCGTGCTGCCAGTGCCAGTGTGAGCAGGATGGCTTCCAGAGCCGAACCAATCTGCATTCCGTAGGTGGTCAGAAAGGTGTTGGGGAGCAGTCCGTATTTGTTGGCCGCAGTGATGGCACTGCCGACGGTCAAAGCGCCCCAGGCCAAGGTGTAATAACTGGCCTGAGGGTTACCCTTGATCCATTGTAACGGACCAAGGGCGGTGAGCAGCAGGCAGCTGGGTATGGCCAGTGCCACGGTCAGGCGACTCCCGGTGCTGTAATCAACCAGGAAGGTGATAGCGGCAACCGCAGCATTCAGGGTGATGGTGAGAACGACCAGCCGATCCAGAGTGGGTCCGGTTTTCTTCAGCTTCAGGAACGAGCGGGAGAACAGCAGGGTGAACAACATCGCGAACGGCACCGAAAGCAGCATCATCTGGTTATGTATGGCGGGGCTGTCTGGCCAGATAAGCTGGAAGGTTGTGCCATTGAGACTACCAATCAACAGCAGGTAGCCAAGGGTCGAGAGTACGTAGAGCAGATAGACCGGCTCTCGCAGGGCGGAAAATATAAACAGATTAAAGAAAATAACGGTAATCAGGATACCGTAATACAGAGCATGCAGCTGGTCCTCGGTTGAGGTGTACTCGAAAAATGCCTGCGCGTTCCAGAGCTTTAGCGGTATCTGCATGGCCCCCTGGGTACTTACCTCCAGCAGAATCTGGTACTCACTGGCAATGCTCTGTTCGAATGGAAACAGGAAATGACGGTGCAGTATGGGCCGTTGTTTAAAGGGGACCCGATCCCCGGTGACTACCCGGGTTGCGATTCGGCCATTTTCCAGCAGATAGAACGTGAGTTTGTCCAGCTGGGAATAGCGGACTTCCAGGAGGTTGATCGTTGCCGGGCTGCGAACGGGAAACCGGAGCCAGACCGTGTCCCTGATATAGCCGAAATTCGGGCTTTCCTCTTTCAGGATTTGCCAGTCGTCGGAGGCCAGCGCTTCCGTAGCGGTGAGGGTAGTATCGGGGCCAGCCCGGAGGTACTCAATCTGCGGGATATACGATGTCTCAGCCCCTTGGGAAGGGGCTGCCAGGCCTGACAACACAGTCAGTGCTATCAGCAAACGGAGCCATTGTGTTGATGCCACGGTATCCCGCTTTTTATCCTTGTCTTTCCGAGTATGGCGTGTCGCCTTTCACGGCTCAAGTCGGTGGCAGGCCCGGTTTGGCAAATTGGTGCAACCCGGTCAGACCTGGCTAAGCCATTCCCGGGCCCAGGGCAGTGCGTCTGCTTCAGGCTCCATGGTTTCCAGGGCGTCAATGCGCAGGGTAGCACCGACCTTGCGGGCGGCTGTTTCGTAGAGCGCCTCCTCCATCAGTTCGCCGGCCCCGCAAAAGGTATCGCCGTACGAGCTGTCGCCCAGAACGATCACGCCGAAGGGGCGGCCGGGCTGCTGTGGCAGTCGATCCCGCAAATCCAGATAGAATGGCAGCAGGTTCGGTGGCAACTCGCCCTGCCCGGTGGGGGATGTGCAAACCAGAAGCGGGTCATGGTTCGAGGTAATGTCCTCCAGGGTCGGGCTTTCCAGCACGGTGACCTGATGGCCGCTGGCTTCCAGATCCTTCTTGATTGCACGGGCTGTCAGCAGTGCGCCGCCGAAGACGCTGCCCACCAGAATACGGATGGCTGTCATTGGTTTACCTGTTCAATGTACCGGGTTCGGACCCTACGGTCCCGCAATGGCGCACGATCATAACGGGAGAGGGTGGCGGGCTCAACTAACGGGCGTGACTGGAGGCGTCAATGGGCGGGTCAGTCTCCTGACTGCGCACCCTTGGCGCGATCCGGTTGCGGCCGGATTCCTTGGCACTGTAGAGGTTTACATCGGCTTGTTTAAGCAGGGCGTCCAGGGATCCGGCCTTGGCAATAGAACAGACGCCAGCGCTGACGGTGACCGGCAGGTCCTGTCCCCGGAACCGAAACCGATGCCGGGCTACCTTGGAGCGAAGCCTTTCTGCCAGGGTCAGTGCCTGGAGCAGGGAGGTGTCGGGGAGGAGCACCAGAAATTCTTCGCCACCCCACCGGGCGGCCACATCGGTTTGCCGGATCATTGTATTCATCAGCCCAGAAAATTCCCGGAGCACTTCGTCACCGGCATCGTGCCCGAACTGATCATTGATAGTCTTGAACAGATCAAGATCGATCAGGGCAACGGAGAAGTGGTGTCCGGAGCGCTGGTAGCGGGAAAACTCCATGGCCAGACGGTTTTGCATGTCCCGGCGGTTGGACAGCCCGGTGAGTTCATCGGTTCTCGCCGCATGCTCGTGGGTTTCGGCAAGTGCCACCAGCTCATTGCGGGCCTTGAGGCGGCTGGCTTCAAGGACAAAACAGAAAATTGATTCAAAGGTAAGGGTGGCAAAGAAACGGATCTTGAAATCCATGCTGTATTCCGCGGCCACCAATGGAAGGCCGGGAAACTGGAAGACCACAACCGCAACGAGGTAGCAAAACAGCAGAACCGCCGTGCCGGTTTTCAGATCGGTGAGGTAAAACAGCAGCGGCGGGAATACATAGAACCAGAGGGGGCCGGTATTGCTCTCGCCACCAGAGGCGATCAGATAGGTGAACAGCAGGCCGACAATAACAATCAGCCCGCCTTTCTGCCTTGTCTGGTTCCTCGTGTTGGCAAAATACAGCATGTTCAGGCCGATCAGCCCGATAAACGACCAGAGCACCCAGGCGTGGGTTGTGTGGCCTGCGAGCCAGGCCTTGGCACCGATTCCGACGAGAAAGGCGACAGCAGTTGCCGAGAGCCAGGTCAGCAGGTGCGAGACCTGAGCGTCTTCCCGTTCGCCGACGGCAATCTGGCCGGAGGAGGTTGGTTGGGACATGAAAGCCTTATTCTTCGTGTTTTTGTAATTTAGACGCTTTTAGCCCGGATTATGAGTGAAGTTAGTGAAATTTTTCAGTCCCGTCTGTGATGGGGGTAGCCTGTGTGAAATATGACCGTTTTATTTCAATTTTGTGTCAAAGATTTTATAGTTGCGCCGCGGCATAGGCTGCGAGCAACTTTCACAGACTAAACGAGACCCGATCTGTTATGGCCCGTTCGAGCGGATTCCTGGATACCCTTCTTACCAGCCCTACCACGGAACGATACAGGGTCGGCATCAGCCTGCTTTTCCTGCTTGGAGTATGGTTGACCGTCGGATCATTCAGCCAGGGAATGCCGAACAGCATGTTGCTGATGGCTGCGGCGGTCATCGGTGGTTACATGGCGATCAACATTGGCGCCAACGACGTCGCCAACAACGTGGGGCCGGCGGTTGGCTCCGGGGCCCTTTCACTGGGCGCGGCGGTTGTTATTGCGGCTATTTTTGAAGCGGGCGGTGCCATCATTGCCGGTGGCGATGTGGTGTCCACCATCAAGGGTGGCATTATTGACCCCTCCAGCCTCGAAGATGGCCGGGCCTTTGTCTGGCTGATGACCGCCGCTCTGCTGGCCGGGGCCCTGTGGCTCAATCTTGCCACCTGGATGGGGGCGCCTGTCTCCACCACCCATTCCATTGTGGGTGGCGTTCTCGGTGCCGGCATTGCTGCGGGTGGCTGGGGCATCGCCGATTGGGCTGTGATGGGCAAGATTGCGGCCAGTTGGGTCATCTCCCCCGTGCTGGGTGGCGCCCTGGCCGCCCTGTTCCTCTATGCGATCAAGAAGACAGTGCTGTATCGCAAGGATGTTATCCCGGCGGCCCGGACCTTTGTGCCCTGGCTGGTAGCGATTATGGCCTGGGCATTCGGTACCTACCTGATGATCAAAGGCGTCAAGAAGATCGTTAAGGTCGATTTCCTGGAAGCCACTCTGATCGGTCTTGCGGCGGCTGCCGTGGTGTTTTTCGTTATGCGCGCGCTGGTGGGCCGTCTGGCCGCTACCATGGAGAACAGCTCGGCCGGGGTGAATACGTTGTTTACCTGGCCCCTGATCTTTGCCGCTGCGCTGCTGAGCTTTGCCCATGGCGCCAATGACGTGGCAAACGCCATCGGTCCGTTGGCGGCCATCAACGATGCCTTGTCAGCCGGAACGGTGATTACTTCGGCCAGTATTCCCCTGTGGGTCATGATGGTGGGGGCTCTTGGCCTTGCCGTTGGCCTGATGCTGTTTGGCCCGCGCCTGATCAAGACCGTTGGCAGCGAAATTACCGAGCTGGACAAGACCCGGGCCTTCTGTATCGCCCTGTCTGCCGCGCTTACCGTAATTCTTGCTTCCCAGCTGGGCCTGCCGGTCAGTTCCACCCACATCGCGATTGGTGGTGTATTCGGTGTTGGTTTCCTGCGGGAATACCTGAAATCCAACTATGCGACCCAGCTGCACAAGATCATGGAACATCATGCCCCCGAAGAGCAGGAGCGTCTCAAACCGTTCCTTGATGACTTCCGCAATGCCTCCGTCGAGGAAATGGAAAACCTGCTGAAACAGGCCAAGAAGAAAAAACAGGTGCCGCTGTCCAAATCCGAGCGCAAGCGGTTGAAAAAGATTTACCGGGAAGAAATGGTCAAGCGGTCCCACCTGGTGCGGATTGCTGCGGCCTGGATCATCACCGTGCCGGCGTCCGCGATCATGGCGTCTATCCTGTTCTTTACCCTGCGAGGCCTGATGGTCTGAGACCTTGGGCTGGTTGTAACCGGCCAGTTTGGCCATACTATGGGGATATAAGGGGGTATTTGCCCCCGCGTAGCCATTTGTCCGGGGAGTGAAGTATGAGTACGTCGAGTGAGGGCCGTCAGGCGAGGATGATTGATGAGCTTCGGGTGTTCATCAAGAAGGTGCTGAGTGATCCCACCATCGCGGTGAAATCCATGGAGATCGCCCGGAAGCACCGTAGCGACCCGAATGCCGACGAGATCATCGCCCGGGAAATCAGTGCCAGCACGAACATCCGGATTCCGGAGAACTGGAGTGAAGCAGATCGCATGTTCCTGGATATCATCCACGACGTTCTGGATGATGAAGAGGCGCTTTATTGATCCTGCTTCGAGACCGATCTAAAGTCTCAGGAAATCAAGCTCGGGGATGCGAGCCGCTCGGGAGCTATTTCAAAAACACGCTCCTTGCGGCACATCCCTGTGACGCTTGGGCTCCGCCATCCATGGCTCCGCACAGTTTTTGAAACAGCTCCCGACCGGCTCGCCTTACACTTTGGGTGCTATCCTCACGCATGCCTCGCGCTAGATGTCGCCTGCGTCAATACGGCATTTGCCATCTGGTGCAGAATATCAATCTCATCCTGAATTCCCTCGTCGGCTGATAGTTCCCGCTGCTCTGACAGTATATCCGATAGTATTTCGCGGGTTGTCAGCGGGTTTGCCAGTACCACCCGGAAGACGATGCATGGGAAATGAAAATAACGGGCCGGCTCCAGCCGGGTCCGTGACACGAACGCCTTGCCCCGTTCCCGTTGGGTTTTCTGAATGAACTTGGTGATCCGGTTCAGGCAGGTGTTGAGCTTTTCCGCCTGCAGTGGATCTGCAAGTTCCAGCGCCTGCTGGACGTTCTCCGGGCAGTAGCGGTAGGTGAGAATGTTCAGTTCCGGCCGGGTGATCAGCTCGAAGTCCGGTTCCGCCTCGATCATTTCCGCAAAGTTTTTTGCCTTGTCGATACCCTGGTCAATCAGGATCTCGTAGCCCTCTCTGGCCAGGATTTTCAGGCCGGAGTGGATGAGCATGGACATGCCCGGCCGGGAGCCTTCGAGGGTAGTGCTGCCCAGGTCCCGGGAGCCTTTCCGGATGATGTATTGGGCATGGTGCTCGACGGCACTGGCCAGGCTTGGGTCTCGGAACACCACCAGGCCCACACCCATGGGCACGTACAGCTGTTTGTGGGCGTCGAAGGTGACGGAATCGGCCTTCTCGATGCCGCGCAGCAGGTGCTTGTAGGTGCGTGAGAACAGGGTTGGGCCACCCCAAGCGGCGTCGACATGGAAGTGGGCGCCGAATTCCCGGGCGATGTCGGCCATACCGTCCAATGGGTCCACGTTGCCGGTTTCAGTGGTGCCGGCAACGCCGCAGATGGCCATCACCTTGATTTTCTGACGCTGCAGTTCCAGGCATTTGTCCCGCAGGGCATCGGTCTGGATACGGTTTTCATCGTCGGTTTCCACTGGAATCAGGGATTCCCGGCCCAGGCCGAGCACATCGGCGGCTTTGCGCAGGGAATAATGGCCGCGACGGGAGACCACGATGGCTGCGCCTTCGTAGCCATAGTATTTCAGGGCCCGGAACAGGCCTTCCTGGTGCAGGCCCCGGAAGCTGCCCTCGGCGGGGAAGGCCCGGTTGCGGGCTACCCAGAGGGCGGTCAGGTTGGCGACGGTACCGCCGGAGCACATGGCACCCAGCGCATGGCGCGGGTCGTGCATCCATTTGCGATAGAACGCACCGTCCTCCTGGTAGACCAGGCGGTGAATCATGCCCAGAACCTGCCGCTCCATGGGGGTAAACGCCTTGGAGGTTTCGGTTTTAACCAGGTTCTGGTTCAGGGCAATCATGATTTTGGACAGCGGCAGCATGAAATAGGGCAGCGCTGAGGTCATGTGCCCGATAAAGGCTGGCGAGGCGGTGTGAACGGAGTTGGCCACCAGTTTGTCGAGAAGGAACTGGGCTTGTTCAGACACGAAAACGGGCTTTTCCGGGATGGTGTAATCGGAGAAGTCTTTCTCCACATCCGAAAGGTCACGCTCAACCGCAACGATGTGCTCCTGCAGGAAGCCGGCAAGGTTACGGGAGATGTTCTGGTCAATCCGGCTCAGTGTCGATTCCGGTGCCTCTGGCACCGTGAACACGCGATACATGGCCTCAACCGAGGCCTGGGCGGATTTTTTCTTTCCGGTCATAGGCGCCACTCACACTCAGTGGTCATCCGAAGGGCCGGTTCCGGATGCCCTGCGGATAAGGCCGGTATTTATGTCCGGCATTGGTTACGGGTCACCTGCCGCTGGCAGGCGCACTGGCATCCCTGAGGGGGCGTAGTATACGGCCTGGCGACGGGTTACGCCACACTGCCCCGGTTCGGGTTGTTGCGTTCCGGTCAGAGTATTTCCCGGTGACTATCCAGTATGGCAGCATCTACCCGTTCTTCGATGGCTTTTTCAATCTGGTCCAGGCGTTGGGTAATCTGCTGGGAGGAGGTGCCCAGGGCGGCGATGGTCCAGGTGGCGCAATCGAGGGCTTCCTGGTCAGCGGTCTCGGCTACGGCCAGGTCGGGTTCTTTGCCCCAGACGGCTTTCAGGGCGGTGAAGACTTTGCGCTTGGCTTTGAGGTCGTCGCAGCCGTAGAGCTGGAAGTGCAGGGTCAGGACGCCTACGTGGGGCGTGATCACCGTTTGTTGAGGCGTATTGCCTTCCCTAAGCAATTTTCTCAATGCTTCTGACATGGTTGGTTCCGACTTCGGTGCAGGAACTGGCGGAGGTGGGCTTTCCAAAACACGCTCCTTGCGGCACATCCATGTGACGCTTGGGCTCCGCCATCCATGGCTCCGCACAGTTTTGGAAAGCCCACCTCCGCCAGTTCGGAAGTTCTCAGTAGGTCGGATTAGCCGAAGGCGTAATCCGACAGGTCTGGCTAACAGCGACCACTTACCCTACTACAGGCGTTGCCCGTTTGATAATGGCTGCCGGATCGGTGCCCGAGGGCAGGTTGCCGTAGTTCATGCCGCCATTGGACTGCAGTCTCGAGGCGCAGAAAGCGTCGGCGACGGCGGCATCCGAGTGGCGGAGCAGCAGGGAACCCTGCAAGGCCAGGGCCATCCGGTCGACGAGGTTGCGGGCACGGTACTGGAAATCGCTGATGTCGGCGAAGTCGTTCTGGAGCTGGGCCAGGAACTGGTCGAAGCGTCGATCGGCGCCTTTGGCTTCGGCGGCTTCCTTGAAGAAGGCATCGAGGGCTTCGGGTTCTTTTTGCAGGGCGCGCAGGGTGTCCAGGCACTGGACGTTACCACTGCCTTCCCAGATGGCGTTGACCGGGGATTCGCGGAACAGGCGGGGCATGATGCAGTCTTCCATCAAGCCGCTGCCGCCGATGCATTCCATGGCTTCGTAGGCGTGGTTCGGGGTGCGTTTGCAGATCCAGTATTTGCCGACCGGGGTGGCCAGGCGGGCCAGGAGGCGTTCGTGTTCGCGGTCCTGGTTGTCGAGGGCGCGGGCGATTCGCATGGTGTAGGCCAGTGCGGCTTCGCTTTCTAGGGCCAGGTCGGCCAGGACGTTCTGCATCAGCGGTTGTTCAATCAGCCGGTTGCCGAAGGCGCTGCGGTGGCGGCAGTGGTGGGTGGCTTGGGCCACGGCCTGGCGCATGCCGGCGGAGCTGCCGATCATGCAGTCGAAGCGGGTCATGGCCACCATTTCGATGATCGTGGGTACACCACGGCCTTCTTCGCCCACCATCCAGGCCAGGGCGCCGCGCAGTTCGGCTTCGCTGGAGGCGTTGGCAACGTTGCCCATCTTGTTCTTCAGGCGCTGAACCTGCCAGGGGTTTTTGGTGCCATCCGGGCGCCAGCGGGGCATGAGGAAGCAGGACAGGCCGCCCGGCGTCTGGGCCAGGACCAGGAAGGCGTCGCACATGGGGGCGGAGACGAACCATTTGTGGCCCACCAGTTCATAGGCCTGGCCGGAGCCTTCGGCGCCGGTCGGGTAGGCTCTGGTGCTGTTGGCGCGAACGTCGCTGCCGCCTTGTTTCTCGGTCATGGCCATGCCAATGGTGACGGATGTTTTGTGGCTATCAGGCAGGTTGCGAGGATCGTAGCGGTTGGCCAGGATCCTGGCTTCCCAGTCTGCCGCCAGTTCCGGCTGCTTCCGGATGGAGGGGATGGCAGCAAAGGTCATGGTCACCGGGCAGCAGTGGGCGGCTTCCACCTGGGAGTGCATATAGTATTTGGCGGCACGGGCCACGTGGGCGCCCTGTCCGGGATGGCTCCAGGGGCTGCTGTGCAGGCCATGCTCGAAGGCAATCCGCATCAGTTCATGGTACGCCGGATGGAAGTCCACTTCGTCAATGCGATGGCCAAACCGGTCGTGAGTATTGAACACTGGCTTGTTGGCATTGGCGCGGAAACCCAGGTCGATGGTTTCTGCAGCACCGGTCAGGGCGCCGAATGCCTTGAGGTCGTCGGTTGCGCTTCCGGCACCCTCGCGCAGAGCGGCTTCCTGTAGCGCAATATCCTGCTCGAACAGGTTGTAGTTCTCGAGCACCGGTGGCTGGTTGAAGACCTCGTGGGTGGTGGCCAGGTAGCGATCTTCCTGGACGGTTGATGGCATGTCGGGCCGGGGTTGCCGCGCGTTCATTGCTACCTCCTGGTGCCGGTCAACCCCTGCATGCAAAAGCGGATGATGGAATCGACCAGCGAGTCGTTGTTGTCAGTTGGTGCGCAGGCCGACTGGCTGGTCTGGGTTGGCGACAGCGGGCCAACCAGGCTTTCTGCGATAGCGCCGACCAGGCAGGTGCTGCTCTGGCGTGCGTCCTGATCCGGCAGGCAACCTTCTGCAATGCCATCCCGGACCGCTTTCTCAAACAGGTTGGCGTAGGCTTTCCGGTACGCCAGTCGTTCCTCTTCCACTTTCGGGTCCACCGGCTCCGCGATCAGCGACCAGGCCATCATTGGCCCCTTGAGAGCCCGTTCGGCGAACTGTCTCAGGGCCCGCTCCAGTCTTTCAGCCGCGTTTCCGGAGGTGGCCAAAGCCTCGGCAACCTTGTCGACTTCGCGCTGGGTGGCCAGCCGGAATATTTCCGCAAACAGGTCTTCCCTTGACTCGAAGTGCCGGTAAATGGTTCCCGTAGCCACGCCGGCCAGGCCAGCGATACGGGTAACTCGGGCGCTTCGGAAACCGCCCTCTTCAACGCACTGGTAAGTGCATTCCACGATCCGTTTTCGCGCCTCGGCCTTGCGCTGGCGCATTTTCTCCGTTTCTCGATAGGCCATTGTGGTTCCCTGTAAGCAGTGAATCATTATTCATTCTTTGTGTCAATTCTATATGCTGTTAGTCGATATCAAAATAAATCAATATATTCATAGTCTTAGTAATAGTTACAAAAAATAACAAAAAAGGCGTTGCCAATGAATGGCGTGGTTACAGAAAGCAGATTATAAAGACGCCAAGACGAAGCCGCAGGCGGTCGTTCGTCGACACGGAGTGAGGCTCCCTGCGGGGGCGCAGCACTCGACCATCTGTTTTCGTTGATGGAGAAAAGATCATGAGTGAATTCGACGAAAGCAATCTGGAGCAGTCCGGAAGCTGGGCCAGCGACAGTGACGACAACCATTCCATTGCCGGCCGTGCACGGATTCGTGCACAGTTGCAGGCGGACATTGACGCGTTTCTGAACCACGGTGGCAAGATACAGGAAGTCGATACCACCCTCCGTTCTGATGCCTCGCGCAAAGTGGACGTCGGTTTCAATAACCGGTCTCTCTGAACGCTGGCCGGGCAGGCCGGGGTGGGTTCGCCCCGGCTCTGTTTTTGATGCCCGTCTCGTTATAGCCAGCCAGCCTGGTTTATCCTCGTTCAATACCATCCTGTCCTGTTAACCGGGGCAAGGCGCCAGTCACCCGATGAGTCCGGACCCGCCCTTGGCCATGAAGTCCTTTATCCGATTTTGCGTTACGTTGCCGCTGATAATAGCAGTTGTTGCCGCACTCTGGCTGTTCACCACTGACTCACAGGAAACCACCCGACCCACCGGTGCTTTCAATGAAAATGGGCAAGCGGTCGTGGTGCCGGAACAACGGTCTTCCGGCGAGCAGATTGCCCCCTCGAAGCTGGTTGGCGAGTCGTCGGCTGTGAGAGTTCCGGAAACGCTGCCTGCTTCCCTGTCAGGTACGTCTGTTCCGGGCGGATGGGCCAAAACGGACCGGTTAGGCAATCTGATTCCCACCCCGCATTTGCGCCAGATGTTCGAGTATTTCCTTTCTGCTCTGGGAGAGGAGTCACTGGAACAGCTGGTGGCCCGTATCGAGTCCGCCCTTGCAGCGCTCGAAGAACCGGCGAGATCCCAGGCCCTGGCAACCCTCGGCGCCTATCTTGATTACAAGCTGGCCGTTTCGGAGCTTGAACAGGCTTATGGGGATGTGACTGGCCTTGGCCCGGATGAGATGCAGCGACGGATGACCGAGATCCATACACTGCGCCGATCCTGGCTGGATGCCGCTACGGCAGAGGCCTTTTTCGCCGATGATGAAGCGGTAGACCGTTTTCAGTTGGAGAAACGCCGAATTGCCCGGGACGAGAGGCTGACGTCTGAAGAGAGGGCCGAAGCGCTTCGTGCGGCCGAATCATCGTTGCCGGAACCGCTTCGCGAGGCCAGGGAAGAAACCCGTCAGTTCGCCGAGTATGAACAGGTGCGCCAGCAGCTTGCAGACGATCCCCGGGCGCTTCAGGCCTGGCGCCAGGAGGCGTTCGGATCGGAAGCGGCGGACCGGCTGGCACAGCTTGAAAAGGAACAACAGGAGTGGAGCCTGCGTTGGCAAGCGTACTCCGTGGAACGGGACCGCCTGATGTCGTCCGGGTTGGCGGCGCAGGAGCGGGAGGAGGCGCTGGATCGCCTCAGGGCCCGCCACTTCAACGAAACCGAACGAATCCGTGCCGAGGCACTGGATTCAATCCGGTAATCGCCCTGTCATCAAATAGGATTATCCTGCTGAGGGAGTCTGCAACCATCGTCGCTGGCCGTGTATGATGAGGCAAAGGGCGCCGGACCGGCGCTGGGATTATCCATCAGACTTTTTGTTCAGCCATCCAGGAGGTTGTCCGTGCCGATTCCGACTCCCCGAGTTTTCCCAGCTACTCGCCTGCGCCGCAACCGGGCCAGCGATTTTTCCCGCCGCCTGGTTCGGGAAAACCAGCTGACACCGGACAATCTCATTTATCCGGTTTTCGTACTGGAAGGTGAGGGCCAGCGCGAGCAGGTGCCATCCATGCCGGGGGTTGAGCGCCTGAGTATTGATCTTCTGGTTGAGCAGGCTGCGGAGCTGGTAGCGCTGGGAATTCCTGCCGTGGCCCTGTTTCCGGTGGTGCCCGCTGAGAACAAGAACCTGTCCGGTTCCGGCGCCTGGGATGCGGACGGCCTGGCCCAGCGGGCTGTCAGGGCCCTGAAAAAAGCGCAGCCGGAACTGGGTGTGATCACTGATGTGGCGCTGGACCCGTTTACCACCCACGGCCAGGACGGCATTATTGATAACGAGGGTTATGTACTCAACGATGTGACCGTAGAAGCGCTGGTTAATCAGGCGCTTTCCCATGCCGATGCCGGTGCCGATGTGGTTGCGCCCTCGGACATGATGGACGGCCGGGTTGGTGCCATTCGGGAGGCCCTGGAAAACGCGGGCCATGTGAACACCCGAATCATGGCCTATTCCGCCAAGTATGCCTCCAGCTATTACGGGCCGTTCCGCGATGCGGTGGGTTCGGCGGCCAATCTTGGTAAGGGCAACAAGTCCACGTATCAGATGGATCCGGCCAACAGCGACGAGGCGTTGCACGAAGTGGCCATGGACCTGTCTGAAGGCGCCGACATGGTGATGATCAAGCCGGGTATGCCATACCTGGACATTGTGTACCGGGTGAAAACGGAACTGCAGGTGCCCACTTTTGTGTATCAGGTCAGCGGTGAATACGCGATGCACATGGCAGCGGCACAGAATGGCTGGCTGGACGGTGATGCGGTGATGATGGAAAGCCTCATGGCCATGCGTCGCGCAGGCGCAGACGGTATTCTGACCTATTTTGCCGTGCGCGCGGCCCGGCTGATGCGGGAGCGACAAGTCTGACAACCGATACAAACCAATCGCCGGCGTGCAATGCCACGGCGGCGAACAACACTGGAACCAAGGAATCATGACAACGGAAACGGCCAAGAACCGGGCAAAGGGTGTTGAGCTGAGTGTGCCTGCGCCCGTGGAAGTTCCCCCGGTGGGCGAAGAGGTCAACCTGGACGCTAATGAAAACTACTTCAACCGGGAACTGAGCCAACTGCAGTTCAATTACCGGGTGCTCAAACAGGCTCTGGATACCACGCATCCGCTGATCAACCGTCTGATTTTCTGCTGTATTTTTAGCAGCAACATGGATGAGTTTTTCGAGATCCGTGTGGCGGGCCTGCGCCAGCAGATGAAGTACGGTCGCGAGACCATTGGCGCCGATGGCATGATGCCGGACCAGGCGCTGGCGGAAATCAGCCGTGTTGCCCATGACTACATCCATGAGCAGTACGACATCCTCAATAACGTGCTGATTCCCGAAATGGAGCAGCAGAACATCCATTTCGTGCGGCGCCGGGAGTGGACCCCGCAACAGGCGGAATGGGTTCGCAATTATTTTGAGGAGGAAATTCTGCCGGTGGTGAGCCCGATCGGGCTGGACCCCTCGCACCCGTTCCCGCGGCTGGTCAACAAGAGCCTGAACTTCATTGTTGAGCTGGACGGCAAAGATGCCTTTGGTCGCGAAACCGGGATGGCCATCGTGCCGGCCCCGCGGTCGCTGCCGCGTCTGGTGCGACTGCCGGATGATGTGTGCGACGGCGGGGAAAACCTGGTGTTTCTGTCCTCCATGATCCACGCCCATACCGACGAGCTGTTCCCGGGCATGGAAGTGAAGGGCTGTTACCAGTTCCGGCTCACCCGTAACGCCGACCTGGAGCTTGAGGACGACCTGGAAGACCTGGCTTCGGCCCTGCGCGGCGAGCTGCTGAGCCGTCGTTTCGGCGATGGCGTGCGCCTGGAAGTGGCGGACAACTGCCCCCAGGAGCTGGTGCAGTTTCTGCTGACCGAGTTTGGTCTCACCGAGCGGGACCTGTATCAGGTCCATGGCCCGGTAAACCTGACCCGGCTGATGGCCGTTGGTGGTCTGGTGGACCGGCCAGACCTGACCTATTCCGGCTTCTCGCCATCGATTCCCAAGCAGATCCGAAGCAAGGATTCGATGTTTGACGCCATCCGAAGGCAGCCAATTCTTTTACACCACCCCTTCGAGAACTTCAGTCCGGTGGTGGATTTGTTACGCCAGGCTGCCAAGGATCCCCAGGTGCTGGCGATTCGCCAGACCCTCTACCGCACCGGGGCAGACTCCGAACTGGTGGAAGCATTGGCGGATGCGGCCAGGCGTGGCAAGGAAGTGACTGCCGTGATCGAGTTGCGGGCCAGGTTCAGTGAGGCGGAAAACCTTGAACTGGCGAGTCGGCTGCAGGAAGCCGGGGTGATCGTGGTCTATGGCGTTGTTGGCTACAAGACCCACGCCAAGATGATCCTGATCGTACGCCGGGAAGAGGGGCGGCTGCGGCGCTATGTGCACCTGGGGACGGGCAACTATCACGCCGGTAACGCCCGCCTGTACACCGATTACAGTTTCATGACCTGTGACGAATCCATCAGCGATGACGTCAATAAGCTATTCCAGCAGCTGACAGGCATGGGTAAGGCCCTGAAGATCAAGAAGCTGTTCCATTCTCCGTTTACCCTGCACTCCCGTTTGCTCAGCCTGATCGAACGCGAAGCCGAGTACGGTGAGAAAGGCCGGATTATTATCAAGTTTAACGCCCTGACCGAGATCCAGATGATCAAGGCTCTGTACCGGGCCTCCCAGGCGGGTGTGAAAATTGATCTCATCATCCGTGGCATCTGTTGTCTGCGCCCGGAGGTGCCGGGTCTTTCCGATAACATTCGGGTAAGATCCATTATCGGCCGCTTCCTCGAACACACCCGGGTGTATTACTTCGGCAACAATGGCCGGGCCGATGTTTACTGTTCGAGCGCCGACGGTATGGAGCGTAACCTGCTGAGCCGCGTGGAAACCGCGTTTCCTCTGGATGACCCGGCCCTGGCGGCCCGTGTTCGCGAAGACCTGGATACCTACCTGGCCGATAACTGCCAGTCCTGGGTGTTGCAACCGGACGGCAGTTACATCCAGAACCAGCCCGCCGAGGGTGAAGAGCGTTTGGCAGCGCAGCTGGTGTTGTTGGAACGGCTAACCGGGAAAAACTGATTCCCCAGACGGAGAATGCTTTTGAATGCCAAATGGATGATTGCCGGCGCCGGAGTGCTGGTTGTGGCCGGCGGACTGCCGTGGGTGGTGGGTTATGTCACCGAACAGCAGTGGCAGCAGGCAACAGCGGAGGTCAACAGTGCTCAGCCATTCCTGAAGCTGGAGACAGAAGCCTATCACCGGGGCCTTCTCGGTTCGGAAGTGAGTGGCTCAGTCAGCCTGTTGAATCCTGAAACCGGCGAGGCCAACCGGGTGGCTTTCCGGGCGGATGTGACCCACGGGGTGACCGGCAGCCTGATGGACTTTGAGCCGGCCGATGGCTGGTCTGCACCGGGTATGGACTGGTTTCTCGAGGAAGACCCAAGGCTGACCCTGGAAACCCGGCTCTGGGGTACGGCGACCCTTGAGCTGGAAGTGCCGGGCATGTCAGTTACTGACGCCGGGACAGGCGAGTCTCTGACCTCCAGCGGCGGCCTGGCAAGAATCGAGATCAGTGACGCGGGCACCAGAGCCGAGGCACTGGTGGTCTGGCCGGCGCTGAGGTGGTCTGGCCCTGAGGTAGATGTCCGTGTCAGTGACTTCCGGATGGAGCAGACCATGAACCACCTTTCCGGTGAGGTCTGGACCGGCTCTGGTGAAGTTGGGGTTAAGTCTGTGTCTGTCACGCCCGATCAGGAGCAGGCGGTTGCTCTGAACGGTATTTCTGTTCAGAGCAGCAGTGAGGCCGTCAGTAATGGTGAGCGTCTGGATTCGCGTGTGGCCTTCGAAGTTGCCGATATTGCGTTTTCCGATGAAGCCTATGGCCCCCAACGGCTGGTATTCGCTCTGCAGGGGCTGGAAGTGGCTGCCTGGAGTGCCCTGACAGAAAGCCTGTCGGCGATGCAGGCACTGGCCGTTACTCAGGCGTCGGGCGCTCAGCAGCAGTTTGAGAAGCAGATGGCTGCCGTGGAACAAATGAATACGGCGGTACGGAATTTGGCTGCGGCTGGCTTTTCCGTGGGTTTCCCGGAGCTGTTTGTAACAACTCCGGAAGGCCCGGTAACCGGAAGTGCCCAGATTTCCCATCCGGAGCTCACCGCTGATCAGAAAGCCGAGATGCTGATGGTGATGCAACGCCTGGCCGGCGAAATGAATGTGAG
>AZIH01000581.1_pt1 | contig 26153 bp, 20 predicted proteins | sample 359041 | NCBI WGS metagenome assembly AZIH01 (sample SAMN02429716, study PRJNA222664) | marine sediment metagenome | biome: Sediment sample; isolation source: enrichment culture of sample MGS-ANC(UA) from oil contaminated site at the... | place: Italy: Ancona | collected 2012-02-14 | depth 6 m m
AAAGTCCGGTTAGGCGACCTGCTGGTTCAGAATGATGTCATTACTGAGCAGCAGTTGATGGCGGCCCTGCGCGAGCAGAAAAGCACTGGCCGGAAACTGGGCAAGACCCTGACCGATCTTGGTTATGTGGACGAAGACAGCCTGCTCAACATCCTGTCCCGGCAGCTCGATGTGCCTTTTGTGCAGTTGCGCCATTACCAGTTCAACAACGAGCTGGTGAAGAAGCTGCCAGAAGCGATGGCGCGCCGATTCCGCAGTATTGTGCTCGCGGAGCAGGGCGGTGAGTTGCTGGTCGGCATGGCCGATCCGCTGGACATCTTTGCCTACGACGAGCTGGTCCGCATTCTCAAGCAGCCGATCAAGCAGGCGGTCGTTCGGGAAAGTGAACTGCTGAACACCCTGGACCTGGTCTATCGTCGCACCGACGAAATTGCCTCTCTGGCGGAAGAGCTGGAAGACGAACTGGGTGATGACGCCTTCGATCTGGCGGATCTTTCGGCGGAATCGGAAAGTGCCGAAGCGCCGGTGGTCAAACTGCTGCAGACCCTGTTCGAAGATGCCGTGCAGGCTCGAAGCTCCGATATTCACATCGAGCCGGATGAGACTGTTGTCCGTATCCGGCAGCGGGTGGATGGTGTGCTCCAGGAGCAGGTGATGAAGGAGAAGCGGGTGAACGCCGCGCTGGTCCTGCGCCTGAAACTGATGGCTGGCCTGAACATTTCAGAGAAGCGGATGCCCCAGGACGGGCGCTTCAACGTTCGGGTCAAGGGCCGGAGTATCGATGTGCGGGTTTCCACCATGCCTGTGCAGTATGGCGAGTCGGTCGTGATGCGTCTGCTCGATCAGAGCCAGGGCATGCTGAACCTGGATGGCACCGGCATGCCCGCCCGGTTACTGGAACGGTTCCGGCGGATGATCAAGAAGCCCCACGGCATGATTTTGGTGACCGGCCCCACCGGTAGCGGTAAAACCACCACGCTCTACGGGGCGCTGTCGGAGCTGAACCGCCCGGAAGTGAAGATCATCACGGCGGAAGATCCGGTGGAATATCGCCTGCCCCGGATTACCCAGGTGCAGGTGAACCCGAAAATCGGGCTGGAATTTGCCAATGTACTGCGGGCCGCGCTGCGCCAGGATCCGGATGTGATCCTGGTGGGTGAGATGCGTGATCGCGAGACCGTGGAAATCGGCCTGCGGGCAGCAATGACCGGCCACCTGGTGCTCTCCACCCTGCACACCAACGATTCCATCAGCAGCGCCATGCGGCTGATCGATATGGGCGCGGAGCCGTTCCTGGTGGCCAGCTCCCTGTTGGGCGTGGTCGCCCAGCGCCTGGTGCGCCGGGTGTGCGAAAACTGCTCAGAGCCATACCAGCTGACGGATCAGGAGCGGGTATGGCTGGACACTTTTGATCTGGATCCGCTGGATATTGAGGCGGGGTTTGTGCATGGCCGGGGCTGCTACCAGTGCAGCAACACGGGCTACAAGGGCCGGGTTGGCGTGTACGAAATGCTGGAAATGAACGAGGCCATGCTGGACGCCCTGCGCCGGCAGGATGTCTCCGGATTTACCAGGGCGGCCCGTAAAGGCGATCTGTACCGGCCCCTTGGGCAGTGCGCCATGGATTATGCCCTTCAGGGCGTGACCAGCCTGGACGAAGTAGCCCGGGTGGCGGCGACATCCGAAGGCGAGTTTTCGCCGGACGATGAAATCCCCTTGCCGGATGAGCCAATCGGGGAGCGCGCCTGATGCAGTTCAGCTACCGGGGCAAGGACAATCGTGGCAGCGTTCAGCAGGGTTCCCTGGCGGCGCCCAATGCCGATGCCGCAGCGTCTGAACTGATGCGCCGGGGCATTACACCGCTCACCATCCGGGAGCAGGCAGAAAACGACTCGGTGATTGACCGGCTCAACCGACTGCCGGTTTTCCGGAAAAAGGTCACCCTCGACGAACTGATTGTGTTCTGCCGCCAGATGCATGCCCTGACCAAGGCCGGCATTCCCCTGATCCGTACCATGCGCGGGTTGGCGGAAACGTCGCGTTCTCCCGTGCTGGCGGAAGTACTCGACGACGTGACCAGCCGGCTCGAAGGCGGCAACACCATGGCCACGGCCATGCAGGCACACCCCAAGGTTTTCTCGGAACTGTTCATTGCCATGATCCATGTGGGCGAGAACACCGGGATGCTGGACGATGCCTTCAAACGCCTGTCGGAGATTCTAGAGCTTGAGCGGGATACCAAGCGTCGGCTCAAGCAGGCCATGCGTTACCCCACCTTTGTGATGATTGCGTTGCTGGCCGCCCTGATGGTGGTGAACTTCCTGGTGATTCCGAAGTTTGCCTCCGTTTTCAACAAGCTCGGTGCGGATTTGCCGTTCCTGACCCAGGTTTTGGTCGGCACCTCGAATTTCCTGCTGGGCTATTGGTACGTGCTGCTGTTTGCCGCGGCCGCCGGTGGATTGATGCTGCGCCAATGGAAGCAGACCGAGCAGGGGCGGCTGACCTGGGATCGCTACAAACTCAAGATGCCGATTATCGGACCCTTGCTTGAATTGATCACGCTCAGTCGGTTTGCGAGGAACTTTGCTACCATGCTGTCCGCCGGTATGCCGGTGACCCAGGCCCTGACGGTGGTGGCCGATGCCACGGATAACGCCTGGATAGCGACCCATATCAAGGACATGCGCGCCGGCATCGAGCGCGGCGAGAGCCTGCTCCGAACCGCCCGGAACAGTGAGATGTTCACCCCGCTGATTCTGCAGATGATTGCGGTGGGTGAGGAAACCGGGTCGGTGGACGACATGCTCAACAACGTGTCGGATTTTTACGATGAGGACGTGGATTATGGTCTGAAGCGGCTGGCGGAATCCATTGAGCCAATACTGATTGTGGCCATGGGTGTATTGGTACTGATCCTGGCGCTGGGCGTATTTCTCCCGATCTGGGATCTGGGGGCCGCCGCCATGGGGCGGGGCTGAGTGCAGTCAGCAAGGCGGACTGATGCCAGCGCGCTTGTCCTGGCGCGCAGGTATCGCCTGCTGCTGGTGCTGGCTGTTCTTGGCGCGCTCTGGTGGTTTTTGCTTGGTGTGCTGGAGCGGGAGACGCGCAATGCCGAGGAGCGAGCCGCCAACATGGTAATCAGTCAGCTGAGATCGGCGCTGGTGATTAAGGGCGCTGAGATCATGCTAAGCCGTGAGGGCACCCTGGCTGAGCATCGCGGGATCAATCCCTTCCCGCTAGTGGAGCACCAGTGGGGAAACTATGAGGGGCTCTGTGGAACCCCGAAGCCGGCGCCGGGTAACTGGTGTTTCCTGGCCGGCAAACAAAAAGAAACAGTAATCGGGCCAGGAGGCTGGTTAATTTATAACCCACGGCAGCCGATAACCATGGACAGGCGGCAAGTGAATGAGGGGCAGCCTCTGGCCTGGGCAGTGACCACGGAATTTTCAGACCGCAACGGGAATGGTGTGCGGGAGCAGGACGAACGATTGACGGGGCTGAGATTATCCCCCGTGTCGTTGACAGGAGAAACGGTGCAAACGCACGATGCGCAGCGCTGACCCAACGGATGAACGAGACCGTAACGAGGCTGACCTATGAAGCGGGATAACAGTACGAATAGATCGCAGGGTTTCACCCTGATAGAGCTGGTGGTGGTCATTGCCATTCTGGCGATTCTGGCTGCCTTTGCACTGCCACGATTCGCCCAGCTCTCGGAGCAGGCGCATCAATCCAGCATTCGAGCGACGGCCGGTGCTTTGGCTGCGGGTGTAGCGCTAACCAAGACCCAATGGGTGTCCAATGGGTTCACCACCGCCCAAACCAATGTGGTGGGCTTTGGCAACGATAATGTCGACGTGAGCAATGACGGCTGGCCGATATCCGTTGCATCCGACTCCAGTGACACCACCATGGACGCCACCGAATGCGAAGAGGTCTGGCTGGGTGTATTGCAGTCGAATGCTCCGACCGTCAGCACTACAACGCCGGCGGATTACATAATTTCGATCACTGGTGGAAATTGTGTGTTCACCTATCAAGCAGACAACCAGGGCAGCACCATTGCGTATGACGCTGATACTGGCGAAATAACCACAACCATTAACTGATAAACCTCGAAGCCAACTGGCGATAAAAACGGAGTAATACCATGAAAGCGATGACAGCCATTGCGGCAAGAAAAGAAAAAGGCTTCACCCTGATCGAGCTGGTCATGGTGATTGTGATACTGGGCATTCTGGCGGCGTTTGCGTTGCCGAGGTTTGCGGATTTGGGGGGAGATGCTCGAGTTAGTACCCTTCAAGGCGCTGCCGGAGCAATTAAGTCGGCGTCCGCTATTACACACTCTAAAGCGCTAGCTGATTCTAAGAATGCTGCAACTGGCGAAACTGTAATACTTGACGGCGATACAATCGATTTGGCGTATGGGTATGCAACGGCTGTAGATGCTTCTCCAGCCGATACCACCACTGGCGGGATTCTTGATGCAGCCCAAATCACCACAGGTACAAGTGGCGATTTCGATGTAAATACTGCTACTGCGAATACAGTTATCATTAGAGTTAAGGGCGCGGTAACTCCCGCAAACTGTCAAGTAAGCTATGCGGAGCCAACATCCGCCAATACTGCGCCGGTAATCACTGTCGATGCTACTGATTGCTAATTTGTTACAAGACATGTCGACCTATGGTTGGTCGCTTCTGGAGGGGCCATGGGAAAAAAGAACGCCCCCCGCGAATCGGGCTTCACCCTGATCGAGCTGGTCATGGTCATCATCCTGATCGGAGTCCTCTCCGCTCTTGGCATTGGCCTGTTCGCCACCCGCTCGGCCTTCTCCCCCTTGCTGGCCACCCAGCAACTGGCCTCCGCTACGCTGCTTGCCCAGCAGGCAGCGCTGGCGGGGAATCCGGCCGGAACCGTCACCATTGAGCAGGCGGCCGACACCTTTGTGTTCACGGTCGGCGCCGGTACGCCGAATGCCCGGTCTTTCTCTGTGGCAAGAGCGGGCACCAGTCTCGGTGGCGCGTCGCTGCCCCTGATCCTGACCTTTGATCGTGACGGAGCCCTGGTGTCCGGCAGCAATCTGGCTTTGACGTTCAGTGGAGACAGTACCTACCAGACCTGCATCAGTTCACTGGGTGCTGTGTACAGCGGGGCCTGCCAGTCGTGAGGATCGAGGAGAGGGGCGCCACATTGGTTGAACTGATCATCACCATCGTGATCATCAGCGTCGCCATTGCCGGCGTCGTCGGCGCCTTTTCCCTGATTGCCGGGCGCAGTGCCGATCCGCTGAATCAGACCCGGGCAGTTCAGCTGGCTCAGCTGTATATGGACGAAATTATCAGCAGAAAATATGACAACGCGACGCCTCAGGGTGGTGTTCCGAGATATTCCGGAAGTTGCAATATTGGCCCTGAAGGCAGTGAAACGCGATCAAGCTTTAATGATGTGGACGACTACCAGGGAACGTCTGATTCGCCTCCCCGTAACGCAGAGACAACTTTGACCGGATACCAGGGGTTCACCGTTGATGTGAGTGTGTCCTGCGCCGGCGGTGAGGTGGGGCTGCCATCATCCCAAGCCAAGCGAGTCGATCTCACGGTCACGGCCCCGGGCAGTCAGGTTTTTGTTTTCTCGGCTTACCGGGCGAACTTCTGATGAACAGAGCGGCAGGTTTTACCCTCGTTGAGCTGGTCATGGTTATCGTTTTGCTGGCGATCGTCGCAACCATTTCGGTGCAGTTCGTGACGCTCTCCACCCGTGGCGCCATTGACCTCAGCACCAGGCAGCAACGGGCTTTCAGTGGAGTCGTCATCGGTGAGCAGATCACCAGGGCGCTCAGGGAGGCTTTGCCCGGATCTGTGCGTGTTAACTCTGATGGCAGCTGCATCGAGTGGATGCCGGTGCTGGCTGTATCCAATTACCTGAGTTTGCCGTCGGGCGGCACTCCGGACTCGTTCGAAGCGGTGCCTCTGGCCAGCGGCGCCTCCGCACAAGGGCGCGTGGTGGTTTACGGCTACGGCAGTAATCTTTATTCAACGGGCAGCCCGGGACCGCTTTCTCCGCCTGCAACGGTGCCAGTAGGACCTTCCCCGGTGACCGTGACCTTCGACGGTGGTGCGATCCATCGCTTCACAACCCAGTCGCCCGAGCGTAAGTTCTTCGTGATCGAAGCCCCCCGGACGTTTTGTCAGCAGGGCCGGTTTCTCTATCGTTACCGTGATTATGATATTAAGTCCTCCGTTGCGTCAGCTTTGCCTGCCACTATGCCCGAGCGGGAGGTTCTTGCCGCCGGCCTGGTGCCGGGTTCTCTGGTGTTCGAAGTGGTACCTCCCACGCTCCAGCGATCCGGGGTGGTGTCTTTTCAATTCCAGCTTCAGAGCCCCGAATCCGGTGAGCTAACCCGTGTCAGCCAGGAGGTACAGATCCGGAATGTACCCTGACTCGTTTATCAGAAAGCATCGTGGCGCCGGTTTGCCTGTGGCGTTGTTTGTCATCACGGTTCTGGCCTTGGTGGTGGTCGCCATGGCACAGATTCAGCAGGGCAGCGGTGAGGCCGTGAGTCTGCAGATCCAGTCCCAGCGCGCCTTGTTTGCCGCAGAAAGCGGGGCGCAGGTGGGCGTGCGTCAGGTTTTGGAGGGTGGTGCTTGCGGAGCGTTGACGTCCCCTAAAGTGTTTTCCACTTCCGGGCTGAGCCAGTGCCGGGCGGTCATGACCTGTGAGTCCATTTCCGCCGAGCTCAATGGCAGCAGCCCTGAGGAGGTTATTTTCTCGCTGACCAGTTCAGGGCGTTGTGGCGGTGGTGCTGATTTTGCCCAGCGGGTTGTCGAGGTGAAAGTCCGATGAGAGACATGATGATGGCGCCCCAGACTAGACCCAGCCCGTTGAGGGTTTGGGTCCTGGCGTTTTTCCTGGTGGTATTGCCGCAATTTGCTTTCGCTGAGTGCTCCCCGTTTGCCGGTCTTGCGACCATCAATGAGATCTCCGAGAAGGGTCGCTTCATAGAACTCAAGCGTTTGTCCTCCAGTGTGCCGGCCTCCGAATACCAGACCTGGCGACTGGAGTTCTGCGCATTAACAGGTAACGGAAATAACGTAACGACTCAATGCAGTGGCCTCCGCTCCGTTGCGCTTGCCGACCAGAGCACGTCTCCGTGGCTGGTCATGGATAGCGCCGACCTTGGCAGCCTTGAGGTCAACCTTCAGGGCATGGATGCCAGGCTGTCGGACTCGATGGGCAGAACCATCGACTATATCCGTGTGGGCAACTCGGTAAGCGGATCAGAGGATTCCACCTGCTCTTCAAGCCCGGGCGAGTTGCCCTTCGATACCCAACTGACCCTCGTGGGCGGAGAAAGTGGCAAGTACGCCCGTCGGGATCCGGATGGCACCGGCGACTGGACCCTGAGTTCCGGCGCCTCCGACGGTAAAGATACCGCGGGAAATACCAACAACGGCGGTGTGCCGGGGCCTGCCATCAACGTTGATAATGTCACTGTGCTGCAGGGCGATACAGCGACGTTTACCGTCACGCTTGGCACTGCCGCCACCAGGGACATACTGATCGATTATGGCACCTTCGACAGCAGTGCGACCCAGGGTGTCGATTACACCAATCGTACCGGCACCCTGACGATACCGTCGGGCCAGACTCAGGGCACGGTAAGCGTGTCAACACTCCATAGCGGTGCGATGAGCCAGAGGCAGTTCCTGCTGCGTATTAGCCAGGCCCGCGATGCTGCCGGTGCCCGCTACGGAATTCTTGAAAGTGAGATTGGGGTGGGCACGATACTCTCGGCCCCCGTTGGGGACTGGCATCTGGATGACGGCCCGTGGAACGGCTCGGCCGGAGAAGTGCTGGATTCATCAGGAAACGGCTTACACGGCCGTGCCGTAACCGCCCCCGGGTTTTCGGTGACCAGTCCGGCAAGACCGGGAAGCCCCGGAACCTGTGGCTATGGAGAGTTTGACGGAACGGCTCGTCAGTTTATCGAAATCAGTGATCAGCCGGCCCTGGATCTGCCCGGGCCCATGACGGTCAGCGCCTGGATTAATGTAAGGCGCTTCCCGGGCAGTGGAATAAAGACGATCGCCTCGAAAGATGAGAATTTCGAGTTCCACATAAATTCAGAAAGGGAGATTTACTGGTGGTGGCGGACGAGTAATGGCGGTACCCACTCGTTCACGACAAGTGGTGCCAACCTGGTGGAAGGCCAGTGGTATCACGTTGCCCTTGTTTACCAGAGTGGTTTGCAGCGGATCTTTGTTAATGGGGCCGAGCGGGGGCGCGCTACTCGCACCGGCAGCCTGATGACCAATGGCGATCCCCTTCACATCGGGCAGGACCAGTTCTTCTCAGGGCGCTATTTCGATGGCCTGATTGACGAGGTCAGCATTTATAAATCTGCATTCAGTAGCGAGGGGATTGGTGTGCTGTATCGGCGGGTCCGTCCCTGTGCTTTCAACCGGCTGGATGGCTTCGAGGTGACTGTACCTACCACGGCAAGTGTGTGCGGTGCGGCCGCAGTAACCGTTCGTGCGTTCGATCAGAATGGTAGCACCCTGTCAGACTATGCCGGGTCTGTTTCGCTTCGAACCAGTTCAGACAGTGGCAACTGGAGCCCGGGCGCTTCGGATACGCCGTTCGGAACCTTAACCCCGGCCCCGGACACTGATAACGACGGCGTTGTGAGTTATCAATTCAGCCCGGCAGATGGTGGAGCGGTCTCCTTCTCCCTGGAAAATGCGACAGCGGATCAGCTAACCGTTCTTGTCGAGGATCTTGCAGCCGGTGTCCAGGGCGTTTCCGGCCCAGTGACGTTTCGGGAAAATGCTTTTGTTATCGCCAGTACCGATGTTAATGGAACCGACGTTGTCGCTGAACGGGATCATGCGTTTGCAGTGAATGCCGTCCGGCGTGATCCGGCCACCGGGGAGTGCGGCCTCGTGCCAGACTACGACGGCCAGATTGATCTCAAAGCCTGGTTATCCCGCAGCAGTAACGACGCTGGCGGTGCCGCACCCAGTCTCGATGGAGGTACTGGCGTTTCGGTGTTGGGTAATTCGGAGCCTGCCTCGGATAACCTGACACTTATGTTCAACAGGGGCTCTGCCAACTTCACCCTTGCAACCAGCGATGTCGGGCAATACCGGCTCAACCTGCTGGACAACACATCGCGGGTTGTCGTGGATGCTGGTGGCGCTCCTGTCCCGGTGGTGGGTTCCAGTGGTCTGTGGACCGTGCGGCCGGACCGGTTTTTACTCTCGATTACGGACAACCCTGCCGCCACGGGTTCTGGCGGCGCGGTATTCCGCGCCGCCGGTGGGCCGTTTGAACTGGTGTTGTCCGCACTCGGTGCCGCGGGTTCGCCTTTGCCGGGTTACGGTCAGGAAGCTTCACCGCAAGGGGCGGATCTCACCCACAGCCTGTTGCAACCGTCTGGTGGGATGCCCGGCTCGTTATCCGGCACTGTCTCGGTACCTGGCGCCTTATTCAGCGCCGGAGTGGCGGCAGTCAGCGATCTGAGCTGGAATGAGGTGGGTATTCTGGAGCTTGGCGCAAGCAACCCCGGTTACCTGGGCGCATCGCCCGCGTTTGACGGAACGTCTGGCGCCGTCGGCCGATTCATTCCGGAACGGTTTGAGCTGACGATCGCGCCAGGGGAACTGGCGGCGTTCTGCAGTTCTGGAGCGCCATTTGTTTACTCGGGGCAACCGGCGACATGGTCGGTGGTTCCGGAGTTGACCATATCGGCTATGGGGCCTGGCAGTTACGTGACCCGTAATTATACGCAGGGCGGTTTTTTGAAGCTGACGGCGGCGGCCATACTGCGGACTGGCCCCGTTAGGGATAATTCCGCAACAGACCTTGCCGGCAGCGATTACCCTGTTGCCACCAGCCTTGAGACGGGTCTGCTTTCAGTGATGAGCCCTGGCGTTATGGCCTATTCGTTTTCAACGGGTGACGAGTTTATCTTTGGCAAATCCGAGCAGACCCGGGTGGCGCCGTTCAGTCCGGACATCACCGTAACGGTTAGTGAGGTGCGGGATAGCGACGGAGTTCAGGCGCCCGGGGCGCCTTTTGCCGTGGTGCCTTCAGCACCTCTGGAGTTGAGGTATGGTCGGTGGTCGATGGAAAATGTCTACGGACCGGAAAACGCGGATGCACTGTTTATGCCGTTCCAGACTCAGTTCTGGAACGGAAGTCGCTTTGTTGCCCATGCCTCGGATAGCTGTTCAAACTGGTCGACAACAATGATTACCGATCCGGAGCTGCATCACAGCCTGATCACCAATTCCGGAGTTCTGGCAGGCGGATCTGGCGGCCCCCTCCGCCTAGAACCAAAAGGCACACAAGGTACAGATACGTTGTTGTGGGATGTTCCTCTCTGGTTCGAAGATGACTACGATGGTGACGGCTCGCTCGAAGCCCCCCAGGGGCTCGCCACTTTCGGCGTCTACCGGGGCCATGACCGGGTTATATACTGGCAGGAGCGGTAAAAAACGGGGTTAAAAAAGGGTCAGATGAGTTTTCATCTGACCCCAAACATCAACGAACCCCGGTGGTTCGTCAATCGTCAATCGTCCTCATGCTCCGGATGATCCATCCCCAGTTCATTGATCTTCCGGGTCAGCGTATTCCTTCCCCAGCCCAGCAGAATTGAAGCATCCCGGCGTCGACCGCCAGTGTGTTTCAGTGCGGTTTCAATCATGATTTTCTCGAATTCCGGCACAGCCGTATCGAGAATCCCCTTCTTGCCGCGCTTGAGTTCCTGCTCCGCCCAGTTCTTCAAGCCTTCCTGCCAGGTGGCTCCGGTGGTGGGTGCCTCGGCCTGATGCAACAGCTCCGGGGGCAGGTCATCAATGTGGATTTCCCGGCCGCTGGCCATCACGGTCAGCCACCGGCAGGTGTTCTCCAGCTGGCGGACGTTACCGGGCCAGGGCAGGGTGGTGAGGTATTCTTCGGCCTCGTCGCGCAGGATCTTGGGCTCGACAGCGAGCTCTTTCGCCGCCCGTTTCAGAAAGTGTTGCATCAGCCGGGGGATGTCCTCCCGGCGTTCCGCCAGTTTTGGCAGGTGCACCCGGATAACGTTGAGGCGATGGAACAGGTCCTCCCGGAATGAACCGGCCTGAACCAGTTTCTCCAGGTCCTGATGCGTGGCGGCGATGATCCGGACATCCACTTTGATCGGCGTGGTGCCGCCCACCCGATAGAATTCGCCGTCAGCCAGTACCCGCAGCAGGCGGGTCTGGGTATCTGCGGGCATGTCCCCGATTTCATCCAGGAACAAGGTGCCGCCATTGGCTTGTTCAAAACGGCCCTGGCGGGCGGCAGCGGCGCCGGTAAAGGCTCCTTTCTCGTGGCCGAACAGTTCCGACTCAATCAGGTCCTTGGGGATGGCGGCCATGTTCAGGGCAATGAACGGGTGTTTGGCCCGGGGGCTATGGTTGTGCAGCGCCTGGGCTACCAGCTCTTTACCGGTGCCGCTTTCGCCATTGATCAGTACGGTAATGTTGGAATGGGAAAGCCGGCCAATGGCCCTGAACACCTCCTGCATGGCCGGCGCTTCACCGATGATTTCGGCGGCGCGCTGGGTGCTCTCTGTTTGCGGCTCGGCACTCGCCCGTTTCTCGTGGCTGTGGGCGACGGCGCGTTTAACCAGAGCCACGGCATCGTCCACGTCGAAGGGTTTGGGAAGATATTCAAAGGCCCCGGTCTGGTAACTGGTAACGGCGCTTTCCAGGTCCGAGTGGGCGGTCATGATGATCACGGGCACGTCCGGATGCACTTCCACGATCTGGGAAAGCAGGGTGATTCCGTCAACGCCGGGCATCCGGATATCGCTGACGATCGCATCCGGCTGCTCGTGTTCCAGTCGCATCATGATGCTTTCGCCACTGTCAAAAACGCGGGGCTGCATACCGGCCTGGTTAAGGGCGCGTTCCAGCACCCAGCGAATACTGCGGTCGTCGTCTATGATCCAGACGTTTGCCGGTTGGCTCATGGGGTGTCCTCCAGAGGCAGGAAGATGATGAAGTCGGTTCGTCCTGGTTCGCTCTCGCATTCAACCAGTCCATGGTGTTGGCCGATGATGCTCTGGGTAATGGAAAGCCCCAGCCCTGTGCCGCTGGCACGACCACTGATCATCGGATAGAAAATGTTTTGCAGTAGCTCCGGCGGAATGCCGGGGCCGTTGTCGATTACGTCCACCCGGCACACCAGGCGATGGCGTCGATGACCGATCGTAAACTGGCGCAGAGTGCGGGTTCGGAAGGTAATGGTTGGCGGCTCTTCGCTGTTGTGGCCGCTCTGGTTTTCAAAGGCCGCTTCCATGGCATTGCGGGCAATGTTGAGGAAGGCCTGAATCAGCTGTTCCTTGTCGCCCCGGAACTCGGGAATGCTGGGGTCGTAGTCGCGGCTGAAATGGAGGCGGCCTTTGCTCTCGGCTTCCAGCAAGGTGCCCACCCGTTCCAGCACTTCATGGATGTTCGTCGGTGCCAGTTTAAGTGCCTTGTTCGGGCCTAACATCCGGTCCACCAGGCTTCTCAGGCGGTCTGCCTCATCAATGATCACCCGGGTGTACTCGCGCTGATCCTCGCTGTTGAGCTCCCGATCCAGAAGCTGGGCGGCGCCACGGATGCCCCCAAGCGGGTTCTTGATTTCGTGGGCCATACCCCGGACGAGAATGCGGGTGGTTTCCTGCTGGGAGATGATGTCCTCTTCCCGACTGATTCTTAACAGCCGGTCCCTTGGCTGGATTTCGATCAGTAATTCGGTCGGATCCAGGCTGATCGGGGTGACTGAGTAATCCACGGTGAGGCGGGCCCCGCTGGTTAACAGGAATTCGGCCTCGCGGCGGGTGTAGGACTGGCCGTTGTTGACGGCGGCAAACAAGGTTTTCAGGGCATCTTCGGAATCGACAAGGATGTCTCGGAAAGGCTGACCGTGGCTGCGGGTCATGCTGGTTTCGAACAGGCTTTCAGCGGCGGGATTGAGATACCGTATGTTCAGGTTATCTTCCAGCACCAGAACCGCCGTGGTAAGGCTGTCGAGAATGCTTTTGTAGCCGATTGTGTGGGCCGAAGGCAATGCCATGCGTGATTTCCGTTGGTTCGACAAAGTATGACCTCGGGAGTTTTGCAAAAAGCGAACCACTTTGGGCCAGGCTCGCAAATGAATGGGCAAACTACGAGCATAGGGCCGTATCAGCGTTATGCTGTGCCGTAAGCTGGTGCAGGTGGCGAGGAAGCCCCTGACCAGCCCGGACAATTCGCCCCGTTGCTGATCAGAGTATGGCGTGTTTCTGGTGCAGGCGCACCAAAGTAGTGCGGGTGGTGGGTCGGTTGGTTAGTTTGTGACGGAAGGGCGGTGCACGGTGAAGGAAATGGAAGGGCCGGTTTTTACCTGTACCCCGTTTTTATCCACGATGTGCACGCGGGCCTGATGGGTTCCACGATAGACATTGCTAACCCTCACCGAACCGGAAGCGCTCTGGCCAACGGGCTGGCCATCAAGGGTTACTTCGTACTTGTGACCGGGCTGCAGGCCGGGGGTGCTGCGAACCTCAAACTGGATATCACCGCTACCACTGTTGAAAGCCTGGTTGTTTGCGGGGTACACAAAGGAAACACTCTCGTAAGCAGCGCCTTCTCTCTGGACCTCTTCGCGAAGCTTCTTGGTTTCCCGCACCGCCTCGGGCTTCGGCAGAGTGATCGTGGTGACCGGTTTAACCTCGACGGCTTCTGCGCCTTCGCTCGGCTCGTCAGAGAATGTGACGTTGCCGTAGGCATCGACGTTGCGGTAGACCTCGGCGGAGGCCGGGACCGCCAGAGTAAATAGAAGGCCGGCAACCAATCCAGACTTTGGATTCATAAGCTCACCTGTCATTGGGTTTTCCCGATTATCGGCGGCGCTCGTGGGCATTTCAACGCCTGGGGGCGGGATGTTGGTTACATATCGTTAAGGGCTGCAGGCAATGTGCTTTTGCGCACAAAAAAGCCCCGCACGGTGGCGGGGCTTTAACTGCACTTAAACTCTCGGAAGAGAGGTTTTAGCAGGAGTAGTACAGCTGGAACTCAACCGGATGCGTGGTCATGTTCAGTTTCTCAACTTCACCGCGCTTCAGATCAATGTAGCCGGCAATCATGTCTTCAGTGAACACACCGCCGCGGGTCAGGAACTCGTGATCTTCTGCCAGGCAGTCCAGGGCTTCGGACAGGGTTTCTGCAACCTTGGGAATGTTCAGGGCCTCTTCCTTCGGCAGGTCGTACAGATCCTTGTCCATGGCATCGCCAGGGTGGATCTTGTTCTGGATACCGTCCAGGCCGGCCATCATCAGGGCCGCGAACGCCAGGTACGGGTTGGCAGCCGGATCAGGGAAGCGAACTTCGATGCGACGCGCCTTCGGGCTGTTCACGTACGGGATACGGATGGAGGCCGAACGGTTACGGGCGGAGTACGCCAGCATGACTGGTGCTTCGTAGCCCGGAACCAGGCGCTTGTAGCTGTTGGTTGCCGGGTTGGTGAAGGCGTTGATGGCCTTGGCGTGCTTGATAACACCACCAACGTAGTACAGGGCCGCTTCGCTCAGGCCAGCATAGCTGTCGCCTGCGAACAGGTTCTTGCCGTCTTTGCTCAGGGACATGTGCACGTGCATGCCGGAACCGTTATCACCCACAACCGGCTTGGGCATAAAGGTGGCCGTCTTGCCGTAGGCGTGAGCCACGTTGTGTACGCAGTACTTCAAAATCTGAACTTCGTCAGCCTTGCGGGTCAGGGTGTTGGCGCCAACGCCGATTTCACACTGGCCGGCGGTGCCCACTTCGTGGTGGTGAACTTCGATTTCCAGACCCATGGATTCCATGGCCGCACACATGGCGCCACGCAGGTCGTGCAGGCTGTCTACCGGCGGGACCGGGAAATAGCCGCCTTTAACACCCGGACGGTGGCCGATGTTGTTGCGGTCGAAGTCTTCGCCGGATACCCAGGCGGCCTCTTCAGAGTGGATACTGTACGAAGCACCTTGCATGTCTACGTTCCATTTAACGGAATCAAAGACAAAGAACTCAGGCTCCGGGCCGAACAGGGCACCATCAGCGATGCCGGTGGACTTAAGGTATTCCTCGGCACGACGGGCGACGGAACGCGGATCGCGCTCATATCCCTGCATGGTCGTAGGTTCCACGATGTTGCAGGTGATGTTAATGGTGGTTTCTTCCGTGAACGGATCGAGTACTGCGGTCTCGTCGTCCGGCATCAGGATCATGTCGGATTCGTTGATGCCTTTCCAGCCGGAAATGGAGGAGCCGTCAAACATTTTGCCGTCTGCGAAAAAGTCTTCATCTACTTCAGCGGCTGGCAGCGTCACGTGCTGTTCTTTACCGCGGCTGTCAGTAAAGCGCAGGTCAACCCATTTGACTTCGTGTTCTTTGATCAAATCAACTGTCTTGGACATTGTGCATGCTCCATAAGTTATACCGCACCAGGCGGCTGTATTCATGTTCGTGGTGCCGGATCGCTCAGAAGACTGAGTTCCGATCTGTTTCTCAGGTTTGCGCAGCTTAGCAAAAGCCAGTGCGTCTTACCTGCAAATTTCGGCTGCTTTCGATAAAGCAAGGCGCTTGCCAATTTTTAGGGCATGCTCCAGAACTGCGCAACTGCAAGGGTTTGGGGCAGGCTCAAGCCGAAAGCGCTTTTGCCGGGTTGGTTCTTACACTTTATTGGTGCACTTTATTGGTGCGTTAATTGTTTGGGTGCGCCAAATGAGTGCGAATCATTGCCCAAAGAGTAGGCGTTTTTCTTCATATTAACGACACAGACTTTTCGCTATACTACGCGCCGCTTCATTTTCACCCTGCCATTTCGAGAGTCTGGATCAAGAAGATCCACGCAGGGTGCCGGACAGCCAGTTCCGGTGAATGAGTTCATTTTACGGATTTGAGACGGCATGTGCAGGGATTCCCCCTGCGAACGACCCTCTCAGGTCATTTAGTGCATGCCGCAGGATTATTTTTGTGATTGAAAAACTTCGTAATATCGCCATTATTGCCCACGTTGACCATGGTAAAACCACGCTGGTTGACCAGCTGTTGCGTCAGTCTGGCACGTTGGACCGAAAAGAGCTCGAAAGCGAGCGGGTTATGGATTCCAACGACCAGGAAAAAGAGCGTGGCATTACCATTCTGGCCAAGAATACGGCCCTGAAATGGCACGACTACGACATCAACATCGTTGATACCCCGGGCCACGCTGACTTCGGTGGCGAGGTTGAGCGTGTAATGAGCATGGTTGACTGTGTGTTGCTGGTGGTCGATTCCATCGACGGTCCGATGCCGCAAACGCGTTTCGTGACTCAGAAGGCGTTCGCCGCCGGCCTTCGCCCGATCGTGGTAGTCAACAAGATTGACCGACCCGGTGCCCGTCCGGACTGGGTTGTGGATCAGGTGTTTGATCTGTTCGACAACCTGGGTGCGACGGATGAGCAGTTGGATTTCCCCATTGTTTTCGCCAGTGCCCTCAACGGCATTGCCGGCATGGATCACGAAAAACTGGATGACAACATGGATGCCGTGTTCCAGGCGATCGTTGATCATGTGCCTGCACCGAACGTCGATATGGACGGTCCGTTCCAGATGCAGATTTCCCAGCTGGATTACAACAGCTTCCTGGGCGTAATCGGCATTGGCCGCATCGCGCGTGGCAAGATCAAAACCAATTCGCCGGTGACCGCGATTGGCGCCAATGGCAAGAAGCGCAATGGCCGTATTCTCAAGATCATGGGCCACTCCGGTCTGCAGCGCGTTGAAGTGGATGAGGCCCAGGCTGGGGATATCGTCTGTGTGAGCGGTATGGATCAGCTGTTTATCTCCGACACCCTGTGTGACCAGTCCAACGTGGAGGCCTTGCCCCCGCTCACGGTCGATGAGCCGACTGTGTCCATGACCTTCCAGGTGAATGATTCGCCCTTCGCCGGCCGGGAAGGCAAGTACGTTACCAGCCGGAACATCAAGGAGCGGCTGGAGAAGGAATTGCTGCACAACGTGGCGCTGCGCGTTGAAGACGGTGAATCGGCAGACAAGTTCAAGGTATCCGGCCGTGGTGAACTGCACCTGTCCGTGCTGATTGAGAACATGCGCCGCGAGAACTTCGAGCTGGCCGTGGGTCGCCCGGAAGTTGTCATCAAGGAAGTGGATGGCGTGAAGCAGGAACCTTATGAAAATGTCATCGTCGACATTGAAGAGCAGCATCAGGGCCCGATCATGGAACAGATGGGTCTGCGTAAAGGCGACCTGACCAACATGGTGCCGGACGGCAAGGGCCGCATGCGTCTTGAGTACACCATTCCGGCCCGTGGCCTGATCGGTTTCCGGAATACGTTCCTGACCATGACCTCGGGTACCGGTATTCTGACCTCAACTTTCAGTCACTATGGCCCTGTCAAGGTGGGTGACGTGACCAGTCGCCAGAACGGTGTCATCGTCTCCATGGCAACTGGCACCGCGCTGACTTATTCGCTGGAAACCCTGCAGAGCCGTGGCAAGCTGTTCCTGGACCCGGGCCAGGAAATCTACGAAGGCCAGCTTTGCGGCATTCACAGCCGTGACAACGACCTGGTGGTCAACCCCACCAAGGGCAAGAAGCTCGACAACATGCGGGCCTCCGGCAAGGATGAAGTCATTGCGCTTGTGCCGCCGATCAAGCATACGCTTGAGCAGGCGCTGGAGTTTATCGATGACGACGAGCTGGTAGAAGTGACGCCGAAATCAATTCGCCTTCGGAAGAAGCTTTTGACCGAGAACGAGCGCAAGCGGTCGAACAAAAAGTAAGCCATTGTTTGAAATCGGGGTCTGAAGAATGCGTTCTTCTGACCCTGGGCGCACTCCAAAAAGGGGCGGATGACATTCTCATCCGCCCCTTTTTTATTGGCTTAAGCTAAACTCCGGGTAAATCCTTTTTTACGGAGCGCTTCATGCTCACTCTCTACCCTGAAATAAAACCCAACGCCCAGCACCGGATCGCCGTTGATCCCCCGCATGAGCTCTATGTTGAAGAGAGCGGCAATCCGGATGGCATCCCCGTGCTTGTGGTTCACGGTGGCCCCGGCGGAGGCTGTGAGGACTACCATCGTCGCTACTTCGATGCCGAACGTTTCCGGATCATTCTGATGGACCAGCGTGGCGCAGGAAGGTCGACGCCTCTGGCGGAACTTGAAGGCAACAGTACCGATAAACTGGTTGAGGACATGGAGGCTGTCCGTTCTTTTCTCGGTGTTGATAAATGGCTTCTGTTCGGTGGCAGCTGGGGGTCGACCCTGAGTCTGGTCTATGCCGAAGCTTACCCTGAGCGAGTGCTGGGGTTGGTTTTGCGAGGCATCTTTCTCTGTCGCCCCCGGGATATTCAATGGTTTTACCAGGATGGCGCGAGCCGGGTGTTCCCGGATTACTGGGTGGACTTTGAGGCGCAGATTCCCGAAGCAGAGCGTGACAACATGGTCGCCGCTTATTATCACCGGCTAACCAGTTCCAACGAGCTGGAGCAGATTCAGGCAGCCAAGGCGTGGTCCGTGTGGGAGGGCCGGTGCGCAACCCTGCACCCGAATCCGAGGGTGGTTGAGCATTTTGGTCATCCCCATGTTGCCATCGCCCTGGCTCGTATCGAGTGCCACTATTTCATGAATTCTGCATTCCTGGAACCTGACCAGATCCTGCGGGATGCCCGCAAACTATCGGACATTCCCGGCATTATTGTCCATGGTCGTTACGACATGGTCTGCCCCCTCGAGAACGCCCTGGCGCTGAGTATGGCCTGGCCGGAAGCGGAACTTCAGATCATCCGGGATGCCGGCCATTCCGCGTCTGAACCTGCAATTGTCGATGCCCTGATTCGAGGTGTTGAGTCCGTTGTCGCGAAATCCGGGAAAAGTGCGGGCTGAATTCCATTCTCAGGGTTGCGGCCTGTAAGCGCCGTGGATAAACTCTTTGCCGATTTTCTTTCTTACGGTTCATTCGTCCTCTGGGAGTTTGATGAAAGGGCTTATCCAGCGAGTATCCCAAGCCAGTGTTTCCGTGGATGGCGAGCAGATAGCCTCCATAGAAGCAGGCCTGCTTCTGTTGTTGGGTGTCGAAAAGGGAGATGGCGAAGACGAGGCAAGGGAGCTATGCCGAAAAATCCTCACGTACCGTGTCTTTCCTGATGACGCAGGCCGGATGAACCGGAGCCTGGCCGATATCGGGGGTTCCCTTCTTATAGTCCCGCAGTTTACGTTGGCGGCCGACACGTCGTCGGGCACACGGCCGGGGTTTTCACTCGCGGCCACCCCTGATGAGGCAAACCGGTTGTACCGGCTGTTTGTGGCTGAAGCCCGCTCCGGGCTGGGCCCTGAAAAAGTGGGTGAGGGGGAGTTCGGTGCCGATATGAAGGTCGGTTTGGTGAATGACGGGCCGGTAACCTTTCTGCTTGAGGCCGGGCAAAGACGCGAGTAAGTACTTGCACTAATATCGGGCATGTCCGCTGCTACTGGGTTTTGTTGGTGCAAAAAGTCCGGTAAACGAGGATGAGTACATTGGGAAATGTACTTTTCTTTGCTTTAAAATGATGATTATTAAAGGTTAATGTATTTTTGGCCTCGGAATTGAATTCGAACTGTCACGGGGCTCGTGAGCACGTTAAAGCATAAATACTTGCGTTTCTGGTGCCAAAAGAGCTAAAAATGCACCGCTAATCATTTGCAAAAAGTGAATGGTTGTATTAAAACAGGTTCATCATGCAGAGCTTTAACAATGCTCTGTAACTAATTGAGCCATATAGAGCTGCCATTTGGTGGTTTTATTCTAAAAAGAAGAAAAGTTACCCCTCTGTCACAAAACTGACATCGGCGTAATGCAGAATCGGCCTCATCCAGCCTGACTGGTGAAGCCTTACAAAATCGGGATAAGAACCCGTCGCTAAAACCTGAGTTAACTCAAAAAGGAAGACGCAACATGAAAAAAACACTCATCGCATCTGCTATTGCAGCCGCTACTTTCTCTGGCGCTGTCGCGGCCCAGGAAAGCAACATGCCGACTGTGTACGGTAACATTCAGTATGTTCTGAAGCACACTAACGTTGACGGCGCAGGCTCCACTGTTGAGCACGCTGACAACGGTTCTACTCTGGGCGTAAAGCACGACCATGAAATCGCTCCGGGCGTTACCGGTTTCTTCAAGCTTGAGCTGGAAGGTATCAACGCTGATGATAAGGCAAGCAGCAGCGGCATCGACGCTCTGGATGAGGCGTATATCGGTGTTAAGGGCGACAGCTTCGGTCAGGTGTGGGTCGGTTCTGACGACTCCGTGTACGAGAGCGCGATTGTCAAGATCGGTAACTTCCACGAAGTTGGTTCTGACATCTTCGGAAACTACGAAACCGGTGAAGGCGACCTGGTTCAGTACATGTCTCCGTCCTTCGGTGGTCTGACTCTGAGTGCTGCTGTTCAGGTTAACGGCGACGGTGATTCGCGTACCGGTGGCGACAAGTCTTACCCCTACCAGCTCGTCGCGACTTATGCCGTAGACGCGCTTGAAATTTCTGCCGGCATGGACTCAAACGATGGTGGCGCGGGTGTCAACAACGAAAACAGCTATGGCTTGACTGCTACTTATAGCATGGGCGACATCAGCGTGATCGGTGAGTACCAGACCCGTAAAGATGTTGACGACATCATGGGTGTGATGGGCGTATACACCATTGGTGCTAACCAGTTTGCTCTGTCTTACCAAGTGCAAGACGTAGATGCGACTGGCGATAAGAATGACACGATCATTCTTCAGGCCCTGCATAACCTGTCCGACAACATGTACGTCTACTTTGAGGGTTACCTCTCTAGCGCAGATGGCGCGACTTACTATGCAGACCCGGACGGAACTACTGCAGCAGGCGACGAGCAGTCCATCGCTTCTGTCGGTGCTGTTTACTACTTCTGATCAGCCAATCGGCTAATCCTGTAGTATGAAAACCGGCGACCCTTGGGTCGCCGGTTTTTCCGTTTCTGGAATCCGAAAAAGGCGTTCGCATGGCAACCGAACTGGAGATAAAACTCAGCGTTTCTGAATCCGCTCAAGAGCCGGCAGTGCAGTGGCTTTCTGCCCGGCCCGAGGTTCGCCCCGGAGAAAAGAAGTCACTGATCAATCGCTATTTTGATACGCCGGGTGCCGATCTGAACAAGGCAAAAGCCGCTTTGAGGGTTCGCAAGGCAGGTGATGTTTATATTCAGACCCTGAAAACCCGCGGTGAGTTTGTCGATGGCGCCCATAGCCGGCAGGAGTGGGAATGGCCATTAGCCGGCCCGGAACTGGATCTCTCGCTGCTTGAGGAGACTCCGCTTGAGGACGAGCTCGATCTCGCAAAACTGCAGGTGGTCTTCGAGACCAACTTTCAGCGCCAGGTTCTTTGGCTGGAGGATGATCAATCCCTGATCGAGGTGGCCGTGGACTCCGGCAGCATTGTCGCTGGCCCGGTTCGGTGGCCGCTGCATGAAGTGGAGTTCGAGTTGAAATCCGGAGGGGGTGGACAGCTGGTGGCATGGGCCCTCGCTCTGGCCCGGGAAGTACCGGTATTCCTCAATCTCGTCAGTAAGGCGGAGCAGGGCTATTTTCTTGCCGGAATTTATCAGCCGGAAGCCCTCCCGGCGGGTGCCGCGATCTCCGTTACGCAATTTCTCCAGGCGTTGAGTGCCAGTTGGTTGCTGGACCAGCCATTTGCGGTGAAGGACTTTGATCTCTCGCAGGTTTCAAGGACGGCCGACGCAGCTGGCTGTGGCGATCTGTGCAGACAGATCAGCGCCGAGCTCGCCCGGGGAGCCCGTGTTCGTGATCTTGCCAGCGGCTCCAAAGCGTTGGGTGTGCTTCAGTTGCAACTTGCTGCTGCGGGCAGCGATTAACCCCCATTTTCCGCCTTGACTCCATGGTCTTGCCACTGTTTAAGGAACACCCGATAACGGTCCAGGGCTTCCTCTACAACAGACACATCTGGCGTTTCTGATGATGTAACAAGCACAATAAGGCCTTTTCCTTCTACCTCTTTGTTGGTCTCCGGATGGCAGATGACTTCGTTATCGTTATCAATGTAGGCCAGCGCGGTGCCAATGCCATGGCGCACCAGGGCGCTGACGATATCGGCCCAGTCCAGGTCATCCAGTTTCAGGTCGTAGCGGTGGGGGTGGTCGTGCTCGTAGTTGAACATGTCTTCCAGGACCTTTTCCGATCCTGGCGCAACCACTGAGCGCACCATGATTTCCGGATAGGTACGCACCGGGCGAATGGTTGTTCGTATGCCCAATGTCTTGAAGCGCCCCCGATTGTCATCGTTAACACACTCAACGATGGTGTGATTTCCCAGATTCTGCTCGGTCAACCGATGGGCGATGTCGAACGTCAGGCTGTCGGAATAGGGGTCCGCTTCATCGGCGGCGAGCACGATGATGTGCCTTGCGCTGCCCGCGTGAACGGCTTTCAGCGACTCCGCTTCAAAACCGGCACCGTGATAGTGCACGACCCCGATGTCGGACAACTCGGTTGGCAGGCCCGCGGGAAACTGGCGCGTCAGGATCATGATGGGAATGGTTTCATAGCCCGGTATCGCGCGAATCTGGGAGGCAAACCTCATGAAATACTGTTCGCCGCCGTGCTTGGGGGTGTTAATGATCACGATATGGTTGTTCATTTTATAGATCCATTTTCCCATCAGAATGCGTTCCCGGCGATAGAACCGGTACTCGATATAATCACTGATGATCAGCGTCAGCATGGTGATTGCGCCAACAAACATGATCAGTATGGTGCTGATTCGGCCTACGTAAGTCTTTGGTGCGAAGTCGCCGTAGCCCACGGTGGAGATGGTTGTCATGGTGATCCAGACCGATTCGAACAGGGTCAGGTCCTCGACAGTCCAAATCACCAGGATCTGCAGTACCAGCAGGCCGGCGAGGATCAGGAACAGGCGTTTCATCCGGTGGCGGATCATGCCCCCCATGGGAAGGTGGGTAGCCTGATGCTCCGGGTTCAGCGGGCGGCGGTTTCTCTGCATCCTTGGGGTGGGCCTGTTCAGTTGGGGGTGAGTTCGTTATACAGTACCGGAAATATAACAGAGAGACAGGGGTTTGCATTATGTCTGAGCCATGGCACAGCCTTCCGAAACCGTTAGCCGATGATGTGGCCGCGAACTGGCCATCGGTGTTTCCCGACGGAGTTCCGGGCTGGCTGATGTCGGATGACGGAATCACCGAGCCCGTGGTGGCCGATGCCCTGTCCCGCAGCTTGTTCTTGCGACAGACCCTTGAGCGGCATGCTGAGCAGGTGAAGTCGCTGCTCGAATCGCGACCGCTGGCGGAGGCGACAACCCCTGAGTATCTGAAGCAGCGATGGCAGGAATATCTGGGCAAGGTGGATGGCGAACCCGGGCTGCATTCCGCATTGCGCCGATTCCGTCGGGAATCCCAGTTCCGGATGATCTGGCGGGATTTGATGCGCTGGGCGGATCTGGCAGAAACCATGGCGGCCACCAGCGCCTTCGCCGATATCTGCATTGATGGCGCACTGGACTGGCTCTACCAGGATTCCTGTGAGCAGTATGGCACGCCCAGGGGCGCGGACCCGGTGACGGGCGAACAGGCAGATCAGAAAATGGTTGTCCTCGGAATGGGCAAGCTGGGCGGTCGTGAGCTGAACGTGTCGTCCGATATTGACCTGATTTTTGCTTTCCCGGGCAAGGGTGAGACCAGCGGGGGGCGTCGCTCCCTGGACAATCAGCAGTTTTTCGTCCGCTTGGGTCAGCGCCTGATTCAGGCTCTGGACCAGATAACGGCGGACGGTTTCGTGTTCCGTGTGGACATGCGCCTGCGGCCCTACGGTCAGAGTGGTGCGCTGGCCCTGAGTTTTGCCGCCCTGGAAACCTACTATCAGGATCAGGGCCGGGACTGGGAGCGCTATGCCATGGTCAAGGCCCGCGTTGTGGCTGGAGATCAGAGGGCGGGAGAGGTGCTCATGGAGAGTCTGCGCCCCTTTGTGTACCGAAAATACATTGATTTCAGTGCCTTTGAGTCACTGCGCAGCATGAAAGCCATGATCAGCCGGGAAGTGCGGCGCAAAGGGCTGGAAAACAACATCAAGCTGGGCAGCGGCGGCATCCGCGAGATCGAGTTTGTGGTCCAGGCATTTCAGCTGATCCGTGGCGGCCGTGACCGGGAGCTCCAGCAGCGGGAGTTATTGGTGATTTTGCGGGAGCTTGAAGCCCTGGAGTTATTGCCATCGCCGGTTGTCCGTGAACTCCGCGACGCCTATGTGTTCCTGCGGAACCTGGAGCATGCCCTTCAGGGCATGGAAGACAAACAGACCCAGCTTTTACCGGAAGATGAGCTATCCCAGGCCCGTGTTGCCATGATCATGGGTTTTGAAAACTGGCAAGCCTGTGAGGACGAGCTTCGGGACCATCGGGAGCGCGTTGCTACCCACTTCGCCAACATCATCGCTACCGAAGAGGGCGAAGAGGAAGGCCCGGCATCACTGGATGAGGGTTGGTTCGAGCTCTGGTTGGCCGAGATGGACGAAAATGCCGCCATTGAGTGGCTGAGGTCCAGGGGCTACGAGAGACCGGAGGCAAGTTCTGCCGAGCTTGCGGAGCTGCGCGAAAGTCGCACGGTCCAGACGCTGCAGACCCAGGGCCGGAAACGGCTCAACCAGTTTATGCCGGTATTGCTGGAGGCGCTCACCCGGGTTGAGAATCCCTCGGAGACCCTATCCCGGGTCTTGCAGCTGGTAGAGGCGATTTTGCGGCGCACGGCTTACATGGTGTTGTTGCTCGAAAACCCGGGCGCACGCACGCAGCTGGTCGGTCTGTGTAGTGAAAGCCCCTGGATTGCCAGCCAGCTGGCGGAAACGCCGTTGCTGCTGGGTGAGTTGCTTAATGCAGAGAGTCTGTACAACCCGCCAGCAAAAGCCGAGCTGCAGGACGATCTGCGCCAGCAGATGTTACGGATTCCCTTTGAAGACCTTGAGGAGCAGATGGAATCCCTGCGACACTTCAAAAAGGCCCATATTCTGCGGGTAGCCGCTTCCGAGCTGAAAGGCACGCTGCCACTGATGAAAGTCAGCGACTATCTGACCTGGATCGCCGAGGTGGTGCTGGACCACGTGGTGGATGTGGCCTTCGCCAATCTCGTCAGTCGGCATGGTTACCCGAGACGGGCCGATGGTTCCGCCTGTGAGACCGATTTCGCGATCATTGGTTACGGCAAGCTCGGCGGAATTGAGCTGGGTTATACCTCCGACCTTGACCTGGTCTTCGTGCACAACGCCGATCCGGAGCTGGCCACCGATGGTGAGAAACCGATCGATAATGCGGTTTTCTACACCCGACTCGGCCAACGGATTGTCCATATCCTCAATACCCAGACGCCCTCCGGCCAACTCTACGAAGTGGATATGCGGCTCCGGCCGTCAGGCAACTCCGGTCTGCTGGTCAGTACACTGCAAGCCTTCGAAAAGTATCAGCGCGAAGATGCCTGGACCTGGGAGCACCAGGCACTGGCTCGCGCCCGCGGCGTCGCCGGCTGCACGGAAACCCTGGAAGCTTTTGAAGCTATCCGGCACGACATCCTCTGCCAGCAAAGGGATCGCGACAAGCTTCGCGCCGATGTGGTTGAGATGCGAGAAAAAATGCGTGTCAGTCTGGGTACGCCGGAGGGCCGGCAGGCCGAGGTGTTCCACGTCAAGCACGATACCGGGGGCATCATCGATATCGAGTTTATGGTGCAATACCTGATGCTGGCCTGGTGTTCCGAACATCCGGAGCTGACCCAGTGGTCCGACAACATCCGGCAAATGGAAGAGCTGGGCAGGGCCGGCGTGATGGCTGTAGAGGACGCTGAAAAATTACGGCAAGCCTTTATCGCCCTGCGCTCCACGATTCATCGGCGGGCGCTCCAGAACCTTAATAGTCAGGTTGAGGGGGATGCCTTTCCGGAGGAGCGTAATTATATCCGTGCCATGTGGAAAAAAGTGATGTTTGCTTAGCAAGCTAAGTTTATTTTTCCGGGGTTTTCCTGCTAGAATGCCGGTTCCCCGAAAACTGCTTTTTTAGGAGCAACGAAGAATGTCGATGGCTGATCGCGATGGCGTTAT
>AZIH01000582.1_pt1 | contig 26153 bp, 21 predicted proteins | sample 359041 | NCBI WGS metagenome assembly AZIH01 (sample SAMN02429716, study PRJNA222664) | marine sediment metagenome | biome: Sediment sample; isolation source: enrichment culture of sample MGS-ANC(UA) from oil contaminated site at the... | place: Italy: Ancona | collected 2012-02-14 | depth 6 m m
CTGGCTGGATGGTGAAATGGTTCCCTGGCGCGAAGCCAAGACCCACGTCCTGACTCACACCCTGCATTACGGCCTGGGCTGTTTTGAAGGTGTGCGGGCCTACAACACCGCGAATGGCCCGGCTATTTTCCGCCTGAAAGAGCATACCGATCGCCTGTTCCGTTCCGCTCACATCCTGAACATGAAGATGCCGTTCAGCAAAGATGAGTTGAACGCAGCCCAGTGCGCGGCGGTACGTGAAAACAATCTGGACGAAGCCTATATCCGTCCGATGGCGTTTCTTGGTTCCGAGGGTATGGGCCTGCGTGCCGATAACCTCAAGGTGCACGTTATGGTTGCCGCCTGGAGCTGGCCCTCCTATATGTCTCCGGAAGCCAAAGAGATGGGGATCAAGGTGCGCACTTCGTCCTACACGCGCCACCATGTCAACATCACCATGTGCAAGGCCAAAGCCAACGGCAACTACATCAATTCGATGCTGGCTCTGAACGAAGCCATCTCCGGTGGTGCCGAGGAGGCCCTGCTGCTGGATAACGAAGGCTATGTGGCCGAGGGTTCCGGCGAGAACATCTTTATCATGCGCGACGGCGTACTGCACACACCGGAACTGACTTCCTGCCTGGAAGGCATTACCCGTGCCACGATCCTCGATTTTGCCCGGGATCTGAATATTCCGGTTAAAGAGCGCCGGATTACCCGTGATGAGGTATACATCGCCGATGAGGCGTTCTTCACCGGCACGGCGGCCGAAGTGCTTCCGATCCGTGAGCTCGACGGCCGTATCATTGGCGCTGGCAAGCGTGGCCCGATCACCGAGAAACTTCAGGCGATGTACTTTGACGCAGTGAAGGGCAAGCTGGCCGAGCACAGTGGCTGGCTGACTCACGTAAAAGGCTGAGTTCAGAAGGTTCGCAAGCCGCCGTTGACTGTTTCAGCCCGGCGGCTTTGTTTTTTTGAAACGTTATTTATCTGCGGGAAGAGCAAATGGCAGACGTAATCAAGGTACCGGTATCGTTTGGCGAGGTGCTGGACAAGATCACCATTCTCGAAATCAAATCCGAGCGCATCAAGGATGAGGCGAAGCTCAAAAACGTTCGGCTTGAGCTGGACGAGCTGAGCGCTACCTGGGACGACGCGGTAAAGGACAAAGCCTCCGAAATCGCCGGCCTGCGCAAGCAACTGAAGGCCGTTAATGAGGAGTTGTGGGTGATCGAAGACGATATCCGCGACCAGGAAGCCGCGCAGGACTTCGGGCCCCGGTTTATTGAGCTGGCGCGGGCAGTTTACGTGACCAACGACAAGCGTGCCGCCATCAAGAAAGACGTGAACCTGGCCCTGGGCTCCCGTTTCGTGGAAGAAAAGTCCTACCAGGACTACACCGCCCGCAAGTAACCGGCAGATAAATCTGGTCGTAGGTCGGAATAGCGCAGCGTAATCCGACGGCGACAAAAAAACGGCGCCCGATTATTCCGAATCGGGCGCCGTTATCGTTTCCGCCACCTGCTGAGCCTCTAACCACCGGTCCAGCATGGCTATCGAATCCTCCACGGTAATCAATTCCATTGCCCCCTCAAACTCTGCCTTGGCCCCCCAGCGCGCCTGCTGGACGGTTTTCCCGGCAAACTTCTCCAGCGCTTCGGGGTAACGGTTTACACACCACTGCAGTGAGTTATAGGGCCCCGAGCGATCAGGATTGCTTGCCGCATACAGCCCAAGCACATCGGTGCCAACCGCGCTGGCAATATGGGCCGGCCCGGTATCGGGCGCCACCACCAGATCGGCGTGGCTCATCAACGCGGCCAGCTGTTTCAGGGTGTCCTTGCCGCAGATATTGTGGGCTTTTTCCTTCATCGCAGATTCGATGGCAGCGCAGTACTCTGCCTCGAACGGGGCGGGGCTGCCGACCAGAGTGACCTGCATTCCGTGTTTCCGGATGGCATGATCGGCGAGCTGTGCGTAGCGCTCGGCCGGCCAGTTGCGGAGGGTGTGGCTGGCACAGGGGCTGATGATAAGGTTTCTCCGGTCGCTTGCCAACTGAGACCTGGCAAAGTCATGGTCACCCTCGCTCAGTGGGATTTGCCAGCGCGGTGGTGCAGCGGTCAGGCCCAGGGGCTCAAGGAAACTGGCAAGACAATCGCGGACGTGCTGATGTTGTGCGGGCTTGATCCGATGATTGATGAATAGACTGTGCAGGTCCTTGCTGCGGGCCTTGTCATAACCGACCCTGACCCTGGCGGGGATGCACGCCGCTGCCAGATTGGCGCGAAAAGCCACCTGCATGTGAAGCAGGGCATCGAATTTCCGGCCCTTCATCTGGGTGCGAAGATCCGAATAGCCCCTTCGGCCGGCTTTTTTGTCGAAAATGATGAATTCGACACCAGGCAGGTCACCGACCAGCTTGGCTTCGATCTTGCCAATCACCCAGGTGATCTTCACGCCGGGAACCTGTTCCTGGAGGCTCAGAACCACGGGTATCACGTGGGTTACGTCGCCGATGGCGGAGAGGCGAAGAATGCAGATGGACTTCATCAAATCTTGATCCATTTCAGGTTGGTGCCCGGTGCTGTGGAGCTTTGTCGGCAATCATTGGTAAACTGGCGGCCATTCTATCGTACTCGCGCTTGTCCGTCCCGGCGCGTGGGTTCGGCTAGGCCTCTTGTTTCGGTGACCGGGTGTCAACATGGTGGAGTCTGAAATCTGTATTCGGGAAAGCGGCTCTGCAATGCTGATCCATCCCGATTACCGAGGCAGGGTTACGGCCGACTGGTTCGATGCCGGCTATTGGGGTGATAGGGCCCGGCCAGTGAGCAGTGGTGGCCGGGGCGGAGCCTGGTTTGTGCGCGCCGGAGATGACAGGCTGGTTCTACGGGAGTATCGCCGTGGTGGCTTGATGGCCAAGGTGGCGCAATACGCTTATGCGTACTTGCGTGAAGCCAACGTGCGCTCTTTTGCCGAGTTCCGACTGCTAAACCAACTGGTGACACTGGAGCTTCCGGTGCCTCGTCCTGTCGCGGCCTGGTACCGAAAGCTGTCACCGGTACAATACCGGGCGGCGATCATGATCGAGCAGCTTGAGGATACGGTGCCTCTGGCAGAGCTTGTTTTGAGTCTGGACAGCCAGGCCTGGGAATCGCTTGGAACAACCATTCGCCGTTTTCACGATGCCGGCGTTATGCATGCGGATCTCAACTGTTTCAATGTGCTTGTCCGCAACGGAGAGTATTTTCTTATCGATTTTGACAAGAGCCGGCTCATTAAGAGCGGCACCTCCGCGCGATGGAAAGCCGCCAACCTTGACCGTTTTTCCAGGTCCTTGGCAAAGGTCGCCGGGGAACAGGTCCGGGAGCAGGTCTGGGATTCATTTATAAACGGATACAACAGGGGAGTGGCCACTTGACCAATCCACAGCATGACGGGCCACTACCGTCGATCCTTTGTCTTACGGATGCGTGTGATCGTCCGGAGAGCGAGCTTTTTATCGGTCTTAAAAGGGCCGGGTTTGATGTCGACGTCATGTGCAACCCCAAGGGCAGGAATTATCAGAGACTGCTGGATGAAGGGATGGTTGCCCAGCCCATGGCCTTGAAAAGCCGATTTGATAAGGAAGGGATATCGGCCATCCGTGAGCAGCTTGCCAAAAAGAACTATGAGGTGATTCACGCCTACAATCCGAGGGCGCTGGCGTGCGGGCTTCGGGCCTCCCGGGGCAGGGATATCAAGGTGGTGGCTTACCGCGGGGTAATCGGAAACATCAGCTTTCTTAACCCGGAGTCCTGGATTACCTTTTTGCATCCGCGGGTCAGCAAGATTGTATGCGTTGCCGATGCAATCAGGGATTATCTGGCGAGTCTGCATTTTCTCTGGATGCACATTCCCGACAGAAAGCTCCAGCGAATCTACAAGGGGCACGACCTGGAGTGGTATCAGGCGTCGCCGGCAGACCTGACGCAGTTTGGCGTACCGGAAGATGCCTTCGTGGTTTGCTGTACCGGGCGCAACAGCCCCCGGAAGGGGTTTGATGTCCTGATCAATGCCATGGATGAGCTGCCGGCCGATGTCGATGCCCACCTGCTGCTGGTCGGGGATATGATCAACAATGATGAACTTCAGGCCCTGGCAGCCGGATCTTCTCATCCGGAGCGCATTCACTTTACCGGGTTCCGGAATGATGCACCTGCCATTGCCGCTGCCAGCAATGTGTTTGTCCTGCCATCAAAAGAACGGGAGGGGCTGCCCAGGGCTGTTATCGAGGCCATGGCTTATGGGGTGGTGCCTGTGGTCACTAATGTTGGTGGCATGCCGGAACTGGTTGAAGACGGGGTCAGTGGCCTGGTGGTTACCCCCAGCAACTCCGGTGAATTGTCGGCCGCCATTGAACGCCTTTATCGTGACAGGGAGTTGGCGTCGAGGCTTGGCCAAGCGGCTAGGGAAAGGATCGGCCGGGACTTTCACACCTCACAAACCGTCAGAGAGACGGGTAAGCTCTACAAAGCACTGACGGGCAGGGGCTGAATGCGCAGGTATCTTTTTTTTGTTAATCAACCCTATTCCTATTCAATCCTCCGCCCGCTTCAGGACGAAATTCGCCGGCGGGGCGACGAGGCCGCGTGGTTTGTGGCCGGTTGCTCAACAGCGCCCCTTCTGCCTGATGAGCGGCGCCTCGCCACCGTTAAAGAGGTGATGGACTATAAGGCTGATGCGACCTTTGTGCCCGGGGACTGGGTGCCTTATTTCTTTCCGGGGATCAAGGTTGAAGTGTTTCATGGTATGGCGCGAAACAAGCGTGGCCACAGCAGCGAAGACGACAGTGACCATTACCGGATCCGGGGCTGGTTCGATCTTTACTGTACCCATGCAATGAAGGATACAGCGAAGTTCCGGGAGCTGGCACAGCAGTATCGGCATTTCGCGGTCTCCCACACGGGGTGGCCCAAGCTCGACCCGTTATTATCCCAGCCCGTTCGGGGTAAGCGGCCCCGATCAGAGGCTGAGTTGCCGGTGGTGTTCTATGCATCGACCTTCAGCCGTTCCGTAACTTCTGCCCCGGATCTGGTGGAAAAAATTGGTGAGCTTGCCCAAAGCGGTCGCTGGAAGTTTATCGTCACTTTGCATCCGAAGATGGACCCTTCCGTGGTTGAGCAGTATCGGAAGCTGAACGGTGAGAACCTCCGCTTTGTCGAGAGTGACGACGACCTGCTGCCCTTGCTGCCGCAGGCCGACGTTATGTTGTGCGATACCTCATCAATCATGTTCGAGTTCATGTTCCTTGACCGCCCGGTTGTTACCTTCCGGACGAAAATGCCGGGGCCTTATCTTATTGACGTACAGAACGTCGACGACCTTGAATCTGCCCTGGAGAGGGCCGTTGGCTATGCCGAGGAGCTGATGAATAAAACCCGCGCCCTCTGCGATGAGCTGCACAGCTTCAGGGATGGTCGGTCCAGCGGCCGTGTTCTGGACGCCGTTGAAGACTTCCTGCTCAACAGGCAAAGCACTCTGAAAAGCAAGCCGCTGAATTTGCTAAGAAAGCTGAAGGTGAGACGCCGGCTCCGCAAAGAACTGGCAAGTATGCCTTCGGAGAGTTCGTGACAAACGCTCCGCCTCTCAATGTGTTTGTTGCCAGCACACCTCTGCAATTGATCAGTTGTTCCGAGGCTCGTCACTTCTACGGCTGCAGCCGGGAAACCACGCTCTTGATTATTGCCCGGCCAGACAACCGTGAAACGGAGGAGCAAATGGCGTTTCTCGCGGAGGTGCTGGGCTGGCATGGAATTGAAACAATCCATCTGAAGAAAAGTTCGTTTTATCTGCGCCTTGGTGCTGTTGCACGAAACCTGGCAAGGCGGACAATAAAGCGGTTGTTTATAGGGAACAAATCCAGTTGGATTCATGAGGTGTTTTATCGGGGCTTCGACAGCGAGCAGCTGATTTTCGTGGATGATGGTCTGGCGACTGTGAGGTATTACCACGCAATCCACGACGAAGGAATTGCATCCCGGATTTCGTCTGGCAAAAAGCGCCTGCTGAGTGCCATGGGAATCCGGATCCACCGAACTGTTCCGGGTGTCATTGCGTTTTTTACCTGCTTTCCCCTGCAAAGCTCTGACCTTGTCGAGGTTCAGGTTCACGACTTCCCGGTGTTCCGGGATACCTTTAAAACCTCAGCCCGGGACAGTGATCTAACGCCCCTGGTTGGGTTCCTCGGGCAGCCATTCGGGGGTGAGGATCGCCTCCAGCAACTGAGGCTCCAGATCCAGCATGTGGTGGAGCGTCACCCTGATAGTCCAATTGTCTATTTCATGCACCGGAAAGAGACCAGGGCGGATCTGGAGCGGGCGCTGGCCGGATTCCCGGTTGAAATCCGACAGGCGGGTCGCCCGATTGAAGTTGAAGTGGCGCTATCAGGAGAGACCTACATCGCCTTTTACAGCTTTGCCTCTACCGCCTTGTTCACGCTCAAGAAAATTTTCCCGGAAATGCAGGTGTTCCAGATTGATGACTCGGCCTTGAGTGCAAAGTTGCTCTACTATGGCGAGATAGTGGGAATGTTCAACAGCATTGGCGTAGAAACGACATCATTGTAAATCTTCATGGTTTTTGGGGTGCGCGGTCCAACGTCCACAACCCCGCATACTTGTTGAAGGTTACCTGGGCGTAGGTGACCGCCGTCAGGTAGCCAACGGCGCCGTCGAGGAAACCAAAGCGTATGAAGTACACCTGCACGAAGGTCATTACCCCTCGCACCGTTGGATAAATCATGGTGCGGGTTTTCTTGCCCTTCCGATGTTTTTCCAGTGAGCCGAGCCAGGCATATTTTGCACTTTTCTCCAGGGAGTGGCCGAAGTCCCGGTGAGTGTAATGGGTCAGGCGTCCCCGCAGGGTTTTGACCTTCCGGCCTGCTGGAATCAGTATCCGTTCATGCACGAGTGCGTCGGAGAAGCTCACACCTTCCCGGCGGAACAATCTGAGGGGGGCCCGGCCACTGCGTCCGAAATCAAGGCGGCTGCCATAGATGGTGACTGCCCATGGAAGCTTGTAGGCGTCTGCATCCGGATCTGCCAGGTGGTGATTGATCTCCCTGGCGAGCTCGGGGGTAATCCGTTCATCCGCATCCAGCGACAATACCCATTCACCGGTGGCTTTCTCCAGTGCCCGCTGTTTCTGAACTCCGAACCCTGGCCAGTCTGTCACCTCCACGACATCGGCCAGCCCTCTGGCAATCTCGACCGTTCTGTCGGCGCTGCCGCTGTCCAGGACAATGATCTCGTCCGCAACCAGTCGAGCCGATGTCAGACAGTCGGCAATATGGTCCTCTTCGTTTTTAGTGATGACCGTCGCAGAGACCTTTCGGGCCCTGTTGCGAATGTAGGACCCACTTAGTTCCGTAAACATTGCGGAGGCCAGGGAGGCAACCGCGAGCAGGTAGAAGGTCAGAAACAGCGTCCGGTTGAAGGTGGCTTCGGTCAGCCCGAAGAAAAAGTATCCGGTACAGACCATGGTGCCGGCTGTCGCCAGGTGCGCTGTAGGAACATGACGGCTAAACAGGTGTCGCGCAAAAATGGCGAGCGGGATGAAAATGAGCAACGCCCAGCTGAGAATGCCCGGGATGCCGCTGGTTGCAGCATTATTCAGTAAATCGTTGTGGGCGTGGCCGGTACAGCAGTCTATAAAGTGCTTTGGCAGGTTTCCGGCCTCAACCTCCGATTCAATGCGATGGGTGTAACCGCCCAGGCCGATTCCGGTCCAGGGGTTTTCCCGGAACATGCTCCAGGCTTGCCCCCAGACTTCTATCCGGATTTCCATTCCAGTGTCCAGGTTACCGTCATGGAGCAGGCCATTCAGTGAGTGGGACATACGGTCACTGGTTACGATTGCGCCGGCCACGAGAAGGGGAATTGCAACCAGGCCGGCGATGCGCAGCCGTTTGCCGAGTAGCGGAATAAGCGCGACCAGAAGAAACGGCAGCGCCACCAGGTTACTGCGGGTCTCCGAAAGCATGGAAATGACGATGGCTGCGGTTCCGGCCAGGAACAAAAGCGTCCCTACGATCCTGCGTTTTTCGCGAGTGAAGAAGATAGCAGCGACGATCGTCAGCATGCCGCCCAGAAGTGCCAGATTGCCAAAACTGATCGGGTTGATCCCGCCACCAAAGCGAGAGCCCAATAGTTGATTAAGGGCACCCTGGCGGGCCGCTATGGTCGCCAGGAAAATCGCAATCACGGACACAGCGATCAGGCCAATGGCGGCAAACATGATGCGGGCTCCAATCCGCGCATGGGTCAGGGCAACGATTAACGGCCAGAACAGGATGAAACGGGCATGGGTGCCGAGTGTTTTACCGCCTTCGTAATCGAATCCTTCCATGGTCCAGGATAAAAAGCTGGCCAGCACAAAAAACCAGAAAGCGAAATGCAGCAGCCGCAACTCTTTGGGCTTGTCCCAGCCCGCCTTGTACAGAGACTTGCGAACACTGAATACCATGCCTGCGAGGGCCAGGAGCAGGGTTGCACCGGCAAGAATGCTCGAGGACAGAAGGGCGCCTCCTAGCCCCGCCATAAGAAGTGCGTTGAGAAGCAGTCTGGAGTGCGAGGTCATGGTGATACTGTCCGCATAGCTCGGTTTGGTAGTTAGATGTGCGCTTAACATACACGATCAGGGTTATAGGGGTTGATCTCCCCCGCTGGTCGATGGCGCATGCGTTTGTACTCCCACTGGTACTGCTCCGGAATTTCCCGGACGCACTGTTCAATGGCGCGATTCATCGCGGTGGTTGCGGCGACGGGATCGCTGTCACCCAGGCCGGGGCCGGTTTCGCGGACGACGATTCGGAAGCCACTGGCGTTCGGCAGGCGCTCGGCATAGGTGATCAGAACATTGGCTCCGGTGCGCTGAATGAGTTTGGAAACCAGAGTCATGGTCTTTACCTCCATGCCGAAGAAAGGCGCAAAGGCATTTCCTTTACCCCGGGGAGACTGATCCGGCAGGATGCCGGCGACCCCGCCTTCCCGGAGGATGGAGGCCAGACGGGCCAGGCCGCGTCTGTCGCCCCGGACCAGTTCAGAGCCGAGCCGGCCGCGAACCTTGATCATGTAGTCCTCGAACTCGGGCATATTCGGGGGGCTGTACAGTGCCGCCATCTTGTAGCGCGAGGAAAAGAACAGCCCGGCCAGTTCCCAGTTGCCAAGGTGCGGTGCCAGCAGGATCAGCCCCTTGTCGCCGGCCATGGCCTGGTCAATCAATTCGAGGCCTTCAGTTTCCCGGATCAGTCCAAGACATTTCTCCACCGGCCATTCCCACATCAACGGGACTTCCAGCATGGTCATGCCGGTCTGGGCCAGGGAGGCTTTTGACATGGCTGTGCGCTCGGGCCCGGAAAGCTCAGGCAGGCAGATCGACAGGTTGATATCGGTCACCTGGCGGGACTTGGTTGGCAGCCTCCACGCCAGGTAGCCAACGAATCGGCCAGCCCGCTGGGCGCCGGCAAGGGAAAGCCAGCCGGCAATCCTGAGCAGGCCGGTGATAACGAAATACTTGAACTTGCTCATTTTCGGCCGTACCGGTCCTCATAGCGAACAATGTCGTCCTCACCCAGGTAGGAGCCAGACTGAACTTCAATAAGCTCCAGGTCGATCACGCCGGGATTCTCCAGGGAGTGGACCTGGCCAATAGGAATGAAGGTGGACTGGTTCTCGGTCACCAGATAGGTCTTGTCGCCGTTGGTAACCCTTGCAGTGCCACTGACCACGATCCAGTGCTCGGCGCGGTGATGGTGCATCTGAACGGACAGCTTGGCCCCGGGTTTTACCGTGATGCGTTTCACCTGATAGCGGGCACCGTTGTCGATGGAGTCATAGACGCCCCACGGCCGGTAAACTTCCCGATGGTTCATGTGTTCATGCCGGCCATCGTTCTTGATCTGCTCGACGATTGTTTTCACGTCCTGAACACTGTCCTTGTGGGCCACCAGGAGCGCGTCCTTGGTTTCGATGACAACCAGGTTGTCCACGCCAAGGGTCGCCACCAAACGGCTGTCTGCGCGCACGAGGGTGTTGGAGGTATTATGGGTAATCACATCCCCGGTCAGACTGTTGCCGTTCGGGTCCTTGTCGCTGACCTCCCAGAGTGCCGACCATGAGCCGATATCGCTCCAACCGGCGTCCAGGGCAACCACCGCGGCCTTGTTGGTCTTTTCCATCACCGCGTAGTCAACGGAATCCGAGGGGCACTCGGCAAAGCGCTGGGCACTAATCCGGGTAAAATGAAGGTCGTCAGCGGCATCGGCAATGGCGGCGCGGCAGGCGGCGAGGATGTCGGGGCGATACGCCTCCAGCTCCTCAAGATACTGGCGGGCACCGAACAGGAACATGCCGCTGTTCCAGAGGTACTCTCCGGAATCCAGGTAGCGGTTCGCCGTTGCCTGGTCAGGCTTTTCAACAAATGTGTCGACGGCATAGCTGTCCGGGCCCAGTTCAGTACCCCGGTGAATGTAGCCATAGCCGGTTTCCGGATGGTGGGGAACGATGCCGAAGGTCACCAGTTTGCCTTCCCGGGCGAGGGGGATGGCCTTCTTGACGCCCTCCTGAAAAGCCGTGACATCCTTGATCAGATGATCAGCCGCCAGTACCAGCATCAGGGGATCGTCGTTGCCCTTTTCCTCGGATTCACACAACTGGAGGGCCGCCAGTGCGATGGCCGGGGCGGTATTGCGTCCGCATGGCTCAAGAATAATCCGGGTGTCTTCGTGGCCGGATTGGCGCATCTGTTCGGCTGCCAGAAACCGGTGTTCTTCGTTGCAGATCAGAAGCGGATTCGCTGCCTCCATGCCCTCAAGCCGCGCAACGGTGGCCTGCAGCATCGACAGGGGGCCGTTGGTCAGTTTCAGGAACTGTTTCGGGTTCAGCTGCCGGGACATCGGCCAAAGCCGTGAGCCGGTGCCGCCAGCCATAATGACGGGGTGAATCATGGGTACACTCCGGGCTTGAGTTGGAGAATGCCTTGGAAAACATCAAAATCAGGCGCGTAATCGTATCATAAGGCGACCATGTTATTGTTCTGACCGATCTGTAAACTGACCGCCCAGACACCAGGATTTGTGATGAAGCTACCGTTATCCGTTTATTACATCACCCAGGACGAAGAACTGCGACTGCCGGAGTCCCTCGCAAAGGTTTCCGGCTGGGCCGATGAAATCATCGTAGTCGATTCCGGGAGTACTGACAGAACCCGTGAAATCGCTGGAGCCGCCGGCGCCCGGTTTGTTCACAATGACTGGCAAGGGTTTGCCTGCCAGAAAGCATTCGCCGCCAGTTTGTGCCGGAACGACTGGGTGCTGGACCTGGACGCCGATGAAGTCCTTTCCGATGAGTTGGTGAGCAATATCAGGGGCCTGTTTTCAAAGCCCATTGCTTCTGACATTGCCGGTTTCAGAATGCGCTGGGTGCTCTCCCAGCCAGACCCCAGGCATCCGTTCCGGCACGACAAATCGAAAAAGATCCTGAGGCTCTACAACCGCACCAGGGCCGTGATCGAGGCGGAAAAAGACAGCAACAACGACCGGCCGCAGGTGAAAACCGGCCGGGTTCTGGACCTGAAAGGCGATGTCCTGCATCGCACCCTCATTTCTCTGGAACAGATGGAGCGCAAGTATTGTCAGTTGTCGACGGAACAGGCCCGCTTTCTGGCGGAGAAGGGTAGGAAGATATCGAGCGCCCGGCTTTTTGCAGAGTTTCCTCTGAAGTTTCTGAAATATTATCTGGTGCATCGGCAAATTCTGAACGGCTGGTTTGGCCTCAGCGTTGCAATCACAGCCGCAAACCGGAATTTCATGCGGCTGGCCAAGGCCAGAGAGTTGCAGATGCTGGCGGCCTTAGAGAAAGATCCCTCACCTGACTGACCCTGTCCTGGCAATCACGGCCCTCAGTGGCTCCGTAGATTCGCGAATTACCCAGGCGGTGCACTAGGCCATCGCCTCCAGATAGAGGGTTTCGGTCTGAGCCACCATGGCCTCAAGAGTCAGCGTTTCCCGGGCAAACACCATTGCCGGTTGCTCCGCTTCGTTCAGGGCATCGAGGTCGGCTAACGCTCTGGACAGCAGGTCTGCAAGGTCCTGATCGCTGTGCCCCTGGCTGATCGCTGCGGCTGGAAGAATATCCCGGGGCCCGGACACCGGTGTTGACACCACCGGGCACCCATACAGCAGCGACTCCACCAGGACATAGGGGAACCCCTCCCGCTCGGAGCTGATCACCGTCAGCCGCGCCTGCGTATAGGCCGGCGCCAGGTTCTGGCAGAAGCCCGCAAGGGTGACCTGTTTTTCCAGGCCGGATTGGCGAACGAGCTTTTCAAGTGGCTGTCGCTCACTGCCCTCGCCGAAGATGGTCAGGTGGCACGATTCGGTTAATGCTCCAAGCCTCGACCAGGCGCTGATGAGGACATCGAAGCCCTTTACCGACTCCAGTCGTCCGACGGCAATCACGTTGATGATGCCTGTCTGCAGCGCGGGTCCGTCGCCGGGATTTTGGGGGCGCCGTGTGACGCCCACACCGTTGTAGATCAGGTGTTTGTGGGGATGCTGCAGAGTTCTGAAAATCAGTGGGCTGACGGCAATCACCCGGTCAAGACGATCAAAGGCTTTGTGGCTGGATTTGGTGCCATGAATCGTGCCCACCCGCACCCGTGCCAGTCTTCCGGTTTTGCCGGCAAGTTGCGCGGCCTTGTTGCCTTGAGCGTGAAGAATATCCGGCGACAGCCGGCGCAGGCATCGGCGGAGGGCCAGTTGCAACCACAGGTTACGGCGCCCCAGATGGACGGGCAGTGGGTGAAATCCGACATTGGCCGGGAATTTCTCTCGGTAAACCCGGTGGCCAAGCACATGGACCCGGTGACCGCGGTCGGCCAGAGCGCCCGCCAGATCGGCCGTGTGTTGCTCCATGCCGCCCCAGGTTGTGCCAGGCGTTGCGAGGAGCAATGCGATGGTTAGTCTTCTCGATGGATTCATGTTCGTTGGGTGCGCGGCTTCAGTACTTTCTCGTATACCTGCAACGTCGCCTCCGTTTGCGCCTCAAGACGGAATCGATAGGGAATGTCGATCGCCGGCGGTCCGGAATCGAGAAGTCGGGAGACGGTCTGGGCGAATTCGCCAATATTGTCCGGTGGCACCAGTCCATCCTTGAAGCAGGCCTGCAGGGTTTCCGCTGCGCCTCCACGGTTATAGGCGACAACGGGTGTGCCGGAGGCCAGGGCCTCGGTAACCGTCCTGCCGAAGGGTTCCGGTTTGGTGCTCATGTGGCAGACCACATCTGCCAGCAGATACAGGGTAGTCATGTCATTGCGCTGGCCAAGGAAACTGATCTTATCGGTCAGGTTCAGGCGGGCGCGCTCCTTTTCCAGCTCTTCCAGGAAATGTTCCTTGCCGGGTTCGGCGCCCCCCACGATGATGCCATGGCAGTCCGGCCGTTCCCGCACCAGCTGAGCCATCATGGCGAGGAAATCCAGTTGGCCTTTCCAGCGTGAGATGCGCCCGGGCATCATGATGATTCTCTGTTCGGCCAGCTGGGGGTATTGCCGGAACCAGCGGTCCAGCCATTGTGAACTGAGCTCCCGCTGGCGGAAGGCATCCACATCCACGCCACGCTGGATGACCGTCAGTTTGTCTTCCGGGACGGGGTAGTGGTTAATAATATAGTCCTGCACACACTGGGACACGGCGATTATGTGGTCAGCCCGAGTCATGATCGCGCTGTAGGGATTGACCGAGTACATGCCGTGAAAGGTGGACACGATCGCGGGGCGCTCATGGGCCGGAATGCTTTTCAGGGCCAGAAAGATGATCCAGGCCGGCATGCGGGAGCGGACATGGACAATGTCCGGCTTCAGCTCCAGGAGCAGTTTTCGCATGGGAAGGATCTGCCCGAAAGACGCTGGGGTCTTCCGGTGTATGGGCATGAATATGTGTTTCGAGCCCTGGCCACGGAGCTGCTCCGCCATGGGGCCGCCCTTTGAAACGACAAATGATTCGTGGCCACGTTTGACGAGGTCTGCGGCGAACTCCACAGTTCCTCTTTCCACGCCACCGCTGTAAAGCGCCGGCAGTGCCTGGAGAATTCTCAATGCCTGGTCCCCTTGTGCTGGCGTTGGTTGACTTTGTCTTTCCGTGGCAGAAGCCCCTGTTCCAGTACCCAGCGAGCGGCACGATCGGCTTCCCAAAGGGAGTGATTCTGGCTGACTTTGCCGGCCATGACACTGGCATGGTCGCGCCACTGGCCAATGTCCCCCTCCCGGCCCAGCCGGTCTACGCCCTCGGCCACCCGGCTGCCGGGCCTGGCGGATAACTCGAAAAGCCCGGTCGGAACACCGGAAGTCGCGGCTTCGCACACCATGGACATACTGTCTGGAGTCACCCAGGCTGCCCGTGAGGCAGAAAGCTGGTGGCTGAGCCAGTCCTCGTGAGTCTGCTGTGGGTGAACAACGGTAATCCGCAGCCCGGCGATTTCGTCCAGTCGATCCTGAAGGGCTTTCGGGGTTCGCCGGGAACTGCTGATGGTCCAGCGCCAGTCCGGATAGTGCCCAATCAGGTGGGACACCTGCCCCAGGATGACATCATCCTCCCAGTCAAAATGAGGTGAAGGTCCGCCAATCAGCAACAACGCTTCCCGCTTCTCGGTGATCTTCGCCAGAGGGGTTATGGTATTCACAACACCCCTGGTGACGAATATTCGGGAATCGGGCTGGATACGGTCATGGGCCGGAATCAGGGCGCCGCTGACCAGCGATAACGGGAAGCCGGGCTTCATTATGACCAGTGTCCTGGTTCCCCGGAGTTTTCGCAGGGAAAGCAACAACCGGTGCGTGCCGGATCCTGCTGCGATCACAAGATCGGGGTGGGGCAGTTCCGGATCCATAGGTGGTGCAGCGGCCAGCAGGGTTCGCCAGATCGGGACCTTTATTGCGGCGGCGTCGATCCAGTAAAGGCTTGCCCCGGCGAGCACACGAAGTCGATTGCCAAGACCTTTCAGCTGGTTCCGGTGCCCCGGCTTGTTGTCGGTCAGAAGCCACACCACCGGTGCGGCCGAGTCCTGTTCACTGGGCTTTGGCATGGTTGTCAGGCACTGAATGCCCGCCTCCTTGTTGCCCCGGGGTCATAGGGTTCAGCGACGGCCATAAAAGCCGGGGTCGTCCGGGGCCGGTCGCGTCTTGAAGCGCCGGTGCATCCACAGGTACTGATCCGGTGCGCGTCGGACTTCTCCTTCGATAGTCTGGTTGATCAATGTTGCATCCTGAAGGTCGTTCCCGCTGGGAAAGTTCTCCAGAGCCGGGTGGAAGTAAATATCGTACCCGGGGCCGTCTTCGCGGCGGAAATGACTGAAAGGCACCACCTTGCACCCACTGCGTTCGGCAATGCGTGAGGTTGCGGTGATGGTGCCCGCGGGAACGCCAAAGAAGGGCGCGAACACGATGTCTTTGCGGCCGTAATCCTGGTCCGTGGCGTACCACACCGCACGGTTCTTCTTCAGGCTGCGGAACAGGCCCCGGAGGTCTTTGGCGGCCAGAACTTTGCCATACCGGCGCTCACGAGCCCGAGTCATAACCGCATTCATCAGAGGGTTGTTGTGATCACGCTGCATCACGTCGGCTTCAATGAATTCGGTGACCAGGCTGCCACCCAGGTCCAGGGTGCTGTAGTGGCCGCCGAGCAGTAGAACGCCTTTGCCTTCTGACAGGGCTTTTTCAAAGTGTTCCATGCCGTGAACCCGTGTGATGGCGGTCAATCCGGCCGGGTTTCGGAACCAGGCAATCCCCAGTTCCAGTAGCCCGATACCGTTGGCGATAAAGGCGTTTCGCACGAGGGCAGACTGCTGCGCCGTATTAAGCTCGGGAAAGCACAGGCGGATATTAACTTCGGCAATGTGGCGGCGGCTGCGAGCAAGGTGGAATGCCAGCAGTCCGGCAAGCTTGCCAAGCCACCACTGGACGCGGATTGGCAGCCGGGAAACACACCACATCAGCAGAATGCCCAGCCATGTTGGCCACCAACGGGGGTGCAGGTAAGCCAGGTAGTCGGTATTTCGCGGTTGTTTGCGGTATTTCCTGTTCACGTAAAGCGGGCCCTTCCAGGTCGTCTCTTGATCGTCCGCAGCTCACTGGGCAGTCGGATCAATCGGAAGCAAATCAATAGGTTTTGCGCTATGATAGCGCACTGTTTTGCCCGGAGTCCTGTGTGCTGCAATTTATCTATTCCCAATTGATTAGGCTGATTTTGCCGTTCATTTTGCTGCGCCTGTGGTGGAATGGTCGCCGGGCACCGGATCTCCGGCGGAACTGGCATCAGCGCCTCGGGCTGGTGCCTGCGATGAGGGGAGCAGTGGTCTGGGTTCACGCTGTTTCTGTGGGCGAAACCATTGCCGCCGCACCCATGATCAGACGCCTTCTTGCCCGAAACCCGGGTATCACTATCCTGATGACCGCCATGACCGATACCGGGCTGGCCCAGGCCCAGAAGATGTTCGGTGATCAGGTGCATTATGCCTACGCGCCTTACGATACTCCGGGCGCTATCCGACGGTTCATGGACCGGGTCAACCCCAGGATATTGGTCATCATGGAAACCGAAATCTGGCCGAACATGATTCGCCAGTGCCGGGCTCGCCGGGTTCCCGTATTTCTGATTAACGCCCGCCTGTCAGAGCGTTCGGCTCGGGGTTACGAGCGCGTTCGCAGCCTTGCTGCTCCCATCATGCGCAGCATCAGCTGGGTGGCTGCCCAGGCCGAAAAAGACGCTGAGCGGTTTCGTCGAATCGGGGTTGCCCCCGCGAAAGTGGCGGTTACGGGTAGCGTCAAATTTGATGTGGATATTCCGGAGGATGTGAGAGCGGCGGCTGCAGAGCTTAGACAGAAGCTGGCGGGTCGGCCGGTCTGGATTGCAGGCAGCACTCACGGCAGTGAGAATGATGACTTGCTGGCTGCTCATGGCAGGGTTCTGACAGATCATCCCAATGCGTTGTTGATTCTGGTTCCGCGACACCCCGACCGTTTTGAGCCAGTGGCAGAAAGAGCGGTAAAGGAAGGGCTGACACTGGCCCGTCGGTCTCGTGGAGAGGACCCAGGCAGGGCCCAAGTGTATCTCGGAGACACCATGGGTGAACTGATGATGCTCTACGGTGCCAGCGACCTGGCGTTTGTTGGCGGCTCGCTGATTAAGCGTGGTGGTCATAACCCCCTGGAACCCGCAGGATGGGGGATTCCTGTGTTTTCAGGCCCGCACATTTTCAACTTTGAAACAATTTACCAGCGCCTGCTCGACGATCGGGGCGTTAAGCTGGTTGCCGATGCAGATGATCTGGCCGCGCATGTGTCGTCTCTCTTTAGTGACGATAAGGAACGGCAAGCGATTGGTCAGCGAGCGCTAGCGGTTGTTAACAAGAACCGGGGCGCGCTCGACAAGGTAGTTGACGGCATTATCGAACGGGTCTGACTGACCCGTCTCCCGATAAGCCAGGGCGAGCCCGCAGGCCCGCCCCTACTGTCACCGGGTCGGGTCGTCCAGTGTTTCTTCTTCGTTGGCCAGGGCCTCAATTCCCGGGGCAGCCGCACTCAGCCAGTTGTTCAACTGAATCAAGTCCTGAGGGCTGAGGGTGCCCGCCGCCTGTTTCAGCTGAAGTGAGTTGATCACGTAGTCGTAGCGCGCGTTGGCGTAATCCCTCAGGGCAACGTAATAGGCCCGTTCGGCATCCAGCACTTCCACAATGTTCCGGGTTCCCACCTCATATCCAGCGCGTGTGGCGTCCAGTGCACTGCGGCGTGAAACGATGGTCTGCTCCAGTGCCGAGGCGGTTTCAACGTTGTTGTTGACGGTCAGGAACAGGCTTCGGGTGTTAACCCGCACATCCCGGCGAACAGTGTTTAGTGACTGCTCGGCAACCGTTACCAATGAACGTTGCTGGCGGACGCCTGCCTGTGTTCCACCACCACTGTAGATCGGCACATTCAGTGTGAGGCCAATAACGCCCCGGGTGGTTGTGCCGTCCCGCTGGCTTGCCAAGGGAGCGTTTGCCGAATCAATGCCGTCCAGCTTGGTTTTCCCGTAAGACGCGTTCAAATCGACAGTCGGGTAGTGTCCGGCTTTTGCTTCCCTAAGACCTGCCTCGTTAGCATTGAGCTCGTACAGTGCGGACTGGATAGACCAGTTCTGTTCCAGTGCAGTCGCCTCCCAGGCGGAGGGGTCCATCGGATCAGGGCGGCCGAGGGGGAAGTTCTGTCTCAGGTTGTCCAGTTCCTCCGCGTACTCACCGGTCAATCGGGCCAGTTGCTCCCGGGCCACGTTGAGCTGGTTTTCGGCAGCAATGCGTTGGCTTTTGCTGTCATCATAGCTTGCCCGTGCCTCATACACTTCGGTAATGGCAATGAGCCCCACATCAAAGCGTTCCTGAGCCTGCTCGTACTGGCGTTGGATAGCTGCTTCGGTTGCCAGGGCAGTGGTGACCGTGTCCCGTGCACGAAGAACGTTGAAGTAGGCGGTAGCCACATCAAGGATCAGCTGCTGCTGAGCCAGATTGTACTCCGCCCGAGCCGATTCGGTCTGAAACTGACTGGCGTCATAGCGAAACCAGGCGTCTGCCCGGAACAGTGGTTGGGTCAGCTGAACACCGTAAATGTATTCCTCAAAGCTACTATCCTGGCTGGGGCCGTCTACATCGTTATAGTTAGCCTCGCCGAAAGCGTTTACCTGCGGCAAAAGTGCGCTTTGACTGACATCACTGGCCGCCTGTTGTGCTTCAAAGCTTGCCCGGGCTGCGGCAATACCCGAGTCGTAGGAAAGTGCTTTCTCATAGGTCTCGACCAGATCCATGGAAAGAGCGGGCTGGGCCGCCATGAGGCCAATAAGTCCGGAAAGCAATCGCTTCTTCATTCTATCTCCTGAATACAGTTACGCATCTTTGCCCGGTAGTCGGGGTGCGTGTCGGGCTGGTGGGCACGCAACTTTGTTCCGTTTTACGGGCCGACGGGTCTGGTTGGCCATTATGGACAATAATTGCCCGCAGCTCTACACTTGCAGATGGCACCCATTTTGGGTGTCATGCTTCACAGATTCGCGTCTTGACGGGGTGCTGGTCTGCTTTCCGAAAAATTGGGAGCAACCGGCTGAGATTGCATCGCAGAACCCGCGACCTGATCCGGATAATACCGGCGTAGGGATTTAAGACCACAGTGCTTACTGACCAGTGTTCTCCTCAAAGAGAATCCGTGTCGAAAGCTCCGTCATACGCGACCCGAAATCCAATAATTGTTCCGGGAGCGAATGATGACCAACTTACCCGATTACCTCAGCGATTCCGCCCAGGTGGATTCCGCCGCCATTAAGCCTTTACCAAGTTCACGTAAAATCTACGTACAGGGTAGCCGACCCGATCTGCGGGTGCCCATGCGGGAAATTACCGTGCAGGACACGCCGACGGAGATGGGCGGTGAAAAGAATCCGCCGGTGGTGGTGTACGATACGTCCGGGCCCTACACCAATCCGGAAGCGACCATTGACCTGCGCAAAGGGCTCAAGCCTTTAAGGGCCCAGTGGATTGCGGAGCGTGGCGATGTGGAGCAACTTCCCGGTTACTCCTCGGAATTCACCCGCCGTCGCATGAAAGATCCGCAGCTCGACCCGCTACGCTTTATGGACGAGCGCAAACCCCTGCGTGCCAAACCTGGCCAGAACGTTTCCCAGATGCATTACGCCCGCCAGGGCATTATCACCCCTGAAATGGAATACATCGCCATCCGGGAGAACATGAAGCTGCAAGAAGCTCGTGAGCAGGGGCTTCTTAAAGATCAGCATCCCGGTCAGTCCTTCGGCGCCAACCTGCCTGCGGAGATTACCCCGGAGTTTGTCCGTGACGAGGTCGCCCGAGGTCGGGCGATTATCCCGGCCAATATCAACCACCCGGAAATCGAGCCGATGATCATCGGTCGCAACTTCCTGGTGAAGATTAACGGCAATATCGGTAACTCTGCCGTCAGCTCGTCCATTGAAGAGGAAGTGGAGAAGCTGACCTGGGGCATCCGCTGGGGTGCCGACACTATCATGGACCTGTCCACCGGCAAGAACATCCATGAAACCCGGGAGTGGATCATCCGCAACTCCCCGGTTCCCATCGGCACCGTACCAATTTACCAGGCCCTGGAAAAAGTCGGCGGGGTGGCCGAAGACCTGACCTGGGAAATCTTCCGGGATACGCTGATTGAGCAGGCCGAACAGGGAGTGGATTACTTTACGATCCACGCCGGCGTGCGCCTGCACCATGTGCCCATGACTGCAAAGCGCACCACAGGCATCGTTTCCCGGGGTGGTTCCATCATGGCTAAGTGGTGCCTGGCTCATCACAGGGAAAGCTTCCTGTACGAGCACTTTGAAGACATCTGCGAAATCATGAAGGCCTATGACGTGTCCTTCAGCCTCGGCGACGGCCTGCGCCCCGGCTCCATTGCCGATGCCAATGACGCGGCCCAGTTCGGCGAGCTGGAAACCCTGGGTGAGCTCACCAAGATCGCCTGGAAACACGACGTACAGTGCATGATCGAAGGCCCGGGCCACGTGCCCATGCACCTGGTGAAAGAGAACATGGACAAGCAGCTGGAATGCTGCGACGAAGCGCCGTTCTATACCCTCGGCCCGCTGATTACCGACATTGCCCCGGGCTATGACCACATCACCTCCGGCATCGGCGCCGCCATGATCGGCTGGTTCGGCTGCGCCATGCTCTGCTACGTTACACCCAAGGAGCATCTGGGCCTGCCCAATAAGGACGATGTGAAAACCGGCATCATTACCTACAAGATCGCGGCCCACGCCGCCGATCTCGCAAAGGGTCACCCGGGCGCCCAGATTCGCGACAACGCCCTGTCCAAGGCCCGTTTCGAGTTCCGCTGGGAAGACCAGTTCAACCTCGGCCTGGACCCCGACACGGCCCGCGCTTTCCACGATGAGACCTTGCCGAAGGATTCCGCCAAGGTGGCCCACTTCTGCTCCATGTGCGGCCCGAAGTTCTGTTCCATGCAGATTTCCCAGGAAGTTCGGGATTATGCCAGGGAGCATGGACTTGATGAGGTTTCTGCAATTGACGCGGGCATGCAGGAGAAGTCCAGAGAGTTTGTCGAGTCTGGTGGTAAGCTTTATGACAAGGTCTGAGGCACTGTATCTAGCCTGACAGATAGGTGCTGTGAGCCGGGCTGGTGCCCCTGTTCAGGAGACGTCTCAAGACATCCCTGTGCGACTTGGGCTCCGCCATCCCTGGCTCCGCACACTCCTGAACAGGGGCACCAGCCCGGCCCTGTCTGATTTTGGTGATATCGCCTGAATCAATCTGACACATTACAAAATTCACCTATTACTGTGATATTTAACTTAGTTGAAGGCTCCTCTGCATTTTGGGGCCAGTGTTGGGGGCGGCTTCCCAAAACTGTGCGGAGCCAGGGATGGCGGAGCCCAAGCGTCACATGGATGTGCCGCAAGGAGCGTGTTTTGGGAAGCCGCCCCCAGCACTGGCCTTGCACCTGAGCCCGGAGCAAGGGGCTTGCAATAAGAGACAGCCAACAGCTATCGTTCAAAGTCGATTCAGCAACCGGATAAAAGATGACCAAGCCGTTCCAGTTCAAAGCCAGCGACGTCAAAGTCGAAAAACGCCAAACCGTCTTCCAGGGCTTTTTCCGCATGGACAAGCTCTGGCTGACACACGCGCGTTTTGATGGCCGGGAAATGCCCGTGTTTACCCGGGAACTGTTTATCCGGGGCGACGCCACGTGCGTGCTTCCCTACGACCCGGAACGGGACGAAGTCGTGCTGCTGGAACAGTTTCGACTCGGCGCACTGGGCCGCAATCAGTCACCCTGGTTGCTCGAGCTGGTCGCCGGCATGAACGAAGACGGCGAAAGCCCGGAAGAGGTTGCCCAGCGGGAAGGGCAGGAAGAGGCCGGGCTGACCTTTGAACCGCTGGAAAAAATCTGCGATTACCTGGTATCGCCTGGTGGCAGCACCGAGATGATCCACCTCTACTGTGGTCGCGTCAGCACCGAAGATGCCGGCGGGCTCTATGGAATGGAGCATGAACACGAGGATATCCGCGCCCATGTGGTGTCTGCGGAAGATGCCATAGCGATGATCCACGATGGCCGAATCAACAATGCCGCCGCCATCATTGCTCTTCAGTGGCTCGAGCTCAATCGGGCCCGTCTGAGAAAAGGGTGGCAGTAATGGGTGAGTGGACCATGAAGCCCAAGCGGTATGTTCCGGACCTGCGCCAGCTCGGTGCCCTGTGTGACGGCAACTACCGTAGGCTGCAGAAGCTGCGTCAGCTGGAAGTGGACGGCAAGCCGGTGTGTGAGTTCGAGTTGCACCGGGAGAACCATTATCTGGGGCGCGTCCGCATCCAGGTTCTGCAAACCGCCCGGTTTACCGAAACCCTGCTGCTTGAACAGGTACACAACTCGGGGCGTTGGCTTAATAATCCGCAAATGACTGTCCGGGTTTATCACGATGCTTCCATGGCCGAGGTCATCAGTTGCTACCGTGACCGCCAGATTGCCCCCGTAAATGACTACCCCAACCGTTTTATGCACCACCCGGACGAGAAAGTTCAGGTCAACGGCTTCCTGGCCGACTGGCTGGATTATTGTCTGCGGTTTGGGCACCTTCCCATGGAGCATGCCGCCTGGTCTGCCGGTGAAGGCGTTGATTGAAACAACGTTTTATAGGTCGGCACGCAGCACTACAGTGGTGTGGCGATGGCTTTCTGATGTGCCATAGTTGTCAAAAATTGCAATATATTGCCAGGGCCTGGCCAGAATGTGACGTTTGTTCGGTTCACAAGTGATAAATTCCGGAACTCACGTCGTACACTTGAGTCCAGGCCAAGTAGTGCGCAGAGAGTAGACCCAGAACGCCATGACCACCAAGGAAAAACCCCGGCCACTCCGGGTATTGCAGCTTACTGATCCGCACCTGATGGCGCGTGCCGACGGGGATCTGCTGGGGGTTAAAACCCGGGAGAGCTTGCAGGCTGTTATCGGTGAAGTATTGAGGAGCCATGGCCGGCCGGATCTTATCCTGGCCACCGGGGATCTCGCCCAGGACGGTTCGTTGGATGCCTATCGGGTGTTTGGAGAGAGCCTTGAAGTGTTTTCCTGCCCCTCCACGTGGATTGCGGGCAACCACGACCATGTCGGAAATCTGGAAACAGTGGCAGCCGAGTTCGGTGCAAACCACCGCCATGTGATCCAGGGCGGCTGGCAGTTTGTCATGCTGGACTCATCCGTACCCGGCAAGGTCTTTGGTGCCCTGGCTGACTCTGAGCTGGATTTTTTGACGGATACGCTGGAAAAACATCCGCACCTGCCAGCGGTGGTCGCGTTACACCACCATCCGGTGGATATAGGGTCAGACTGGATGGAGAAAATCGGCCTGACCAACCGGGAGGCCTTCTGGCGGGTTGTGGACAGGTTTCCTCAGGTAAAAATTGTCCTGTGGGGGCATATCCATCAGGAACACGAACGTGAGCGCCGCGGTGTACAGCTCATGGCCACGCCGTCTACCTGTATTCAGTTCACCTCCGGCTCCAGCAAATTCGCGGTTGAGGACTTGCCGCCCGGCTACCGCTGGTTTGAATTCCATGACACCGGCGACTTTACTACGGAAGTCTGCCGGGCCACGGATTTTCAGTTCGATCTTGACCAGAACAGCACCGGTTATTGAATTCCCGCCCGCAATTCCCGGGCTGCCGCCATCATGCCTCGCAACGCCGGAATCACTTCCTCCCACTGACGGGTTTTAAGGCCACAGTCCGGGTTTACCCATAGCCGCTCGGCCGGAATCCGTTCCAAGGCTTTCGCCATCAACGCCTTTATCTCTGCCTTGGTCGGAATGTTGGGAGAGTGAATGTCGTAGACGCCGGGGCCAATATCGTTCGGGTACTCAAAACCGCGAAACGCGTCGAGAAGCTCCATATCGGACCGGGATGTCTCAATGGTGATCACATCAGCGTCCATGCGGGCAATGGCTTCGATAATGTCATTGAACTCTGAATAGCACATATGGGTATGGATCTGGGTTCCATCGCCAACACCGTTGGCGGCGATGCGAAACGCCCCGATGGCCCAGTCCAGGTAGCCTGCCCAATCCGATGTCCGGAGAGGAAGGCCTTCCCTGAGGGCGGCTTCGTCTATCTGGATAATGCCAACACCGGCGGCTTCCAGATCAAGCACTTCTTCGCGAATCGCCAGCGCCAGCTGCAGGCAGGTATCCCTGCGGGGCTGGTCGTCCCGTACGAAGGACCAGTTAAGAATCGTCACCGGGCCAGTCAGCATGCCTTTTACCGGCTTGTCGGTCAGTGATTGGGCGTAGCGAATCCATTCCAGAGTCATGGCTCTCGGGCGGGAAATGTCGCCGAACAGAATGGGTGGTTTGACGCACCGGGAGCCGTAAGACTGGACCCAGCCAAACTGGCTGAAGGCATAGCCTTCAAGCTGCTCACCGAAGTATTCAACCATGTCGTTGCGCTCCGCCTCGCCATGCACCAGAACATCCAGGCCCAGGGCTTCCTGCTGGTCAATGCAGCGGCTCACTTCCTCGCGAATTCGTTGCTTGTAGGCCGCTTCCTTAAGCTCTCCCTTGCGGAATTGCAGGCGAGCCTGACGGATGTCCTGTGTCTGGGGGAAAGACCCGATGGTCGTGGTTGGAAACAGGGGCAGGCCCAGCCTCTGTTGTTGAGCGGTGATACGTTCTGAGTAGGGGCTTTGCCGCTGGCCGAGGTCCGGGCGGATTGCCTGGGTTCGGGCCTCTATTGAGGGATTACCAACTCTTTCGGACGTTTTCCGGCTTTCGGTCGCGACAGCGGATTCAGCCAGCTCCTTACGGACGGCGTTTCTTCCGTGATTCAGTGCGGCCGCGAGCACATTCAGCTCGTCCAGTTTTTGAAGGGAAAACGCCAGCCAGCTGCGTATGTCCGGGTCCAACTTTACTTCACTGTTGAGGTCTACCGGCACATGCAGTAGCGAGCAGGATGGCGCCAACCACAGACGATCGCCCAGCTTTTCATGGACCGGTTCCAGCCAATCCAGAGTTTTGCCGAGATCTGTTCGCCAGATATTCCGGCCATTGATGACGCCGAGTGAAAGCTGCTTGTGGGGTGGCAGCCAGTCCACCACCCGGGACACTTCCTGTGGCGCGCTGATGGCGTCCAGGTGCAACCCGGCGACCGGCAGTTCGCAGGCCAGCTGCAGGTTTTCTCGTAAATCACCGAAGTAAGTGGTTACCAACAGCTTTTGGCTGCTGGTCTTGAGATGGTGGTAAGCCAGGCTGAAGGCGTGGCGCCAGTCCGCATCCAGATCGGTGACCAGGGCGGGCTCGTCTACCTGAACCCAGTCGATTCCTTGGTCCGACATCAGATCCAGAAGTTCCGAATACACGGGTAGAAGGGCGTCCAGCAAGGCCAGCCGGTTACTGTCGTCTTTGGCTTTACCCAGCCACAGATAGGTCACTGGGCCAATGATCACCGGTTTGGGAGTAAGTCCCTGGGCTCTGGCGTCTTTGATCTGTTCAATCAGCCGGTCGGCATTCAGCTCGAAACGGGTGTTTTGGTGAAATTCCGGAACGATATAGTGGTAGTTGGTGTCGAACCACTTGGTCATTTCGCCGGCCTGTACGCCGCAGCAGGAGGCTTCCTGCCCGGACCGACCCCGGGCAACGCGGAAATACCGGACGAGCTCGCTGCCTTCTGTCTCGCTCACCCGTTGGGGCCGGTTGCCCAGGGTAAAGCTCATGTCCAGTACCTGATCATAAAAGGAAAAATCGCCCACGGGCACCCGGTCGAGGTGTTGCTGACTTTGCCAGTGCTTTCGACGCAGTTCGGCACCAGTGATTTCCAGTTCTTCTTCACTGATTTGCCCCTTCCAGAAGGCTTCCTGGGCAAACTTAAGCTCGCGGCGGGCGCCGATGCGCGGGAAACCGAGGTTGTGTGTGATTACCATTATCGGTCCTCTTTCCAATCCTGTTGTTTGTAAGAAAATGCAGAGTATCGATCTGATTCGATGAAAAATAATGGTAAAATTTCAGGCATCAATGAATTCAAATCATGTATGGATAGGTGATGATAGAGCGTGGCCATCTGGAGATT
>AZIH01007149.1_pt1 | contig 25841 bp, 23 predicted proteins | sample 359041 | NCBI WGS metagenome assembly AZIH01 (sample SAMN02429716, study PRJNA222664) | marine sediment metagenome | biome: Sediment sample; isolation source: enrichment culture of sample MGS-ANC(UA) from oil contaminated site at the... | place: Italy: Ancona | collected 2012-02-14 | depth 6 m m
TTGCATCATGCGGTGTCCGAGGCCCATGTGATTGTGGCAGCTATCGGAGATCTGGAGCATTTCAGCCAGAAAGAACTGGATGGCAAAACCGTCATTACGTCTCGCGTTACCGAGTCGTCGCTCGATTGGATGCGTTCCAGGCGAGTGGCCATGGTGGTGGACTACAGCCCCTGGCTGGAAGGCCGCCCGGTGGGGGTCAACGTGATGGAAGCCATGATCAGTGCGGCACTTTCCCGGACACCGGAACAACTGGGACCAGATGACTATCTGGATGTGATCCAGAGCCTTGGTATCGAGCCCAGGATTCTCTACCCCAACGGATACCGGCGGGTGAACCGTTTCGCTTTTGTGATCCACCCGCTTTCGCAGCAGTACCTCACCAAAACGCCGCCCCTGGACTGGATTGCCAATGTATCGCCTCCGATGGTGATGAATCTGGTTGAAAAGGCTGTGGCCTACACACCTCCATTCATCTATTCGAAGGTTTCAGGCATCAGATCGCCGGCCGGAGATGAAGTCGAGGGCTGGCTGATTACGGTCGGTGGCACGCCCAAAGAAATCATGGCCCACGGGCCGGAGTTTACCTACGCCAGGCTGTTGCAGGCGGCAAAGCTGGCGAAGAAGCTTGGTGCCCAGATCATGGGTTTGGGTGCGTTTACCAAGGTTGTGGGTGATGCCGGCATTACCGTGGCCAAACGCGCGCCGCTGCCGATCACAACCGGCAACAGCTACAGTGCCTCCGGCGCCCTTTGGGCCGCCCATGACGCCATGAAGAAAATAGGGCGGGTCAGTATCGGGCCCAGCGGTAAAGCCGCCGGTAAAGCCATGGTGGTGGGCGCCACGGGTGCTATCGGGTCCGTCTGTGCAAGGTTGCTGGCCAAGGCGGTGGATGAGGTCTACCTCGCGGCCCCGGAACCGGCGAAACTGCTCGCCCTGAAAGAGAGCATCGAACAGGAAACCCCGGGTGCCATCGTGCACGTTGCCGGCTCCGCAGAACGCGATCTGGCCCACATGGATATGATCGTGACCGCCACCTCCGGCGCCGGAAAACGCATCCTGGACATCATGAAAGTGAAGCCGGGTTGCGTGATCACAGACGTGGCCCGGCCCCTGGATATTCCGGCGGAAGATGTGGCGAAACGCCCGGACGTGCTGGTGATTGAATCCGGCGAAATCCAGCTGCCCGGCGAGGTGCGCATGAAGGACATTGGCCTGCCGAAGGGCATTGCCTATGCCTGCCTGGCGGAAACCATCGTACTGGCTCTGGAAGCGAGGTTCGAGAACTTCACTCTCGGCCGCAACATAGAGTGGGAGAAAGTGCGGGAGATCTACAAGCTGGGCCTGAAGCACGGTATGAAACTGGCCGCCATCTCCGGTGTGAATGGGGTCTTCACCGAAGAGGACTTCGAACGCGTGCGAGTTCTGGCAGCCAGCAAACAGGATCAGGCGGAGGGATCAAGCATGCCAGCGTAGCGCACGCCGCTGAGCATCGCCATTTCCCGGTGCCAGGTGGACAGGTCATCACTATCGAACTTGCTGAGGCTGTCGTGGCCGCAGGCCCGGGCCATGACTTTCATCAGGGAAACCGATGCCTCAAGGAAATTCTTAAGCTGCTTCGCTGACTGATCCACATTCAGCCTCTGGCGCAAATCCGCATTCTGGGTTGCGATGCCGGCGGGGCAATTGTTGGTGTTGCAGATCCGGGCAGCAACACAGCCGATGGACTGCATGGCGCTGTTGGCGAGAGCAATGCCGTCTGCGCCCAGGGCCAAGGCCTTTACAAAGTCCACTGGCACCCGCAACCCGCCGGTCACGATCAGAGTAACCCGACCGCTGGCACCGTGGTTGTCGAGGCAGCGGCGCGCTCTCGCCAGAGCAGGGATGGTAGGCACACTGATGTGGTCACGGAAGATTTCCGGTGCGGCACCGGTTCCACCACCGCGCCCGTCCAGAATGATGTAATCGGCTCCGGCATCCAGTGCGAACTGGACGTCCCGCTCAATGTGATTGGCGCTGAGTTTGAAACCCACCGGAATGCCGCCGGTCAGCTCCCGTACGTGTCCTGCGAAGCGCTGGAAATCCTCAACTGAGCGCAGATCCTCGAATGTGGGCGGGGAAATGGCCGATTCGCCCTCGGGAATGTTGCGAACCTGGGAGATCTTGCCGGTGTTCTTGTTGCCGGGCAGGTGTCCGCCGGTGCCGGTCTTGGCGCCCTGGCCACCCTTGAAGTGGAATGCCTGGACTTTCTTCAACAGCTCTTCTTTGTAGCCAAACTTGGCGCTGGCCAGTTCATAGAAGTAACGGGAGTTTTCCTGTTGCTCCTCCGGCAGCATGCCGCCCTCGCCGGAGCAGATGCCAGTGCCCGCACGCTCGGCGCCACGAGCGAGGGCAATCTTCGCCTCCTCCGACAGGGCCCCGAAACTCATGTCGGAAACGAACAGGGGCATGCTCAGTGTCAGAGGCTTGCGGGCTTCAGGCCCGATCACCAGTTCGGTCGAGACGTCGGCGTCATCTGCCAGCGGTTTACTGGCCATCTGCGCAACCATCAGCTGAAGATCGTCCCAGTGGGGCAAGGTGTGACGGGGCACGCCCATGGCGGTTGTGGGGCCGTGGTGGCCCATGCTGCTCAGCCCCTCACGCGCCAGTTGATGAATAAATTCGACGGTAGGCTCTTCTTTGGTGGATTTGGCTTTCGGCGCTTTACCGGACTTGTCGTCGCCATCATCGCCGGAATCCGGCGCCTCCTTGCCAACCTGGTCATCGCTGAACTGCTGGTGGGTGCCGTCGCAATAGGGAGCGCTGCCGGTCTGCTTGCACTGGCACAGAACCGCCTCTTCGTCTTTCTCGGCCTTGAAGACCTTGGGTTTGAACCCCGTATCCCCATGGGAACCGTCGCAGAAGGGTTGATTGTTGGAACGGCCGCAAACGCAGAAGGCGTATTCCTCACCTTTTTTCAGGCTGACTTTCTTGGGCTTGTTATCAGCGATCACCGGATTGCTCATCTCAAGGCTCCTGTTTAGGCGCATGCCGGAAGAATGTACAAGGGTGTACGGGCATTAAACGCAGATAGGCTACTTGTAGGTATCCAGTGTGGATCAGGAATGCCCGCGCTGCCACAGCAGCGCGGTTGATTCAGCCACGGATAATCACGGTTCCGCTGCCGATGTTTACGCCCCCGCAGCTGATGGCGCTGCCCGTTACCGCTACGGGCTTGCCGTCACTGAACGCGCCATTGCTGCTCAAGCAGTGTTCGCTCTTTCTCCAGCCCGAGCGGTGGAGTCGACATCATCTGGTTGAGCTCATCGTCAAGCACGCTTCCTCCGCTGGCAGTCCGGTAGCCGTCTGCAGCAACTGGCTGGCCGGTTTCTACCTGAACTCTCTGTTCCCAAGCGCCCGACTGTGTGCGGCAGGCAATCTGCTCAGAGGCATCGCTGTCACTCTGGAGCCGGAACTGCCGGCACCATTCGCCCGAGTGGTTCCTGAAGGTCAAGCGGGGCGTCAGCTTTATATCTTCACTCACGGAGTAGGTTTCTCCACTGGCCCGGCTGTCCAGTAACCCTGCTACCGCTGGCCAGGCCGGGTTGTCACCGGATGGCATTGTCAGCCACTGCGTCATCGCGAAGCCTGCAACCACTGCGGCGGCAATTGCTTTGCCGGAGTGCTCACGCAGTCTGCGCCACCAGGGGAATGGCACGATATTATTATCCGTCTGTTCTGTTGTTTCCTCATGATCTTTCGCCAGCATCCTGTTTATTGATGCCGGCAAGGGGCGATCATCAATTTCGCCATAATGGCTCTGTAGTTCCGAATCAACGACTGCAAGCTCAGCCAACCGGTCTGCCAGCGAGGGGTCTGTTGCGAGTTGCTCCCTGACAGCATCCATTTCCGTTGGGGTCAGTTCACTGTCAAGGAAGGCTGACAGTGTCTCGTCTGTAATCTTCATGACTCGCTCCTCAGGGTTGCGGGCGACAGAACTTCACTCAAGGCTGCCCTGGCACGGGCCAACCGGCTCATAACAGTGCCTTTGGGCACCTCCAGTATTTCCGCCACCATCTTGTAGGGCATCCCCTGGATAGCAACAAGGGAAATGATCTGGCGTTGGTCTTCGGGAAGGCGGGACATGGCGGAGTCCACTCTGTTCCACTCGATCTCCTTCGTTGTCTGGTGCTCGCCATCAGTCACTTGCCCATCGCTTAACTCCGGGTTTTCGGCGGCGTCACGTCGAACCTTTCGGGCGCGGCACTCGTCTATCCAGACATTACGGCATATTCGGAAGGCCCACTTGGTGAGGTCGACGTCACTTGGCATTTGGCGGGTCAGAATTCTCTCGACGGTATTCTGCAGGAGGTCGTCGGCATCTGCCATGGAGCCAGTCAGGGAGTACGCAAACCTTCTGAGACCGGGTAGTAGTTCCGTGATTTCCTGTTGCATAGTGCTCATTCTGAGTCGGGTTTACCGGGAAGACGATCTGGCAAACGTTTTATTCCATGTGTGAGGGAATTTTTTTCAGTTCGGGCCGTTAGAGTATGTGAAACATTCCAGAATTTGGATGGTAAAGATGAAGCCAGTTTTTAAATTCACAATTCTGTCAGCTGTGGTTATGTGTTGGGCGCCGTCTTCGGCCATCGCGCTGACCGGAGACGGGCTGATTAACAACCCCGCGAGCAGTATCACCGGACAGGTGGAACGACATGCCGAGCGTCTGGTGGAGCGGGCAGCAAACCGTCGGGTTGAGCACCGGTCTGAGGCCCTTCGAAAGTCCTTGAACGCGCTCCCCGATACGCTCCCTGTATACACTGAAGCAGGGCAAAATGCGTTCAATGATGTCGTGCTGGATGATGGCTTCAGGGCGGTGGAGAGGCAATGGCTGGTAACAGGCACGGCTGAGGACATTGATCACCTGGACCGTCCGGGGATTACGGTTCTGGAACGTACGGCCCTGTCTGGACTCGGCATGATCGTCGCCAGATTTCGGGTCCGCCCCGACCTTGACTCGCTCGAGACCCTGCGAGAGCTTCTGCCAGAACTGGCGGACCGACTGGATCGCAACCATGTATACAGCCCCCAGGCAGATGAGTCGGGTTCTTCGGAAGTTCCTGAAGTGCGTTCAGGTGTGAGTCTTTGTGAGGAGCCGGTCCGAATTGGAATGATCGACACTTCAGTGGCAACTGACCATTCCGCTTTTGGTGATGCCCAGATAATTGAACAACGCTTTTTGTCCATTGAGGATGGCCGCGGGGAACTGGCTCATGTAACAACGCACGGGACAGCAGTCGCAGGCCAGTTGATTGGCCGGCATGGCAGCTCGGGGCAGGCAAGGTTACCGGGTGCGAAGCTTTTCAATGCCTCCGTTTTTTACACGCGGAAGGAAAGTCTTTCCGGCGCCACGCTGGCGCATCTGCTGCAGGGATTGGATTGGTTAGCCACCCAGGAAGTGTCAGTGATCAATATCAGTCTTGCCGGCCCCGATAACCGGCTCCTGGCAGAAGCGGTCAGAAACCTGAAAAAAAGGGGGGCTCTGATGGTTGCCGCGGTTGGCAATGAGGGGCCTGCCGCATCGCCACTCTATCCGGCGGCGTATTCCGGGGTTGTTGGCGTCACCGCAACCTCACGCGCCGGCGAGCTCTACAGATGGGCAAATCGAGGAGAGCAGGTAATGTTTGCTGCACATGGCGTTGCGGTAAGCGTTCCGCATCCGGAGGGGGGTGTGAAAACGGAGAGTGGCACTTCACTGGCGGCTCCTGTGGTTACGGCAGCTCTGGCCTGCGAAGCCAGTAGCAGTAATCCACAAAAGGCTCTTGAAGCGTTGATCGACCAGGCTCAGGATCTCGGTGAGCCTGGTCGGGACAGTCTTTTCGGCTTCGGTTTCCTGCCGTATTGACTTGCCATCGTCAGAAATCTGCCCTGAGTGTCAGGCCGGCAATTGTCCGGCTGTAGTCGGTGGAGTCCTCGTTACCCTGGTATATGCCATGCGATACCGAAGGCTCAACGCTTAACGTCTCGTTTAGACCAATTCGCCAGCTGGCTTCGAAAATATTGGCCTGCTCTGCCCGACGACTGGAGGATGCATCGATAAAATCGCCAGTGAACGGGTTGTCCAATAACGAACCAGATGGGGGAACCGCTGGTTGGTCGTATTCCCGGGTTTCATATCTCCATCCAAGGCGAATCCGGTTGTTCTCGCCTCCCAGTGTAAAGCGGTTGAGCAAAGTGGCCCGCAAGCGCCAGAGATCGTTGTCGAAGGATTCCGCTTCGGCATCTTCCTCATCGTAGTCCACGCCGATCACGAAATGACTCCGGGCATTGTTGAAAAAGAAAAACGAATCAAGGCTTGCACCGCGGATGTCCGAATCGCGTGCCTTGCTTTCTTCGTAGTCCTTTTGCTTTTCCTGCAGGCTCGCCAGCAGGTAGACATCATCACCAATGAGACTCCCGATATAGGCGCTTGCCCTCTGGAAATCGAGGAAGGGCTCAGAGCCAAGAACCGAATGTGAATAGTGGTAGCTCGTACCAATGGTCACCGGATCAAAATCGTAGCTGAGATCGGCAGAGAGTAGATGAATGTCCTGGTCGAATTGATCGAGCTCCTGATATCGGCTGCCAGAGAGGGAATACCCCAGAGTAAGGTTCAGTCGCTGGGTCGGCTTCAGCACGCCTTCGAGGCCAGCGTCGATAACCCAGGCTTGATCACTTTGGTCTGATGAGGCGTTCAGATCATCTACTGAGACATTGCTGTCGTGTTCGATACCGGTTGACAGGTGTCCGTTAAAAGCAGCCTGTTCGTTGGCTTGGGCAAAACCCAAAGGGGTCGTGAGGCCAAAAACGGTAACAACATACGGTAGGGATCGCGTGAGGTTCATGACGGTGTGTTCCTCCTGAGCTGAAAAAAGAGCCGGGCCAAAAGAGGCCCGGCGATCCAGATTCGGCAAGCGTTTTAGAGCAGCCCGCCACTGGCGGAACCTTTAACAGTGCTCTTAACGGAATTCTGGACCTGGCTCTTAACGCTATCGGACACAGACGTACCAATCTGTTGATTGGTTTCGGCTCGGATCTCGGCATTTCGAGCCTTGTTCATTTCAGTCTTTGCCTGGTCGGCTTGTTCATTGGCTTCGTTGCTGGCTGTGGTTGCCGTTGCCGACGCCGTGCTTCGTACCCGCTGACCGGCCTCAACACCGGCGCTGATAACTTGATCGGCATTCTGGCGCGCTTCGTCTCTCGCGGCGTCGCCATTTGCGCTACCTTGCGCTTCTGCCGATGCACCACCTTGTGCTGAAACGCCGTTTTGAGTACTGGCTTCTGCACTCATATTGGCGTCGGCATTCGCGTTGGCGCTGGCAGCATTTTCGGCTGCAAAGGCGCCGGTGGAAAGAAGTGAGCAGATTGCGAGTGTCAGTACGTGTTTCTTCATGGTTACGTCCTCCTGTTTTACCCTTTTGGGTTGCTTTCATCAGGAGGACGTACCAGCGAGGGATTTATTCCAGAAAAATTCGGAATCCCCTACAAACCTGCCTTGGCAGCACGCGCGCTGTGCAGTTTCTTGTAGCTCTCGATCAACCGCTGATGCTTCTCCAACCCTTCCAATTGCATATTGGTGGGTTCCAGACCATGGAAACGAACGCTGCCATCCACAGAGCCGACAACGGCTTCCATGGTTTTCTCACCGAACATGCGGGTGAAGTTGGTGATGTAATCATCCAGTTCCATCTCGTCATCAAGAGTGACTTCCAGCACTGCGTACATGGCGCGGTAGAACAGGCCACGCTCAACGGTGTTGTCGTTGAACTGCAGGAACATGTCGACGAACTCCAACGCCTCTTCATGCCATTGCAGGGCAAGACAGATCAGGATCTTGAGCTCCAGGATCGTTAGCTGTCCCCAGATGGTGTTCTCATCGAATTCCACGCCGATCAGGGTGATGATCGTCATGTAATTGTCGAGCTGGCTGGCTTCCAGGCGCTCCACCAGATCGGCCAGCTGCTCGTCGTTCAGGCGGTGCAGGTTGAGGATGTCTTCCCGGTAGTCCAGGGCCATGTTGGTGTTATCCATGATCAGGTCTTCCACCGGATATACCTCGGAATACCCCGGTACCAGAATACGGCAGACCGGCGCGCCCAGCTCCTCATAAACGGCCACGTACACTTCCTTGCCGATATCTCGAAGGATACCGAACAGGCACGCGGCTTCCTCCGCGTTGGTGCCGGAGAAATCCCACTCGCAGAAATCGTAATCGGATTTCGCGCTGAAGAAACGCCAGGACACCACACCGGTGGAGTCAATGAAGTGCTCCACGAAGTTGTTCGGCTCGGTGACCGCCAGGCTGTTGAATGTCGGCGGTGGCACATCGTTCAGGCCCTCAAAGCTGCGACCCTGCAGCAATTCAGTCAGGCTTCGCTCCAGTGCTACCTCGAAGCTTGGGTGGGCGCCGAAGGAGGCAAACACGCCGCCGGTTCTGGGGTTCATCAGGGTGACGCACATCACCGGGAACTGGCCGCCCAGGGAGGCATCCTTGACCAGCGTCGGGAAGCCCTGGGCTTCGAGGGCTTCGATACCCTCAAGAATGTCCGGGTATTTCGCAAGTACTTCCCGGGGCACGTCGGGCAGGGCAGTTTCTTCTTCAATAATCTGTTTCTTTACGGCCCGCTCGAAAATCTCCGAAAGGCACTGAACTTCTGCCTCCTGCAGAGTGTTACCGGCGCTCATGCCATTGCTGAGGAACAGGTTCTCGATCAGGTTGGAGGGGAAATACACCACCTCGCCGTCTGACTTGCGTACGAAGGGTAGGGAAACAATCCCTCGCTCGGTTTTGCCGGAGTTGGTATCGATCAGATTGGAGCCGCACAGCTCGCCGTCCGGGTTGTAGATGGCCAGGCAGTGGTTATCCAGAATGCCTTTGGGAAGCTCGTCATCCGGGCCGGGCTTGAACCACTTTTCGTTCGGGTAGTGGACGAACTCGCTGTTGGCGATTTCGTCCCCGAAGAACTGGTCGTTGTAGAAGAAGTTGCAGCTGAGCCGCTCGATGAACTCACCCAGGGCAGAGCATAGAGCGCTTTCCTTGGTGGCACCCTTACCGTTGGTGAAGCACATGGGCGAGGCCGCATCGCGGATGTGGAGGGACCACACATGGGGCACGATGTTGCGCCAGGAGGCAATTTCGATCTTCATGCCCAGATCCTGGAGGATCGCGGTCATGTTGGCGATGGTCTGCTCCAGGGGCAGGTCCTTGCCTTCGATAAAGGTCTGGGTGCCGCCTTCCGGCTGAGTCATCAGCAGGGCCTGGGCGTCAGCATCCAGGTTCTCGACGGTTTCGATCTCGAAGGTGGGGCCGGTCTGGACCACCTTTTTCACCGTGCAGCGATCGATGGAGCGCAGAATACCCTGCCGGTCTTTCTCGGAGATGTCCTCCGGTAACTCCACGGAAATCTTGAAGATCTGGTTGTAGCGGTTTTCCGGGTCCACGATGTTGTTCTGGGACAGGCGGATGTTCTCGGTGGGAATGTCCCGCGCCAGGCAGTAAACCCGAACAAAATAGGCCGCACACAGCGCCGAGGACGCCAGGAAGTAATCAAAAGGGCTGGGAGCGGAGCCATCGCCCTTGTAGCGGATAGGCTGGTCGGTCACGACAGTGAAATCATCAAACTTGGCTTCAAGCCTGAGGTTGTCGAGAAAGTTGACGTTGATTTCCATTACAAAGGTACCCGGATTGGAGAATTTGGCGCGCCATTGAATTTAATGGCGGGCATTATCCAGTTTTTGCAGGCGTTCGTCTTGAGGGATTGTACGGGTGCTCATGTTCGGAGGCGAACCCACGCCACAGTCCACGTTTTCATCACTTTTTCAGCCTGGCAGGTGTGCCAGTGGCAGCGGCGACTGGGGTTTAACCGTTTGAATCGCAAAATTGCTGCGAATATCCCGAACGCCCGGTAATTTGAGCAGTGTACCGGTCAGAAAATCTTCGTAAGCGCGTAGATCCGGAACCACAACCTGCAACAGGAAATCAGATTCTCCGGAAACAAGGTGGGCCATGACAACTTCCGGCAAAACACTGACGGCTTCGCGAAATGCTTCCGCTTCTTTCTCCCGGTGGCGTTCCACTTTGATGCCCACAAATACGGTAAGCCCCAAACCCACTTGCTCCTGGTCCAGAACCGCACTGTAGCCTTTTATAACACCGGATTCTTCAAGCAGGCGAACACGGCGTGAACAAGGGGATGGCGATAAACCGATGTCGCCTGCCAGGTCAATATTTGGCAGGCGGCCGTTGGTCTGAAGCGCCTCCAGAATTCTCCGATCGAATCGATCAAACTTATAAGTTGGCATGATCAGCCTATCGTTTTGTGAAAATTGACTAAAAACACCAATTTTAAATCATGTTGTGGTTGATAAAGCAACCCTTCACTAAAGGGGGGTGGGTATACTCTATGCGTTGATTTCAGGAAGAAAGGGGTAGATATGGGTGATCTTTTACTGTTTTTCATGGCCCTTTTGGCGATCTATCTTGCACCGGGACCGGACATGATTCTGGTGCTCGGTACCACGGTCAGTGAAGGTCCAAGGCACGCCATTGCCACCGCCGTGGGCCTTGCCGGCGCCAGATCGATCCATGTGTTGCTCGCTGCTGTGGGGCTTGCCGCTCTTTTTGCCTCACAACCCTGGACTTATCACACGGTTCGCTTGCTTGGTGCGGCCTATCTCTTTTACCTGGGCTGGCAGTTTCTCAGAAAGACCAGCAGCTTGCCTGCGCAAAGTGACCTCGCTACAGCTGGCGTGACGAAACCGGGTTACCTGGCGGCCTTCCGCCGGGGGCTTGCCACCAACCTGCTCAACCCGAAATCACTGATTTTCTGCTCCGTGTTGCTCCCCCAATTTATCCACCCCGAGCTTTCCGGGGTTGCAGGCCAGTTTGCAGTTCTGGCGCTGATTCTGGTATTGACCGGGTTTGCCTTTGATCTTGCCTACGCTCTGCTGGGCCGTGGCTTGTGGGCCCTTACCTCTGAAAGTGCCAGGTATCAGAAAGCCCAGAACAGCGTCTTTGCCCTGTTAATGATGGGTATTGGGGTGAAAGTCGCTCTCTCTTAGCGCCTGCTCAACCGCCTGAGCCGCATGAATCTCCGTTGTATCGTAAAGCGGCACGGAGGTATCCGCCTGCCGGATCAGCAAGCCGATTTCGGTACACCCCAGAATAACCGCCTGCGCACCGCGTTCGGAAAGCGAAGTGACAGTATCGAGATACGCTTCGCGGGACACCGGATCGATTTCGCCACGGCAGAGTTCCTCGTAGATTACCCGATGAATCTCGTCGCGCTGTGCCTCTTCTGGTGTGATGACCTCAATGCCGGCTTCTTTCAGCCGATCGCGGTAAAACGCCTGCTCCATGGTAAAGCGCGTTCCCAGTAGGCCTACACGATGAATACCATCCCGGTTCAGCACCTTCGCTGTGGCATCGGCAATATGAAGCAACGGTATGTCGATAGCCTGTTCGATTTCGGGTGCCACCTTGTGCATGGTGTTCGTGCCAATTACCAGAAAATCCGCGCCCGCATTCTGCACTGACAAAGCAGCATCGGAGAGAATCCGGGCTGTTGCAGCCCAATCACCCGCATGCTGAAGCGCCTCGATCTCCGCAAAATCGACACTGTAGAGCACCAGTTTCGCGGAATGCAGGCCGCCCAACCGGGCTTTTACGCCCTCGTTGATCAAGCGGTAATAGGTTTGGGTGGATTCCCAGCTCATACCGCCGAGAAGGCCAATCGTTTTCATGGGAGGTCTCCGTATTATCCGCTCATCATCACTATGACTAATGCCACCGCATAAACCGTCAGTATCAATGCACTCTCAAACCCGATCCGGCCAATGCCATAGAGTTGCCGTCGCACCATTCCCATCAGCAGTGTGGCTGTCATCAAAATGCTGATCAGCCCCCAGGTCATCTGTATTGGTGCAATGTCGTGATAGATGGAACCACCCGGATAACCAACATCCGCTGAGGCTATCACCAGCATATTAAAGCAGTTGGTGCCGAATATGTTGCTCACAGCGAGAGTGAGTGCGCTCCTGCGAATGGCTGCAATGGTTGTGACCAATTCGGGTGACGATGTGGCAAGTGCAGTAAACAGGCCGCCGATCAGGGTGTCAGAGAGCCCGGTCTCATCACTGATGACCTTGGCGCCCTCCATCAGTATCCAGCCCGCGATGCCGGTCACTGCAGCCAGGCCGATGAAGCTGAGCCAGGCTTTGGGCAGGCCACCATGTAGATAGTGCCCTGGCTTGTCTGGAACCGTTTGGCGGGTGCGGCGGGGAAACCACATGGGCTTGTTGTCAGTAGTGCGAACCAGGTGCAGCCCGAACAGATAGGCAGTGGTAATCACAGGTGTGACCGGGTGTACCCCCCACAGAGAAACCGGTGGGCTGGCAATTGCCAGCAGCGGTAGCGCCAGCAGCACGATAAGCAAGGCGGCAAGCATCAGGTTAGTGGGGGATGCCGCAGCGTGTTCGAGGTTGGCTTTGCGGTAAATTACATCTGCAATACCCAGGAAAACCAGGTTCGCTGCCATGCTGCCCATGATGTTGCTCATGGCAAGGTCCGGCCTTGAATCCAGCGCCGCACTGAGTGTGGCGGCAAAGTCGGGTAGTGACGTGACGCCTGCCAGCAGAAAGATCCCGAACAGCGCTTCACCCAAGCCGGTTCGGTCCGCGAGCTCATCAGCTACCCGCGCAAGCCGGCTGCCGGCCGTTACAATCACTACGGCGGCGATGGTAAAACCAATAATGCTGGCGGTCAGGGATGAAAACACTCAGGGCCTCGGACTGTTGCTGATACCTGCCTCACTGTAGTTGTTTTCGGCTGTGTGTCACTACCTTAGACCATCACACAGGAATCCATAATCGCCTGGTCTCTCTTACCGCCACCATTTCAGGATCATCGGTTTGACAGTCAGGCCATGGATGATGATTGAGAGCACGATAACAACCAGCGTGATGTGAATGAACTCGACGGAGAGCTCTTCCGGCAGGCCAACGACAATTGCGAACATCAGATAATAGATCGAGCCGATGCCGCGCACGCCGAACCAGCCGACCAGCATCTGCAGCCTCAACGGGGTTCCCGAACCAAGCAGGCCGAGGAAAACGCTGACAGGGCGAACGATAACAAAAAGGAACAGTGCCATACCGACAGCTCTGAAGCTCCAGGAGTCAATAAACAGCATTCCACCCAGCAACAGAACAAGCACCAGCTCTGAGAGCCGCTCCAGGGGCTCCTTGAAAAGAAGGGAACCCTGGGAGACCTGGGGGCTCAGTTCTGGCTGCGGTCGTCCTGACGGGTCCGGAAAGACCGGTAACGGATTAGAGGTATCGCCTGGGGCGTTTTCACCCGCCAGCCTGAGTTCCGATTGCCGGAGAGAAATAGCCGCCACAAAAACCGCCAGAAACCCCCAGGCATCGAGCACCAGGCAAATGCCATAAACCACGCCGATCAAGCCCAGCCCGAGGAAGTCGTCCAGCATCGGACGGTCACTCTCCATGAGGCGCTGTTTCTGAACAATCCGCGCCAACACATGCCCCATCACCAGCCCGACAACCAGGGCAGATAGCGTTGCCCACACAACGTCCTTCAGAACCCAGGTACCCAGCAGCTCAAAACTGGCCGGGGCGCTAATCAGGGCCAGCCCGAGCATGACAAACGGAAAGGCACTGCCGTCATTCATACCCGCTTCACTGGTCAGGGTGAACCGCAAAGGGTCTGTATCGCCGACGTGTCGAACCTGAACCTCCGTTGCCAGCACCGGATCGGTAGGCGCCAGAATGGCGCCGAGCAGAATGGCTGCTCCCAGAGGCAGTGCCAGCACGTAGTAAGCAAAAACCGCTGTCAGGGCAACACTGATTGTCATAGAGACAGAGGCAAGCCGGATGGGAACCCGCCATTCCTGTAAGCGAAAGGGGACTGGCAATTTCATTCCCGCAATAAACACCGACACCAGCACCGCAACTTCGGCCAGCACTTCCAGCAAATGCGCCTGTTCCAGCGGGTTGAAATGAAAGGCACCAAAAACCGTAGGCCCAAGGGCAACGCCCACGGCAAGGTAGACAAGGGTTGGTGTCAGATGGAAGCGCTGAAGAAGAGATGATCGCAAACCGATCATGATCAACAGGCTTCCAATCAATACAAACCAGATCGCGATGGTCAAAAAGGCACTCCGATGAGATCCGGCAGAAACGGATGTTGAATGGTGTTTGGTCGGGGCGCCAGAGTGACAAGCGCTTATCAGGCCGACGGAGTTCAGCTATTTCCAACGGGCTGCAGAGCAATGTGACAGACTTTTGATGCAACCACACGGAAGGACAAACACCTACCGCTCTGGCTTTTGGTGCTTCACCGAACAGTGCGTGCGGTTAAGTTTCGGTTAAGGTTGGTCTGCCAAACTGCTGGCGTCTGGTATAGGGCCTGCGGCCTTTCTGCAGTCAAGTCCCTACCGAAGTGAACAACCTATTTTACCTGAGGTGGCATGAAACGTTTCTGGCAGAATCTGACTGTCATGAATAAATCGACACTGATTATTCTGGTGTCCCTATTCCTGATGGCGTTCGGTAACCGTGCGTTCTTTTCGAACATTTTCGAGGTCTATCCGCTGACCCTGGATAATGCTGCGTTTGTAATTTCCCTGGCGGTGGTCTTTGGTGCAGCGCTGGTCGTTATTCTCTCTCTGGTGTGTTATCGCTATACCACCAAGCCGGTATTGATCACGATCCTGATGCTGTCCTCCTTTGCCGCCTATTTCATGGACAGCTATAACACCGTGATTGATACCGACATGCTGCGTAACGTGGCGCAGACCAATGTCTCCGAAGCGTCGGATCTGATGTCGGGCACCCTGGTGATGTACGTGATCCTGCTGGGCATTCTGCCGTCGTTGTTTGTGTACCGCGTCCAACTAAAAACCGGAACGGTTCGGCGGGACATTCTTTCAACCGTCAAACTGGCGTCAATCTCTCTGGGTGTTGGCGTGCTGATTGTCGCGGTCTTCAGTAGTTACTACGCCTCTTTTATCCGGGAGCATAAAATACTGAGGTATTACGCCAATCCGTCTTTTTACCTTGTCTCGACCTTCAAGTTTGCCAGTAGCGCCATTGAAAGCAGCAGCCTGCCGTTCACAATGATCGCGGCGGATGCTCAGGCCTCGCAGGCCAAGCGCCCGCGCGAGCTGATTATTATGGTAGTTGGCGAGACCGCTAGAGCGGACAGGTTTTCACTGAATGGCTATGAGCGCGAAACCAACCCCGAACTGGCGAAGCACAACGTCATCAGCTTTTCGGACTTCTGGTCCTGCGGAACTTCGACGGCTTTGTCCGTGCCCTGCATCTTTTCCGTGTATGGCCAGTCGGACTTTGATCAGAAAAAAGCGGAAGCCACCGAAAACGCACTGGATATTCTCGCTCGCACCGGCGTTAACGTGCTCTGGCTGGACAATAATTCCGACTCCAAGGGTGTGGCCGACCGGGTAACCTACCGTGACTTCAAGACCCCGGAGAACAATCCGGACTGCAATGATGGAGAGTGCCGGGACACTGGCATGCTGGCGGACCTGAAGCAGTACATCGACGCCCATCCGAACGGGGACATCCTGATTGTACTGCACCAGATGGGCAATCATGGTCCAGCTTATTACAAGCGGTATCCCAAGGCGTTCGAAAAGTACACACCGGTCTGCCAGACCAACCAGCTAGAGGACTGCAGCAAGGAAACCATCAGCAATGCCTACGACAACGCGACGTTGTATACCGACTTTTTCCTTTCAAAAGTGATTGATGAGCTCAGGCGTCACACGGACGAGTTTGAAACCGGGCTGTTCTACCTGAGTGACCACGGTGAATCTTTGGGTGAATATGACGTGTACCTGCACGGCCTGCCGATGTTTATTGCGCCGGAGGCCCAGCGCCATGTTCCGGCAGTCATGTGGTTTTCCGACAACTTTCCCGGTGTGAACGAGAAAGCCCTGCGCGCCAGCAAGGACCGGACCATGAATCAGGACTGGGTATTCCATACGCTGCTGGGGCTATTTGATGTACGTACTGACGTCTACCAACCGAAGCTCGATATTCTCAATGTTCCGGGGGTCACAACGCAGGAGCAATTGGCGGCGAAACAAGATCAGTAAGCCTGACGAAAAGGGCGGAATGACGGCAGCAACCACAGCCTCTGCCTGGTCAATTCGGGCGCGGTAATTAACGCAAACCGCGTAGCCGTTCGATGCCAGCAGCTTGGCTGTGGCAGCCCCAATACACCTGCTAGCGCCGGTTACGATGGCGACTTGGTTCATTAACGGGCTCCTCAGAGAATGGTTCGAATGATGATGCTATCAGTTATTCAGCGCATATCCCCACCACCAAAGTTGAGACAGCAATTCGGTTACTGCGTAAAATTGTCCGAGACATACTGGCACAGTAAACCGAGAACTGTTATGGCAACAGGCAGGACCACTCCGGATCACCGCGATGCCATTATCCTCCTTGCCCGGGCAGGCTATGGGGCCCGGGGCATTGTCTATTTGCTGGTAGGTGGGTTGGCCGCGCTGGCGGTATTCGGGCAGGGTGGCCAGACTACCGGTAGCCGTGGTGCCCTGCAGCGCCTCATGTTAGCGCCCTGGGGGGACGTTCTGCTTGGGGTTATGGTTGTCGGTCTCTTGGGGTTTGCCTTGTGGCGCGGCATCCAGGCGATCAAGGATACCGATCATCATGGCACGGATGCCAAGGCCATCGTGATCCGGTTCGCCCTGCTCGTCAGCGCTATATCTCATACCATGCTCGCGGTCTTTGCGGTCAGCCTGATTTTTACCCTGGGGGGCTCGTCCGGCGACTCGGGGGGTGGGTCCGTAGACATCGCCTCCTGGCTGATGAGTCAGTCCTACGGACGATGGCTGGTTGCCGCGGTAGGGGTGGCACTCATGGGCGCCGGGGGGGCGCACGAAATCAAGGCAATGCAAACGCAATTTGATCGCCACTTCAGTATGCCGACAAAAATCAAGTATTGGGCCTACCCAATCTGCCGATTTGGCCTGGTTATTCGCGGACTGGTTTTCGTCATTGTCGGGTCCTTTTTTATCATGGCGGCGTACCAGTTGGATCCCGGTGAGGCAGGTGGTATTGCCGAAGTTTTCAATACGCTCCGCAGCCAGGTGTTTGGCCAGAGCCTGTTGGTTCTGGCTGCCGTTGGTCTGTTCGCTTTTGGCATCTACAGTCTGCTGGAAGCGCGATACCGCCGTATCGATCCGTAGGACGAAGCGCATTTGATCACGCCATTCCCGTCCGGGCGTGCACAGTAGTGGTTTCAAGGCATGGACTTTGATCGCCAGACTAGTCGATCCGTTTGAGAGACTTACGCCGATTCAGCCGCGACAACCCGGAAACCACGCCACTCAGCACGGCAATCGTGGGCGGCACGACAAGCCGAAATACCCAACTTCCGATGTACAGGGCTGGCAGCAGTATCAACAACCAGCCCAGAAACTGCACCAGCCATATCGGGTAGCCGAGGACCTCAGATACTTCGGCGAGAAAGTCACTAATGATACCGGGGTGGGAGACCACGAGGTAGCCAACGCCGATGATTGCTGGCCATTTGGCGTATCGGGCGCTGTTCATCAGCATCCGGCCGCTGTTGGCCAGACGGGTGGCGAGGGCAGCAGAGCGCGTACTTCTGGCGGCTCCTTTGGTGGAAACCGCCACAGTACGACCTGCCCGCAATACCTTCAATGCACTGGCGAACACGAGCACATCCACTGAAGCCCAGCCAATGTCCGCGGCCGATACGTCTTCACCCGTGCGGTGCTGGATCTCCAGGTTCCGGATTCCGCTGGCGAAAAACTGGTTGATGTTCTCCAGGACCCGCTCGGTCCGCACCCAGGTGACGTCGTCCTGGCCACTGACAACAAACTGACCCAGGAAATCGTGGCCTTCCTCCTGAATGAATCGTACCGCGTACCAGCCACGCTCCACCGGAAGCAGGTCGCCGGCTCCTGCGATGGCTTTCTTTTCAGAAGATGTCCCGTTAACGGAAAAGAAGTCCATGACGCTCTGGTACTTTTTAGCCGCCGTGTTCATCAGCTCGATCGAGCCAATCGGCCGGCCAAGGAAGTAGCCAACAGGCGGGAGAATGTTCTCGCCGTAGAGCCGAAGGATTTCGCGGAATTCCTCCTCTGGCCCGTAAAGGGGCAAGATCTTACGGGTCATTTCGGGATATCGGAGATACGCGGCACGGGCTTTCAGCAGGAGCAATTCGTCGTCCGCCATATCCAGCAAAGCGGCCTGAACCTCGAGAGGCTCCTTTTCGATAGCGGGGAAGTCGTGGAGTGTATCCTCCGCCTGGACCCGGATCAGCCTTTCTTCAATGGGCATGGGGTTGGAAGTGACCGTGAAAAAAAGTGCGATCAGCAATGCCACACCAAGAATCAGGAAGAATTTCCTCACAGTGCTGCCCTGAGAGCGTTCCGGCTGCCGGTTTTGTCGGGCTCGCATAACTTTCTGCGAAACATGAAATCGACTTCGTGGAGCAAAAGACAGTTCACGGTTTATCTGCTTTTTCTGCCATCGGTGATATCGACGTTACCCTGACGCGGATTCCATGCCAAGTGCAGTTTTCGGGAGCGGATTTTTGTTCCCCGTATGGAGAGCGACTAAGCTTCTGATAGCGTCTCCGATTGGTACCTGTCCGGAAAAGTCGAAGCCCGGCTCCGATTGCTCTTCGGTTTGCTCTGCACGATGGGTTTACAGGAGTTGGTATGGACAGAAAAAAAGCGGATCACGGGTTCGTCATCAGGGAGGCCCGCGAAGAAGACCTATCGTTAATGGTGGGCTTCCTCGTCAAACTGGCCCTGCATGTCTCGGGGGAAGAACCGCTGGATCTCAGGGAGAGCGAGCGCAAACGGCTTCTCAGGGCTTTGAAGTCCTCTTTGAAGGACCAGGATAAACACCTGGTGGTGGCAGAAAGTACCGATGCAGGACTGGTGGGGATGGGCTACGTTTATGTTTGGCGTAGCCAGGGCATCTGGGCACGGACTGAGCCAGTGGAGTTCAGGTCGGGAATGATTGACGATGTCTGGGTCGAGCCCGAATTCCGGAATCGAGGTATTTTTAAAGCTATGCTACGGGATCTGGTGGCGTTTGCGGAGAGCCACAATGTTTCAGAGCTGATTCTCGAATATTCCGCCTCTAACGAAGAGGCCAGGGCAGCATGGACCAAATTGGGATTCACGCCCACAGGCGTTCGCGCCGCGGCTTTCACGTCGACGGTCAAGCAAGCCCTGGCGTGATGGGTGTGACGTATAAAGGGAAAGTCTCATGATCGGCGATCGCAGTGTGTATGTGTTCTATGACGAGGTAATGCTGGGACACAACCCAGAGGTGGATCTGCCGTTCATGCCCAGCCGGGTGGAAAAGCGCGTCAGGTCAATCCTCAAGGGGCTGGATTTCAAATGGAGCTATCCAGAACATCCGGGCCGGTTAACTGCAATCAAGGCGTACCTGGATGAGCACCCTATAAAAGGTGTTCAGTTCAGGACCGGAGCTGCGCCTGCAACCTACAACCAGCTGGCGCGAGTTCACACGGCCGCCTACCTGGACCACATCTTTTCACTCGCGGGCAAGCGAGCCTGGCTCGACAAGGATACAACAGCCGTTTCGCCGGAAAGCATTAACGCGGCCACCGCGGCGGCTGGCAATGCCATCGCTGCAGTAGAAAGTGTCGTCAAGGGTGAATGCAAAAGTGCGTTCGCCCTGGTACGCCCTCCCGGGCATCACGCAGAGCCGGTGCGGGCGCGGGGTTTCTGTCTTCTCAACAACGTGGCGGTAGCAGCCGCCCATGCCCAGGCCAAACTGGGCTGTGAACGTATCCTGCTCATTGACTGGGATGCCCACCATGGTAACGGTACCCAGGATATCTTCTGGGCCGAGCCGGATGTGCTGTTCTTTGACACCCATTGTGCGGCGCCCTTTTACCCGGGTTCGGGCCACATTGAGGAGATAGGCGACGGCCTCGGAGAAGGGTATACCATCAACGTTCCGCTACCGGAAACCGCTGGCGACGTCGCCTTCGAGAAAGTCTTTCGCGACATTCTGGTGCCGGCTGCCGATTACTTCAAGCCGGATCTTGTGCTGGTCTCGGCCGGGTTCGACCCCCACCGCAACGATATGGCACTGAACCTGACCTACGACGGCTTCAGGGTGATCACCCGTATCGTTCAGGATATCGCCGAAAAGCACTGTGAAGGCCGACTGGCGCTGGTTCTGGAAGGCGGTTACAGCCTGACGTCGCTCGCGGAAGGGGTGCATGCGGTGCTCGAGACGCTGGCCGGCGGCGACGTGCCGGAAGTCCGGGAAATGGGTGTCAGGGAAGCGGAAGATGCGACGGAGTTTCACCGCTCTGCATTCAGCGATGAGGAAGAGGAATAACATCTACCCTGAGTTCAAAGGACTTTTGCTCTTTCTTCGCGACAGTCATAGGATCCCATTTCAAATTCCCGGCAAATCCAGGGCCGATTTTCGTAAATGGTACACATGAATGTTTGTCGGTCTAAAGCAGAGCACCAACCATCCTCTAAGCGCAGCATTGTTTCAGCCCCCCACTTATCGTAGGCAATATGCTGCTGAGGAACACCTGTGTCACTAATAAGCATAACCTCCAGGCGGCAGCAGCATGCCCGGCAATTCGAGCAGGAAATCTCAGGGTCGGTTACGTTTTCAACAGGAATGGTCATAAAAATATAATCAGCTCAGTTGCAGCATGGTACCTCAAACCGGGCCGTGTGTGCTCACCAGAACAGCAGCCAGCAGCAACTGTGATAGAGTGAATTGATCACGAACGGAGAACAAGACTGAAATGACGTGTCCCATTTGTACGGATGATTCCGGTCATGGCTGATCGCGAGGAAGCGAATCGGGCCCTGTCTTCGCATTTGCGGGGCGCGAGCCAGCTGGTTACAGAGGCGGTTGGCGGTGTCGTGGACACGGTTGAGGCCATGCACCGCAACATTTCTGGCCTGGCCCCAATTGTCGGCGCTTCCCGTGAAGGCCCGACCCGGGGAATTACCGGCCTGGTCTACCGCAGCGTTCGTGTTGTCTCCCAGGCTGTGGGCGTTGGTCTTGATGCGGGCCTGGAGCAGTTCTCGCCCTTGCTGAAATATCAGGGGGTGTCCCGTAACCGCGAAAGAGCACTGGCGACCCTCAATGGAGTGTTGGGCGATTATCTGGTCGCCACTGGCAACCCGTTGGCAATCCCCATGTGCTTTCGCAAGGAGGGATATGCCCTGCAACCTGACCGGGAGTCACTCGAAGGGGCCTTTCCCGAGCCCTCAACTCGCCTCCTGGTGATGGTCCACGGCCTGTGCATGAACGATCTGATGTGGCAGCGCGGCGACCACAATCACGGGGACGAGCTGGCACTCTCCCTCGGCTATACCCCGTTGTATCTGCACTACAATAGCGGCCGGCACATATCTACCAACGGCCGGGAGTTCGCCGACCTGCTCGAGCGGCTGGTCCAGGAATGGCCGGTGCCGGTGGATGAGCTGGTCATTCTGGGCCACAGCATGGGAGGCCTGCTTTCCCGCAGTGCATGCCATTACGGCAGGGCTGCAGGTCACAGCTGGCCGGATCGCCTGGGCAAACTGGTCTTTCTAGGTACTCCGCATCACGGTTCACCACTGGAGCGTATCGGAAATCGGGTCGACACCCTTGCGGGCGTCAGTCCATACGTTGCACCGATCGGGCGGTTGGGGAAAATCCGCAGTGCCGGCGTAAAAGATCTTCGTTACGGCAACATTCTTGATGAAGACTGGGAAGCCTTTGAGCCGGAGCACCCCCATGACGCCCGGGCAGCTGTAACGCTCCCGAATGGCACGGATTGTTATGCAATTGCGGCAACCGTGCAGTCCAAGGCTGATGCCACCGGAGTCTATACTCGCGGAGACGGTCTGGTGCCTGTCATGAGCGCACTGGGCCTGCACAACGATGAAAATCGGGCCTTGCCAATTCCGGTGTCCCACCAAAGCGTGTTCTACGGGGTCAATCATTTTGATTTGCTCGATAGCCCGGAGGTTTACGAGCGGATCCACGGTTGGCTGGCCGACCACTGATAGCAAGGGTGGTGTATTTTATTTCTGCCGAAAGAGGGATTGATGTCGTTTCAGAGTCTTTTGCACCGTTATGCACGGTCCCTTCGCCGGGGCCTCCACATTCTGGCGGCTCCGGTAAAGGGTGACAGCGGGCGGGGCGGACTGTTTATACAGGCTTACCGGGGTTACGGATCCAGAGCGCGGCTGTTCCTGATGGGCCGGGTTTTCCGGCAGCCAGGTTTCGGGGCATCATGGCGAGAGGATCGACTGCGCCGGGATATCATCGACCTGATCCGCAGACTTCTGCGCAAGCCTATTGTCGGAGCCCGCGTCCGGATCCGGTACAAGGACACCAATACCGTCGTTCACACCGACCGGCACGGTTTCTTCCGTGTCGATATGGAGCTGGGCACCATGCCATCGGATGTTTCCTGGCATGAGATGGAACTGTCGCTGGACAGTCCGGCCGACGAGCGTGCCGCCACCATTGGCGAGTTCTATACCCCGCTGTCCAGCGCCCGTTACGGCGTAATCAGTGATATTGACGATACCGTGGTCTACACCGGCGTCGCCAATACCGCCATGATGATGTGGCGTCTGTTTGCCCAGGGTGCCGAAAGCCGGATGGTTTTTCCCGGTGTGCCTGCCCTGTATCAGGCATTCCATGCCGGCCGTGATGGTGACCAGGGAAACCCCCTGTTCTACGTTTCCCGGGCACCGTGGAGTATTTACCAGGTGCTGGTAGAGGTTTTTCGCCGCAACCGGATCCCCCACGGGCCGATCCTGATCCTCCGGGAGTGGGGAATGAAACGTGGCAGTCTGCTGCCGCGAAGAGCCAAGGACCATAAGCGAGACGCGATTCGCCACATCCTCGATATGTACCCGGACATGCGGTTTGTTCTGGTCGGCGATTCCGGGCAGCGAGACCCTGAGGTCTACAACCGCATTCTGCGGGAGCATCCGGGCCGTATACTGGGAATCTACATCCGCGATGTCAGCAATACGCCGGAGCGCTCGGAGGCTATCGACAGGCTTGCCCGTGAGGCCCGTGAGGCGGGCTGTGACCTGATACTGGCGGCCGACAATGTGGCAATGGCGGAGCATGCGGCCAGTGAGGGGCTTATTGCTGACCGTGCTGTGAATGCGGTGCGTGAAGAACTTGACAGCAAGACCAGCTGGGCTTAAATGAATCTATACTGTTTTTTTCTTTCAGCCAGGGAAGCAGGTTAAGAAAACAGGGTTCGCTCCAGGCTATGGAACGCGGTCGACAGCAATTGTGAATGCGGGTGGTATTGCGCTGATTGCTTGAATCCAGGGAAGGAGGAGAGTTATGGATATGCCTACCTTCAATGAGCTCAGGGTGCTGGCCGAGAGCGACCCTGAAGGCTTTGAGGAATTACGCGCAGCATTGATTGAGGACTGTATTCGCCGCAGTTCGGTATGCAATCAACGCCGGCTGCGGGGCCTTCAGTTTGTGATCGAGGCCCGGCGCCGGGTAGCCGGCAGTCCGATGAAAGCACTGCTGGATATTCAGGCCATGATGTACGACTCGTTTCTCGATCTGAAACAGGCCCTGCTTTTTCAACAGAACCCCTCCGAGCCATCGGCACCGACAAGCGCACGAGTCCTGAACTTTCGACAGTCCCAGTCCTCTGGGGATTAGCGCTTCCAGTCTACCGTATCCCCGGTGCTGCCTGTCTGATCGGGTGCAGCATGAGGCCAGCAGCAACAGAACATCAAATAGAGAGGTAGGTCTGACGGAGCTGTTCATCCTCCAGGACTTCACTCGCCAAACCGTCAAACACGACCTGCCCGGACTCCAGAATGATCGCCCGGTCGGCGAGTTGCAGCGCAGCAATCGCGTTTTGCTCGACGATGACGGTGGTGATCCCCAGCGCCTTGATTTCTTTTAGCGTGCGCTCGATTTCCTGCACAATGATGGGCGCCAGCCCTTCGTAAGGCTCGTCCAGTAGCAAAAGCTTGATATCCCTAGCCAGTGCCCGGCCGATGGCCAGCATTTGCTGCTCACCCCCCGACAGGGTGGTGCCCTCTTGATTACGCCGCTCGCCCAGGCGTGGAAACAGCTCGAAAATGCGATCAATGGACCAGCCGGGAGACGGCGCCAACTGAGCCAGCTTCAGGTTTTCCCAAACGCTCAGGCCTGGAATGATGCGACGGTCCTCGGGAACCAGCGACAACCCACTCTGGGCCGCCTGATACGCCTTCATGGTATGCAGCGGCTGGTGATCCAGCCAGATTTCACCATGGGTAACCGCGGGTGAATCCACCCGGGCGATGGCTCGCAAGGTTGAGGTTTTCCCAGCCCCGTTACGCCCTAGCAGCGCCAGAATCTCCCCCTCATGGATATTCATCGTCACGCCCTGGACGATGTAACTTTCACCGTAATTGGCGTGCAGGTCCCACACCGAAAAATAGGCGGGCCTTGAGGCTTCATGCTGGGCATGGGTCGTCAGTTGCTCTGCCATTATTTACATTCCTTTACTGTGACCATGATATTCACGCCGACTCCACCTTGCCCAGATAAGCTTCCTGCACCTTGGGGTGGCCTTTGATATTTTCAGGGTGATCCTCAACAATCACATGCCCCTGTGACAGCACGCTGATTCGGTCAGCCAGGCTGAACACTACGTGCATATCATGTTCAATCACGACGAACGTAATTTCGTGGGCCTCATTGATGGTTTTCAGCAAATCAATGGTGTTGTTGGTGTCAGCCCGAGCCATGCCAGCCGTGGGCTCATCGAGTAGCAGCAGTTGGGGCTTCTGGACCAGGCACATAGCCATCTCCAGCCTCCGCTTGTTGCCACGGGACATGGCGGACGCAGTATGATGACGTTCATCAATTAATCCCACATCCTGCAGTATTTTCTCGGCCTGCTCGCGTATGGTGGTTTCCTTCGCCAGTGACTTGAAGGGCGATAGGTGGAAGGCACCGTCGCGATGAGCGAAGGCCGGGATCATCACATTTTCCAGAATGCTTAACTCGGAAAACACCTCCGGTGTCTGGAACACACGGCTGATGCCGGCCTGATTAATCTGGTAGGGTTCCAGACCTAGAAGGCTGCTATTGTTGAATTCGACCGTGCCACTGTCTGGCACCAGCTTGCCGATAAAGCAGTTAAGCAGCGTGGACTTGCCCGCGCCGTTGGGTCCGATAATGGCGTGGACGGTGTTTTGCTGAACCGACAGGTTGACATCATCCAGCGCCAGAAGACCGCCAAACCGCTTGTTTACGCCTTTCACTTCGAGTATCCCCACGACTACGACTCCCTCGTGTTGACGGAACCGGGCGACGGTTTCTCAGACGACACATCGTCATCCGAGGGACGGTCGTCATTCCGGTGTGAAGCGGTTTTACGGGCCTGTGTTAACCGCGTAACCAGGTTCATGATCCGGCCGGCCCCTTCCACCAGACCACCCGGAAGAAAGATCACCACCAACATAAAGATCAACCCCAGTGAGATGTGCCAGCCGCTGCCCAAAAACGGTGAGACCACGGCAACAAGTACATCCGACACCCCATCAGGTAATCCGGAAAACCAGCCCTCAACCACCGATTCATTGATACGGCTGAAGATGTTCTCAAAGTACTTGATGATGCCGGCCCCGAGCACCGGTCCAATCAATGTCCCGACGCCCCCCATAATGGTCATCAGCACCACCTCGCCCGAGGCAGTCCACTGCATGCGTTCGGCCCCGGCGAGCGGGTCCATGCAGACC